>Ga0265797_10004623_pt1 | contig 20864 bp, 10 predicted proteins | sample P2T30metagenome_FD_192433 | JGI IMG/M metagenome (GOLD analysis project Ga0265797, IMG submission 192433) | Plant litter microbial communities from East Loma Ridge, Irvine, California - P2 T30 | ecosystem: Environmental > Terrestrial > Plant litter > Unclassified | place: USA: California...
ATCAAACCCTTTGTACGAAAATCTATTTGTTAATCCCATACTGAAATCAGGAACATCCGATCCTAGTAACACACGGTCCTGGGCATTAATAAGACCATCGTTATTAGTATCCTGAACCTTTACCTGCCCTACGCCTGCACCCAGAGCATTGTTCTGATCGCCCGGATAGAATTTCTTAGCTTCTTCGGCTTCACTTATCTGCCAGATACCAATTTTTTTGTAATCAAAGAAAGAGTTAAGAGGTTGTCCGATAAACCATTTGTTTCCAACATCATCCACTTTTCCGTTGTACAGAGAGACAATGGCTTCCTTATTTTTTGTAAACTGTAAATCGGTACTCCATTTAAAGCCTCCTTTACTATTAATGTTTGTGGTTGTAATACCGAGTTCAATTCCTCTGTTCCGCGTTTCCCCAACATTGCGTGTAACAGCACTGTATCCGATTGATCCCGGAAGCTGATCAGATAACAAAAGATCAGTTGTATTGGTCTGATACACTTCGAGAGATCCCTGAACACGACCAGAAAGAATACTGAAATCAATACCAATGTTTGTCGAAGCTGAACTTTCCCAGCGTAAATCTTTATTTCCTATTGTACCTGGCCGGTAACCATAAGCACCCGTATTATCCCATGCATACACCGTTCTGGTCAGCAAACCCTGCGTCTGATAAGGAGCCACACCCTGGTTACCTACTTTACCCCAGCCCGCTCTTAGTTTAAGCAAGTCAAGCCATTGCGTTCCTTTCAAAAAAGGTTCATTGCTGATATTCCATCCCACTGCAACCCCTGGAAAGTTACCCCATTTACTATTTTCTCCAAAGCGGCTTGAACCGTCTCGACGTAATGTCAGCGTTACAAGATACTTGTCATTAAAGTCATAATTGATACGTCCAAGGAAGGAATTAATGGTCCATTCCGTCAGAATACTAGACGGAGGTAAAATGGTACCTGCATTTCCCAAATTGTAAAACTGCTGCGATTCGACCGGAACACCCTGAACATTTACCCCAAAGTTTTCAAACCTGTCACGCTGAATGGATTGAACCATTGTTACACCCAGATTATGCTTATTGTTAAAAGTCTTGTTGTAAGTAAGTATGTTTTCAATGGTCCAGTTGAAACCGAAACGGTTCAGATTGCTCGCCTGCGCATCACCGCCTTTACGTGCATTGGTCTGACCGCCGATAAATCTTCCCATTCGTGCTATGGTAATGTCCGGTCCAAAGTTAACACGGTATTTCAAGCCGTCCAGAATTTGCACCTCGGCATAAATACTATTAAACATTCTATATTTTTTGGTATTGTCAACCTGGGCACCTTTCACAACCTCAGCCAGTGGGTTGGTTAACAATGCATCGTTGGTTGGTTGAAAGTTAATACTTCCATCCTCTTTGTAAGGAGCCCCCAACGGATTTTGATTGATAGTAAAGCTATAAGGATTTAGGACTTCCCCATTTCTATTGCTGAACATCAAATACGATGAAATACCTACTTTGAGCCTTTTATTAATACTGTGATCAATATTTGTTCTCACAGAAGTACGCGTGTAATCCAGCCCTTTCGTGATACCTTTATCCTGGAATACGCCCGCTGAAATGTAAAACTGCGTCTTTTCATTTCCACCCTGAACACCCAGTGTATGGTTTTGCTGAAACCCTTTTTTAAGGATCAGATCCTGATAGTCGGTGCTGCGCCCTGCATCAATCCCGGCCCTAACATTCGGGTCGCCACCCAGTACAGCAATTTTTGCATCAGCTGCCAAGTTAGACTGCCCGGTTGGTACATAAACACCGTTAGCATCGGTATAAATGATCTGCCCCTGACTATTTTTGGTTGAGCGATAGGCTTCCCGTACATACTCGGCAAATTCAGGACCATTAAAAAGCTCTAACTTGTTGAGTGCCTGCGACTGTCCAAAATAAGTATCGTAAGTTACGGTTGTTTTACCCTTAACCCCACCACGTTTTGTAGTTACAAGTACAACCCCGTTTGCACCGCGCGCTCCATAAATAGCGGTAGCTGTTGCATCTTTTAAAACCTCCATCGATTGAATATCGTTGGGATTTATATCCTCATAACCAGCCGACAAAGGAATTCCGTCTACTACATAAAGCGGATCATTGCCTGCATTGAAAGAACGACGGCCGCGAATAAGGATTTTTGGTGCTGCCCCTGGCCTGGAACCTGCCTGACTTACATCTACACCTGCTGTGCGGCCTTGCAAAGCCTGTCCCAGATTGGTAATCGGCATTTCTGTAATTTCCTTGGCAGATACAGATGAAATCGCACCTGTTGTCTGGCTTTTCTTTTGCGTACCATAGCCGACAACAACAACTTCCGTCAGTGTTTTCAAGTCAACTGCTAAGGTTACCGATATGTCGCTTTTGTTGCCAACAACGATTTCCTGTGTTACAAACCCCACAGCGGAGACAACCAGTACCGCATTGTTATCAGGTACATCAATCTTAAATTTCCCGTCTACATCCGTATTTGTTCCTGCCCTTGATCCTTTCACCACAATCGACACGCCGGGCAGTCCGGTATTGTCTTCACCGGATAAAATCTGACCTGAAACAGGCCGGTCTATAGCAATACCAGTAATTGGCGATGGCAAGTGCAGAGAGGAACCATGTGCAACAGACCCGATTCCCATCACACCTATCAGCGCACAGTGTAATAAGTACTGCCTGATACTTGTAAAGTTTCTTTTCATAAATGTAAACGATTAAAGTTTTCTTGTGAGGCGGTCATTTGCACTTTACTTATAAGTATAAAAATTATAAATAAAATACTATAATGGCCGTAACATGAGATTAGCTATAAGCGCAAGGATTCGAAAGAAAAGGTGCAGATTTATTTACGCAATCGTTATCGGGAACGTTGCCAGGATATAAAGTATTAAATAAAAAATTGTATAATATTGGTTACTTATTAAAATAGTGGCAATATTGACAGTAATTGCAACCGATTGCATTTAGAACTATTACAATATTTATTAAAATTAAAACAAAATTAAAATTGTTAAAATAAACAAAGCCTAGCATGTAAAAACAATGTAGTAATCTAATAGTCAGACAATTAATACTAACCAACAAAGATGCTATGTAATTATTACCAAATAATGCAAAAAGCGCCTTTTCGGCGCTTTTCTAAAGTCAGCAAAAGGTCATTTTCGAATTTCTGCTTTTTTCAATCAAAAGGATTAAAGCTGAAACTATATCACTAAAAAATATGCAATTTGAAATAACCGGTTACATGCCTGGTAAACCAGCTTATGAAACAAGAATCAGTTAACCGGAAAACCGGCAGTGAGCAAGGTAGCCCAAGGCATATATCCGGAATTATAAGCTTCGGGTCTTGTTCTTTCGAGGGCTTTTTTTGTATACGGCATCTCCATTTTCAGGCGGCCATGATAATGATGATATGCCCTTTCATAAATCGGCGAGAACTTCCCTCTGCCAGCAGCTGAGATACTGTCACCAAAAACCTGTTTGCCCTGAAATGTAGTATATTTCACATATTTAACCTCTTCTCCCAGCATGTATTTTGCTGTATATTCATAGCCCAGTGCCAGCCGGCTGTCATAAGCAGCATATAAATCACGGCCCTGTTTCCACGCTATTTCACAGACGGTTGCCAAAAATCCGAGTCCCATCTGGGTGTGACCCTGATCCCTGCCGCTTTCCTGACATTGCCCCCAATCGTTAAAATAATTATTAATGGCTCCGTTTGACTTCCCCTTTAAGATCTGATTATAGGCAAGATCGAAGATATCGCTACGGTTCATGTATATACCGATGCACATCACCGTCTGTGCGATGGCGGCATCCCAATTCCCATTGTAACCCGGCATAAAATCTTTTAGTAATGGATACCAGATTTCCATTACCATTTTTTCAAACGCCAGCTGGTCCTTCTTTTCCCAGCCTTTGTAAGTATGTTTTATCAGCTCGGCAGCATTCAGGAATTTTATTCCTACCATCCCCACAAGCAATTTTTTATTGCCATCCGTTACCGAGTCCAGAGAATACGACCATGCGTTGATTATTTCAATCGATTTCTGAGCGAAAGCTTTATCACCTGTCACCATATATTGTAAAGCAGCAGTATATGCGGCATCGCCATCTTTGCGAAAATCCGTACCGCCAATATCCGGCTTACTGTAAAAACCTACAACTATTACCTTTGCCGGCTTTGCCTGCCAGGACAGTTGTGCTTCCGGAGATTTCTGCAAAGTTTCCCATGCCGATTTCCATGGCTCCTGGCCGTCCCTTATCTTTGCTTTTAAAAATTTGAAATCCGCAGCGTTATTCAGCATGCCGGGATGTTTGAATTGGGCACGAACATTGAAAGATGTAATGATTAGTAAAAGCAGAAAGATTTTAATTTTCATTTTGGGTTCAGGTAATGTGTAAATGTAGTTATGTGTATATTCAACCAACGAGGCATTACGATGGAACGCTGATGATTTGCATTCGTTCCTTTTTTCTACCTACGAAATTAGCCGACAGCAGATAGACAATAATGACTTGTAATCTTATATGTCATAGCGGAAAACCTTATGATTAACTCTTCACTTTTCTACCAACGAAATCGGCCCACGACAGATTGATATTAACATATCTGTTTAGTTATGTCCTTCTTTATATGATACCGCCATCTCATGTACCAGAGGTACATCTCGTCGGTAGAAATCAGCGTCACACCCCAATCCCGGTGTTCCTACGGAACACTTCGTATTTAGCACAACTAACAAAATATTAATTTTTCACCATTTCAAAAATCACCAGATCAGAAGGTTCCGGATAAGGTTTTGGTCTTGGTTTGTCCTGGAATGTTGGCAGCGTTTGCCATTGCATGATAAACTTTCCGGTGTTATCCGTCCGTGTCTGCAGTGTCATATCCTTTGCAAGAACAGGAACCGGAATCGTTGAAGTGCCGCCGGATTCTTTGTCAGCCAGCGTTTGTTTTACTTGTAAAGATTTTTTGTCCAGAACCCAACGTCCGGAACCATATTTTTCATGCATAAACCGGGCCGTGACTGTATTGTTTCCGGAATCGGTTATACCGGAAATCGATACAGAATTTCTCAATGAACCACCCCGGTTCAGGTCCCAGGTAAAATCTTTCCAGCTGCTGATCTGATAGGTTTGCCACAGACCTTTTTCCCAACGGCTGACAAATACCTGGCTTATTCCGTTTTTATCAAATTTATGATAGCTGATGTAGGGTATTTTTTCTTTATCCCAACTGATGTGAAAGCTCATATTGATTAGCCCGTTCCACGGTGCAACAGGATCGACAACAGCCTTGTTATCGCTCCATTTTACTGGTAAAGGTATTTTATCGCCCTTCATATTCTCCCAGGAAAGCAGATCTTTACTCCGGATACAGGAAAGGTTATGGTTGGTATTGGCAATGGGCGAAAGCCGCCACATCCAGATGATATAAAAATAGCCGTCAGGTCCCAACTGCGGGTTGGACATGTATGCATTTGACTCTTTTTCCCCATCAAAAAAAGGTGTGTCGAACAGTGCGCTCCAGGATCTGTTTTCTGCGTTGTATTTATTCCAATAGGTTATACCATCGCCGCTGCCGCCGTTGCGATACTGAAAATAAAGCTCCCCTTTCTGATCTTTAAAAAAAACCGGATACGTTGCCCGCTCCTCATTTTTGCCTGTCATCGGTAGCTTTTCAAATAAATCAATATTTTCAGGTTTTTCAGAGCGGAAATAGATCAGCGGCACACCGTGCATGTTTCCTGATACATGAACAAAACCATTTTTATCCAGGACCATATCAATGTAGTTATGGCTGTCCCAACCAACTTTTGTAGGTAAAATCGTTCTTTTCCATTCTTTCGATTTCAAAGGCCGCTGTGCAACGACCATATTTCGTGCGGTGTCATAATAACATACATACTGAAATTTATCCGTGGTAACGATGTCAAACCCTACCTGATGACCTGACCAGACTTTGGCAACAGGAATCTCAACGGATGTCCCCGGCTGATTTTGTCCATAAACTGCGGAGCAGCATAGCAAACAAAAAAACAGCGAAACCTTTAAAGAACAGTTCTTAAAAATAACGGCCTGAACTTTCATTCTGAAAGTAGTTTGGTAAAGATTCATTGTCAGAAGATTCCATTGGTGAGTAAAGACATGCTGTTTTCTTTCTGGCCGGACGATTTGACCAGCCCTGCAACGTTAACATCCGGATATTTTTCAGAAACTGCCTGCACCAGTTTTATAAATCCATCAGACTGAATCGGTTTTATCTGAGTCATTTTCCACTCCTTTTTCTTTTCAGCAAATGGCAGCATCCAGTTGAAAGCGGCTTTCAAACTTTTACCGCCCGGACTTACATAGTTAAATAGGTCTACATCTACATTTTCACCCAGACTTGCCAATGCGAAAAAACCAATCAGGTTCATCTGTGAATAATTCCAGGAAAGTGTGCGTGCAAGTTCATGCGGCTGACTGCCATCTTCTTTCAGCTGGCTGTCAATCCGTTTTTTGGTCTGTTCGTTAAGTATTTTTTTTGCAAGCTCCGGCTGATCTGTGAAAAGGGCCATCGAAACCGTCTGTACATCGTACCAGGTCCCATGATTGTTAAACTCGTCAGCCTCGTCCAATCCGATCGGGCTCGTCAGCATCCAGTTCAGGAATTCCCTGTACCAATTCTGTATACCTTTATAATCCCCTGCAGACAGGCTTTTTGAACCTTTCAGAAGCTGTACACCATCTATAATTTTACCAAGATTTCGCGTATCGATGATTCCAATTCCTCTTCCTGCCACTATTCCCGGTATAGCCTGCCCAAAGTTCAGGTTAGGGTTCATCCTTGTTTTAGGATCCAAAAACCAGACTTTTAAGAATCTGACTGCATGATCTGCATATTCTTTCTCATTGGTGAAGAACCATGCCAAACCCAAACTGGAGATATCTTCGCACAATGCAAGCTGATAATCCGCATCCTTTATTGAATACCGCTCAGGATTAACCTGACCATCCTTTCTAATATAAGGCAGGCCATCCGCTTTGGAAGAGTCCGGCCACCAGTACGGGCCTACACTCATGTAATCGCGTTTGTCGCCACTTGGCGGAACTTTGCTTTTTGATGTTACCGAATAAGGTTCTTTCTGCAAAATTTTATCTGCTTCTGCTAACAGGTCTTTGAGCGCTGCCGATAGAACAGGATCACCACTTTTAATTTTGGCCTTATTACTTTGCAGGAAGTTTCCACTTAGCAGGAAAGTCTTTGGATTGGAGGAGTCAAAAAATATATTTCCATGAACCTTAGCACCGGCAAGCACAAACCACAGTGCCAGAAAAATGTTTTTGAAGAAAATTCCTTTGTGTTTATTCAGCATCATTAATATATATTAATTGATATACCAGTTCGGAGCCATCAAGATTCCGGTAATCTGTCTTTACAAAACCCCATTGCTCTTTAAAATAGAAAGTTGCGAAAGTGGTACCTAATGTGCCGCTCCAATGGCCTCAATTTTCCCGCAGAACATCACTCCCAGCCAGGTATTCAGATATTCATATTTGGTCTTTGTCTGACCAGGTTAAGCGGAAAAATTTTAAAGAAGATATAAGTTCAGAAAACGGTTCCGCCTTTAAAATGATTTCCCGCAGATACATCCATATCTGCGGGAAATTTATCCGTTTAAAATATCATAATCAGGCTACTTCATCGTGTAACGCTTGATACTGATTTTTGCACTTTTAGTCGCATTGTTGATTGAGTTTACATAAACGTAAGCCCGGTATTTTCCATCGGCTGTTTCTACCCATGTTCCTGCCTCCGCTCTCAAATTTATAGCGTAGTCAACGGCTGTGGACATATCCAGTTGCTGAAAATCCAGATCGTCGATGTAAACACCATATTGTAAACGTGCAAGATGGAAATCTCTCAACGCCCATACTTTCTGAACTTTTGCGGTACGGTTCACACCTGCAGGAAGCGTAACACCAGGCAAATAGGTTTTGGCCGAAGGTGCCACCAGCCCGTGCGTAAATGTTACGTTTGGTATTACACGGTACAAATACACCAGATCAATTTTAGCTGCATTGGCTGCCGCCTGTGTTGGATTATACACCGCCAGATCTTCAATTGAGATATAGGCAGCAGAACTATCCTTTACATCCAGATCCAGTACCATATCCATTTCAGCGATCTTGTAAGGCCCCATGTTGTAGGTCACTGTCTGACCATTGCTGGCTGTGGCAGAGAATTTGAAAGACACCTCTTTACCTTTTGCGCTTGTTGGGATACGATAAAAATAGCGTAAAGTGGCAGCCATCGTATCTTTTGTAAAGGTAACCGTGGTTTTCCCTCCATCATTCACCGACTTACTTCCTACTTCAATACCCACATCCACCCCACTTGCATTGGTATAATACGATTTGTTATCCATATAGGTAGATTCTGCACCGCCAATTGATGCTTCAACCTGTGCGGATACCAGTTTACCCATAGACTTTGGCAGCGCCATCGCATAGGCAAATTCGATATTCAATCCGCTTAAATTGGGACCCAGTGTCCTTTTTATTACATCATTCTGAAGCTCCTGAGGAAGCGTAGGAATAGCGTATTCCTCTTCCTTGCAGGACGACAGAACTGCCGCCAGCGAAAGTGAAAAGAATATATATTTTAAAAATTGATATTTCATGATCGTTTGATTTAAGGATTACGGTTTCTGAACTGTAATATTCACCTTATAGGTTTTTCTGATCTTCCGGTTTCCTGAAACGACCGTATATTGCTTAGGATTAGCCAGATCAGAGAAATCCGTTTTTCCGGTAATCTTTGGTTCAAGTTTCGCGTCCGTTACCAAGGTAAACTGCGGATAAACATTTTTCAGGTCCGTACCATAAAATACCTCTACCGTTACAGTCTGTGCAGTTGTATCGATCACTGCATTGGAAGTTCTTACCGTTTGCAGATCACTGCCCAGCAATTCAAAGTTACTGACGAAACATTGGGTTCTGGTAGTGATCAACAGCCCGTCTTCGTCAATAGGGAAATCCTCTTTACAGGCAACCATTGCAAAGGTTGTAAGCAGGACGGCGCAAATTGTTCTGATATATTTAATCATTGTGTTTCAGTTTTTTAATAATGAACAAACCCTTTATTACAGCCAGGGTGTATTTTGTGTCAGATTAGGATTACGATCACGTTCTCCAGGCGGAATGCGGAATATATAATTCTGCTGGTAAACCCTTTCAGCAGAATTCTGGAAATACTGCTGCATGTTAGCACCGTGTGAATCAATTCTCCAGACACCTATTCCGTATGGAGCTCCCCAAATTCTTTCCTGCGCTCTCCAGCGACGGATATCAAATCCTCGGTGGCCTTCTGCAATCAGTTCGATAATACGTTCCTGCTCAATGGCTGCAAAGAATGCATCTGCATTTGCGGTTTTGTCCGCTTTCAATGCCGGAAGATTTCCACGGCGACGAACTCTGTTAACCAGTGCAATGGCATCTGCCTGTGGACCTGATACGAAGTTTGTCGCTTCTGCATACATCAAAAACACATCGGCCAAGCGCATTACAGGAAAGTTGTAATCACCATCTGCACGGCCCTGTCCTGCATAATTCCTTACAAATTTTCTGAATACATACCCTGAGTTGGTACCATCTGTATTGTAAGTCGTATACTGCACACCGCCTATGGTAATAGGTGCGTTCCATGTTTTGTATATGTAAGGAACAATTCCGGTTGACTTCAAACCAGCTAAACCAACGCTTACCTCATAATCCCACATTATGGTAGATTTCATTCTGTAATCCCTGTTGCGATAGCTGTTAGGGTTTACAGCCGAGTTTGCCGCTGTTCTTGCACCTGCCGTAGTCGGGTTCATCGGAATTAATTTTGCAGGAAAATCACCCGTAATTGTTGACTGGTATCTGTCTGCGATTTCGAAACGCGGCGCAACCCAAAGCTGCGAACCTTCATGTGAACGTCCGGCAAAATCCCGCATCAGTTCTTCTCCCTGACCTGTACCGGTACCACCATGCGTAAAGCCCATGATAATTTCCGGGTCATTATTCGCTACGGGCATAAATAAATAGAAGTAATTAGGCAGTTTGTCTGCTTTGCCCAGTGAGTCAATTTCACCAGGTTCACCGTTGCGGAAAAGTGTCAGGCCATAATCATTGATCACACTTTTAAAATCTGCTGCTGCTGCTGTATAAGCTGCTGTTGCAGCCGCAGGTGTAGGCTTGAAAGTTTCCAGTTCCGGCCAGCCGAATTTGTTCCACGATGCCCAGTATAACTGCAGTTTACCACGGAAGGCAAGCGCCGCAGGTTTTCCTACACGACCTGCCGCAACAGCTTTTACCGGAAGCTTTTCATAAGCATAGGTAAAATCCGCCATGATAGAATCCTTTACCTGCGCAATGGGCAGCCTGGTCAGATTCGATACTTCTGCATTGTCATTGATCACTTTGCTAATGTACGGCACATCTCCCCACATGGAAATAAGCCTGAAATAGGCCATTCCCCGTAGTAGCTTTGCTTCGCCAACAATTGCTTCCAGTTTGGCAACCGATTCCGGCTTAGCCGTCAGAAGCATTCTGTTTACGTTTTCAATAACGTAGTTAGTACGGTTCACACCACCGTACAGGTAGCGGTACATTTTATCAAAACTACCTGCGTATCCGGAAGGGTTGAAATTTCCTTCATGATAAGCATCACCTAATCTGAGGTTACCACTTGTGGAACTGATACCACGTGTACGAACGAACTCTCCATGCCCGTCCAGGTAATAATCACGGTCAAATAGTGGCCTGATCGATGAGTAAGCACCCTGTAAAGCAAAGGTGGCATCGTCTTCGGTTTTCCAAAATGCATTCGCACCCAGTTCCGTAGTGGGGTCCTGCTGAAGCAAATCACTTGTGCAGGAGCCTGCTCCAAAGATTAATCCCGCCAAGGCAAATGCTGATATTATTGAGGTTATTTTCTTCATTTTCATAATCTTTATAGTCCTATATTGATACCAACTGAATAGGATTTGTTCAAAGGATACGCATCGCTTCGGTTACCAGCCTTTTCGGGATCAAGACCACGGAACTTTGTAAAAGTTGCCAGGTTTTCAGTAGAGCCGAAGATACGGAAGTTACTGATACCGATTTTCCGCAACAACGGAGCCGGCACATTGTAACCAATCTGAAGGTTTTTGAAACGGATGTAGTTCATGTTATCGAGCCAGAAAGTTGTTTCTTCTCTGTTGGCATTTCCGTTCAGTCTTGGCCATGCACCATCTCTGTTTTCAACCGACCAGGGACTGGTCTGATGCGCTGCTGTTGAAGCGTAACGCTGCGTTCCGATTGATGTATTGTTATAGTTATTCAACCAATAATCTTTTCTGCCCATTGCAGCCGTTACAAGGAAAGTTACGTCGAAACCTTTCCAGGATACATTGGTATTCACGGAGAAGTTTGTTGTTGGCCTGTCACGCTGAACATGTGGGTCAGCTGTTTTATCGTTGCCATCAATCCTGCCGTCACCATTTATATCTTTTCTAAGAATATCTCCCGGAGAAGCGCCCTGTGGTGTTGCGTTGTAAACATCCTGCCAGGTCTGAGCAATGCCCGTATCCTCATAAGTATAAAGGAAGTGATAGGGCATATTCAGGAAAGTATATCCACGACCAAGAAATTCATTCCAGGATTCAAGTTTGGTCTGGTTATAAGAAGCATTAAGATTAACCAGATAGTTAACTTCTCCTTTTCTGTCTCTCCAGGTCAGATTACCTTCAATACCCCGGTTACGCAGGTTACCTATGTTTCTGCGCGGTGCGTCATAAGCTCCTGTTAGCAGGATAGACATTTCAGACGGGCGGTTCATTCCGGTCGTTAGGCGATCATAATAATCAATCTCGGCAGTCATCCTGTTATTCAGAAATCCAAGGTCTAAACCCAAGTTGAATACTTTTGTAGTTTCCCACGACAGATCTTTGTTAACAAGTTTCCTGTTTACAAAACCTTTCACAATGCTTCCACCCACCATATAGTTACTGGCAGCTAAAGTGGATTGCTGCTCATAACGACCTACTCCGCTATTGTTCCCTAAGGATCCGTAGGAAGCACGAAGTTTACCACTGGTCAGGAATTTGCTTGTGAAGCCGTTAATAAAATTCTCCTCGGTAAATCTCCATCCCAAAGCCGCAGAAGGGAAAAACCCAAACTGGCTGCCCGGAAGAAACTTGGAAGAGCCGTCCGAACGGAAATTAACTTCCAGAAGATATTTATCAAAAGCAGCATAGTTAACCCGGCCAATGAATGAACGTAATCCTTCCGTATTGGAATTACCACCAGTGGACTGAATATCAGTAAGTGCTGCATCTATTTCATGCAGAGTCGGATACAAACGGTCGTTTCTTGAAGATGCCTGATAGCGGTCGTACCAGTATTCCTCACTGTAAACAAACAGTCCGCCAATTTCATGATTTTTGGCAATTGTCTTATTGTAGTTCAAACGACCCGTCAACATGGTTTTATAACCTGTATTTGTAAAGTTTCCAATCCCTGCATTCGGAGCTACAAAAAGACGGCTTCCAAATGTATTGGTCTGGAAGTTATAAGACTGGTTTGGCATATTAGCGCTCCAGCGGAACTGATTGTAATAATTCAGCGCATAATCGACTCTTGCTGTTAAACCTGCAATCGGCGTCCAGTCAAGATACATCATTGTGTTAGCTTCCTGGCGGTTCTGACGGTTCAGGTTATTTACATAAACTGTATACGGGTTGTAAGCCTGTGGATCTTCATTGTAAGCCATCACACCACCATAGTTTCCGGTAACAGGATCATAAGGCAATGTCCCTGCGATAGCATACTGCAAATCGAATCCGGCAGTATTGGAAGCATCATCATCCGTGAAACCATCTTCCAGTGCATATGTCAGCTTCGACCAGTTACCCTGAAACTTAACACCGGTATTGATGTTCTTACGGATTTTATAATCGTAGTTGAAACGGGCGTTGTAACGTTTGAAATCATTGTTGATCTGAAGACCTTTTTCATCCATTATACCAATTGATATAAAGAAATTGGACTTATCACCACCACCTGATGCAGAAAGGTTGTGGTTCTGGATTGCTCCGTTACGCATGATCACGTCCCACCAGTCGGTGTTCGGATAAGCAACCGGATCGATCATTCCAAGAGCCATCCACTGGTCAATTGTTCCATCCCGGAAATTAGAATTGGAACGAAGGGTATTAACTGCCGCTGCCTGCTGGTGCAATGTAAGTGCACGAGGATAGTCGGCCAGGAAGCCATATGCCTTGGTTGGTACCTGAACAGCATAATTTCCTGAATAGTTGATCGATGCTTTTTCCTGTCCTTTACCTGATTTGGTCGTGATCAGAATGACACCGTTTGCCGCTCTTGATCCGTATACAGATGAAGAAGTCGCATCTTTTAAAACCGAGATGGTCTCAATGTCATTCATGTTAATACGGTTGATATCCACATCGGGCATTCCATCGACAACCACCAGCGGGCTGGCGTTGTTTACCGTTCCCAGACCACGGATGATCAGCGATGCATTGTTACGGCCAGCCATACCGGACGACTGTGTAACGGCAAGGCCGGGAACAAGGCCTGCAAGTCCGGATGATACGTTGGAAAGTGAACGGTTTGTAATTTTATCATCAATTTTGATTGATGAAACTGCTCCGGTAACATTTACTTTTTTCTGTGTACCATACCCTACCACTACTACTTCTTCCAGTGATTTGTCCTCAGCGATCAGCTGTACATTGATTGCTGTTTTACTTTCTACCACAGCTTCCTGTGAAACAAAACCAATGAAGCTGAATGTCAGTACGGAGCTTGCTCCTGCTACTGTAATTCTGTACTCTCCGTTGGCATCTGTTGAGGTTCCGTTAGCAGTTCCTTTCTCCACCACATTCACACCCGGCAGTCCGCCGCCTTTGTCATCGGTTACCTTACCGGTTACGGTTACAGCCATAGCAGATTCATGCCTGATCCCCCGCAGGATTTTCCCTTCTGCCTTAGCAGGAACGGCGGCAAACAGCCAAATCACCGACGTGATCACCAACCCTCCCCATCCAAGACTCGTAAAAGATTTTTTCATAGACTCATTTTTGAGGTTATTAAAACAGTTATAGTTATTCTGACTTGACGCATATTATAAATACAACCCTGACTTGATGAAAAACTAATAATTATTAAAATTGTATTATTTAAGACTACACACAACACCGAAAGCCCTGAAAATCACCGATTAAGGTTTTTCAGGGCACAATTTTAATTTTATAAAAAATAAATTTATTCTGATTCCCAGGTCATACAGGAATTAACTCAGAAGGTTATTTGTAGTTTTCGGGGTTCTCATCCTGCCATTCATTTACCCCGTCACGGATACGGTTCCGGAAGGTAAGTGTGTCGGTTGCATAGGAGGTTGTTCCGTCTGCATTGGCATATTTGTACTTAAGATAAATCCTTCTGTCCTGCAATAATTTTGACCTGTTGAACGTGCTGGCACCATCCGGCTGTACCTTCACAGCCGACCCGTTTGCCTGGCTTACTGTAATGGTTGTCCCGCTCAAAGTGAGCTTCAGAGAACCCGTCTGATCGCTGATTTTGTTCGTTACAAGAGCATTGGGTGCAACGGTTTTCAGGTTCATGATTTTAATTTCAGGTGTAGGAATAGTCGTGAAATAATTGGTTGTTTTTACAACATTTCCCGCCGCATCCTTCACGACTGTTACGCCGCCATGCCAGTAATTCCCAAAAAGCATGTTCTCGTATTTAAATGCAATCACGGCTGACCCTTTTCCTACACGTATTGAATCCGCATCCGCCGATGTAATCATAAAGGGAAGTGCATACACCGGTCTCAGTGTGGTCGTATCATTCAAAAACGCAGCAGAATCTGCTTTGATCAGGACAGATCCCATGTGATTACCTGCTTTAATTTCCATCTTACTTTTATCCGATATCGAATAATACGTAGTTGGCATCGGCTTTAAAGCGGTTACAGAAGCAACAGCATCTTTGATATACCCGGCACCAACTTTCATTGCTGCAAGAATATCGGCGGTGATCAGACTGTTATCCATTGTAAAATTAACAATCCTGTTCTGACTGTTTTCGCGTAAGCCAGCGAGTGCTGCCCCAACTTCTACTTTCATGCCTTCACCAACCACAAAGGTCCTGACATTGGTCTGATATGGGAAATAGATCGACGTAAAGTCAAAATCCTCAATATAATCCTTGTAGCAGGATGTCATGGCCACCGAAAGAACCAAAGCTGCTATGATGATCTTTTTCATGTAAGTTTTTTTATATAGTTAACAGTGATCCTGACAGCTGCGAACATCGGTCAGGATCCCAATAAATTTATTTCCAGCCATCCCAGCCTTCATTCTGAACGAGCTTGCTCATATTCAGCATCTCTGCATACGGAATAGGTAAATAAGCCGACGAGAACACCCGTCCTTCTACCGTCTCATCCAGCTTGTAAGTAAATGTACCGTCTGCATTTCTGGTGATACTCGGACGGTGAACCGGCTTGTTGATCTCCGCCAGCGTGGTCGACCAGCGGCGTATATCAAAGAAGCGCTGTCCTTCAAAACATAACTCCAGACGTCTTTCATTTTTTACAAATTCATTGAAAGTTGCTTTGCCTGCCGCTGAAACTTCTGTCAGATATGGATCGGCAGTGAAGCCTTTTCCGCCGTCACTGTTGTTTTTGGTCCGGATATAGGCCATTGCATCTTTGGCTGAAAGACCGTACTTACTTCCCAATGGACCTTCAAACTGGTTGGCTGCTTCGGCGAAGGCAAGTACCATGTGTTCCCAGCGGATGTATATTTTAAAGTGAGGCTGTCTGTTCACTGAGTTATCACCAAAATTCAGTCCCATAAAAACCATTTTCTTGATATGGTAATTGGTACGGCTGATATTCGCAGGTCCTGCCGCATCTTTTGCCCCCAGCCAGTTCTCAAAGGTATACATGGTTTGGTTAGTATTGATTTTCACAGCTTTGGCCGTGTTGTGAAAGATCGTCGCATAAAAACGAGGGTCACGGTTATCGTATGGCTTGGAAGGGTCATACAAACTTTTCGGATCGGTGATCGGATACCCGTTTTTCATTGGGAAAGCATCTACCAGTTCCTGGGTTGCACCTACTGCTCCGGTACCCTGAAATCCTGCCGGATAGAACATACGCTCCATCGCATCGTTTGCATTATTGTAACGTGAAGCAAATATGATCCCGCCAAAATTAGGATCGAACCAGTTTAAAGCCTTGGTTGGTCCGAAGCCGTTGGTAACTGCATCCGTTTTTAATTTAAAGTCCATTACCTCTTTGGCGAATTTGGCTGCCATGTCCCAACGTGAAAGGTCATTGCCCGGATTAAAACGTGGACTTGCCCAGGTCAGGTAAACCAGTGCTTTGATCGCACGGGTTGTAATTCCATCAAAACGCCCCCAGTAACGGCCGCCTGCATACGCACGGTCATTTATATTCGGAACCAGGAAATCGCGGTGCGCAATCGGAAGATATTTGTAAGCTGAATCACAATCGGCCAGGATCTGCTTTACGCACTCATCATAGGTATTGCGGACCAGGTTTACTTCCTTAGAAATGTCCTGAGGCTCCAGTACGATTGGAAAACCTAAAAGCTGGCCGTCGTTACCTTTTCCTCCAAATTTCTGCAAAAGATCCCATTGAAACCAGGCACGGATTGCAAAAGCTTCTCCTTGTAATCTGTTTTTTACCAGACTGTCCAGATGCTGGTTAACCAGAAAACGTGTATTGTAACCTTTACGGTCTTTCAGGAAAAGATTAACCTGGTAGATCGAACGATAGTCACGGTCCCAATAAGTCAGGAATGGATCCTGGCTCGTAGGCAACGCTCCCACTGCCATTCTGGCAATAGCATTGGTTGTCTGCGTGATAACTACATCATCCGTAGCTCCGTCAAGATACACCCCTTCATTATTGTTGTATTCGCGGACGATGTTTTCATAGCAGTTCCCAACCAGTCCCTGCACCATGTCCTGATATCTCCAGATATCTTCACTGGTCCTGTTCCCGTTTGGATACGGATCAAGATAATCTTTACAGGAAATCAGTGAAAATCCGGCAACAGCAATGGCAAGTCCGCACTTGTATATATTTCTTAAATTCATAGTGATTCTGATTAGAAAGTAAGTTTAAGACCGGCTGTAAACGTTTTAAACAATGGGTAAACTGTTACGCCTGAATTGATTGATTCCGGGTCCACGTCCTTTATTTTGGAAACGGTCAGCAGGTTTGCTCCGCGTACATACAGGCGGATGCCACGTGCACCGATCACATTTCCATTGATCATCGGTACGTTATAGGCCAGTTCTACATTCTGAATTTTGAAGAATCCGCCATCACGAAGCCAGAAATTGGATGCAATAAAATTGTTGTTCACTTTCTGGTATGTCAGTCTTGGATAATCTCCATCCATATTTTCTTTCACAAAATTGGAGTAGTTATTATTATCCCATCCGTTCTGGAAATATCTGTTATTCTGTACGATATCATAATAAGCCCTTCCGTTTCCGATGGCTGTAAGCTCGAAATTTTTGAAACCCAATCTCAGGTTGACCGCGTATAAAAGCCTTGGAGATGTATGCCCGATCGGACTCTGATCGTTGTCGTCAACAATACCGTCACCATTCATGTCCTTGTATTTCAGATCACCTGCTTTCAGAACTTCATCATATATCTGAGGAACAGCGCGTGTTTCAGCATCCGTGGCAAACTTTCCTAAATAGGTTTGTCCGAAGTATGAGTCAGCAGCAGTACCGGTTCTTCTCTGATAATCAAAGCGAAAATCAGGCTCGTTCCATTCCAGTACTTTGCTGTTCTGTACAGTTGCATTTCCGCCAACCGAGAATTTCAGATCTCCTATTTTATCTGAGTACTGAAGTCCAAATTCAACACCTGTATATCTAAGCTTATTGGAATTGATATAAGGTCTTGCATTGGAAACGCCGGCAGTATAAGGGATTGTGTTTGCTGCCTGCTGTACGATAATACCGTCACGCAGGTTATTGTAATAGCTTACTTCTGCTGACAGTTTACTATTGAAAAGCAAGGCATCAACACCTACACTGAATTCTTTGCGCTTTTCCCAGGTCAGATCCGGATTGCCGATACGGGCAGGAACGGTACGGTAAACCTGATTATCTGTGTTACTTCCAAACCACTGGTTGGTTGTATATGGACCGAAGGCTGAGCCGGTAGAGTTTACGCTCCATCTATCCAGATAAGAAAATGCAGGCGGGTTACCTTCAAAACCCAGAATCCCGGCTTCGGCACGCAGTTTAAGATAATTGACAGCTTTTACATCAGACAAAAATCCTTCCTCTGATATAACCCAACCCAGTCCAACGGACGGGAAAGTAGCGTATCGTTTCCCTTTGTCAAATCCGTAGGTTCCGGCATAGTTCACTACACTTTGGAAAATGTATTTATCTTTAAAAGAATACATCCCTGTAAAGATTGCATTTTGCAAGCGCTGTGGTTCTTCAATACCATTTCGTGAGTTTTTACCCAGATAATAAGTAAGTCCTACCTGTACATCATGTGCATCCCATGCTTTCTGGTAACTCAGGTTTTCATAAATCACAAAGCGCTGTGAGTAATAATCGTGCAGTTTTTCCTGTCCCGACATATCCGTACCGTCATGCACTTTGTTCAGCCTTACTGTATCTGCGCCGCTGGCCGTAACGCCAGGTACGACCACGTAAGCAATATAGTCTTCAGCTTTCCCGATCCGGACGCTGTTGAAAACATTGAAGCCAACAAATGTTTTCGATTTCAGTCCGGGTACCAGTTCTTTTAAGTCATACTCAAAAGTAAGGTTGGATGCTCCCGTACGGCCGGTTTCCGTATAATATCCGTTGTGCATGATGTTACCGATCGGATTCTGACGGTAAGAAGTATTGGAACTCACCGCATACCACGGTGCCACAGGATTATCTCCAAAGGCTGCATAAACAGGATATGCGATAGGCGGCGTATTGCTGATGTCCGTTAGCACGGTATTAAACTCAACAAGATCCAGGGCAGTGTTGGTATTTCCGTCCTCATTGGTGAAGTTGGAATTATACCCATAATTCGGTGAACGACGGATAGTCATACCACCAAAAAAATCAAATTTCACCTTGATCAGTTCATTGACTTTGATGTCGATGTTTGAACGAACGTTGATCCTGTGGTAATCCGACTTGCTGCCTATTTTATAAATATCACCTTCGCCATTGTATCCCAGATAAGCATTGTACTGTACGGTCTCATTACCTCCCATGGAGGATAAATTGGCCCGGGTAAACGATTTCGTATCTTTAAGCAGCATTTGCCGAAAATCGATACTTGGATATTTAAAGCTATACGGATCGTTTTTGGCATATTCGCTAATTGCATTTTCATCGTATAAGGGCGTTATCCCGCTGTTTGTCCGTGCAATATTGTTCAGTCTTGCGTAATCAGCACCCGAAGCCCATCCCGGGAAGCGGTCAATACGGCTTACACCCTGTTCGGCACTGACACTCATTACCCTTTCATGAACCCTGCCGCGCTTGGTTTTGATGTAGATAATTCCGTTAACACCTTTTGGCCCCAGCATGGCCTTGCCAATAATGTCTTTGATAACCGTCACAGATTCAATCTCCTGCGGATCAAGCGGCATTTCGGTGATGTCAACAGGAATGTCGTCGATAATAAAAACAGGACTGTTTCCTCTCGAATATAAATTAACCTTGTCCGTTACACGAAAGTTACCATTCTGTTCCTCAGCGTTCAAACCAACCGAACCGTCACGTTCTACTACTTCAAGCCCGGGCACCAGGCCTGCGAATACATTACGCAAATCATTGGTTGGATACCTTTCGAGGTCTCCGGCTTTAAGGGTATAATAGTTTCCTGTTAAATTTCTGCGTTTCAGCTCGGTGAAAGGCATCGGTACCAGATCGTCCGGCGTAGTAAAGAGCTTTGCTTTTTTCAGAACGATATTGTCCTCAATCAGCTCTCCGATCAGTGACACCTTCCGGCTGTATCCATAAGAAGAAACGGATATAAAGTCTTCCGGCATTGCCTTGAAACTCACGCCTCCACTGGCATCCGTTTCGGTATGTATCAAACCCTCACCCACCACGATGGATGCTTTAGGAATCGGGTTTCCCATTTCGTCTGTCACTTTCAGACTAACGTTTACAGGCTGTGGTTTTTTTGATTTGTCCTGCGCATTCACTGTTCCTGCAAAGAGCAATATCAGCAAAAGCAAACTGGCAAAACCAGATTTTTTATTTATAATATTAAATCGCATAATGATCAGTTTAAGGGGTAAGGCTACCAAACTTCGTTGGAAACAAAATTTTTCATTTTGTACATATCGTCCGTATTAAAAGGGAAATAGTACATGGCATCTTTCCAGCGAACCTGGCGATCGGCAGACAGCGGCAAACGGGTATATCTGAACCCTGTTGGGTAGGTAGTACTTACAGGTACCTTTTCAATATCCATCCGCATGATCGTTCCGCTCATTACGGCCGGTGCATCCTTCCAGCGGCGTATGTCATGGTAATAATGCGCACCTTCGAAGCACAACTCAATGGTTCTTTCATTTTTAATTCTTTCACGCAGTTTCTCTTTTGACGCAGTAAAAGCAGGCAGTACATCCGGCATGCTGACGCGCTTTCTGATTTTGTTTAGGGCCTGAATGGCAGTCATGGTCGCACCGGGTGCTGCGCCATTCGGACCGTAAGCCTCATTGGCAGCTTCTGCGTAATTCAGGTAAAGCTCACCCAGCCGGATCAGCGGATCTGTGTAGTG
>Ga0265797_10004624_pt1 | contig 20857 bp, 17 predicted proteins | sample P2T30metagenome_FD_192433 | JGI IMG/M metagenome (GOLD analysis project Ga0265797, IMG submission 192433) | Plant litter microbial communities from East Loma Ridge, Irvine, California - P2 T30 | ecosystem: Environmental > Terrestrial > Plant litter > Unclassified | place: USA: California...
CTTGCATCAACGTTCCACACAACACCTACCGTCGCCTGATTGCCTCCCAGCGGGTAAACATACCCGACACTGGCATTCTTTGTCAACGCCCACCAATCACCGGACTCCCTCCACTTGTCCAAATGTGGTACTCCAAGGTGTAGTGACCTACCACCGGCAGTGATCCCACCGCGTAGTGACCAAATTGCTGCACATCAAGCGGGAGCTAGTGAATGCGGGGGTAGAGGATCTGCGGGTTCATGCGAAATGGACCAACCAGCATCATGCGTCACAAAAGCAAGATGCGTCTTTGATGCTGAGCAGTTCGAGTAAATGAACAATGTTGCGGATGAAGAGAAGCGTTCTTGCGAGTTGTGCTTGTGTGAGCTGAAAGTCTCAATATAAGAGTTGGTGTATAGGACGTGAGCTTTGTTCCCCTACAGCACAATCAACCGATATCAGACCACCATGGACGATTTCTATCTCTTCGCAAACTGCAACTTCGTACCCGACAAGTACAATGATGTATGCATGCTCCTCTTCCAGCTCAACTCCACAGCTAACGCACCCACAGTGGCAAGCCGCCTACGACTCCCTCGCAACCTACGTCCACGCCTCCGAACCCACCACAAAAACATACTACTTCGGCATCCCAATCGACTACGCACACAACTTCTCCTCCACAACCAGCATGTTCGCCTTCGAAGTCTACGGCACGCGCGAAGACCTATACGACACACACCTCACTTCCCCAGCCATGCAGACTTTTCTCGAAAAGATACCATCGGCAAGTACCACGGGTCTGGATCTGAATCACTACCGGTGCGTAGCTGGGTTTTTGGATGCGAGTGGCAGGAATGAAGAGGCGGGCGTGATGCAGGATGTTAGGATTAGTTGTACTTCGCCAGAAGCGATGGCGGCGCTTCTTCCTGGGCTCAAGATGCTTGTGGGAGGTGTAGATGGAAGTGGTGGTACGTTGACGTACATGGCGTTTCGGGGCCTGGACGACGAGGTGAGTGCGAGGATATATGGGCGCTGGAAGACGCGTGAGGATATGGAGGCGTTTATCAGGAGGGCGGATGTGAATGGCTTTTGGATGCAGAATAAAGAGCATGTGAGGGCGATGGAGCAGCGTTTGTATGTACCTAATGGGAAAGGGTGGTTGCATCGAGGGAGTGGGTATGCTGGTGAGAAGGAGAGGGTGAAAGCAAAGATATGATTGTGTTGCGTGGGTTGATGCTGGTGTAATGTGTGAAATCTATTTTGTGTTCAGCTGTCTAAACGAGCTAGATGGGTATTGGGTATGGGTATGGGTGGTTATCTCGAAATCATGCCAAATGCCCCTGCGCCAACCGCGATGCCAAAATATGCCGCCCCCGTGAAATCATTCGCCGTCTTAGATGCAATCGATGCTGAAGCGTGGTGCAACCGGCATTGCTCCTAGGGTTGAGACGCCTAGCCCCTACCTCCAAGCATGCGTTCGATGAATGAAGCAAAGAAATTCCTCCACTCCTTCTCCTTCTTCGGACCTTCCAGCGCACCAGCCAGTGTACGCAGGTACTGATCCACACTGTCCTCGGCAACTCCATTGCCGCTGAGGTCGCTCTTAAGACGCTGTACGTAAGGCTCGCCAACCTTCTTGACGATCTCGGTCTGTAGGTTGGCAGCCTCGTGGAGGACCTGTTTTGCCTGGGCGTCTTTGAGATTGAATCCAGGAGTTACCGGCACAGACCAAGCAAGAGGTGAGAAGCGCTCCACCACATAGTTGTCGAATCCAGGTAGTGGCGCTTGCGTGGTGACGGGCGATGTAGGATTGGAACTGGCGCCCGGTCCGACCTTGTCTGGGCCGCTCCAGACGTTGGTCATGCGGATGAGCACAAATATGGCGAGCCGTGCTGTAGGATAGTCGTGAGTGTCGCGAGCAAAGTTCTCGATCGATGAGATGATAGGCTCGAACGTAGCTTGATTGGCTGTACACAGTCAGCCTCGTCTCGAATCACATTTTGCTGGCTTACTTACCATTGCTGACAAGCACAGATCCAAGACCCTGGTTGAGAACTACAATGATGAAGTTGAGGTACTCGCGTCGTAGTTCGGCCAGCTGGATTTCATCATCTGTGCCTGAAGGTGTTACCGCTAATGCAGTAAAGATACGCTGCAAGACCGGACTCATGACCGTGTCCAGTATGCCAGAAATCTCAGACTTGAAAGTGAAGATGACCTGCCCCAAAACCTTGAGGAACGTGCTGATCTCGTCCATAGAAGAGCTAAGCGAGAGCAGTCCTTCGATCCAGGAAGGTAGTTGTTGTAGTAACCGAGATCCCAATACAGCGATCATGCGGGAGAAGGCGAAGCGAGCTGCATGGCGGATTGAACCGGACGAGTTGAGCGACTCAAGCGCCACAAGAATGGCTTCCGATGCTTTGACAAACTCATCTGCTACTTCGCTTTGCGGTACTGTGCTGTTGGTGCTGGAAGGTACCCAATCCGAATAGCCACGTGCTAGCGTTCCAAGAGCCATGATGATGTGGTGTATCTGTAGGATTGCGCGGTCATCGCCGTTTCGGGCCTGTGGCAAGGTTTGTTCTAGGTCAGTGAATAGAGGGCTCATAATCGTCTGCGCATAGAGCTTCTTATTCTCCGCCGAGACTGTGTTTGAGGATGCTATGCAGCCGACTGCTTCGAAGAGATAGAGCTGCGAGTTGAACAGTGCATCCGCAGACTGATCTTCCTCATCAGACGACATCTCGTCTTCCGAGGCGTCTGGAAGCTCAGCTTTGATCGTGAGCAAGTCACCGACTGCTTGGATGATCTCATACGAGACGTTGCCGAGCTGAGCTCGGAGATGCTTGACTAGTCGCTGGAAAAGATACCAGGAGCGGGACCGGACCTTGACGTGGTCGCTGTGGGTAAGCTGTACAAAGTTCTGGAGGACTTTCGGGATCAGGTGAGGATTCTGTTCGAAGAATTGGTAGTATCGGACACAGATCTCCATGTACTGCAGCTGAACAGCAGGATGTGGATAGTCTGCAAGGCCTGTGCAGTCATAAGTACGGTTATTGAAGGCATAACGAAGTGTCAGGTACGTACCAGATTCAATCATGCTGTTCATCATCGCCACTAGGTGCTGGGCAGCGACGGACGATGGCTCTCGCTTCGCGAACAGACCTTGATTACGAATAGCCAGCTCTCCAAACAAATACATCTCGTACAGTGCCAATTCCAGGTCACGCCAGTTCAAGCTCTGGTCGCCCTGTGAGAGACGCTGGAAGGTACCGTTTACCACACGACTCAAGGTCTCGATGTAGTATGGTTCATCGATAGACGTGACAGTCTGCTGCAAAACGTGCAGTCGCCGCCGCAAGTCATGGAACTCGGCTTCGTCCGTCTGATCGCCGTTCTCTCCCCAATCCGCGGTCTCATCATACTTCATTTTCGCAATGATAGCATCTAGAACGGGTGGGAGGACAACTGAGTACTGCGCAGGTACAGATCCTGACTTCTTTTGCAGCTTGCGCAAGAACGTGAGGAGGTCGGTGAGTGATGGTATAACGTTGGAGCATACTTCATCGTACTGGTCGGCAAAGAAACGTAGTAGATAGGGAGTGAAGGTTCGGATGAGGCCGTCTGCACGCTGCCGAGTCTCCTCGTCTACTGAATCGTTCTCAAGGATTCTGACGACGTCGAAAACGATATTGTTGACAAGCTTCGCAACTGTCTCTGCAAGATCATTGTCATATGCAGAGCTCGTGAATTCTGATAGCGCCGGGCTGCTGATCAGCTGGCCAACGACTTCTGTAAGGTTCAGGAATGTGATGAGCTCGATCTTGTCGGGCGGGCTCATCTTTTTGCTGACAATCTCCGAGAATGTGTCGATCGCTGCGTCGCGAACCTTTCCAGCGGGGCTGTCTGGGTCGGAAATGCCCTGCTGGCCAGCCATTTCGAGGAAAGTTGTGATCATGCCTTGGTTCACCACGAGGCTGATATCCGTCCAGCTGACCCAGCGGCCAATGGTACGCAGACACATCTCGAGGAGACCCATGTCCGTCTCCCTCCACTTGGCGAGAATCTCCTGCCACGAAACCGAGATCTTCTGCGCATCGCGTTGTCGGATCAAGTCCTTCAGGTCGGTATTGCGTTTCTTCTCGTCTTCTGAGCGGGCGACCAACTGATCGGCGATCTCGTCGTGCACTTGTCCTAGCATACGCAGGTATAGAAAGGTGGTGGTAGTATTGACGTTGCCGATGGTGGTCTGGTCGCCGGCTAGGGCGCGAAAGTCGTCGAAGAAGCTCTGCCAGGAGGAGGGATACAAGACGGCGAAGAGGCAAGTCATGGTCTGCATCAACTTGTTCTGGATGTGTGACGTGTCTCCGCTATTGCTGCCAGGCGCATACGACTGGCGGATGTGAGTCATGAGGGCATCCTTGATGTATGTAAGGCTCTGCTCATCCAGCTGGTGCTCTTGGATTGCATTGTTCACTAGGTCGAGGGAGGTGTGTCGGATGAAGTCGGGCGGTCGGGGGTCGCGTGTGAAGAGGTTGAGGCTCGCTTGCCATGCTGAGCCTTCTGCACGTAGGCCTTCGAGATATTCTATCGCCTGCCCCTTCAGCTGCTGGCTCGAAGTCGGGTCAATGGCGATTGTGATGGCATTTTCGACCTTGAATCTAGTCAGCATCTACTAAACTAACAAGTGGTGCGAAGTGGCTGAGGCTGCACGTACCTGGGCCTCCATCGAGACTGTCCACTACCACGTGGTGATGAGGAGTGAATTGCTCAATGCTACAAGTTGTGGAGAGGGTAATCGTGCATGGGGCAGGTCTGTCGAGGAATGGGGAGGCGAGATTTTTTTTTGTTCGTCGTAGTTATGCTACCGGACCATTGGCAGCGACTGCATCATGCGAGCGTTAATTATTATGGGCGGTGAAATGCTGTCGCGGAGGCGGGGCACGAGGGAGCGAACGCACAGTGAGAGCGTGGAGTTTGGTAGTGAGATTGAAAGCTGCTTTTCACCAGAAAGATACAGATGGTACCTTGGCTGCGTCTACAAAAAGGCTTCGAATGTATTTGCTCTTTGTTTGGTTGTTCTGTGAAGGCAGGACGGGTTCAATTGTGAACCTTGAACCAGCAGTGCCAAGGAATCGGCAACTCCCCGCCTCACGGGTCAAAAGTTTGTCGTGTGAAGCGAGCTGCACGACCGTCTCTCATCAACAACTGCTGAATCGCCCCGCTTGGGTCGCATTCTGAGTCGCATTCTCTCCTACGACATCACAACGTCAAGCATAGCGTTTGTTGCCATGTATGGGCGGAGATAGCACACATTGCAGAGAGGCAGGAAGACCATCGTCTGTCGTAAACACTCATCCTGCATGGATCTGGAGTGCTTTTTATGCGCGATGAGCTTTTTACAAATGAAGCGATTACTGTACAGGGTCACCGATCATCTTCCAGCATCCTTTTTCGATTCGCACGCTCTAGCTCAGGCAATCCGCAGCCTGTTACACCTCCGTCTTCCTCCCGACCGACCCTCCTCACAGCTTGTGTTTCCCTTCCGAGCCGCTTCTGAAGCAATGAGCACGTATGCTTAGACCCTCGTGTCCCGATCGACTTACTACGCGCCCAAATGCTTCGCCGCCCACTCGACGTGGTCATCCGCGAACGAAGCCATAAAGTAGTAGCTGTGGTCATAATCCGGTTGCATGCGAAGGTTGATACCCTTGTCATTGCCGGCAGCTTTGGCCGCTTCGATCAAGTTTTCGGGCAGGAGCTGCTTCTGCTTGTAAAAGTTGTCGCCGGTGCCCTGTTCACTGTCAGCAACCATTCAGGCTGGAGAACCACTACTGTACACCCACCACATCGATGAGCATCTCCAATGGCCCTCTCCATTGCTTTACGAGCTCCGTTGCATCGTGCTCTTTCCACTTTTGTTCCTGGTCCTCGCCGAAGTATCCCTTGAAGGCTTTCTGTCCCCATGGGCAATTGATGGGGTTGGCAATCGGTGCGAATGCGGAGACGGACTTGTACATGCCGGGATTCTTGAGGAACTAGGATGCAGTGTTAGAAGGTACGCTTGTGTGTGCTATCCGTCAACTTACCAGTGTCAAGGCTCCATGTCCGCCCATGCTGTGGCCCGTGATGCTGACTTTGCTCGAGTCAAGCTCCTTGAACGACGAGAAGAGTGCTTCTGGGAGCTCCTTGGTGATGTAAGAGTACATGTTGTAGCCTTTCGTCCAGGGCTCCTTGGTCGCGTCGACGTAAAAGCCAGCGCCAGATCCGAAGTCATATGCCTCGTCTTCGCCCTCAATTTTGAGTCCTCCTTCAAATGTTGTTAGCGACTGCTTCAGCCTCGTCCTCTGCCCACCCACTTGGCGATGTGTCAGGGTAGACAACAGCAATGCCATGTTTCGCCGCGCCGTGCTGGAAGAAACCCTTTTCCGAGCAGTTGTCTCCAGTACATGTGAGGCCTGAGAGGTAGAATAGAACAGGAATCTTTGCGCCTGACTTCGACGCTTGTGGTGGCATAAAGACATTGAGCGCCATGTCTGTATTCGTGCTCGAAGACTTGTGCTTCAACTTGAGGAGCTTGCCTCCAAAGGAAGCGATTGTGGCTGTGGTTTCGAACGACATGTTGGGTGTTCGTGTATGGTAGAGGTATGGTTGTGGTGTAGGTCTCAATGTCAATGGGCGTCGAGAAACTCTCAGAAGTTTTGTGAGCTGTTGCATGAGTGAGTGACGTTGTTGACCGATTGGTGCGGGGAGGTGGGGTAGCTTTTGGCAAGAGCTACCGGCGTCAACCCCTGGGATGTTGACTTGATGCAGTTATCGGATCCGCAAAGTGACGACAGAGGTAGAGAAGCTGTCGGATGCAACTCGGGAATAGGCCGTGCCCGAGAAGTCGCCAGGTGCAGCTTTTGGATTTTTACACACTCTCATGTTCTTCCTACACCAACTTCGTAATCTTCAGATCACGAATTTTGATATTACAGGCGCCATTATGTTGCATCCAGTGCCTTTTTGGGTGTGTAGTTGTAACACGGTCACGCCCGTCGCGCTTCACACGCCCAACTAACAAGTCTCGCGACTACAGAGCATCAGACGATTGAAGTTATATGGACAAACACGACGAGAACATCATGAATTGATCAAAACTTTGGCTATGCGCAAGCGGGCACTTTTAATATGTCTTCACGGCCAAGGTTCGACTCTATCATGTTGCTTTATACACGAACTATTGGTCAACTTGAAGTGAGAATGAAGAAGAAGGGGATGTCTTGACCAGGAGAGAAGGCTATGCGTACGATAGTCCTGTATAGCTTTGCAGTGAGGTCGCGCGGTAAGTTTTCCCGTCCAGCTTTGGTCGTTTGGCGATATGCCGTACTTGTTTCAATGGTGAGAGACACGCACGATATCAAGCCTTCCAGCCTCCAACCTACCCTCATCATCCTTGTTCTCGCTACCTTTCTTCTCAAACTGCTTCCTCTCTTGACTCCGTTTGACAGACCACACTTTCGTCTAGCCTCCTTGTTTGGTTCCCTGCTGGCAAGCATCTTCCACGTGAAGCGAAACATATCTTTGTTTCTAACCTCCATCGAATCTGAGTTCTTTCAAATTCTGGAACGTAACAGGTGGCGCGAGCGGTATTGCTCTTGGTCACCCAACACGAGTCGCGACTACAGCAGAGTTGAGCCTGCCTTCACCTTGAGTAGCGACAAACAACAACCCTAGCCACCAAACACGCAACAACAGCCGAGTGCAACTTTTGCGCAGACAACTCAACACTGGCCATCGTTGCATGTTTTGACGATGCCGCTCATCAAGAAGACCAGTACGTTTCGCGCCCTTCGCGAATGCCTGCTGCGATTGCTAACTTCAAAACAGACCAGGCCGTATTGTCCTGGGACACATTTCCTGAAGAGCCTCTCGAGGCTAAGGACTGTATGTACTTCCCGTGCGTAAGTTGCATAAGGCCGTTACTGACCTTGTACTTTTGTCTGTAGGGAAGCCCAATCCCGACGATGTCGCCAAGCCTGGCAAGCTCAAAGATCCACGCTTCAACAGAGATCCTCAAGAAGAGCGGAGGAAGGCAGCTTCCAAGCGTGATGCGCGCCTCGGGGTCTCATCCCCTACCAGTCCTCGCGAGTCTGCTCCCGCCGTCAACAGCTTAGCTAACGCCCATCCTGGATGGAACAACTGGTCAGCGCGGACTCTGCAGTCAGCCCAATCGGTCTCCGCTTCCGCCACAAATGTCTCTCTGCCAGTCAACACGCCATTGCTGGTTGTACCAGCATCTCAAGGTAATGCAGTGAACTCAAGCTCATACGGTAGGCCTGTGGTGCCAGCACCGACAGCTACACTAACCACAACCACATCCGCGAATACCTCTACAGCCACGCCTGTTCCCAAAGAAGCCAAGACCTACAGCCCAGTTATGCGACAAGTCACCAGCAAGCCCTCAGCTCCATCAAAACTGTCGATCCGATTCACGAGCCAGCCGGAGTCTATCGCCAGCAAGAGTGGTATACCGGCATGGGCTGGCCCGCTCGAGAAGCTGCTGGCCGAGGGTAAAGCTAACGAGCGTTCCTCGATGGCGACGTCGTCTTCTCCGAAGGGTTATACAGTCAATCCCGGAAACGACGTCGAACGACCTCAGCCTCAGGCCAAGCCCAGATCCGTCGACATGGACGCCCACTACAAGGCCGCTACCGAAGCCTCCCGACGCGTGACGAACACGAGCATAACGACCATCGTGGGCGACGAAGAAACTCAAGCGGTTGAGCTAGAGAGTCTGTCGCTGGCTAAGAATGTCAGTGGTATCACAGAGGTACGTCGTTCGTGTACGAAGGCTCTCTGCTGCTCGATACTAACTTGTGTTATAGCAAGCCTTGAAGTCTCTGGAGCACGCACCGCCGGCAAATGGCCCCGAGAAGCTGTCGGTAGACTATCAGCGCTCGCTTGACGTTGCCCTCAACAAGTTCATGGAGGGCGAGCTGGACCTTGGTAGTCATGGCACAAGGGCTCAGCTACTGGCTCTGAACGATGATCTTTTCAAGCAATATTTCGACAAGATGAAGACTGCCCATAAACAGCTGTGGATCTCCGAGAAGCTTCGCAAGCGACCTCTCGCGGCTGTCAACGGAGCTCATGCGAACGACATGAGGTGAGACCTCAGTGTATGGTGATTCAATCTGAAAGAGGCTTATGTGAACACAGCTCGAACAACCACATCTGAGGTTCGAGGTCTTCCTGCACAATTCAGAGCTTTACTCTACTTACCTCGAAAGAACGGCGTGCAACACGTTGGACGCCAGGCATGTCAACTAGATCAACTCTCCTCACATCACTCTCGGCGGCTATTGCTGGACATCGAGCATCTCACCCATGGGTACATACAAGGAGTGTTTTGCCACGGCGCTCTGGACTACATTCTCACATTGCGCACAAAGCTCCAAGGCTTGCAAATTAATTTAAATGGGTAACTTAGGTACGTGGTAATTAGTGGGAACATCAAGATGAGATTCGATTTCGAATACCTATTGCACCAACGCTCCCACACCCTGAACGCTAAAGTTGGCAACTAACCTGCTGAAAACTGTTGTACAGCTGAGAATTTTCTCGCACGGTATGGAAGTGGTCGCGCAAGTAACAAACGCACATGGTATCGCACAGCAAACCGTGAACAATGAATGGTCCACCACAACATTCTCCTAGCTTGCTTGTGATGCACACTTCTGTTTGTGCCACGTCTTGAAGCAACAAATTCGCACGTTCATCTGTAGTTTCATCACAGTCTGATCGTGAAGCGCGCAAGTCTCCGAAACACGATACTTAAGCCATGAGTTCGCATCACCCATCCTCGCACGAACACTCGCAGCAGAATTGCGATTCCAACGACATCGTCAAAGATCAAAGTGCACAGTCCGAGAAGCAGCATCACATGTCGACAGTCTACGAGCCTCCCGCAGCAGCACACACTTCCAGCCTCGACGGCTGTGGAGAAGCCACATCAACAAAGGTACTCCATGAGCCCGCCGACGGCAAACCCGCCATCACTCTGACAACCTACAAGCACGGCTCATCCACAGTCAACTCGCTGCTGCATCTCTTCAAGCCAATCGATACCGACCCGAGCCCGTACGTCTCTAGCGCTCCTGCACGAGCGTTCAATAGCGCGCGGCACTGGCCTGCGCTAGCGGAGCACGAGCAGCCAGAGTTGAAGCAGCTGAAGAAGGAGCTTGAGGTGCACTTCCAGGGCATGAAGAGTGAGTTCGAGGAGAAAACGGGGAGGAACTGGGCGCCGCTTAAGGCGTGGCCGAAGGAACAGTGGGAGTGGGATGGTGAGGAGATGGTGGACTTGAGATTGGGGGACGAGGAGTAGATGTAGGCTTGAGGAGGGAGGTTGCATTCGCTCGGATCTATGTCGTGTCGGCTTTTAGTACTGTGCTTGCGCTCTTGTAAATGTGCAATTTCCTGTCTCAGCATCTTCCCTCGTGTGCGTAGACATGGATCAACGGAGCTCCACAGGAAGGTCACTAGAAATACCGGACCTGAATCTCGAGTGGAGTCTTGCCCAAAGGCGTCCCAAATATGCGCAAATACATCATGTTCTGCATCGACCTCTTCCACACCGGCCAATAATGCGACCACTTGGTGCAAGTGGGTCGTTAGTGTACCAGACCATGACTGCGGGCCGTTCCGAATCCAGGAAGAGGCTCCCTAACCATGCCGCAAGTGATGAGCTCCCGCATGGGAAATCAAAGTAGCCCTTATCCCTTTTGGGTCGCGGAAAAGCGGTGATTTTCTTTAAAGTCTTTACATTGCCCAACAACGTGCCACCTTGTTGACATTCCCCAGATTTCCTTATCTTTCCCCATAAAATCATGTCCCAACAAAATGTGAGTCTCGATAGGGCTCTGGCGGGCTGGAATGTCTATCATTTGCTAATCAAGGCACATTAGATTCACGGTGTGCCGGAGGAGAGGCACCCAAGCGATGGCAGTGTGAGACAGAATGGTCCAGGAGTGAAAGAACTCCATGATGAGGGCATGTTGATCACGCCTATGAACGACAGCCCGAGATACTCGACGTCGCCAATCGATCCCAACGCTCCCTTGATACTCACGGAAGGCAATGCCTTGAAGCATACAGCCTACAACTTCTCTAGCAGGAAGAAGTGGGCCGTCCTCACGGTCGTGGCCTTGTGCCAGACCAGCATGAGTAAGTGATGATCCCCAACTTCTTGAATGTGATTCCCAAGCGTAGTGGCTGACTCTTCATAGATTTCAACGCAGCCGTGTACTCCAATGCTATCTATGGTCTCAATGAGCACTACGATCTTGGCGACAACATCTTCACGAATGCCAGAACCGGCATGGCGTATTTCCTCATCTTGTATGGGTTCGGATGCGAGCTTTGGGCGCCATGGTCCGAGGAATACGGCCGCTGGTGGATCATGCAACTGTCGCTCGGTACCGTTAATCTCTGGCAATGTCTCGCTGGTCCCAGTACCTCATGGTCCATGGTATGCTGTGAATGTACGGAGTGCATTCAAGACAGACACTAACCTTGTAATTCAACTCTTGTAGGTCCTAGCTGCCCGTCTTCTTGGCGGCCTCTGTTCTGCAGGCGGATCTGTGACCTTGGGTATAGTCGCCGACATGTTGTAAGTATACAAGTGTGAAGTGCGTGTGAGACATACACTAATTTCGTACCTACACTTCTTACAGTGACTCTGAGGACCAGCAGTACGCAGTACTTTGGGCTAGCACATGGTCGTGTCTCGGATCAGGTAGGTCCCCAAGATTATGGCTGAAGATTAAGCTCGCTAACTTGGCTCTAGTCATCGGAGGCGTTTGCGGTGGCCAGATCGAGCAGTACTTGGATTGGCGCTGGAACTTCTGGATCCAGCTCATATTTGGTGCCGTTGTCCAGCTCATTCACGGCTTCATGGTGCCAGAGACCCGCTCGACCATCATGCTCAACAAAGTGGCCAAGAAGCAACGCAAAGAAACCAACGCCAACGTCAAAGGACCCACTGAGGACCAGAAGATCAATTGGAGAGATGTTGGAGCCATCATGGATCGTCCGTACAAGATGTTGCTGACTGAGCCCATCGTGGCCTTCTTGTCGCTGCTCTCTGGCTTCGCCGACGCTCTGATCTTCAGCTTCTTGGAGTCTTACGGCTACATCTTCAAGGACCTATGGGGCTTCAACGCGGCTCAGCTCGGCTATGCTCTCATCGCTCTTTTCATCGGATACTGGTGCGCATGGGCTGCATATCTCCCGGTCATCAAACGACACAATGCCCAGCGCGCGGCTGGCAAGGTGCTTAGCCCGGAGAGTCGCCTGTGGTTTCTCCAGTATGTCGTCTTGGGCCTTCCGCTTGGTCTCTTCGGGTCTGCGTTTGTTGTGGGTGGACCGCCGCTGCCGTGGATCGCTCCACTGATCTTTGCCGTCTTCATCGGATGGTCCAATATGGCAAGTTCGTCCAAAAGCATGTTTTAGACAAGCACTAATCATTCTATTCATAGGCCATCTATTTCGCCACCATCGACTACATGGTCGCAGCCTACGGAGGCAAGTACTCCGCCTCAGCAACCGGTGGTAACGGCTTCTCGCGAGACGTTCTTGCTGGTCTCTGCTCCTTCTATACCGGCCCCATGTACAAGAAGCTGGGAGTCACGAACGCGACGTGGGTGCTGTTTGCGCTGTCGGTTGTGGTGTGCGTCCCAGTCTACGTGATCTACAGGAAAGGTCCCCAGATTAGGGCACGCAGCAAGTATGCGAAGGAGATTGAGGAGGAGAGGCGACGCAATGCCCAAGCCCGGGGTACAGTGGCGGGTCCAGAGATGGCCGGGCGTGCCTAGGAGTGTGTGTTAGTCTTTCTAGTCCTAGCTGTGCTCGTGAAGCCTATATGCGCAATTTTCAGATAGCAATGGTCATGTTTTTCATCAACTTGTGATACATACGCACCTTCACGTTGGCACATAATATAATCTTTAGGGAGGATGAGCCTTCGCGTTGTTACGCTCGAAGCTAAAGTAGGTAAGCTGCAGCGAGCGCCAGAGACGGTTGCCCGCCAGGTAACCTGGCTCTATGTAAACTCGCGTGTCGAACGATCACTACCGTGATGAACAGAATAGTTGCAGAATAGTCCCTTGAGACCAGCTGTAGTGATTTGAGCAGTGTTGATGTCCTACTGATTCTTCTCTTCCTTACTCCTGCCGCACACACACACCCTTTCCTTCAATATCTTATTTCTCTCCCTATACAGCATATATGCGAAGCCCAATATCAAATACAAGAGTACAGCGATTGCGAACAGGGCGATGGCAATGATGCCTCCCAGGTAAATGAGGATGTCGACTCGTGATTGAACATCTGATGTCAGACTGTGGTTGAACAACATCACCTAGTGAAATGTTAGCGCTTGGAAATTAACAGAGTTCAGCAACGCACGTAGACATATGTCCCGATCTTTTTGAAGTACTCGATCGAAGCAATTAGGTTTAGTTAGTGCAAGAGGAAGGAAAATGTGACGAAATCGCTTGGTATCAATGAATGTGCAAAATGACGTCAGCGTTGTGTCACAACTGTCGAGAGAGCTGCCTTCCACTTCAGGCACTACTATTGAATACGCAATTCTTAAACTTAGGCTTTCGTAACTGAGACACGCCACGATACTTTCCATCACGCGCCCCATTCCATATCCTGAGCCTACGATGTGCAGCACTTTCGTAAAACAAGCAATGTCAAAGTTCAATGGGCTCGACAAAACTCACCTTCCAGATACGGTAGTATAAAGCTTGTAGTCCCCGCAAGATTCCTCCTCCACGAGCAGCGCAATCTTCAGGTGTTTCTTCATGCCTTTTGAGCACATGAGATTCTGGAGAATACGCAGCTACGTGGAGCTCACCTTCGACGCAGAAGAAGAAATGCATCAGACCAATATTGAGCAGCCCATTGAGAACAAGCTGAGATTACTCTCATGCTCTTCGTACACAACCTCAGCCTCTGACTCTTCTAATTACCTTGCTCAAGATCCAATGTACGAAGCAAAAGAGGACGAATCACTGAAGTCAAATCCTTCCTGTGCATCGCTCAGCAGGAGTATCCACAGCGTGGCTCTAGATGTCTTGGACATTGGTGAGATAACGGTTGATGATGAAGGGACTAAGTGGAAAGTACGGCAGTGCTTCTGCGACAACGCTGTGTGCCCTGGCAAAGCCTTCTGGCGAGTTGACGGGAAGGACGAATTGGATATATGGGATCGCGGTAGACCTATGCCAGACGAATAGATTACAGGAAGTTGAGACCTGTAGTTGTATTATATCATGTCTGTCTGAACGCATTTCTACGAACAATGGGTATATAACATAATTGAACTTTGGGAGTTTCCAAAACTCCAACGCTAGAATAATAACCTCAACGGCAACAAAGGGAAATCGTAAAAGTTGGTGTGGAGAAGATCTCAGAGTGGCTGTCAACGTCGCCAGAAGGACGACAGCCGCTTCTCTTTTTTCCCGTCTTTTGCATCGTCATTCCAAATGCGGCTGCGCAGGGTAGGCGACTGACCAGCGACGGCATGCGATGTCTTAGTTACGGTTGGTGGGTGTGCTTTCGTTATGGGATTATCACCCATTTCTCCAAATTGACGCAGGCCATTGCTCGAATGTTCAGACCACCTGAATGCCTGATTATAGCGATCGCGAAGTTCAGTGGGTGACGAGCGAAGTCCGGACAACATGTCGGAGGCTCGACTCTTCTTTCGTGCAGTGGCCTCGGATGTCAACACCAGGTTCGAATTCTCCCTTGTGAGGCCCGTAGGGCTCTTCTGAGAAGTGAGAGACATGGCCCTATATTTGGAGGCAGTGTCTGCTGACATGTCTGTGCGCAGTGGCGGAGACGGTGGTGCGGAGAAAGCCATGCCTATGGAGTTTGCTGCGTCGATGGATACTATGGCCGGCTGATGTTGACCGCTGAAGTCGAAACCGTGGTCTCCTTGTGATATCGTAGAGTTGCGAAAGAGAGGGTGAATATCACTTTGCGACAGCATCGGGACTTCCAGCGATACTCGGGTGCCATCTACAGAGACTAGGCCGCCGAGTAGGCCACTGTGTTCTGCTGTGCTGGCCTTGTAGAATTGCCGCAGCTCACCATCCGCACTGGACTTTGAAGATGCGGCGCTGCCCTCATCACTCCAGACTGAACTGCCTTTCGAGCCCGTGCTGTCGGAACGACTGATTGTCTCGCTTTCGTCGTCTGTTCCAACGTGTTGCGTGGCCTGATTGAGTTGAACTGTGTGGAGTAAAGGTGTACGAGTGCGTACGTGACCGCGAATCGCATCAATGGCAGTGACTGGAGTAGGCGGAGGTCGGGGATTGAGCCAAGACTCCTCATTCAAAGGCTCATCTTGTACATGCCTCAGCTCAGTGAAAGGTTGAGACGTGCCTTGCGAAAAGGTCTCGTTGAGGCCATCTCCATAGCCACGGACGATGATTGGGCAGGATGGAGTGGGTTTCAAAGTCAGGCTGTTCCTCCTCGAGCTTCTGATAGATAGTGAAGCAAGTGGCCCGAAAGAGCGTGTCGCAGATTGACGGGCTGTAGTTGTGGTCTTCAGTGAATTTGATGTTTCGCGTTTTGCCGAAGTGGGAGCAAAGTAATCCTCACGGTGGCAATCAGGCTGGATCGTCGGACTGCCTGGGTGTCGACCAAAATGGTCGGAGCGGAGCGGACTAGGCGCAGTAGCTACCGATGGTGTCGCTAGAGGCGTCGCCGTGTTCCATGATGATTGACCAGCAACAAGACAGCAAAGTGGATAGTCAGGAGACTCTACGTCACGCACACCGTTTGGAGCTCGAAGAGCGGATGTGAGATATTGAAGCGTGCCGTAGACCAGCAGCCATCGGATCTTGCGTGCATTGACCGCCGTAAGTTTCTCTTCGCGTTGGCTCGGATTCGTCGCAGAAGCTTTCTCAAATTCCCTGTAGGCCTGTACAAGCGCTGATGGCTCAGTGACTGTGTCGTTTGTCGCTGCATTAAGAGCTGCAAGCCTAATTTGCAAGTCGCGCCCCTTATTCTTGAATGAAGCGGAGGATAGCGACCTCGTTGTCGTTTGGCCCACAACCTCTGGCAATAAAGGCAAGGGATATGGCAACGCCTTGAATTTGTTTCTTTTGTCGAAGTGATCGACAGTCTGCAAGACGCATATGCCTCCGCTTGCTGGTGTTTGGGAAGCAAGGTCGGAATTTGATCGAGTGTCTGCAAGAAGATCGTACAAACTCGTGAAGTCGTAGATCATGGATTTGTACAAAGCCTTGGGAAAGGCGGAATTTCTGGGAGCAGGCCAATACCCGAATTTCGCCACGTAGAACTGATGCAAAAAGCGCTGAAAGCTGCGAAGGTGAGCACGGGCGCCGTCTGTGAGGCCGAGATATGCGGCGGAAAAGTCTTCTTCAAGGAAGGAACAAAGTGCTTTGGTGACACGATCCAGATGCATGTCTACCTCAAGGTGAGCTCGGGTAATCAATGCCTTGCTCAGGCGGGAGATTGACTAGTCAAAAGTTAGTTGGAGAGAAATGTCATACTGGTCGAGCTCGACTGACCAGGAACTCCGGGCTGATAGAGAGGCTCTCCTTCATTCCGACGCAGTGGGCGAACGCGTCGATCCAAACATCCCTCAGCTTATATCGCTCGGCATAATACAGACTCGCGAGTGCATAGTCTGTGCATTCCACCAGGTCCCGATAGCCTTGGATCTCGGCAAATCCCAAGAAATCTTGATGATTGTCGACATGGCCAGACCGAAAGAGCTCCATTCGCTCAAAGAGATCGACATATGTTTGGCCCATTTGACGACCGACCAAAGGTTTGCCGAGAATGAATGCGAAGAAATTGCGGGTTGTCAGATGCCAGGCGAAAGCGTCTTCGCGTGAGGCATTTTCAGGAGCCGGAATATAGAGTTCAACGAGGGACACTTCTCGGTTGAGGTTACTGAATGTATGTAGTCGCCTCGATTCTGAGGATCCATCGGCATTCTCGACCCTTATCTGCGCGTAGCAGAGCTCAAGCATGGCATCGCACTGTTTCTGTCGAAGAGCTCGTAAAGGCACGCAGAATGACGGCCCTCGTCGCGATGCACCCCTAGCGTAGAGATGTACGGCGCAGTCGCCGTCTTGCACCCAAAGCTCGGCGTCCTTCACTGGTCAGTCAAGGATGGAATTCGCGCATCGTCTTCACTTACTTTGCGCAGCCCATCCCAATCACCAACGGATCTTGTGAGCCCAGCCCAGCGCTGGACGCCTGATGGCTGTCCACCATTCAGTAAAGATGCCGTACAGCTCATTGGCCTTCTGTCCACTCCAGGAGGGGACTGTGTTCTGTCTAGCGGTCGGGAAGAAGCAGCTCTCATATTCACTGCGTTCGGATCGCCGTCCTGGAAATCCACCCGGTTGCTGCTATCCTCAAATAGACTGTAACGTGCTGCTGTCCTGTACTTGTCGTGCTTGCACGTGCGTCTTGTTCGCGCAATGGATGAGCTGCGGCTTGGAATGGGCAATTGGGGACCTTCACCAGTAGTGAGTGTGCTGGGTTGCATTTTATCCGCGATCATTCTGTTTTAAAAACAGTGCTGTCGTACCACGACTGGAGGAAGAGTATGCAGCATTGGATTACCTAGCTCTCGGAGATTTTGGTATTGCGTGGAGAATCTTATCAAATGGCCGTGGGACACTGCAGATATGTAGCTCTACCCTGACCCATGTCACTTGTGTTCAGCTCTCGCGACGTCAATGCCCGCCTAGTGGCCTGGCCGATCTTAGTGCACCTTAGTGGGCGAGGCTGTAGTCTAGGTGGAGCTGTCAATCGGCCACTGATTCGGGGTCGCCGCCAAGAGGGTTGTGAGGAATTGGTGGCTTGCGCTCTTTCGCTTTCGTGGCGCCGGAAGCCCAGTCTGCACGAATCCAGATCGTGGAAGTAGCGCGAACGTGAGAATGACTTCGGAGCTGGAGCATTCGCCCTGCGTTCTTGTCAAACGCTTCCATCAGATAGATTGCGCTTTTTCGTCGCAGCTGCTTCACTTCTCCCTGGGCTATGCGTCATGAAGATCAGATCTGCGAAATGTTAACTAGCCGGAGATATGACGGAAGGCTTTTGGAAGACCTGCAGCCGCACACCTACATCGCCGGCTGCTAGCCATCCCGCGCTAGGGACCATTATCGAGATCGAAGTGGGACAGGGCCAAGTGGTGGCACTCTGCTTTCAGCTTCAGCTCGGCGCAAAAGGTGTGAGCTGGTCAGCGCTGTCCCCGCAAGCTGCAAGTATTTTCCCCGCACCATCCACTTGCGCATTCGAGCCTTATAAAGATATGCTGGCGTCAACGATATTCTTCCAATACTCAACATGCGTGCAACGCAATCGGCGAGCTTGATCGGCACATCGCCAAGCAGCCAAGGCAGCCAATCAAACGATCGATCTGCGCATGCTCGTGGAGAAGCCGTGATCCGCACTAGGTACAGACATCGTTGTTTTCGGGTCTCCTCAATCCATCACAAATTTACATCATCCATCGCGAATCGTCAGTATGACCATCGCCGCGAACGCTCTTGAATGGATTCAGAAGTACCAAGTCGAAGCCTACAGTCATCGGTCCTTAACTCATTATTCGGCAGGCCGGTGGGGCAGATGATCTCGAAAATGCAATGATCCTTCTCCAGCGCGAAACCTCCCGCTGCCTTCGATGAAACATGTAAACCGCACTGATAGATGCGGTTGAGCTGCAGATATCCACATTATCCATCTACCGGACCAATGTGAGGTGTCCGGGTACGGGGATGCGTGGAGTGCATGCTGTTGGTCGGTCCTGGAAATATCATTACTCTAACTCGCGGTGGCCATGCATCTTGTAGTACAGACATGGTCAAAGCCCCGGGACGTTCCCCAGGAACCGGGTCTGTGTAAAAGCTTGAAACTGTCAGTAAGGAACCCAATCTCGCTACACATTTCAAATCCTTCGATCTCTCGCCGTCGGGGACGAAACGGTAGGTAGCCGTTACTGCCTTCCCCCAAGAGAGAGGAATCGATGTATCGCCTGGCAGAGGTTCTGCGTGTTTATCCTGGGACAGCTCAAAAGAGTAGTAGATTCTATCTACGCCTCATCTACTTTCTTACTTGTCTTTGGCGATAAAAGCGGTACAGCTGTTGGTATCCGATGTCCAGATTGGTACTCTGACGCTCTCCTTCTCATCAAGTTCAACACTTTCTCTTCATATGGTCGGACATTTTCTGGCGGTGAGCGCACCACTTCTTGTTTCAGTAGCGTTTCACAGCATGACGCTGTTCGGTTGGTGAAGAGCTGTTAGCAGTCGAACCTCTTCTCTCCACCGAGCAGCCTCCAGATTCTCTGCATTGTTCTTGAGGTGCAGGTCTCGCCACCCAGAAGGCTTCTTGGTAAACAGTAAGTGAAGGCATGACACTGATAGTCACATCGCTGTGCATTGTGAAAAGTGCCAATAGTGCCTACGGTGCGGCGGCGGGGCTTCCTCACGTGCTCGTGCAAGGCGCAAACGCTTGCGCAGCCAATGAGCTGTTGGCAGGCATCCAAGCCATCTTCACCTCAGAAAATTCACTATTCACCCAGTATTCACATTAGCTTTCAGCCTGCTCCTCTTGTCACTTCCTTCCCATTACTCCTCAAGCTCGTCCCCGAACCTGGAAAGTCAATCAAATAGCTTAGCACTCACATATTCTCGGCACCTTACACACATCTCGACATCGCAATGAGCACTACAGGCGGCAAAGGCGAGCCCGCGGTCAAAGTGGAAGGACTCGAGCCGGAGGTGTGCGTGAGCTCAGCTAAGGTTCAGGCTCCAACAAGCACCAGCAACGATGCACTATTGGCTATCTCTCTCGCCGAGAACAAGATCTCAGCGTCCACCATAGCGTTAGCCAAGACTACCGAAAAAAAGACGATAACCAAGTCCTCCATCAAAGTATGTTCTGCTGTGTCACACAGCCAGTATTCGCGTGAGCTAATTCGTACGCAGAGCACGGCTCGCGATATGATCGACGACATTCTCAATAGCCTGGCGGAAGTCGAGAGCCACATGTATGACTTCCGCGAGTACATCAAGGCACAGAAAGACGAAGACAAGCCGCTGTATAAGTGGGCGACGTACGCCGGATACGCCGCTCTCAACGCCGCCGTACAACAGCTCGATGCGGCATCAGCTAAGTTTAAGCGTGTCCGTCTTCCGCAAGAATTTGTCTCATCTAGCGTGTCTCGCGCGAATGAGTCCTCCACTTCAGTTAGCAAAGCCGCAGCGTACGCACTGGCTGCGATGAACAAGAAGACGGCAAACTACATGGAAGAGATGGAGCCCTCCACTCTGAGCGACGAGGCTAAGGCTCAGGCGAATGCCATTATCACCCAAGAACTTCAGAAGCTCATGGAGCACTCCACTCGTGCGACAGAGCGTGTTTGGGTGGCCACCGACCTGCTGCGAACTCTCAAGGAGAAGCGGAGCAGCTACGCGGATTGGGCGTGGTCGGTAGTTGGGACCGTCATGACTGCTGGTACCGCTGCCGTCGTGGCTATGCTTGCCGCCCACCTGTACGGTCCTGCAGGTTTCAATATCATACCTCTGGGCGGTCACGGCGGTTACATGTACAACCAAGTCATTGATCTGGTTGAGCGCACACAGGTCGTTACCAACATCACCGGAGAGCTCTACACCATCAAGCTGCAGGACATCGACGAGCGCTACAAAGACCTCGCTGCTCTGTCCGAGTCGCACGGTGAGCGTATCGACGGCATCGTGGAAGCACTGGGTCCACCAAACGATGAGGGTCTCTACTACATCTCGACGCCGAACAAGATACACGGCGA
>Ga0265797_10004626_pt1 | contig 20853 bp, 26 predicted proteins | sample P2T30metagenome_FD_192433 | JGI IMG/M metagenome (GOLD analysis project Ga0265797, IMG submission 192433) | Plant litter microbial communities from East Loma Ridge, Irvine, California - P2 T30 | ecosystem: Environmental > Terrestrial > Plant litter > Unclassified | place: USA: California...
GGAAGGTGGCTGGCGATCGAGCCACGGCGTCATCGGCTGGTCTGTGCGCGTTCTCGAAATACATCCTTGTCGATCGCTTCCTTCACGGCATGGCATTCTGAATAGGGTTTCGAAGAGGACGAGACTTCACTCTTGAGTAGGTCATTGCAGGCTCCAAGCATTTTATTTGACTGCGCTTTGTATACCATCGTGTGCTGCTCATGTCTAAATTTTGCCTCCCATACCATCTATCACCTTGTCCATCCCGTGCGTATGTGCGTAGTCAAATGCCGTTACCAAAGCTACGAGATGACTAGCTGCCGCAAGAACAACCAAGACGTGAAAGATCTGATGGCTTGAGCCCCAGATATCGTACCTCCCAGGACTCCACTTCTCGGGTACCCTCGCAGCATAGATAGCCGCGCCAGCAATATACAGTGCGCCCTGCAAGAGGACCCAATCCAAGCCAATGCTCTTGCGCAGATGTTCGACACCGTATAGTCGAACGCCATGAAGGACAGGGAAGACAGCAGAGAGACCCATGAGCACGAACATGAGCGCGCGAAAGGGTCGCAATGCTGGTGTGCGGAACTTGGGATGTGTTGCTGCGACAGATGTGCCGGCTGCCAGCGTCGTGATCATAGTCCAGTACGTCCTTTGCAGTTCTGGTTCGCTGCCAAAAGCATAGTATACAATGGGTACGAAGCTTCCCCAAATCAAGAAGACGATGCCCAGATAGTCGAGTTTGTTTCCCCAGACAGCGACTTCATGCGAGTGGTTTTGTATAGTATGATAAGTCGCGCTCATGCCCAGGCATGCTACAGCTCCAGCGAAGTAGCAGCTGAAGGCCCAGACGTCTTCTTGTGTAGCTGTATCATAGCGGAGAGCCAATGTGTTGTAGAGTGCGACGGAGGAGATGGCAGCCATCACAGCTCCAATGAGATGGGTGTAGATGTTGACGGTTTCGTTGTGTAGATATCCGAGGCTCTTCCAGGACTTGACAATTGAGTTAGATTGAGCGCGGTATCCCGATTGGATGTAATGATTGTCCTGCTGCCATGGCGACAGCTCGTCCCATAGTAATATCAGCTTTTCTTCAACCTTTTGCTCCAGCTCTTTCCCGGTTTGCGCAGCTTTTGAGGTTGCTTCTTTGGCTGCTTCCATTTTGGGAATATTCGATGAATCTACTTAGATTGAGGGCTGAGAGGGAAGGAACCTGAATATATGAGGATTTGCTGAGAGTTCACATGTCATGAAGCGGCCTCGGAGAATGCGCGAATGGCTTCAGGGACTACATGCGAGCTAGGTAGACTATGCCGCGTTGGGTGACGCTTGCGAGGACAACACGTCGCTTCAGACGCAAGGCAGTGACTGAAACAGCTCAGTCGCTTCTTATGGGCAATATCGTCACTGCCCAGGTGGTCTTGCTGTTGTCACGAGACAGGGCATGTCCGACGCGTCGAGCTCTCGAGCTCGGGCACTGCCCCTCCATCCCACCTCCCTCGCCCTCCAACGCGAAGGCATTCACTACCGTACACCATGTGTCGCAAATACGCTAGATGATATACAGCCATGGTTTTTAGAGTCTTTGACATAACTTGACCTCCCGCGCGCTCCATCAGAACGCCCAACCCCACCACCAGCGCAATGAAGTCCTCAGACCCCGGCCGACCCAGCAGCCGTCGCGCCGCCTCAGGTGCATGGAACCGCCTCAAGCCCGTCCGCGAAGATGTCCTGGAGACATACGGACTCCCTTCCAAAGGCGAGACACGGTACATCCCTCTCGCCCCATACGTCCGCTCACAATGGCTCACGAGAATACAGGCTGAACGACTTCAAAACACAAGAAATCTACTTCAACCGCATAATCGAACGCTACATGAAACTCTGCGCCCTCAACCGCGACGAACTCGACCGCCTCTTCATATCCGTCAGCATCCCGCCTCCCGACACGACCGCCACGACCAAGTCGACGACAGCGCCCACCGCGAATTCCAAACTCACATCCTCCTTCTCCTCGCTCTCCCTCTCCAAACACGCACCACCAGAAGCCCGTCAACAACCCACCACCCGCCCACCCCTCGCCTCAACATCCACAAACACACCACACAACCCCATCCCCCAAAAAGCCTTCACGCCCTCCATCCAAGAACTCTCCACCGTCCTCGCCTCCCTGCGCAAGCTACGAGAAGCCATAACCGCGTCCTCACGAACCGACGCATTCGCCCTGCGCGCCTATACCTTCGCCATCCACGTCAGCATCCTGTGCCACGACTGGTCCTCCTACCTCCCCTCCCTCCTCTCTCTCCTCGGGAAAATCCATCCCGTAAACCCGCTTTCGCCATCTACCCTGCACGAAGTCGTCGGCTTGCTCATCCTCGATCAAGCGTGTCGACAATCCGATTACTCGGGCGCGCGCGCCACAAAACTACGGTATGGATACAAAGATTGGAGGGTGGAGAAGGTGTTACGGTGTCTAGTCGCGGATGACTACGTGGGGTTTTGGCGGGTGAGGAGGAGTGTGGATGGGTATCAGAGGAGGGTTATGGAGTGGGCCGATGGAGGGGTAAGGGTGCATGCGCTTAAGTGTTTGGGGAGGGCGTATTTGAGTGCGGATAGGGCGTTTGTGGAGATGTGTGCGGAGAGGAGCTGGGAGGAGTTGGTGCAGGAGGGTGTGGGGTGGGAATTGAGTGCGGATGGGGAGAAGGTTTTGATTAAGAAGATGAAGGGATGAGGGGGGCTTGAGTGAGTTGTGTGAGATTTGATACCCGCTTGATAGAGATGTCATGGATTGGTTGTACTTCGGGATGAAGCGTTGAACATTCAGGGTATCATTAAGACTTTTCTATCAGACCATATCACTCATCCTCCATCTCCTCGTCCTCATCTTCATCCTCATCTTCTTCCTCCCCAGCATCAGCAGCATCCTGCCAAACATCATCATCCATATCGTAAGCATCCAAAAGATCGTCATCCATCTCCTCATCCTCATCCTCCTCGCCTTCGCCCTCACCCTCACCGGTCTCTCCCCTAGCCGCAGCTCTCTCCTTGCGCTTCTTCTCCACATTCTCCTTCTGAACACGTCTCCTCTCCTCCTTCTCCTTATTCCTCTGCGTCCACTTCTTCTCCAACTCCTGCTCCTCTTTCTTGCTCTTCTTAATGTATTCATGCCACATGATCTTGCCGCCGCAGACATCTTCTTCGACTTTTGTGAGGCGCAACTTCATGCGGGGGCCCAGTTCAACAAGCTTGACGGCGCGCTTCTCGACGCGGGGTTTTGAGCCACGGGCGCGGGCGTGCGAGGTTTCGTCGCCGGCTTTTAGCTTTTCTTTTTCTTTGCGGGAGAGGACTTTTTGGCGGACGGGTTGCGCGACTTCGACTTCGGCGTCGGTGTCTTGTTCGGTGTCGGAGGCGGATGTGTAGCCCGCGGCTGAGGGGTCGAGCATGTAGTCTGCGACGTCCTGGGGTCGAAGTTAGTAGATGTTCTGCATGCATTTTGAGGGGGTATGCTTACCTCGAGCTTGCCCAGGTTGGGCAGTGCGCTCTTCTTCTTCTCCTTGCTGCCAATGAGCTTCTCAGCTGCGTATAACCGACGGATGGCTTTCGGTACGCCTGTGACCTTCGTTGTGATTGCGTAATGTCGCAGGCTGATTGTGACGGAGCCATTTTCTTCCGAGGGAGGCTCACGGTTGAGAAGGAGGACGCGCTTGATCGAGTGTAGAGGGGTAGTGTGTGGTTGGATGGGTGGAAACAGGCCCTGGAACATGTCTGTCACAAGCTTCTCGAGATGCTTGGGAGGTGCCTTGTCACCGAGCCGTTCTCTTTCCGCATCGCTGGTAAGGAAGTTGTTCATGACAAGCAGAGGCGCAACTAGGAAGTCATTTGCGCCAGCCCGTGGGCGTCTCATTGACTTGAGGATGTCTTTGCAGAGACTGTAGTTTTCGACTCGGAAATGGAGGGTAGGTCCGCGGGGGACACGGCATAGTCTGAGGTTGACGTTGCCGACTTCTGAGCGGGAGAAGAGGAGAAGATGGCTGACACCGAGCGGTCCACACATGACCAAGAAGTCCTTTGAGGCTGTTAGCCCATATCATGCCGGTAGTTATGTATGCCATACCTTAAGCTTATTCGCCCTTCGCTCTTTCAGCCGAATGGCAGTATCGGGCTCCAGGCAGTGGCGCACATCGTTTACGAGGTCTGAGACAGATCTTCCCACTCTAGATCTTATTAGCAAACGAGTCGGATGTTACTCGTTTCGACCACACTTACTCCTGCGCACCGATGCGAATGACCATGGATTTTGGCGTCCCTGCTATCGGCTTCTTGGAAAGCTCCTTGTCGCGTACCGACTGCTTCTTCCTCGCGGTTCCTTTTCCACGAGCCATTGCGAAAACTCAGTTGTCTCTGACCAAGTTGAAGTATTGACGGGTATTGCAGATGACTAAACGTATTATTATTGCGCTGCGATCGTATTCTTTACTCGAGTAAGTCAGAGGAGGGCGTTGTGATGTTGTTGAGTGAACGAATTCGTCGCATGCAGTCGCAAACTAGAGCTGGCCGGCTGTCGAACTTTTAGGTGGGTCCGCCAAGATTTCGCGGTTTCTTTGGTTCCAACCGCGGTACCGTGATTCTATCGCACGACTTTTCCAGACTCGACAATCACAACACCATGCCTGGAGTCACGAAAAGAAAGCTTAACGCGGATGCGACCACCGCCGCTGGTGTGTCGTCGAAGAAAGTGCGACCATCGAATGCACCTGCGAAGAAAGTCCAGAAGAAGCCTGCACCACCACCAGAATCCGAGTCCGGCGATGACGATGACGCCGAAGAGAGGGACTCAACCGATGCCGAAGAACTCCAAGGTTTAGTAGACGACAGCAGTTCAAAAGACGAAGCAGGGCCCTCTACCACCGCCGACGCAACGAACGAAGAAGCGCAACCCGCCGCGAACGAACCGAAGAAGACCTTCGCCGATCTAGGCGTGCGCGAAGAGCTCTGCGATGCAGTCGAAAACTTGAAATACGTACACCCGACGCCTATCCAGGAACAAGCTATACCACTCGCCCTCCAAGGTAGGGATGTCATCGGATTGGCCGAGACGGGTTCTGGAAAGACGGCGGCATTCGTCCTACCTATCCTTCAGTCGCTCCTAGAGAAGCCACAACCTTTGTTTGGTCTAATTCTGGCCCCGACACGAGAGTTGGCATACCAGATCGCACAACAGGTGGATGCTTTAGGTAGCATTATCAACGTCAAGTGTGCGACGTTGGTGGGAGGAATGGATATGGTACCACAGGCCATCTCGCTGTCCAAGAAACCGCACATCGTAGTGGCGACACCTGGACGTCTACTTGATCGTGAGTGATGTTCTTACGAACTTGTGAGACACCTACTAATCAGTCGCACCCTTAGATCTGGAAAACACCAAGGGCTTCAGTCTCAAGCATCTGAAGTACATGGTTCTCGACGAAGCCGATCGCCTGCTCGACCTGGATTTCGGCCCCGTGCTAGACAAGATCCTGAAGGTACTTCCTCGGGAAGGACGACACACATACCTATTCTCCGCGACCATGTCCTCCAAGGTCGAGAGTCTCCAGCGCGCCGCCCTACAAAACCCAGTTCGCGTGAGCATCAGCAGCTCGTCGCATCAAGTCGTCTCGACCCTACTACAGCGCTACATCTTCCTTCCCTTCAAATGGAAGGATCTCTACCTCATCCACCTCCTCAACGACAACATCGGCCACCCGACCATTATCTTCACGCGCACAGTCAACGAAACACAACGTATCTCCATCCTCCTCCGCACCCTCGGCTTCGGCGCCATCCCACTACACGGCCAACTAGGCCAGTCCGCTCGTCTAGGCGCCCTCAACAAATTCAAGTCAAAGAGCCGCGACATCCTCGTTGCCACTGACGTAGCAGCCCGTGGTCTCGATATCCCCGCCGTTGATCTCGTCGTCAACTTCGACTTGCCAAGCGACTCTCAGACTTACGTCCATCGTGTTGGTCGAACAGCAAGAGCGGGAAAGTCGGGCAAGGCGGTGTCGTTTGTTACACAGTACGATCTTGAGATTTGGCTAAGGATTGAGAATGCGCTGGGTAAGAAGATACCGGAAGAGGCCATCAACAAGGACGAAGCGATGGTGTACGCCGAGCGTGTCGGTGATGCGCAGAGGATAGCTGTTCGTGAGATGAAAGACTACCATGAGCAAAGAGGTAGCAGAGGCGGCCGCGGTGGTCGAGGTGGATCGAGAGGAGGTCGCGGCGGAGGCAGAGGCAGAGGTCGTGACACGATGGACACTGAGGAGGGTTAGATATCGTTTGATTAGGTGTGGACTGTCGGTTTTGGCGTTTTGATCTTTTCGCGTATACCCTACGAGTTGCTTGATCCCCGACCATGTCTTGGAGAAGATGGCACCCTTGGTCAGGACCGAAAAGTTTGTGTGCTTGTGTTTTGGATGGGGTTATGATGTATGAGGCTTACCAATTACGACTTATAAACACATCGCTTTACCCTGGAATCTTTGGCGTGAGGTAGTGTGGACGGTATAAAAGGCGTCGCTCGGTCGACTCTTCTCTTACTCTCTCACATCCAAAACCTTACCCTCTTTTCCAAAAACACTCCTAAGAAGCGACGATGGTTTCGAAACTCGATAACTACTCTGCGATGTTCTCTTCCAAATTTCCAGGAAGACGCAGACATGGCTCTGCTTGCTCGTCCCATCAGCTTCTTACTTTACTACCAAAACCTTTGTGATCATGTACATGGGATATGGCGTTTCAAAATCCCAAGCCGGCCTCACATTCATTGTTGCGGCGTTTTATAAGTGATGCTGGAAGCCCGCTACTGTGCATGGCATAAAAGGCGCCTCGCAACCGACTCTTCTCTCTTCCTCTCATACACCAAAATCTTCTCTTCTCTTTTCTAAAAGCAGAAATTGTGGACAATGATAACTTCAAAAGTAGTATTATATCCAGTTATGTTCTTTGCAAAACTGAGCAAGACACCGACTATGACTCCGCCTTTCGATACCATCCTGTTCATACTTCACTATCAAAAGATCCTTTCGTTCTTTGCATAGTATACGATATCCGAATGTTTAAGTTGAGATTTACTGAAATGCGCTAGCCATCTGGCCATGCGCCTTTGAAAGCTCGCTGTTGCTGTGGATGGCTATAAAAGCTGCTCTTGCTGCTCCATGCTTCGTCCTTCCTCATGATCAACACATTTCTTCTCAGTTACCAAAAAAATATCAAGGCCAAGTCATGTTTTCGAAAGCGCCGGCTGAGTTCATCATGTCTCGTTCTTAAAAGATGATGAGTTTTTGCGCATGGCGCTGGCTCTCGGTGCGGTTCAGCTATCGATTTCGGCGATGCGTTTGTGGCTATAATACAAAACAACAGTCTTTCATACTTCAAAAGCCTACAATTCTTCGACTATGTGCTGTGCAGCACACAACATAATCTTACATCATGCACATCGCCCGTCATCAGTACAAATATACTGTTCATTTCCGTTTGTCGCGCAAACCCAATCGCGCGAGAAGAACGTTATGTAGCATAGCAGATCTCCCAAGTTGAGCAGAGTGATGAACACTCCATTTGCATCTTTGAGTATGATTTGAACAACACTGGCGAGTTTAAGAGGAAGAGTGAAGCGCTGCACAAACCTTTTATACCGACGGCGAAGTCGCCCACATGCACGACGAATTCGTTGCTTTTGGTCGAGATCTCAAGAAACAGACTAGATCATGACCTGTTCGTATGCAGATTTTGGAGACGACATCGTTCTGTTCGGCGGCGTTTCTCTATCATTCGGCATAGTGAGCGCTTTTTTGAAGTGCGGTGGAATGGACGAAGTTTTGAGTAAATGGACAGCGTGCGAGAAAGCAGCCATTCGGTCACCGTCGTTTGATTTTTGGAAAAGAACAGAAACAGCTCATCTGCTTCTGTATTGGTAGTTTTGAACACTCAGACCTGAGTGAGTTGATAATGAAGTAGAAGATGAAGAAAGGACTGAGGGGTATTTATATGTCGCCGGGCCAGGTCGTGCCATGGCTGTGATAACTTCGGTGAACGTGCCGAGAGACATGCCGAGTCCCTGAACGTCTTTGGAATGGGGCAAGTTGCAGACGATAAAAGCCATATCGAGCTTATTTGTAAATTTTGGGAAGACCACTTATCCGCATACACCAGATATTTCTAGGTTTTGAACAGACGGGGGAGAGATGAATGCTCCGACACTCACGGCGAGGAAGACGGAAGTGAAAGAAGAAGGTCAGAAACGGACGGCCATGCATAGGCGGTAAACAGTTTGGGGAATCTGCTGGCAGGGGACATGTTGAGGGGACAAGAGATTTTGGATTTCGTAAATTTTGATAAGAATCTTTGAGATAATGCCTAGATAGCTCCATGCCGTTATGGTGCGCCACATGCTTGGCTGATGCCGTTGTTTCCTCAGCCGCCAGCACAGCACATTTACTAGGTCGTTGTTCGTTTTGATGAGTAAGACCGCCGCGGAGAACGGGAGACACATGGAGCGTCGCTTCTCGTACTTTGCTGTCCATGATTTGATACAAAATCGGGTTTGATAATCGGAGGATTTGAGTAGACGATGAAACGAAGTATTTATCTCGACGACGCTTTAAAATAGACGGAAAAGAGCTTGGAAATCTGCACATTAGGGGATTTTTCAAGGTTTTTGGAAGAGAGGCACAGGAAGCCCATGAATTGAATCTCGTATTGTTTTAGTATCCTTGTGCAAAGGAGTGGGTGATGGAGGCAAGAAAGCAGAGTGGCTGGGTGAGCTTTTATATCTGGCCGGGCGCTATAGAGCGCTAGACTTGATGGAGACGTCGAAAGACATAGACCGGTAAGTTATCATTTTGAAGAGTGCGCAGATTTCTTCGACGCCAGAAGGCATTGCAACGTGCCGTGGGCTTTTTCGGAAGGGTCAAGTACTCGCATGCGTTGATGTTGATAAAGATTTGGAAGGCTTGAAGAAAGACGGATGTATCGACACTCGCAAGGAGGGAGAGGAGAGTAACTTTTGGCAGAGGCAAAAGGACAGAGTCATGCCATTGTTGTCGTGCGGTTTTGGAAAATAGAAGAATTGAGTAGATGATAGAAGAAAGAGTCAATCCATATCAACGACACTTATATACCCGTCTCCCCCTTAGATCGGCGTACCCGCAGTACCCTTCTCCATCTCCTCACAAAGCTTACCCAACTCCTCAATCACAACCTGATGGTCGTCCCACTGCTTCAACCCGCTCACCACGACCACTGCAACCGGTCCATCACAGTTCTTAATGTAAATAGGCACGCCACCACCATGAATCGCATAGTCTTTCGCCGTCTCACCGAGCCCCATCTTGGCCTTGAACTTCTCCTCATCGCCCTCGAATTGGTTCTGCAGACGCCACGTGCTTGCGTTGAAGCGGATGACGGCTGCGCGTTTGCGGCTGACCCAGAAGTCATTGTCTAGGGCTGTGCCGGAGTGGGTTACCTGCTTCATATTAGCACACTATCTATACGCGTCAATCATGGTACTCACAGCATGGAAAAGCACATGACCTGGCGTGCTGATGGTGGAAATATCTACAACAGCCGGTCGCTCAAAGGTAAGCAGGCGTGTGCGGAGGTTGTAGCCGAGCTTGAACGCGATGCCGGAATCCCAGTGTGGCAACAGAGCGGCCTTCTCTTGCTTCTTGATGGCCTCGACATCGCGGGGTGCTTCTGAGAGGCCCACGTGTTGCGGGATCTGGATATCGTCTGTCGCCATCTTGAGAGTTGTTCGTTGCGGTGGTTAAAGTGGTGTAGATGGGCGATCAATGTATGTGGCAGCGGGCGTCAAGTAATTCCTGTTCTGCCCGCGAAATAGTGGCTGATGCAGAAGGATATTTCTCCGATAACATGTTGAGATGCCATGCCGAGTTCTAGATCGCCGATGTCATCCGTTGGCAGAGCTTTTCATAAATGTGGCTCTGCCGGCAGGCGGAGGCTCCGCATTGTTGCGCTAATTCCCCGCCATCATCGATCTTCCGCAGAGCCGCGTCGGGTCGCGCTCCTACTTTCTCGACACGCTCAGCTACCGACGCGTTTTCGACGCGTTATCATCGCGTTCATCTCTGTCGCAGCGACCTTAGCATGTCTTCGAAAGATCACGGAGTGATGTGACGCGAGAAGTACACGTGTTCACTTGCTCCAGAGGGCACGATGCCGGCCCTGCCTTCCTTACGGCAACCTCGATCGGGCCCACGACAGCATGCTCACATTATCAGGTGTGGCGCGTATAATGGGTAGTCGCTACGCGGCACGCAGTATGAGAAAGAGAAGGGCAGGACATTGCGACTACTAAGACCATTGCAAACACTCACGTAATCATTGCAGCCCCCATACAGGCCCTTGAAACGACACGTCGATGAAAACATAATCTGCCTTCGCGAGACGCTGATGCTATTCACGTCCGCGATCCGACGTACCTCGCTGATATCAGCGAACGCAAATACCTGATACTCGACGGCAAGGCGAACGTACGTTTCAACAATGTTGCTACGCAGATCTTTGGAGGCTCTGCGCAGCAACTCTGTCGCGGTCACTTCTCCAGCCCATCGAACTCAGACCAATTGGGCGATCTGGCTAAAACATACGAGTCTGGCGGACAACTGGACTTCTCTTTGACCGTTGAGCAAGGCTCACATTGATCGAGACGGACCTTTTTCAACACGAAATTATCGTTCAGTGGTCCTATGCAGCGTCCATTCAAACTTCCGTGCCGCAGGACCGATATGTTGTTCTGATCCAAAGATAAAGTAGCTTGAACATGCCTTACGCCCCTCGGCGTCAGAACAGGCTGGCAATTTTAAACCTGAGGGAGGCGTCAGGCATCCGAACAGTACTGTTTCCTTGTCGGCATGGAACCATTCCGTTTGTCATTGTGGGCTGGTCCAAGTGACTGCTCTATTTTTGTTCATGTGTCTGAATATATGAAGACGGCATGACGCTCCAAAAGCGAGATCATACACGCACATTCAGCAACGACTACACTCATACCACCTTGTATACATCACGAGTTTTGCATCCATCAGAATACTGCTTCTTCGATTGGCTGTTCGCGGCAATTGAGCACCTCTTTATCCGATTCGCTGTGAACTTCCCCGCTTCGCCAAGGCTTCCGACATGGTTCACATCTCGCGCGTTGTTCTGGGAGCAATCGCAGTCTTCCTCACACACATCACTATTGGAGCGGCTACAACTAGGCCTGCCGTCTCCCTCCATCATAGGATGGCTACCAATGACGAAGTGGGAACTGGATCAACCAGCCCCATTGATTCGGCCAACCCCGTGGTGAAATCATCATGCGCCACCTCAGACAACAAGGGAACCAAGAGAGATACATGCCATCTGGATTCAAATGACGCCTCTCCAGCAGAGAGCGTGGAGACTACGAAGCGCATTAAGAGAGACGAAGATACTCCCAGAGCCTATCTCCTCAGCACCATTGACGGCATCAACAGAGCCCAATACGAAGAGTGGGCCAAGAAGCCGCCGCTTGGGGACAAAGAAGGCGACATAATCGCTTTCGATGAACTCGAATATGTTTCTTGTCAATATCTGAATCTTACTGACGCGGAGGCCGCTATTGTCCGCCAGGATCCTATCATAAGATTCATCGAGCCAATTACTGAAGACGATGGCGAGCTGCGCGTCATCCCTCCGCAGGAAGATCCGAGCTCACTACTTCCAAGTTCACTCCATGTCAAAGCTCAGGCACTCAACCAGAGGGATGAGAGTGCAGCTCATCTCCAGTTGTTATCAGCCAGGAACCAGAGAAACGACCCCACAAAGCTACCAAACTATGTTTTCGAACCTTCACTCGGCAAAGGTCAAATTATCTACGTCCTCGATAGTGGTTATCGTAAGAGCCACCAAGAATTCGATGCTTCGGAGCGCGAGGTTCGAGACTTTACTGTTGCTAACCGATACACTCTCGCTGGTATTGGGCTCACGCCAGATCAACAAGGCCCAGAGGATATGACAGATGTCACTGGTCACGGCACTATGGTTGCGAGTATCGCAGCCGGATACGTCAGTGGTGTGGCTTCGAAAGCAAATCTTGTTGTCGTGAAGATGAGGAACTCGGGCAAGAACCCTTTGAAACCTGACCAACCTGAACTTAAACCACGCGGCGTTACGGACTCAGCGCTAGAGTATGCCTTCGCGTGGACAAGAAAGGACATTAGGAAACAAAAGCAAGAAAATCCCGACCCTAATGCAAGGTATATTATCAACCTATCTTATGGTAAGTCTTGCCTTCCACGACCTCGTCCTAGACCACACTAACAACAGTTCAGGCTGGGACAAAGAACAGCATCCTGGTAAGATTGCGGTATTGGAGCATGCACTCGCGGAATGCAAGAAAGACGGTGTCACGCTTGTTATCGCCGCGGGTAATGATGGAGAACATCGCACTCTGGATTCCCTCATACCGCAAACCTATGGCACCGACGATAGGTTTGAAATGATCACTGTGGGTGGCGTGGACCAGACCGGGAAGTATTACGCACACACAGTCCAAGGCAAGGAGGGCCAAGGCGGCCAAGTCCATGTATACGCCGACGCAGTTCAAGTTGTTGCTGCGAAGCATGACGACAAGGATGACTCCACTGCGCCAGTTGATGGAACTTCCGCTGCGGCACCAGCCATAGTAAGTATTCGGCAACATCTCCAACCCAGCACAAGACGCTAATGAAGGAAGGCCGGACTCGCTGCATATCTCTTCAGTATCCCGGGACTAAGCAGCAACTGGGGCGACAACACCGCACCGGCAGACATGAAGAAGTTCATGTTGAAGAACTCTGAAGTCAGGAACGACAATCCGTTTAAAGAAGGCGACGAATATCCTACATCGCCAAAGCCCGACAAGGACAGCCTCAAAGTACCATACAATCTAGCGCAGAATACGTACGATATCTTCCTTGCCTCAAAGCATCACGAACTAACTCGGCCACAGACTGTGCGATCTTCCTGATGCGGCAGCCAAGCGTTCTCTCTTCACAAAGCGAGCCCCAACACCCGAGAAGTCGGTCCCAGGCCGCCCGATCATCGAGGGTGGCGAAGTCACGAACGAAGATTTGAAGAACGTTCGTCACCTCTTACACGTCCCGACGAAGATCGTGAACTAACAACACCACAGGAAATCTGCAATGTCCACAACCGCCCCGCTCCAGAGACCGAGCCCGAGCCAGCACCAGAAGCACCACCCCCCAACACGGCGGCCTGCAAGGTTCTCCAAACGGGCTTCGGCGGGTCCTTCGAGGTCACAGGATCTGGTTGGGGCGACGAAGCTTCGCTCAAGGGAAAGTTCGGCGATCGTGCGTTCAAATACACGGGCGGGGATTCTTTCACTGCTACATTTGAGAGTGGTCTGAGTGTGGGTGAAGTAGAGACTGCTGTGAGGGAGATGTCGGGGCTTGGCGATGTTACTTGTACTTAGAGGATCGAGTTCGAAAGGCGGTGCATGTGAGAGCTTGGTTTGGATGGCGAACGAGGCGTTTGGGACATGGGCTGCGCTTCTGCATGCATGGTTGGGAACGATGTTTCATCAGGAAATGCTATCACTGTCCGCAGCCCTATCGAATGCTTACGGGCGCTTCTCTCATATTGGTTCAATCCGTAACCTCGAGACATGGTTGTGTGAATATCAATTTTTGGAACAGAGAAACACGGCATATCCTCGAACTGACTTTTGACATTGAGTAGTAGAGAATGCATCGGCGCAATTCTCAGAGACATATCCGTCTCCCAGTCGTATTTTGGTATGCTCGCCTCAGCACTCCACAGTCTATGATCAGAAGGAGTGAGAAGGGAAGCGGCAGGTATTTATACAGCATATGAGGCTAAGCGCACGTCTCACATGACAGCTGAACCTATGATTTTTGGATGTCGCGCAGGCATAAATGCTTTCTGATGGATTTTGAAGTGCTCGAGGAACCGACGCACCCGAACATGCGATAGGCCCGCTGTGTTTTGTAAAGCGTATGGATTCCGTGGATTGGAGGTATGGAGAGGCAAGGGAAGTCTGGCGTCTTGAAGTTTGTATAGTGTGGGTGGTATCATGCACTGATCAGTATATCCTTTTGAGACATCTGAAAGTTTATTCCGCGTGTAAAGGTAGGGTAGTTATTTCTTGACCGCTGCGAAGTCATTGGTATGAATTGATGGATTTTTCGAGCTGTGTAGTGCGAGCCACAAGTGGTGGAAATCATAATCCGAGAGAGTGCTTGATTTTAGAGAACTGCGAATGCGTATTGTTGAGGAAAGAAGGCGGGGGAGAGAAAGGGTGGCGTTTTATATCGAATGTCAACCGACGACCACCAGAAGGTACCATGGCAAGTCGTACACGTCTGCCGCCGTGAAGAAGCAGCTTGGAACTTTTCAATTGCCAAACCCAGACCCAGGACCTGTTTTGCGGTCCTTTTCGATAATTGATATATCTAGAGATGCTGGAAGGCAGGAAGCCACATGCCGGTTGAGCTTTTTTGTTTAGGAGAGAACAAATATCCAATGGTGCGTTGAGGAACATGGCAATCAAACAGCAGAAGCTTTTGTAGTCGGAAGGCGCCCGTCTTGCAGAAACATTTGTCGATGTCCAATCGCTTTTTGTACAAATGTAGCTGACATAATCGATCTTGCAAGCGGAAGTCGAGAAGATGAAGAGACATGAAGACATGGCCAGTTTGAGTGTGGCTTTCAGTAGCATGAACGGCGAAGGGAGGCGCACCACTCATCATCAGCTTCATCATCTTTTTGGCATGCAGAACAGCGTAAAGTGAAGTTAGTAGACATGGCACTCAGCGTGAAAATATATGCTTTTATACCAGCACCAACGCCCGGACTTTCCGCGCCCTCGTTTGCCGGCATATACCGGTGACGTTAGATACCTCGTCTTCGCGTCACGCCTTGCGCATCTTATGCATCGCAGACGTATCAACACAACGCGCTCTTTCTTCGCGCATAGCGTTTTATTTCCATCCTTTCGAGCGACGGAAGATTCGGACTGTTCGGCAATTGCTGCCCCGATAACCGAGTACAGCTCGACCCCGGACCATGCGGGGCCTCCGGATCGGCGAGATTTTTGATGCTATTCCCGCGCATCTCTAACGTCTTAGAATTGCGGAGATGAGACTAGCATGCTGATGGCGTTGCTAAACCCCTTGCGACAATTTGCAGAGATGATATGTTCCGGTGGCGTTGTGGAGGCGTCGGTATAAGTACTGAGCGCTTGGCGCAACGCTCACAATTGCCTGGAGTAGATGCCAGTCAGAATCTCAGACACATTAGATCAGCTGCTTGGTAGTTTTGAGTATCTCTTTCCAGTATGAAGTTCCAAAAATCGTTACCATCTCTTCTGGCCTTCGGCACCGCGGCCTCGGCGCTACCGCAAAGCCTCTCGGAGAGACACGCAGGCGCAGCTACAAGAGCAACTGTACCAACCATCTGGATTGCAGGCGACTCAACAACCGCGCCAGACGGCGGCCACAACGGTACGGAAGGCTGGGGTCAATATCTCCAATACTCTTTCGGTGCCAACGCGAAAGTAAACAACTCCGCTTATGCTGGACGATCCGCGCGTTCGGTGCGTACCCTCTTCTTCTTTCCCTACAGCTCAAATCGAAGGGGGAAGACGAGCTAATGCCTAATTACTACAGTTCACACGCGAAGGCCGCTTCGACAGAATAGCCAAAGCTCTCCAACCCGGCGACTGGGTCATAATCGAGTTCGGCATCAATGACGCCGGCACGCTTCAGAATGGCTCCACCAGCTCAACAGGCGATAAAGGTCGACCACCTTGCCCTGGTGTGGGCGATGAGACATGTGATTTGACGTTCAAGTACGCCATCCGACAGCCATACCCATCAACATTGACTAATATGTTCACCCGCGCAATAGCAACGCTACGGAAGTCGTCCACACATTCCCCTCCTACATTAAAACCGCAGCCTCCAGTTTCCTGTCCCTAGGCGCATCCGGTGTGGTAATCTCATCGCAAGTCCCCACCAATGTCTGGGAGTCTGGAAGCTATAGCTTCACGCCTGGAAGATTTGCTTATTACGATATGTATGTAACATCACCCGGCCGACCATACGAATGTCTACCATCTGGGATTTTGAGGAGCAAAGAACGAGTCTGACTAACATTCGACACAGGCTGTCGGCCCTAGAACTAGGCGGTCCAACATCACATGTGTACTTCGTGGAGCATGGCAGTTACGCAGCGCAAGCGCAAAAGCTATTAGGAAAGGAGGTGGTGGATAAGGAGTATCCGATGGATCATACGCATACGGCGCCGTTTTTGGCGGATGTGGTACGTGCTTGCAACTCTTCTCGCTCATAGCCACTTTCTCATCTCCTTTTTCGAACATTTGTCTCTTTCGACTGCTTTTTGTCTTGTATTTGAGAGAGTACTTGGCTAACAAAGAGAACAGCACAGCCAGGCTTTTGTACTGGGATTGAAATGCGGAACTAGTCCGTTGGCGGATCTGGTGGTCAATGCTACAGCGAGAATCGAGATGGAGAGGGGAAGTTGCTTACCCGCTAATGCGACGTTGCCGATTTAGATACCAGGTATGGTCTTGAATGCGTGGTCGACTTCAGCGGAACACATAACTTCTTCACTCCTGCGATTTGGAAAAGCTTCGGGAAGGCAATCGCGGAGTTCTCATCTTGCATGCCCTTGGTTTCTTCTCGAACTCCGCAGAACCATGCATGCGATGGCGAGATCTTTCGGTAACACGGCGCATTACTGTATAGTAGAGATAATAAAGCCAGCGGAGTGAAAATGGTCATGCATTTGCCACCAACTTATTTGGAGTTCAGTTCGCGACTTTTGAAGTATGCGAGCTTCAGAATAGAAGTGGAAGTAAAGACGTGGTGTCGCGGGTATCTTCCAAGAACGCCAGAATCAGGGCAATAACTTCTGAGAAGGATTGATCATGACAGACGCGCGGCCTCCATGAGTCGATCGTAAAGTTCTTTTAGACTCGGGAGAACATGATATGCGATGTCAGATGCTGAGTAGTGCCTTCAAGAGCTTCTTAGATTGCGAAAACACTGCTCTCATGCTCGAGTATGAGAAACATTGTGGTTCTGCACGCCCAGACATTGACAAGTCCTGTGCGCATCTTGGTGACATCGCGCAATCGCTGTTATGGGAATTCCGTCAACACAGGAGGAGAGAAGAGCACATAGGTTCATGATATCACCTGTTTGAAAACCCAGGACTCATAGATTTAAGCTCAGTAATTTTGGGACTAGAAGAGAGGAAATTAGTAAAGAGGCTGTGTGAAACGTAGCGGAAAACCAGGTACAATTTTAGCAACACAAGAAGAGAGCAGAAAGTTCATTTGCTTCGATTTTTGACTTTTTAGGAACCCCAGGAATCATTGCCGGTAGCAAAGGTGATTTGGAGTCGAAGGGAGGAACGTGATAGCCATTGTTCATGAGACACATCGACCGGATGAACAGGTACAATCTCGGTAACACGAGAAGAGAGCAGACCGCACATCGCTTCAGCCTCTTTTGGCTTTGGAGAACCAGAGTTCATGGTTGTATGCATCTTGTGTTTCGGAGTAGAAGAGAGGAATGCGGTAATTGTTTAAGATACACAGAAGAGAAGCATCATAAAAAAACAAGTTTGAGCATTTTCAGGTCAGACGAACGCACGACTCCTATCGCGAAGTGTATGCGCTGTTTTCTGTCGGACACACATTTGAAGGTCTCCGGGGAGTATTATTCGCACATATCGTATTGCGCAAGAGCTTTAGATGGATAAGAAGACGAAAAGCCAGAAGCCAACATCAAGGTTTCAGCTCGCTTTTTCGAGAAAACCGACTGGTCGTTTTGGAGTGTTGGAGAATACGTGGAAAGGTACAGTGTAGTAGGTATTTTATGTAAGAGGCCAAGAGACCATGTGACACTGGAGAATAAGTTTAAAAGTTTAGAAAGGGCAACCGCACAGCCCTCATTAACATCCGATATATCGATTTTGGGGTTGGGACAGACATGCGGAGGTTGGCTACATCTTTTGGTGATACAGCAACGCGACAGTTGCTGCAATTTGAGGAACAGCAGAGAAGGCAGGGACGGACGTTCTTTCCGGTTATTCATGTTTTGGAATTTTGGAAGCTCACTGTGTTGGAGTGAGAGAAGTAAAAAGGAGAAGTGGAAGCGCGCTGTCGTAGAAGTTTTATACGGAAAACCCGGGACATAGAACGATTTGATAGTGTTTTTGGAGAGGCGTGCACAAGGCTCATCGCAACAAACGTTGCTAGTTTTTGGGTCTCGGAAAAGCATATGTATCCCCGTTGTGTTTTTTGGGGTTTCGGACAAACACGCATTGCTGGACGTTGACTTTCTGGACACATGTAATGCATGTTCTTGGCTTTTGAAGGAGAAAACGGAGGCAGAGACGGCCATGTAGTGAGGACCGACCGCTTTTGGAAAACACAACCAAGGGTTGGCTGAAGAATGAGAAGATGTGAACGGGCGAAGAAAAGCCAGCTTTTGTATGCCGTGCCAAGCGCGCGAAAACGAAGTCAGTCGGGAGGGAATCGATGTAGCGAGGGAAATGTCGCACATCACATGAGCAAACTTCAAAGATCTTTTGATGATGACAAATTGGTATCATTACGCATTACTTTGTTTCTCAATCATCCATCCACCAACTATCATACAACATCGTCATCCTCTCAACTAATTACATGGCTCATAGGCCTCATCCACTAACTTTACATGTCCACAATGCTACAGTAGCATCGTGGCATCGACCTTCTCATCTCTCATCGCACAGACTTAACCAGCCTGGTACAGACCAAGAGCAACAACGTGGGGGTTGATCATGCTCAAGTTGAAGGGAGTAAGGAAGGGGTTGGCATCAGTCAGCGCAACGAACATGGTACCGTTGACGGATGGGTCACCCTCGTAGACCTCAGCAGCGGGCTGGTATGTGAAACCAGTGTTCTCGCCGGTGACCTCAAGGGGCGTGTATGTCAAGTTCAGCTGGCTGACCCAGGCAACGTACGCGGGGGCGCCGGCACTGGTATCCGTGACGTAAGAGTTGTTGGGGCCGACAGCCTGACCGGGCTTCTCCCAGGTGAAGTTGATCTTCTTGCCGGGGAAGGACAGGGGTTCGCTGTGGTTGCGCGCGATGGCAGGGCCGCAGGAGTAACCTGGGTGCTCGGTGCCGTTGATGTTGACGCAGGACTCATCGGCGGGGATGGTAGAGTCAGAGGGGTCAGCGATGCGGTCGCCAACTACCTCGTGGGGCTTGGTGTCGTTGGGCGAGAAGCGGTTGGGGTTGGCCTGGTTGTCGATAAGCAACGTGGGGAAGTTTTGCCATGCGAGACGGGTTGTGTTCTCAGGGCACGAGCTGATGTAGGGTGCCAGGTAGGTCCATGCCCAAGACTGCGGGATACCGGTCTCGAACCATACGGGCTGGGGCGCAAGGCCGAGCATTTGACGGAAAGACATTTGCTGGCGGGCCTCGGTGGCAATGGACTGGGAGAGGAGGGAGGCAACCTCGCGGGAGTCCAGGTGGGCGAGGAAGCCCCAGACGCCAGACTCGCCCCAGCGGGTGAGCTTCTGGTTGAAGTCGATGAACTCTCGGACGGTGCGGTAAGGGTAGTTATAGGTGCACTGGGGAGGAGCAGTCTCGCCGAGCATGTTGGTCAAGAGGGTGGCGTGGCCACTCTCTTGCTGGGCCATGAAGGCAATGTAGGCGCGGTCCTCAGCAGTCAGACCAGCGTCGAGGAAATCCTCTGCGGAGAAGATGGCGAGACCGTTGTTGAACAGGTCGAGTTCGATCCATTCCTGGTAAAGACCCAGGGTGATAGACTCGTAGTCGAAGTCGCTGTTCACCATGTAGCGGGGCTCACTGCCGTTGGTACCGAGACCACCAGCGGGCGTATAGGGAATGGGCATGGGGTTCTGGGGCTTGCCATTGGTGTTGTAGTAGGTAGCGGTGGGGTTTGGGGGCATGGGTGCGATGGCGGTGCCGATAGTAGTAGGCGCCTTGGCAGCTCCAGTGGTGGTGGGAGTGCCATCGTATGGGCCATGGCTGGTTGCGCCAGTGACATCTGAACTCCTTCGGGGAGGAGCTGAGCCAGGTGCGGTGGGGATGGCAGCAACCTGAGAGTCAGGACCGAAAACCGAAGCGGGGGTGGCAGCTGGCGTGAAGGTAACGGAGAAGCTGGCATCCGCGTTGGTGTAGCCTGGGACGTCTTCAGTCGGCTTAGCAGCGCTGTAGCCGTCCTGGGGCGCAGGAGCGGCAGCAGCAAAAGCTGCGAGTACCGAAGTGGTGAAGAAACTCTTGGTCAACATCTTGAAGTCGATTGTCGGGTCGAGGTGTTGTGCGGCTGGGACAATGGACGGCGTCTGTAATGATTATATACACGCATCGCGCATCAGTGACCGCATCGCGTCAACGCTACTTCCTACTGATTTCACATCGATGACCACAAGCGTCGCCGCCGAAAAAGGTTTAACACCTATGATTTCATGACTGAACGGATGCGGTAGTGCAAGCCGCGAATATCGAAAAGTCGGCCATGACATGGGAATCTCGGGATTGGCATCGGGAAGACATTTCGGACAAATCAGAAGATGCACTGCTGCATCTTGCCTGCTCTGTGCTCCTCAATGCCTGCTGGGAAACCTGGGCGCTGCGCGAACGCGTGCGTGCAGGGGGCGTGTTTTCCACGATTTGCCGCGTGCAGACAACGTGACGACGTGATGACATGGTGGAGCGTTTAAGTTTTGAGCCGCTAGTGCTCCCGCCCCGCAAGAGATCAACAACGATAATTAACAAAACCGG
>Ga0265797_10004629_pt1 | contig 20846 bp, 23 predicted proteins | sample P2T30metagenome_FD_192433 | JGI IMG/M metagenome (GOLD analysis project Ga0265797, IMG submission 192433) | Plant litter microbial communities from East Loma Ridge, Irvine, California - P2 T30 | ecosystem: Environmental > Terrestrial > Plant litter > Unclassified | place: USA: California...
TGGATCACTGATGGAGCGTCCTGACAGCCATTGTATGAGGCGCGTCACATTCTTAGCCGCAGGTTCGTTCGCCGAGCTTGCAAGAAACTCGGTCGGTGCCTTCATATCAGACAATTCGAGCACCTCAACACCTTCTGCAGCCTGTAATAGCTCTTCGAATGCTTCTCGACTTTCTTCGACCAGTTCTTCTCCCGTCCGAGGTATTTCCAGAGGTTGTTCCCATTCGGCAGGAGGTCTGGCCGGTTTTGCTCCCCAGTTCCAGCCATTGGACGTCGTCTTCGCAGGAGCCGGTTGTGTTCCAGGAGCAGTCCAAGTCCAGCCGCTCTCTACAGCATTTCCCCCTCCGATTCCATAGCCAGACCCAAAGAGTGCTCCAAAGTCTCCTCCCGGTGCTCCCATGCTCGTGGCTGCAACCGCACAGCCCATCCTCCTCTTTGAAGCCCTCCTACGCGCTTCCAATGGCCCCGGCACATTGCTTCCGTATCGCCTGGCGGCATGTGAGACGCGAACATAGCGATTGAAGGCTTCGGATAATAAATCGTCGGAAATCCAGATGTGGTTGCTACCGAAGGGCGCTGGCGATGGATGTGAGAGCTGCGCAGCCAGTCGCTGGCACAGCTTTGGACGACATGGCATGAAAGGAGTGGCCGAGCCGCATCCAATTGGCGAGAGGTGTGGAGGCAGCGGTATTGTTGTTTATTTAGTACATGTGAAATGTGACTATACACTTCAATGTTACATGCACAATAATGTGCTTGCTTACCCTGGCTGCCTTCCCAATGGAGGTTGTTGCGGCAGTCAAAGTTGCTTGGGCTTGGCAGAGCAGCAGCGACTCCGATCGGCTTTGAATGTTGTCGCAGCGCAGGCAGAGAGGCAGGCAGTTGAGATATAGCCACAGATGAACTCCACCATGATTGTCAGATCGCTATTGTTGCGCCAGGGTAATATCACCTGACATTCTACTTCACTTACACCCACTGACCGCATCCTCCCAGGCCGCTTCGCCCTGCCACGAGCACCCACTCCTTTCCTCGCCTCGCAATGGCGCCGCTCGCTTGTCACCCAGACTCCCTCCAGCGCCCAGATCTCCACCGAAGACCAATCAAATCTGCCCCAAAGCGCTTCTTCAAGACCGCAGGCGATAACTAAACCCCAAGACACCACCGTCGAGGATTGGGAGTTCTTCCAGCACCAGAAGAAGCACACCACTGGCCTCGGATCCGGCGCCGTCGACTTCTACAAACCACACGAGCTGCTCCACAACCCGCCTAGGCCTCAAGATGTGACTCTGGAACTCCTGATGGCTTCGCAGTCGCACCTCGGGCACGCCACATCGCTCTGGAACCCCATAAACGCAAAGTACATTTTCGGTATCCGCGGCGACCACGACCCTATCCACATCATCTCCCTCGACGTCACGGCATCCCACCTGCGTCGCGCCTGCAAAGTCGTCGAGGGCGTGGCCGCGCGCGGCGGTCTGATTCTGTTCGTCGGCACCCGCCATGGCCAAGCGCGCGCTGTGGTAAAGGCCGCAGAAATGGCCGGCGGCTGCCACCTGTTCGACAAGTGGACGCCCGGCACTCTCACCAACGGCCAGCAGATTCTGCGCCGCTGCAAGAAGAAGGTCATTAACGAGTTGGACCGCGAGCAGCACGGTTTCGAGCCGCAGCTCAAGTTTAACTCCGCCGTGAAACCCGATCTGGTCGTCTGCCTTAACCCGCTCGAGAACTACGTCCTGCTGCACGAGTGCGGCATTCACAACATCCCTACCATTGGTATCATCGACACCGACGCCAACCCCACATGGGTCACCTACCCCATCCCTGCAAACGACGACAGCTTGCGTTGCGTGCAAGTCATTGCCGGCGCTCTCGGACGCGCAGGCGAGGCAGGCCAGGAGAAGAGATTGGCAGACGCAAAACAGGGCATCATCAACTACCAGCCCAGACACGGCCTCTCCATGCCGACAAGGGAGGAGATCGAAGCCAGCAAGCGCGGTGAGGAGGGCGCGAAATCACAGCACGACGAGGTCGAGGAAGAGTTCGACGACGAGATTGAGGAGGCAGAGCACGAGGATGAGCCTGACGCGTATGCGCTGAGGATGCAAGAGGCGGAGAAGGAGCGCGAGTTGATGGCGCGGGCGACGCCGAATGCCGAGAGAGACGAGCAGTTGGCTAACCTTTCAGGGCTGGACGCTGAGGATATGGAGGAAGACCTTGCGCAATTCGGCAAGCCTGATATTGACATTCTGTCTGAGCGCTCACGAAGGCAAGAGGAGGCACAAGGTCTCGAGGAGGCTAAGGACAAGTGAGAAATGAGCTTGAGCGAGAACAATTTTCAGGGCACTCGAAACTCGAAGGGGCTCCAAAAAGGACTAGCAGAAGGTCAGTCTGAGCTGTTGCATGTGAGATAAGACTCCTGCAAGTGAGGTGTGTCCGGAGAGCAAGTGATGGCTCCAACCGAGACAGTCGGACCTGGGAATTTATGTTTGCATAGGGGAGTGCATGAAGGGCTCTCGGGAGTAAACGAAGGGCGAAGCTGCAAGAAATACCATGTACCAAAATACTGTACCTTATTCAAAAAGACAAACAAGATTTTCCTTCGTACACGGTTCTTCACGCACGAGTGACACTTGAGACGAGCAAACGTGAAATGCAAAGCAGGCTGCGTTGGACGAGCATTTATGAGGGCTTCCATCCCAGGAGGAACAAGCAGAAACCGTGCGTCGACCACAATGTTTACCAAGGCCATGATCATAGGTAGCCAGACACGCTTTGAAATTCGACGCAAGTGATAAGTATTTCTCTGTTCATGATTATGCTACCTCTCTAGCGCAACGAATAAAGGCGCCCATCATCTGGCCTCTTCCGAAGTGTGCGAGAGCCCTTCTCGCATCACTTAAACCCCCTAAGGCCTGGGAACACTCCGAACATGAAAACAGAAGAAAGTCGAGATCTAGTACAAAGAATGGAGCCCGCGTCGCTAAAAACATAACGCCTCAGCGCAAAGCGATCACGCTTGCCGATCAAAGCAAAAGGAGAGGAAAAAGAAGCAAGAGAGGCACGTTTTGAGTGCTAAGACTTCCCAGGGAGATGTTTCTGGTGTGTTGCTCGCAGAAGACTTTTCATTGGCCTGGACACAGGCTGATGAGCGCGGCCATGGTGTTTGAGCTGCGCAAGTAGGAGACCGCCCTCCAGTAGCTCGCGGACTTGTTGGTTGAGATCGAATTGTGGTGAATTATTGCGCTGTGCAGTGATTGGTGGCTTCCGAATAACAGAGCATGGAGGGCTTTGAGGTGGTGCTGTAATCTTCAGCTCACCCGGGAACTCGACCAAGTCATCAGGTACCGAGTCAGGGAGAACGGATGGATGTTCGAGAAAGTGATGGAGGCATTCAGAATGGCTTTCATGCTCAAAGGTCCGATTATCCGATTGCAGATGTGGAAGAGTAATGTGCGCTTCAATGGATGGTATTGATACGTCGCAAGACATGTGGCCACGTTCCTAAGCAGTCGTGCCCATGCTCTGCATCGCAAGCGTCGTTGTCGCGGTCGGAATGGGTCCGCCGGCAGCAGTGCGCTCGCGCTCTCTCTTCTCGAACTCCATTCTCTCGCGGTCCGCCTTGGTAATTCTTGGCTTGCGAGTGGTACCAGTGCCGCGACCACGACCTCTACCTCTACCAGTAGGAGCTGGCGCGGCGCCTGTGTCCTTCTTTTCTGCGAGTGAGGCATGCGTAGTGCCGGCTGACGCAGCGCCGCGACCGCGACCACGTCCTCTGCCGCGACCACGTGTAGGAGCAGACGACTCAACGCGCGCTGCCTCACCTGGCGGAATCAAAGGTCCACTGTAGACGAAGAAACCATCCTTGGCTACAGCAGCTTGCTCTTCCCACGCAAGCTCCGTGTCATCGATGAAGTCGTCATCCTTGTCGTACTCCTCGACCTTCTTGCGACGTTTTCGCGGCTTCTCACCATCAGCCGGCTGCGCGCTGTTCGCTGTGTCTTCCATGCCACCCATTTCGACGTTGCTGTCATCAGCCATATCTGACAGGTCCACACTCATGTCATCCGCAGACCCGCCGTCAATTCTATTAGCGGCAGCCGCAACCTGCAAGAGGTGCTGTCTATGGGCAGCGGCACGCGGGTTGATAGCATCGTGTCCATACTTGTGGAGGATTTCCTGTGCGATGTTGATAGTGTTGCCTCCCTCAGGCTTGAGCTTGATGTGTATGTCAATGTTGACTCCACGACGCTCAGTCGCTTCATTGTTGGTAGCACCACCGAACAAGTCCGAGCTTGCAAGTAAGCCAGTACCGGCACTCTTGTGTGCTGCTGGTGGAGGTGTGGGTCGGCTGTTTTTGGGTGTAGGGGCTGCCGAATTCGTTTTGGAAGTATCCTTCACTTCAGACGCTGTTTTCTTCGCAGGCATCTGAGGCTTGGAAGCACGAACATTCGAGTCGATGTCCATAGCGCCGTCAATGTTAGACACGGCGGCTGTGGCTGATGATACTGATGGTGACGGGTTTGAAGGATATGAGTAGGTGCCAACTGGTTTTTGAACTGGCGTGGGTGAGTGAGGCTGTGAGGGCACGACAGGCTGCTGCATTTTCAATTGCGGCGAGTGTGTGGTGGTGGTGGGAACAGCAGGTCTAGTGATTGGAGGATCAATCAAGCTAGCAATAGACGGCGATGCAGAGGCGCGGTTGATGTGAGGTGATGCCTGAGTAGGTGTAGGGCCAGCAAGTGACTGCACAGGGCGCGGTGGGTTAGAGTCGATTGTTGCAGAGCGGACCGGGTCGTAATTCTGTCCGCTTGAGAATGGCCGAGGTGTTGGGGTGTTGTTGGATGTGTGTGAGATCAAGTTTGGTCTCACTTGGCCGTCACTGTAAGTGTGTGAAGGACGAGGTGACACAGTATTGCTGGGTGCAGTCATAGATTGAGGATAGGCATGCACCATTTCAGTGATGGTTGGTTGGCGGGGTTGTGAGGATGCATCTGGTGCGGCTTTGTCTTCAGTCTTGACTTTCTTGCGGGAGGCGGCAGTAGTGGCTGTCGTCTTGTCTTTGGGCTCTCTTGGTTTGCGAGGCTTCTTCTCTTTGGGTTTGCCGTCGTCGGTGGGTTTGCCATCAGTAGTAATTTCTTTTTTCTTGCGTTGGCGCTTGACCTTAACAGGTGGAGTCGCGTTGTTTGCTGCAGATGCGCTTGCTGACGAGGCAGCAGGGTGCGCGTTTGTGAGGTTGGACGAGAGTGCGGAATTTGCCGCGGAGGCAGCTGCACCTCCACCAAGAACATCCGGATTTGAAGGATGCGGGCGCGCGACGCGGATGGTATCTGAAGCGAAGCCAACATTCTGCGGGGACGTTGGCGGCGATGAAATGGACGAGGAACTGTGGTCCGACGCGGCGTCGTCGATCGGCATTCTGTCTCCGAAGCCAGGCGGCATGGCCATCGCAGGGTGACACGAAGGATGTTGCCAAGAAGTTGGTATAGCGGTATGGTCAGGCTGTGAGTCCAGAATGCGAGGGCAAAGACGCAATTGCTATGCGTGCTAGGAAGCAAAAAGTGGCCGTGAAATGCAGCAGTGAAGCAGTTCAAAGTGTTGGACCAATCCGACGCGGGCTGGCCGATCAGGGCAGGCAGAGATGGCGACCTCCAACGTCGCAGCACGCTGGTATAGGCGATGACAGCAGCAACAACAACAATTCCGGATACTGCTTGCACACGGTCGCGGACGGACTGTCGGATGTCGGGATGGTGTTGAGGGCGAGTGGTATGCCAGATATAAGGCGGTTCAAGGGCGGTGGCGATGGCGAAAAAGGGCTGGTTGATGCAAAAGCGAATTGCACAGTAGCAAGACGCACAGTAAAGAGGAAGAAAGTAGGTAGGAAGGGGGAATGCGAAGGGGATCGCAAAAGACGCTGGGGATTTGCTTCAACTTGAGCCAACGCAACAGCCTCCAAAGCGCGCGCACCACGCGGACGGACCCCATCCATAAACCACACACCAAGCACACATGACAGGCGCAAAACCGCGAGCACCCCGCGATTCCGTCGGGCGGTCCAGTCACGGCGGACGGGCATCGATCATGCCAGCCGCAGAGGCCAGGGCAGTAGATCCATTCATCGCTGCTGTAATTTGTCCCAGGGTGCGATGCCCCGGCTGCTTGGGCAAGGCAAGCCAGCCAGCAAGCCCCCAGAAAGAGCGACAGCAACGCCAGAGCAAAGAGAGAAGTTCGGCTGATCTAACCGGCGCAAGCCTCCTCCTCCCAGACGCCAGGATGCCCGACACCCCTTCCTTGGTGGGCACATCTCCCGCAGTAGTGCTCTCGCCTAGGAGATTGCTCAGTATTCGTTGTTGAGCTTGGCGGAGTGTGTATCGAGGTGTGTCACGGGTACAGTATGAGCATTGTATTGGTATTGTCCAGTGCATTTGCCTATTCTTGCTTTTGATCTTGCCCTTGTATAGCGATGCGGTAGAAAGTTGACGAGCTTTCGCCGGCAGCGCAATTATCACGCGAAAATCAGTCATGTGACTACACTAACTACTCAAGCACATGCACACGCATCTATTGTAATTAACACCGAGTGCAGTGTGCACGCACAACATTTGATAAACGCCTCCATATCCCACAAGCGAAGACATCACATCTACAAAAGGCTCCTGCAGCTTTGCACCTTGTGCTCCACTATTTAAGGTTGCGCGGGGGCTAGTCCTTACCCGAGCGCTCTATTCTTGACTCTCGAATCTGAAACGCCACATAAAACACCCTCACCAGTGACAAAAGGCACATCTCCAGAAAACACAAATCACAAAAATGTTCCGCGGAGAGAAGTTCGTGCTTGATATTGACGATGATGGCGACCTCCGTCAATCAGAGCCTGTGGCTGCCGCGCCAGCTCCATCGCCCTTCACATTCGTAGCCGATGTCTTGGAGAGGAAGTCCTCGGCTCCTACGCCGCCTAGCGCCCCTACACTCAAGAGCAAGACCGGGTTTCCTGAACACAGAAAAAGGCCTATTCAGAGCAGATTCAAGCAAAGAAAGCAACAAGCCGAGCCGACAGTCTTGAGCGACGGAACTACTGTGTCCGCGGGCGCGCAACAGCCACGTCAAAATGCTACCCAAGCCGAGGATTCTGCACCCAAAAATTGGCAGGATCAAGAGAAGATGCAGATCGACCAGCAAAATCGCGACGTGCTTGCTGGAATGTCTGAGGCCGAGATCGCAGAGGCCAGAGCTGAGCTGCTTGGGTCACTGGACGCAGATCTCATTCAGAAGCTACTGGCACGCTCAAATATAGACAGTGGCAGCAACGAAGTGGAAACTCTTCAGCCTCCGCCTGAGCCTATCGAGGGCGGCATCTTGCATAGAGAGAAACCAACCAAGCAAAAATCTGTCGCGTTCGCGGATGAAAAAGCACCTTCTGCTCCAAAGCAACCTACAGTGCAAGACGAAGATCAAGAACCCGCAATAGAAGTCGACTACGAACCCGACTTCCCAGACGCCGAAAAGCCATCAACCCTCGAAGAAGCCGCCGAAACCTCCCACGACACAATCCACTTCCCAACTCCCGCCCAACCACCCTCCCTCGACCCCAACAGCGCCACCTTCCTCACAGACCTGCACGAAAAGTACTTCCCTTCTTTACCCTCAGACCCCGACAAACTCGAGTGGATGCGCACCCGCAAAGCCGACAAAGCAGCCTACTCTCCCGCCTCTTCTTCCCTAAACCCAAATGAAATTCGCTTCTCGTTCGACGGCGAGCTGCTCGCGCCCAAAACCTCCGCGTCCATCCCCGTGAGCGAGGGTCTACACCACCACGGCAATGCGCCGGAAGCTGCAGGCTACACGATCCCCGAACTCGCCATCCTCAGCCGCAGCACGTACCCCGCGCAGCGATGCGTGGCGTTCCAGACGCTGGGCCGTATACTCTACAGGCTCGGCAAGGGCGAATTTGGAGATGCAGGCGAGGAAGGCGCCAACAGGCCTGGCGCTGACGAGACTTTCGGCGAGCTGGCGAGAGGTTTGTGGAGGGAGGTCGAGAAGGAGCATGTGATCGCACAGCTGGTGGCGGAGAGCGAGGGCAACGGTGTAGATGGCGGCAGACACATGAGCGCGAAGGCGTACGCGACCGAAGCAGTGTGGCTATGGAGGAAAGGAGGCGGACGCAGGTGGAAGGCCGATTAGAATCTAGGAGCTTTTCTGTTCTCTATCTAAATGCTCAATGATCTCCCGCAATGCAATTTCAGCACAACGTGCTTTTTCCTAGCTTCTACCATCAAGCTCACTCAACCACCTCTCTGTTTTCCCTCCTTCCTCCTAAAATACCCCACTCCAAACCGCCGTCCCACCCACAACCCAAGCAGGCCACCAAATCCCCCAAACCACCATCTCCGTCCACACCCCCTGCGCAACCCACCCCTTCGCCAACTCCACCAACACCGCAGCAAGTCCCTGATCCCTATACCACCACAACCCCATAGCATACGTAGCGCTCATGGGCGAAAGCGCAGCCAACACTACGTACGCCAACCCGACGAATACGGGAGACTGTGTCTGCCGCACGAACGCGAGCGGCGTGGTCAGAAGGCCAATGACGAAGGCTAGGCTGAAGTTGAGCGTTGCGAGAGTGGAGTAGCTTGCGCCTAGGAGGAGAAGGGAGAGGGATTGGACGATTTGGAGTTGGTGGGGTTTGGCGTGGAGGGTGGTTTTGAGGGTGTAGGCGAGGGTTGGGGGGAGGAGAATTGAGAGGAGTGTGAGGATGTTGAGGGCGGAGGGGAGGGACTGCGAAGTAGTTAGTATGATTTGGTTGGTGGACTCAGACGGTTCAATTGACGTACGTTTTTGCTGAGGTGGGTGAGGAGGTAGAGTGGGATGGAACTGGTGAGGTGGATGCCGAGGAGCGTTAGGGCTGGGAGGAATAGCTGACGCTCGACGGGCTCGAGAGAGACTTTGGGTACGAGAGCAGCGTCTTTGCCGTCGCGGAAGAGCTCCATCTCAGGGAGTTTGCTGCTCTTTTCGTCGGATGGCTGGGCAGGTGTGGTCCTAGGCAAAGCAGCTCGGCCACTTTGAACCCACAGAGCGAGAGCTGAAACCGTAAAGCTACCTGCGATCAACATAGCAGCAGGGAGGTAGTTTCCTATGCTGACGAAGCGGTTCGCGTTGAGCAAAATGTAGAAAAAGAAGCTCTGGTGAAGGTGCTCAAGAAGGTTGTTGATAGAGCGGATTAGACTTTCAGTAACGCGACCGAGACTCATCTCGTCATGCCAGCCGTCGCCCATGGTCTTCAGCGTAATGGCATCGATGTGGTACGGCATGAAGGCTGAGTGCGGGCCCGTGGCATGGCCTAAAGATTGTGTGGCCAGTCCTGCAGCGATTGTACGTAGGCGGTCCGTGTAGCTGTCTTTGTGGCCGTTGATGCCGTGCAGAGTGCAGCCGATGTTCACCTGGCCTGAAGCGACCGAGACAGCAGTGTTCAGCAAGTCGAGGTTGGGGAGTGCGCCGTTCAATCCGTCATATTGAATATCAATTTTGTCAAAACGATGACCCCAAGGTCCGATCGGGTAGTCAATTGCGATTGCTGCTTGTAGAGCGCCGCCCTTGATCGGAAGTGTACTGATGTTTCGTGCCGCTGTCACAATTGGAGCAGTGCTGTGGTATGCGTCCACCCATGCTATCGGGCCGTAAGTGCTTTCTGGTGAAATAATCACAATGATGTCCTTACTCCAGATGCTCCAGCGGGCGAAGTAGCGGGCCAGAGTCAACACGAGAGCGACACCGGAGTAGTTGACCAGGCCTTCGAAATTCTTCCAGCCAGCCATGATCACCATTGCCTCGGTGGCGTCTGCCCGAGGTCCCTGCAATATGCCATATACGTTGGTGCCTGTGATATCCTCTCCAGCGGCACTGTAGGTATACGCCTGCTCGGCTACCTTCAACCCACTCTCGCGCATAATTCTGCCAATACCAGCGACTCTGTCCGCCTCAGACAAATCCCTGTAGTCATGCACCTCTTGTCGGAATGCGCGGAAGACATTGTGTTCACTGCCTCCGAAGTATGTGTGCACCTGTCCTGGGAGAATGGCGTTCTCGGAAACGTATGTCTGTCGGGAGTAGTCGTTGAGCGGTAGGAGCAGTAGCCATACCACACCCACAACAATGAAGATAGCCGAAAGGTATGGCGGGAGCTTAAGGAGGATTGGAGAACGGCGAAGAGTGAGAAGGCGTGCAGCTGTTGGCTAGATGGTCAGTCAGCTCTCCGTGGCAGAGTCGCATGGATCTTCCACTTACACAGGCCCATTGTTGTTATTTGCTACTACCCGTCGCCGGTAGTACGAACCCAGACTATTATCCGCAATGCATGCACATCCGTAGAACACACGGGAGTATGTTACCTGAAGTAGCAACCTGCTTTCTTACATACCTAGGTACATACGTCCAAAGGCCAGCGGCGGTGTTTCCCTATCCCCACGTCCCTGCAGCGCTAAAGCAAGCACCATGCTGTCACTGGCGCCGATCCTAGCATCAGTTGACAGTCTCAATCTCCTATAGAGTCCATGCACACGCGACATCCGTTAGAGACACCCCTGCCGTCGTCTTCCGCAGCTGTTTGTTTTCTCGACTGCTGTTTGAGTTTACACGCCGAGTACGAATCCACCATACTGCAAGAACCATGGTATCCTTTTTCCAGGTCCCGGATGCCCGGCGCATACGAAGCTTCTTCACCAAGTTGCCTCTGGCGACAAGGCTACTGCTGCTTCTCTTCACGGCCTTCTGGCTCGCAAAGGCTTTCCGTCCAGAGCTAGAGCAATGGGGAGCACTCATTCCGCAGGAGATCAATCTTGGGACTCGTGAGTCTTGCAATGGATCGCAATGTATGGGCGCAGCTAACTCTCATCCTGCGCAGTATACCGACTGAACACATATCCATTGCTGCATAAGAACGTCTTCCACTTCCTGCTCAACTGCATCGCCCTAACGCCGCTGCTCGAGCGCTTCGAGATGGAGAACGGCACCATTGTGACCCTCCTTCTGTTCACCGGACCATTCGGCCTGCTCCCCGGAGCCATCTACACCATCCTGGAGCGTTTCGTCTTCCGCAGCAACTCGGCGATCATTGGCGCAAGCATCTGGGTATTCCTGCTCCTATGCGTCGAGGCTATCAAGACGTACCGCCAGAACCCAGCCTTCACGATCGGCGACTACGCCATTCCGACCTGGACATCACCACTCTTTATCATTTTCGTTATCCACTTCCTGATTCCGAATACCAGCCTGCTGGGCCATCTGTGTGGAGCGGTGGTGGGATACCTGTGGGGCCTGGGATGGATCAAGTTCCTCGCGCCGAGTGAGAAGATTTTGCGATGGGTGGAGGGCAAGTTGAACTTGCTGGGCAGATTGCCGCACTATGTTAGTGTGGATCAGAAGACATACGGAAGATACGGCGTGCTTCCGACCACGAGTGGGAGCAGCCCAGGTGTTGGACCTGGTAGAGGCACGCTCGGCGCAGCGAACGGCATCGCGGTGGGCCCTGTTGGAGGCACACAAAGATTGGGGCCTTAAATGGTGTTGTATAATTGTATACCTGGTGCTCACTGCGTCGCATTACATCGCATAGCATAGCATAGCACAGCACGGCATCGCGCCACGCCTCGGTCGACGAAGTCCACGATGCGCCGGCTGCTCCTTCCTCGTCTCTCTGCCTAACAGCTTGCCCGACCTCACCTCATCTCATCCACTCTCCGAAATCGCCTGTGCCATCAAATCACATTTTCCGCCCATCACAACAATCCACTACAATCACTGGCCGCAAATAGCCTGATCAACATCCGATCCTGACGACATGGCGCCCACCAAGAAGGACGAGAAAGAGGCAAAGCTCACACCTGAGCAGTCCGCCGCCCTGGTCCTTGACTACTTGCGCAAGCAGAACCGCCCATACAGTGCCACAGATATCAGTGCCAACCTCAAGAACCGCGTGACCAAGACCGCTGCTGCAAAGCTGCTGAAAGACTTGCACGAGCGCAATGAGATCGAGGGCAGAGCCGCGGGCAAGCAGATTGTCTACCATTCTATCCAGGTATGCCGCGAATCTGGAGGTTCTGTTCCGCCGCTCACCGAGAACTGACTCTCAGCTCAGGAGGAAGCGGATGAATCGTCACTCGAGACTCTCCAGAGCATGGAGAATGAGACTACACGTCTGAAGGACGCCACGGCAGCTCTCAAGACCGACGAGAAAGGACTACGCGCTACTCTCAAGGACTACGCTTCTGTTACGCCGTTGCCGGAGCTCAAGGCTTCCGTCGCAACTCTGCAGCAGCAGAAAGAGGAGATGAACGGGCGCCTCACCAAGCTGAAGAACGGCAATATCAAGCCTATCACTCCCGAAGAGCGCGACAAGGTTGCTGCCGAGTACACCAACTGGCAGAAAAGCCTGGCTGCTAGGCGCAAGATTCGAGCAGAGATGTGGAAAATTATCGCAGACGTCAACCCCGACCCAGAGAAGCTTGGTGATGTGAAGGAGAGCCTCGGCTTGGAATCTCTCTGAGCTACATGCAGTGCTCCCGGCGGAGTGGTAAATAGTGTGTACGATGAGCGACGAAAGACGGTTAGCTGAACAGCAGGAATGACACCTTGGAGCGGAAACGGAAACGACTAGTGTAGAATTAATGTAATATCAAAAGCAAATGGTATCTTAAGAACAACAAGCAAATCTCATGTCATCGTAGCGACGCCAGCACTTAGTTAGAGATCTTGGAAGGGACCTGCATCCACGTCAGCGTTTGTTACAACAACCCTTGGACTTCACGCGATAACCGTACCTTCTTGCCGGTGGCCTTCTCGAACATGCCGCGCAGCTTGTCGGTGATCTTCTCGTTTTGCGCTCTGTACTGGCCGGGGTTCACGGCGTGGCCGGACTGTGGATACTGTCAGTTTTGCCGGTCTTGCTATTCGAAATGTGTTTTTGCGCATACCTTCTTGCCAGCCATCTGCTCGACCTTGTCAAGGGCCTTGTCGAGGTAGTCCTCGCCGCCCTGGTTGCCTTGGTTGTTGTTGTTCATGTTTGCGTGTATAGCTTGGGTGATAGCGCAAGGCGAGTGTCGAAGAAAGCAATTTGGTTTGATTTGATATGATGTGTTGCTGTAGATATGAGAGAAAAAGCAAAAACACAGCGAGATGACGGACCTCGCGCCTCTCTTATATACTTCCAGCCCAAATCAAATCAAGCGCACCTCTAATCTCTTACCACCAACCCACCAACCACCATGACTGCATGGCCCACACACACCAACTTCTCTCTGGTCCAGGTCGATCTCTGGGCCTTTGGCGCGGGGCGACATGTGATCGCGCCGAAAGCTTGTTGAGCTTGTTTCTCATCTGGGCCCGCGATCAAGCGTGCTGCGCCACGAGTTGTTGCTGCGCCTTGCTGGTGTGGCGTTTTTGCTGGTCGGGCCATTGAGAGATTTTGACCTGGCGCACTCGGTGAGCGCGACATTGACACCAGCGCGAATTTCTTGGTTAGTGTTATGAAGTCGTGGACACAATCCATGCTGGGATGCAAAAGCGTTGTGGACCTTTGTGGGAGTAAGGTAGAGTTGTACAGTAGTCTACACAAATCCCTTATGTGCTGAAACCCACGTGGCTCACATTGATATCTCGTGTATGTACAAACGGCTATTTGGATGGCCGTTTTTGACGAGTTAGTACTAAACATGCAACAATTCCATGCCCATATATGCCCAAGTCTAGCGTGCAAACCACTCATCCCACTCGTCCGACTCGTAATCCAACGCTGGACCATCCGACAGGGTTTCATCTTCTGACGGAATGTGTGGTAGGGAGTCGTGACCGATTCCACCAGCTTCGGACTGGCGGGCCCGTCTTCTGACTGAGTTTCCTGTCGGGTACTTGCCTCCTCGTAATATGAATTCTTCCATAGCTTGATTGAAAGCCATTGATTCGGTGGAGTAATTGTGCTCAAAGAAGATTGGGTGACGATACTCCCTATAAAATCCGCCGTGAATGGTGATCTTATGTAAGCGAGGAAGCTGGCCACTGATTCTGGTGAAAACATCTCGCCAACTGGGCCGTACCGTGGCTAGTGACATGTTCGAGATGGAGAGACATCTCAGTGTTGCCTTGTGTCGCAGGAGGAAATCGACTAACCAGTCGCCCTCCATGGCGCATTGCGAGAGAGCGAGCTCGCAGAGATGTGGGAAATGCGCGTCCAGCAGCGTATGGTCAAGTCGAACGTATTCAGGTTCACCCTGGGGGTCCCATTGCGGAAGTTCCAGTTTGAGCACTCGCACCTCGCGCGCCTCGGACAGAATTCCATAGACGGGACCTTCCTCAAAGAGTTCAGCGCTGCGCAGACGGATATCTGCCACTGACAGCAGTTTCCTGTCAGGGTCCATGTCCGGATTCGATCCCGAGTCTGATTCTTCTTCCGATGACTCGTAGCCCTCGGGAGGCCACGCCTGTATAAGAAGTCTAAGTCGACGTAGAGGACGAATGAGGTCCTTCAGAGCACCCCACAGGAGTATGCCCCTGTCTGTGGTGATGTCGAATATCATGTGTGACAGTCCAACTACCGTCAAGCTGTCGAGCTCCAGTCCATTGCATTGTATGGCATCTACCACAGCGCAGAGCTGATCAGTTCCAGCATCAGCCCAGTCCCTGTCTTGTGTCGGACGCACCATGGTTCCACCAAAAGCAGAATCCAGAGCACCCAAGTATCGCTCACAGTGAATTCGAGAGGCAATTGTCACGTCGCGTATCCTGCAACATCCCTGGAAGAAGGAGCGTAGACAAGTGAAATCGTAGTCCTCCTCCTTGATCTCATTTTGATCATGACAAACTGCGAGGAACTCGCGGTAGCCTTTTTGGAGTTCTTGTTCAGGCACAGCAGCAAGCCTTGCGTCGCGTGCCTCTATAGCAGCAGTCACAGCGCATCTGTCGCGGCTATCGGTTTCTGCATCGTCCCCCGTGTCATTTGCTTCGGCCAAGTACTTTCTTGTATTCAAAGGCTCCCCGGTGACCCTGCGCTCAAACCATTCCTCATATGTGAACTCTTTGAATCGGTCGACAATGTAGAACAGCGAGCGGATCCGCTTCGCAAAGGTGGGAAGCTGTGCAATTTCTGTGAGAGCCTTGAATTTCTCGCGGTGATACACTAAAGCCACTTCATCGCCAAAGTGGTCAAGTCCTACAGATGCTAGAGTCGAGCGAGATCTGCGGGCTGCGAGAACACCTTGGATATCCAGATGCGTGAAGATGTTGTGGAGCAATTCTGTGGGTAACTCGAGGAGCGGTGAATGTGGCGGCGAGTTCATGATGGTTGGTGCCTTATTCCCTTCTTTGGAGCTCGTGGTGGGTTTATTCTGGAGCCTTTGCACTGGTTTGCGAATCTTGCTGTGGTGTTTTCAAGTGTTGGCTCATACTGTACGCTAATGGAAACATGATCAGGAAATGCAATCTTGTATCACCGAATGCAACGCGCCTTGGCAATTCCACGTCAAGAGATAAGGCGGCCCAAGGCCCACGAGCAGGTATAAATTGGCAACTATACACAAAGCACGCATTTAGACGCGAGAACAGGGTTCATTTGGTGCTCCGTTGCAATTCACCATGGTGCACGTTTATACCACACTGTACGAGGTGAGCGTTATATGCTGTGCCATGTGACGCGTGAACCAAATAGGGTTAGGTGCAATCGTTTTGTGAAGGGAGACACAGTGTGTATACATGTACATGTACTCGAATGTGCCGTAATGCAAGAAGCTGTTTTAAGTAGGGTGGATAGGACCAATATGCCTGAGTTGGTATCTACTGGCCATTCCTGCTGGTCATCACAAGGTAAGATAAGACATCATAAAAATACCCAGAATGATTTCTCATTGGAAATCAAGCAAGAAGTCGCCCATAGGGTCGTCGCCCGACGGCGCAAAAAGTGCGTTGTCGACATCGAAGCTGAAAGGTGTCCACCCAAAACTGGTGCCAAAATCGCCACCTGAAGCTTGCTCACTTTCGAGTGGTTGGGCTCGACGTGGGTCGCTTATCCATGCGTAGTCGATCATACGCCTGAGGTAGTCCAGTTGATGGGACTCAACGTCGGTGGTGGGAGAGAGTGATGGATCAATGAAACGCTTTGCAAGACTCTGCTCGATATCGAAGTTCTTGAGAGCAGCTGCCTGCAGACGTAGTTAGTTAGGACAAGATCCCTAGTATGGCCAGATGTCCGTAAGGACTTCACGAGGTGACAGATCAGCTATGAGATGCACCTCATCATAAACACGTACCATGTAAGTATAGTTAGGCCAGCACACCGGAGTCTGCTCTAAGAACGCAACACAAGTTTCTAAAGCAGCTCTAGATCTTGCCGAAATGCTCTCATCTGCAGAATGCAGGAACAGCTTGTGTATCGAGGCGATGTAGGCGGCCATATATCCCAGGAAACTTCCCCGAGCACAGCAACGGGTGACTTGCACGACCCTCAGGATCTCTGTGAGATGTCCGACATGATTTTGGAATCGATGAGCAAGCTCTCTGGCGAAAGTCTTGGGAAAGCGTTGTTGATACGCCTGCCGTTGCTTGTAGAGATTCACGGGGTGATACAACATGGTGCCGCAAAGATGATAGATGGCCCTCGCCCAGACGAAATGACCAGCTTGTTGCCTGTCGAACCCTTCATAGGTGCTGAATCGGTTGCAGATGTGCGTTTGCAAATCGTCATCCCCAACTGCGTGTATGCTCTCGAAATTGAGGAGGACGCTACCAACTTTTCGCAAAGTCGCTCCGATGGTCCCAGCACGGGATATCGAGCTTGCTGTCCTGGAACACACCCCTCACAATTCGACCGAGTAAAGATGACATGAGGATCAGCATGGTGAAGCTATCCGGAGGAATATTTGAGGACGAGCCCGCGGGTTCTCGCAACGTTGCCAAGGTTGAGACTCCAGTCGGAGGTGCATGCTCACGGAAAGATTCGTCACCATAGGGCAGCGCAACCGTGCAGTCATTATCTGCAACAGCGACAGGACGGCCACCAGTGCAAGCCATTATCTTGTCAAGGGCGTATATGGACCAAAACGTCCTTCGATGCTCTTCCTTTTGAGACGCAGAGAGATCGGCGTTTGGCTCTGCGCTCAATTTGAGGTCTTGTATAAGACGGGTGGCCAGACCAAACTTGACCCAGGCAAGGCGACTTTTGCCAGCTATGCGGAAACGCTTCTTATCAGTTGCATGCTCAAAATCCTTGACAAGAGGAGAATCTCACCTGTGTATTCAATAATTGCAAGAAGTACCGTGGCTTGTGCGACAGTAATGTCGATACAATCGTCCCCTGCGAAAACTCGCTCAAGAAGAATTGCCCACGATGCCTTTGCGTAGGCTTCGACGGCTAAAATCTGCTTGTCTTCGAAGAACGGATGCATGCTGTAACGCGTAGCAGTAGCCGCGAAGGCAAGCACGAGATATCGTAGGACCTCGCCATCGAGGAGTCGTTTCCGCATTGTCGACTCGTGGAAAAAGCAATATGGCTGATTTTGACAATTGGCAAAGTAGACATCGATAAGCTTTTTGAGCACTGACAAGGGTGGCGGCACAGAAAATCTGTACCAATGAATGAGTAAATCAACTCTCGTGTCCAGTAAGAACTTGGTAGGGATTAAGGATTGCATACCGGGTCTCGTGGTCATGAAAAGTCTCTTGCAAATCCGTGTTATTTGAGTCAGCATGCTGGGGCTGAGGCGGATGAGAAGGCGAAACAGCCGACAGCTTTCGTTTGAGAAAGGATTCCCTACGTTGAGGGATCTCAAGTTGCTCAGGGCTTCTCGATATGCCACCATCTAACTGAGTACTGAGTCGCGCCTCAAGTTGTGCCACACGGGCGGCCAAATCTGGCTGGAAAGAGATTCAGCAAGACCTAAGAGACAAGTGTAGAGAAGCTGGACGAACTGCGGGTGGGTCAAATGACTGTGTCATTTGTAGCACAGTATCGTGAGAGACCTGCGGAGAAAGAGGAAATCCCATCATTTGGGGGACCCCTACCGAAGTTGGAATGGAGGGAGTCTTCTGATGCGTCGCGGTGGTCATGGGGACGCTTGAATAGCTGCATGGCTGATCGAGACGGACGCAGAATCCACAAGCTGGACGTTCGCCAGGACAGCGAGTTTTCTTACGCCTATTGTTAATTTAGTAGCACTTCATAAAGGGAAACTTTCATGCAAGACGGACCTGCAATTATCACACGCCCGGCGTGTACGCTTCGCCTCGCCTCCGTCCCCGGCCATGGCTATGTAGAGCTTGTGGATGTCTTGCGCATATACGTTGCAGTGTCAGGTAGGTTCGAGCATGATAGAGCTCTCCATGTATACAAGCTAGCAGACCATTGTGCGATATTGATGATCTGAGAGTCTGCGGTGATGTGTAATACCGTCGTCCCTTTGTGCACCGTGTTGCCAAAGGTAATCCAAATTGCTGTACTTAAGGTACCTCGGTTCTCCTTGCACGTAACTCGAAAACAGGAATGACGTCGGTTGTCTTGGCAGGCTTGAGACTCCAGTCTGCGTTTACGGTCTGGCTTCGAAGTCAAGACCGCTCTCCCTGCCCCTGAGAGAAAGGTACAGAGTTTGAACCTCGACCGTGATGCCTCCTGTCTCGCCGGAGATGAGGATGCGTGCAAGTCAACGTTAAGCATTGTGTTCTTGACAACACGCCTTTCGTTTCAGATCATCTTGAACCAAAGCAAAGGGCAACCTCCATAGACAGAGGTATTTACACAATTCATTTCTGACATGGACATATCGACTACAACTTCGAGAGCGCGCGCACCTCCTGAGCAACTGCAAGATCCGCGAGAATCTCCTCGCTACCTCCGCCTACGACCATCACGCGTAGGTCACGGCTGATCTGCTCAATGCGTGCGCCGCGCCCTCCTCGCGAGTATCCCAATCCGCCCATGACCTGCTGTGCTTCGCGATTGACGAATTCCAGCGTCTGCCCGGCCAGTACCTTCAAATTGGCAAACTGACCACCAAGGTGTGCCTCTGATCCCCGTGCATTCGCTGTCTCATAGGTGTAGACCAGCTGTTCCATCAACGCATGCGCCGATTCCACCTTTCTGCCACTCGCACTAAACTTGCTGCGGATGACTTGGTTGGTAATGAGTGGCTTGCCAAACACCTCACGAGTCAGTGCGTGGCGGTACGCATCTTCTATGCAGACCCGTGCCAAACGAAGACTGGTGCCTGCCAGCCACAAGCGCTCGTGGTTAAAGTCTGCAGAGAACCGTTAGTCTCGCGAACGCCAGCATTGATCAGATTTCATGATTGCTTACTGGACATGATAATTTCGAACCCTTTGTTTTCTTGACCAAGAAGATTCTTAGCAGGTACCTCGACGTTATCGAACTCGATATAGGTTGATCCTAGATATCCACCACGTTAGCCGCGAATGCTTAATTGCACTTCCGTTGCACCTACCACTTGCGCCCACGCCCGAGTTCACCATCTTCTTGCAAGTCACGCCATGTGCCTTCAATGGGATGATCAAGGCAGACACTCCCCCCTTTCCTGGACCGCCTGTTCGTACAGCGGCCGTGCAATAGTCGGCGAAGATGGCATTGGTTATCCACTTCTTGGCGCCATTGACGATGTACCTATCACCTTTGCGCTCTGCGGTAGTTGTGATTCCAGCTACATCAGACCCAGCTGCAGACACAATCTCAGATTAGCGACCAAAGCCACGCGGAATTGTTTTGCAGTTACGCACCGTCTGGTTCTGTCACTCCAAGGCAGAATCGTAGACTTCCATCCAAGATCTTTGGTAAGAATCGCGCTTTCTGTTCTTCGTTGCCAAAGTTGGCCAGCGGCGGCGCGCCGATCGAATTGCCGCACGTCAGGCCCCAAATAACACCTAAATAACCGCAACGAGCGATCTCGTCGAGAATTACAAGGTCGTGGAAGCCGTCCCACTGTTCTGGGGGAATGCCTCCCGGAAGGCGGATACCGTTGAGATATTCCTTTGGCATAGGATATACCGCCGTTGCCATATATCCTCGACGGCAATGCTCTTGGATCACCTAACTCGTTATAATCGCATTAGACACCATGCTTTGCCAAAGTTGTCTTTGCTGGTCGCTTACCTCGACAGGCACTGATCCTTGTCGCTCCCATTCTTCGGCATAAGGTCGCAGGTTGGTGTCAACGTACTCCCGGACCTCCTTCTGCAGTTTTCGATGCGAGTCGTTGTGGTAGGGCGATATAGTACGACTGATCCATAACGGGTCTGCGAAAGGAACACGAGTTGAGTTGGTCGCCATGATTATTCAAAGTGTTGTGATCGTGATAAGTAGAGTGTATTCCAAAGGCTATGGCGCAGACACGGTGCTTGTAACGGTTCGACCGGCTGATCGCCGCTTCGTCCGCCCGCGAACATGCTCTCGCGGTTTAGCTTCAAAGTCTGTACTTCTCCCGCCACCATTGAATGACCAGTACAGGGTTTGAACCTGAATTGCGAGACCCGGAATAACGCGGACCGCGCACGGCATGCTGTGGCTTGGGCAATACTCTACACGGCTATTATTGGGAATGCAGAGATATTATTTCTATTGTAAGTATTGCGGACTGCCCAGATCTGCTCTCAGATCTGTCTTATAGTAAAGAGGTGACAACTCACATGATGGCGCCTTCAAACACCTCACGACCGACAAACAACGTCGAAGATCTCTACATTGCACCGATCCCCCAAGACGAACATGGTCAACCACGCATTCGCCGTATCTTGATCGCAAACAGAGGCGAAATAGCTTGTCGGGTAATTGCAACATGCCAGAAGCTCAATATCGTCGCA
>Ga0265797_10004630_pt1 | contig 20844 bp, 21 predicted proteins | sample P2T30metagenome_FD_192433 | JGI IMG/M metagenome (GOLD analysis project Ga0265797, IMG submission 192433) | Plant litter microbial communities from East Loma Ridge, Irvine, California - P2 T30 | ecosystem: Environmental > Terrestrial > Plant litter > Unclassified | place: USA: California...
GTATCCCGCCTGCGCATCGTTAGGACATCGGAAAAGCAATAGAGCCGGCCGGCACGTTCGCCTAAGCTAGAAGCTCTCGATAAACAAGACTGCAAGTAGTGAACAACCTCGATGGTCAAGTAACTAACCCCTCCAATGAGAAGCGTAAAGACCTACATGCTCCTAGACTTGCTTACCCTTACCTTTTCCCTCATATTGTTCCCCTTCCTCCATTCTCCTCTTCATTTCTTCCACCGCTGCTCTTTCCCTCTCCTCCCTCTTGGCAGTGCATTCATCCAGCAGTTCCTTCACCTTCTTCGCTCTCTCTGCATCACTGAACTCCTTCATCCACTTCTCGTTCATCTCTGTTGCCAGCATAATATCCTCAAGTTCAAACTCGATCAAGAGAGTGCTTGCGGTGGGACTAGGTGTACTATCTTTGCTCACGGTAACGACATCGTTGTCTTCACTTTCGGAAGTGGTGACTCGCTTCTCTTTGGGTGGAGACTCTGAACTGGAAGATGAGTCTTCCTCAAAATCGGACAAGACTTCTTGGTCTGGCTTGTCGGGGGAGTGTTCGCTTGAGTATCCTGCGTTGGAAGCGTTCTTTTGAGGCGTGTTCTTTGGTGGCATGTTGTGAGGATGGCTCAGTTGTGGTTTCACCTTCTATCGCCTGTAATGGGCGTATTATATGCAGCAACATGATTGCTAGACATTGCGGAATAGACGTCACATGCGAGTGAATCCCCTCACGCCTGACTTGTGTGCAGCAAACACACTCATGGCAACCGTATGTAGTCCTCAAGCTCAGTATTCCACAAACGACGACGGGGTTTCACGGCAAGGGAACCAGCCTCTTCCAAGATACAGTCTCGTTCACAGCATTGTAGTCGTAACAGTAAGTCTTTTATTCGTCTTCGTCCCATGCTGAGCATCATGGTGAGCCTTGTCGTTCTGTAGTGCGAGCCCCCAGATCGAAGCTCGAAGTTCGGCAGGTAGCTTGGGGAATAGATGGAAGGTAGCCGCCATGATGGGCTGTTCATAGGGTTGCGAAGAAGATAATGCGCCCTTCGGTCGGATTGGAGCCTGGTCTGGTGCGCGCCGGTCATCGAAGTTGCACTTTGGTTAGTTTTGTGAAGACGCGTGAATGGGATCTACTGTCATCGGATTGAATAGGGGCAGACCGTTCGCGCGAGACAGCGCGCGTCGACTGCTGCAAATCCGCCAGGATCTTCTAGTAACGCCATGGCTCGAGAGATATGTCGATGTATTTGCGATGCACGACGCGCAAGCGAAGTAGACGCGTCGTGACCCGGTGGGTGCTTGCCCACACACGTCATTACCCAGCCATCTTTGTATCCAACCAAATCGGGTTAGCTCTTAAATCAACCCACCATCATCACCATCAACGTGGGCAGCCACTTCCAGTACATCAACATGCTCACTCTTACCAGTATATTCATGTGTGCAAATCCAATCGTGCCATTTATGTACCGTCAAGTTGTGACGCAGATCACCAAGGGCCACCCATGCTCTGTGGGTATCCACCGCCCCTTCCCCCATGTTCAAATCCACGGTGCGACGGCAACACCGCACTTTGTCCGCCATGGAAGTGACCACCACCATAGTCTTGACCTTGAATATGACCTTGACCCTGACCACCAGTGTACATACCTTGCGCTGGCATCTGGCCAGGCATCTGCTGCGCATACGCAGCGCCCTGAACAGGACTCGGCATAGGCCCCTGTGGCATTGGCATTCCTCTTCTAAAGCCTTGCTGCGGCATCTGCATCTGCTGCTGCTCAGCCCTATTATATGCCAGGTGCGACCCCCTAGTCTGTTGCGTATTCTGTCCAAACCCATACGTGCGATTCGGTTCCGGCATCGCAGCCACCGCAGACACATTAGTTGTAGCCGTCTTCCCCACATCTTTCGGTGGATTCAGCGCAAACCCCCAGGTACCCTCCCTCAACTTCCCCTTGACGAATCCAACTTTCTTCGCCACACCCTTGGGCATCTTGCTCTCGTCGCATCCTCCAATCGCCCATTCACACGCCTTGACAACCGCATTCCACATCCCTTTCTCCGAGTCTCCGAGCACAGGGTTACCTTTCTCCTGTCTTACGCGCTCTAGCACGGCCATCATGAGGCCCTGGACGCGGTTTGTGACTTTTTCGAGATCCTGGGATGACTGTGGGATGAGGATGTGGAAGGTCGCTGGGCTGGTGGGTCGGATTTGCGACTTAGTGAAGGCGATATTGACGGGCGCTGCGGTGTAGCAGTCTTGTGTGGAAGCAGAGGCGGGACCGACTGCTAGTCTGGCGAATGCAGGGACGCCTGCGCCGTGGGCTAGAAGGGCGAATGGGCTATCGGCTAGCTGAACAGCGTGGTGTATGGCTTCGTCTTTGCCGGCTGCGCGACACTTGCTCTTCTCGTAGTTTTCTTTGCTCACGCACATTCTTGCCCAGTGTTTCGCTTTACCCGCATCGAGGTGCTTTTGCACCATCTTGACTGCGTCACTGCCGTACCTGCCTTCACTCGCAGCGCGGAGCCGGAATGCAAAGGTAACGAGCTCATCTTGCGCTTTGTGGAGGTGAGGCCGCGACAGCGAGGTAGGAAGGAACGTGTTGATGTAGTAAGCGTAGTAGTACACATACGTACCGAGATACTCGAAGTTAAGCATCTGACTAGGTGCATCGAGGAAGACAACGGGTATGTCCAGTTTCTTCGCGAACTGTTCCAGGCGCTCGAGATCTGGCAGTTTGTTCGCTCGTCCAAATATCGAAGGTGCTATTCCGTCTGCAAGGTTGAGGGATCCCGTGATGGTGATTGCAGATAAAGCGGATCGTAGAGGAGATGTTGTCATGTTGATCCATTGTAGCAGGAAGTGCAGTACAGCGCCGTGATGCCAAACTATCTTCTTCAATCCGCCCATCTTCAGTACCTGCTCGACAGCCGTGTTGACTCTCTTCACTGTCTTCTCGAGCGCCTCCTGCTGTCCAGATAGAACGCCGTTATCCCATCCCCTCACTATGACAATCTTGCTGAACACCGCCACGGTGCCTTCGAGATGCTTCTTGCCATCAGCTCCAGTCAGATACTCAACCAACTGGCAGATGCGACCGAAGTTGTTCCTACTTCGACTCTCTTCAGCAATGATTAGCATACTGCCATCACTTTCGTTCGCGCCCTTGTTCTTGCGCACGCCGAGGTCGCACAGCTTGGCGATGACCGAAGTGAGCTGGAGTAGGCTGTCGATATCGGAATCAGTCTCCCAGATGTGAAGGACACCTGGGGCGCAGACCTTTTCGAGAGTGCTCTTGGACGCGGCAGCGAAGGACGACTTGTACTGATCTGGCATCGACTGCACCGACTTCTTGAACGCTTCGAGATCGCTGGACCACGGGCCATTGAAGGACGTCATCTTCTCGGAATAGCGATGCTTGCGCCGATGGCGAGAGTGCGACCGAGATCTGTGACGATGGGAAGAGGTGGCGGGACTGTTGGGAGGCTGTACAGAACGCCCAGTGTTGCGCAGCGGCTGGTTTGGAGAGTGGCGATCGATGAAGCGGTTGAGGTAATTCATTGAAGGCCTGCTGTTGTTATACTCATCTTTATGTACATGGCGAAAGGTGACAGTTGGTGGTTTGTGCATGTTGCCCGAACGCGGCGTTGGCTGTTCTGGATGTGAAGGAGTATGTGAAGACGGACCTGCAAAGTAGACACGTGAGCGCAAAGATGGACGCTTCCAGCAATTGAATACAGTGGAAAACGAGGATGGCAGCGAAAGTAGTGAAGTGACCGTTACGTGGCCAACGGCGAAGTGACAGCAACTATAATGTTTGGCCAAGGTGTGGAGGAGGAGTGATGTGCAAAATAGATGATCGCAAGCACCAGGGGCGGCAACAATTCGTGTCGCATTCTACAGAAATATCAAAGTAGAAGTATACATTGTATTGTATACTACCTACTTACAAATATGTAATACTGTGTATGCAGGAACCTCAGAAATGCGACACGGCTTGTTGCCGCCCTAGTGCAAGTGTGCATGACCTTACCACCAGAACCTCATTGAATCTAGAAAATCATAATGTAACCGCACAGATATCCAACTGTACCGTAACGCCGTCTCAAAAGATGAAGAGAAAGGATGCGTGCGAGCTTTACTTGCCAACACCACCACCGTGCTCCAAGATAGTCTGCTTGTCAAGCTTCTCCACCTTTCTGCTCAGCAGTGCACGTAGCTCAGGACTGATGACCCTCGCCTCGTCTTGCTCTTCTTCACCGACCTGCTTGCCCTTGTCTGTGCCGGAGGTTGACGCTTGGTCTTTCGCTGGTGATGCACTTGACGCCGTACTTGGCCCGGGGCCGGCGACGATTGCAGCAGCCAACTTGCGTTGTCGGGCTTGCGGAGCGGAGGGAAAGTTGCCTTTCTTGTCGATTGTCTCTACCGTTCGCTGAAATCTCTTGAAGAGCGATTCCGCGCGAACGAGTGTTGACTCGAGATCCATAGTACCGGAAAGCTCGTTGACTGCAGTTGCGTTAGTACCATTCACTGTCAATCTGGGCTGATTTGGTTGCATAGCTTACCATACTTGAGCACCTCGTCAAAGTGCTTCAGGTGCGCCATAATCACATCTCGGTGCTTTTCCAGGATAGCTAATGCGATGAAGATGTGGAAGTTGCTGCTCTGGTAGTCGGTCCAGAGCGACTCCCACAACCGCAGTACATCCGGCCACTCGAATTCGCGCTTGTACCAGACAAGCAGCATCCGGAAGAAAAAGAAGAAGTTTGTCGACTCAGCGGACTGAAGGTGAAGATACAGCTTGGGGTCCATAAGCTGTACGAGGTGGTCAAGCGTCGTGAGCTGCTTGCGCATGCCGGACTGGTCGCGTAGGAAGTTGCGCTCCTGTTTGCATGTCAGCCCTATAAATGATTATAATAGCCATGGAAAGTGTACGTACCATGCGCTCCATGAATCCAACAAAGCCCCAGAATGCGACGGCATCATCCTGCATGACTGCATAGATGGGCGCAAGCAAATCGCTCATGCCCTGAACGTAGCCGAGATCCTTGTTGTATTCGTTGTACGTAAGGAGCATGTCTTTCATCTGCTCCAAGTGAACGTTGGTGCCAGTTTCCGCAAAAGGCGAGTCAGGGTCAGGGTGGGGAATGTCCTCGCCGGCGAAGATGGGGATATTGCGATCTGTGCGATGTACGTCTTTCTCTACACAACGGACCCCATAGAATGGGACAAGTCAGCCAGTTTTCAAGCAAGGGCATGACGCGCAAGGATACATACCTATTCTGTTCTTTTGTTCTCTCCACCATTCCTCTTGCTCTTCATTCTGGTTCCCTTCAACCATTCGCTCCCACCAAGCGCCCTTGAGTCGAATGTACTCGTCTCGCCTGCTGTTAATGTTCGCGCGACGCTCTTCGTCTGAGCTGTCCCAGTCGTACACCCCGAGAAGGAAGAGCCATGCTTCCTTCCGTACACCATCGTCAGGATCAAGACCTCCATGGAAGACGCGGTCTTTGACCTCGTCCGGTGTCAGTTGTAGGCGGCCCTTGGAGTCGAAGAATCCTTTCCATTCTTCCAACGTGACAGGTTTTCTTCGGTCGGCCATGGTCATCTTATCCATGTCAAGGATCTCGAAGTCGCCGACATCGCTCTCCTCCATAGCCAGAACGTCCTTTGCTGTCCATATCCGCTGGTTCCGTTCTCGCTCGCTTTGTTCTGCAATGCCCATAGCCCATCTTGCCAGGTAAAGCCTTGCGCTGTCGAACTCTTCTTGTAGTGTCTGGACCTCTGGGTTCTGAATCAGGCGTCTAACCTGAGGCGGAATCTTGGGGTTGTCTGCGACGGCTTGAGCAGTCCTTCGCGTGAAGGTGGTGACCTGGCTAAGCTTCTCGAGGAAATTCCATCTTGCTTCCTTGAGCGCCTTTGTGACCGGATCCATCCCACCGTCCCTTTTACCAGACTGCGAAGATGACGCGTCTGCTTTGCCCTCGGTGCTCTTCCTTGGTGCAACGTCTTTGCCGAAGGATCGCTTGTCGTCTTCCGAGGGGTCGATAAGGTATATGCTTGGATCAGCACCGGACCGTTCGACTGTGACGTATCTCTTGAGCCATCTCAGCACCTCGTCGCCGCCCCAGAACATGCCCCCTCCGTCGCCAAACGGATCGAAGCTTTCCTTGGCCAGCTTCTTTCGCTGCATTATGGTAGACTGGCACTCGCTATCGTGGAAGAAGAGCGCAGGGAAACTGTCTCCAGCCCGAGTGTTGATGACGACGCTGCCAAACCACCATCCGATGCTTGGTGGCCGTATGAGGACGGAGTATATCTCGCTGACAGGCAGAGCAAATGCATACCCCGGAGTTCCGGCATGTGTAGATGGTGTGGGAGGTGGAGGTACGAGGTATGACTGTCTGGGAGGTGATGACGAGTCGGACAGATCGACCTTGACGTATGTGTCGTATGCATCGCCGAGGTTTGACTCTGGTATCCAGGCAAGGAGTAGCGATGACGCGTTCACGCTGCGAGCGGAGGAGGAGGAGGTTGGACGCGCATCGTTAACGGTTCGGTTAGACTTCTGCTGGACGAGAGCGACGAAGCCTGGGATGTTGTCTTTGGAGGAAGGCGAGGGATGCACGTAGACCTGCACATGTTAGCCTGCTTCCATCATGCTGCGTTGGATAGGCTTTACGTACCTTGCTCTTGGTGTATAGTAACTTCACACCCTTTCCGCTACTAGTATGGCGGATCGTGTTGTATTCGCCTTCTTCATCGTCGCTGAGGTCGTAGAAGCTGGCCGAGGGCGATGGGGGCGCTGGGGCCGACGAAGTCATGCGGGGCTAGGCGGCGTCCCAAAGACGCGGAATGGAGGTTGGTGATGGGTTCCGAGTAAGATGGCCAGATAGCATGCGCAGGAGATATTTGGAGTAGTATGGTGATAAAGCAAGAAAGAGGCGCGTACCCGTTTGGCGCTATGCAGTTGCAGGTGATGCTTGCGGGCTTGAGCGACCTGCACCTGGCGCATGATGATGGTGGCGGTGCAACAGCCACGCGGGGCAACGCGTCGCCCCAGCCCGATCGCATCGTGTAATGTGCTCTAGCCGCGACACTGTGCGCAAGATAGCTCTGAACGAAATGCTGCCTTTGGAGTGATTATGAGCTGAATGTATTGATTAGGTATTCGTCTATGTGGCCAGGTCTACAAACCCCATGCTTCCTACCCAGTGACGACCAAGATCCAACTCCGTTACGCCGTGCTGCATACAACAAGAACAAGCTCAACGCATGCGTGGTCCGCTTGGCAAGCCCATCCGTCCACCTTGCGGTCCGCGTTGGGGTGGAGGTGCGCCGCCGCCATATCCTCCACCCTGGGGCGCATACGGATCATCGTTCCCGCTCCATGGCGAGTTCGATGACATGCCAAATGAGCCCTGTGGTCTCCCGCCGCCGCTACCAGTACTTCCATAGCTGTGGCTCCGATCTTCAGGGTAGGGCGCCCGTCCACCTTGCGGGGACGATGGCGAGTTGGCAGATTCTGAAGAAAGTCCACGCGGTGCTGGGCTCTGTGACCGTCCCCATAACCTTGCCTTGAGCCTTTCCTGTGCTGTTGTGCCCGACCCTGTACCTGCGCTCGGTGGTGGTGAAGCTTCTGCTTGTGGACGTCCTCCCAATGAGCTTTGGTAGCTCCCCGCCCGTTGGCTGGGTAATGGTCTGCCCTGTATTTGAGGGTCTGGTGTCAATGAGTTGCCCATGGGCCGGCCTTGCATGGGACGCGCTCCTCCGCCTCGTGCTCCTGGCCCTCTGCGAAGTGACTGGGGTTCTTGCGGTGGTTGTTGTGGCGCGGGATTATCCCACAGATCGTTCAAGCCTCCTCCTCGGCCTGCTGTTTGTGCTTGTGCCTGTTGTCGCGAAGACACGAACTGGGCGGGCGCAGGCTGCGGTGCCTTTGGGTCGGGCGGGAGCCATTGCGGGAACGGCCGTCCTTTCTCCGTGTAGTATGCGCGAAGAACCCTGGAGAGGTGCGAGTCGTCTTCTGTGTCGCCGTCTGCTTCGTCCGAGAGGATCTGTCGTCGCAGATTGTTGTAGCGCGAAGTCGTGTTCGTAAGGAGGTTGTTTAGGTAGGACGACATGATTGTGTGTGCGATCGCCGTTCGAGGGTGTGGGCGGCCGATGCGCGTGGTGGACACTTTATGCCGTCGTGTCGGTGTTGGAGATTAGTGGTGGTGCGAGGCAGTCGGGTCGCGCCCGGGTCGCTGTTTCCAATTTACTGGGCGTTTGGGAGCAAGACCCTGGTTACCAACACCACGCTCCAACGTTTCTTCACCCCAAACCATGGCTACTCTTCCGCTCTTCGTGATCCAGCCAGTTCATGCCAATAATATGCGCAATCTTTTTTGAGCCGATAGAATCATCTGAAGCGATTCTCGTTCACGGTACACACCTTTCCGCGCCCAGCTTCAACGATCGGAATCAGGCGCGTCGCCGACCACTTCATGTAAAGCAGCACGTCCAGGCATGTCCTGAATTTTGAAACGCCGCGAGTCTATGCTGCCACTCGTGGTGGAGCACTGATCGGAAAACATGTCCTGAAGCTCTTCGAGACTTATGCACTACTCTACCAGCCATACCCTGACATTTCCATAGCCTGCTTATTCCAGTAGTTTAGGACAAGCCTGGCACGAATGGCGGGGCAGCATTCAAGAACGCCTATGGCAGATCTCTACTACATGCGCAAGCATGCATGTTGCCACAAACTAGCGCTTTGAGATGGCAGCCTGAAGGGCTGAAGGTAGCCTGCATAATCAAATATTGAGGTCAGAACGGGCTGGAATAGACGCAGTAGTAGTAGAAGGGCTGAAGGGCGTACTTCAACTTTGAGATTATATGCAAACATAAAACACCACATTCGGACCAGTAACGCTTCCTAACCATGGAGTTGTCATCGAAGAAGATGTCTTGGGAAGAACGAAGAGAAAGGAAAAACCGCGAGATTGCTGAGGCTATCGCCAACGTTCAAGATGAAGCCACCCAAATCGACATTATCATGAAGAAGCGAGGATGCTTTGGACCGAGCGAAGACAATCACTTGTACGCAATCATACAAGATTATTTAAACAACAATACTGATGCAAAAGACGCTACGAAGAAACTGCTCGACCCCATCAACAAAGCCATCCTTCAAAACAGAAAGCACCTCCCCTTCCTTAGTATCTGGTACTCCATAATCCACTCCGCCAAACGCCTCCCCTTCCGCGACACCAACGGTCTCAACAAGCTCGTCACCCTCATGAGGACGATAAAAGCCAGCTTTCCACCTCCAACAGCCAAAGACTCAGACATGTACACCTGCCTCCGCCGCTTCGGCATGGCCGCGCGCGAGAGTATAGACGACGGCCCCGGAGGCCAGTGTGGCTACATGACACAAGAAGTGCACGCATACGCAAACATGCTCTACTTCTACGCTCTCATCACGCGCGAGAACGTCCGCAATTTCTGGATATATTGCATCTGGGGAATGCGCGATGCACTCGAGACACCACACGAAGACGATGCGAATGGCACAGCAATACAGAAATACAATTCTTTCATCCCCTCCGCTGCGGTCTGGATCTTTGCTATGGGTAAACAAGTCTACGAAAGAGAACAAGGCCTCACCCCAAAGAAGGCGACTGAGGGGGATCCAGGTAGAGGTGGACCGTTGTGGAAAGGTAGAGCGGAGTTTAGTAAGCAAAGGTGGGCGCTTTGGAAGAAGAGGTTTAGAGAACTTGCCGAGATGGAGGGATTGACTGAGGAGGTTCTAGGGATTGCGAGAGAGGCTGCCGAGAAGATGGATGGGATTGATGGTGGGGCGAAGTAGAGTGGTGCGGAGGTTGGAGAATGGCCCACATCTGTATATATGACTTTCTGCATAAAGTGAAGTTGAGATACATCATCAGGCAACCTACTACAATAAACACTTATACGCCTTTCAACACTTTCAGTCGGTCCTTCGCTACATTAGTAGTATGACAAGCATATCGGCTAGCGGGCGGACGCTCCCGTAGACTACGTTATGGCAGGCATCGGAGTTGTGTCCGCCAGAGTGGGACATGGCTAGCGACCGTTGGCGGGTCGTCTAAAGCCCGTCACACTTCAAGTAACGCGAAGGAAGAGCAGAGATGAAGTACACCTGTCTTATCAAAGTAGAATTTTATCTATCGCCAGGAAAGTGCTTGCCAGCAATGGACCTCTGCACGCGCTTTTCGCCTTCCACTTCGCTAGAGTGTCCCTAGTACTCCTCCATCTCGTCCTCACCGTGTGATGAACCTGCATCCTCGGCCGGAATAGCCTCTGGTTCGGCTGCATAAACCACCTCTCTGACAGCGACATCTCGAAACGCTACATCAACCATATCAAGGCCGGTAGTGCGCAGATCCATTTCCAAAGCTTGGCCACCCGATGACAGCAACTCCATCTTCGGTTCAATATCCTGAGTTCCCTGCTCACTCTCTTCTTCGTCGTCAAGGTAGACCCAATCGTTTCCGCGATCAAAGGCGTAGAACTCTAGACGCGGACCGTACAGCAACATGCCGTGACCGTTCTGGATGTTGCCGCCTCGGCACAGGGCATCAGTGAGAACGTCGCTGCGGTGCATGGTGTTGCTCGTGGAGAGGCGTGGGACTTCCTCGAAGTTGTCGATCATGATGGCGAGGTAAGTATACGGATGCTGCTCGTGCGTGACCGCACCAGTCTCAGTATTCGTTGCTATCGTCTTGCGCATGACCACGAAAGCGGCGATGTCCTCAGGCGCGATATGATCCCACTGCAGGTTGAAGAGTTGCGTAATACCTTGGGCGTACTCTGCTACCTTGGCGTCTTGCTCTTCTCTCTCCGCCCTCTCGAGCTCCTTCTTGGTTGGGACTTTGCGGCGAAAAGCCCTGCCTTTGTTCTTGTGGAACTCTTTCCAGATATCTGACTTATCGTCGGCAGCTAAGATGAAGTTCATCCCGTACTTTGCTACGGGTCCGGGGGGAGTGGGTACCACCGTGTAATTATGTGACGGGGAATAATAGTGCGTGAGGAGAGCAAAGGCGAGCGCTTTGGCGTACTGCATGCGAGTTGCGTTTGTCGCAGTTGACACTGGTCTATAGCGGTCCAGGTGGGCGACATATAAGGCTTGAATACCGGGTATGTTGGTGATAGGAGTCTGGGTAAAGTCCGGGATCTCGAAATCAACCAGAGTCTTCCAGAAGTCTGGGGGGAATTCTGGCTCTTCCTCTTCCATATCTGCAGTATACTGGTGCGGTTCTTCAACTGAAACATGAAACTGGGCATCGTTCGACTCGATAGGATGTGGTGTGCTCTCCGGCGTCATAGGTCTATGGTACCCTTCGTAGTGAGCACCATGCGGCATTACATCAGACATGAACGTGTCGTAGCCATTTGTGCCCTGGTTATGAAAGCCGTAATGCGGAGCTGAGGTCTCGTCTATGTGTTGTGGTGTGGATGGTCCGAACCTCTCCTGGAGGAAAGGATAGACGGGAGCGTACTGCTGGCCGACACCAGAAGCGCTGTCGAAGTTCATATGCTCTTGGTTGTAGTTGTAGTTCTGGTCCATGTTGGCAGTTGAGTGGGTCGTAGAGTGTAAGTTGGTGGAAACAGGCAGACCAAAACGAAGCAGTTATAGTCGACAAATAGAGGTATTTGCTAGCGTAGAATCGGCATAGGTAAAGGTAGCATCATGGCACAGGTGAAGGGCGCCTATGACCAAGCAAGTATTACTTGCAACCGTAGGAGTCATGCGTGATGCCAGTCTCGTTCGTAATGCCGATGAGATGACAGATTTGTAGTGATGCGCCTCATATCGACTCGTCAGCAACAGGTTGACTCTTGGTCACAGTGTCTTCCACCACACCATCCATAGCCTCTGCTGCCCCGTCTGTGGCTCCATCAGCTGCCTTCTTCGCTTGCTCCTTCGCCTTCTTCTTGAGCTTCTTCTCTCGATTTCTCCGAGTGTTCTTCTCACGCTTGGCTTCTTCCTTCTCTTGCGCAAGACGTGCTGCCTCACTCTGCTTCTCTTTTACTGCCTGGAGCTTCTTCCGTATGGCTATGCGTGACTTCTTGCCCTTCCTTGTGCGCTTGTGTGCCTTATCCTCGATAGTGACGAGCATAGGAGGGTGACCGACCAGGACCTCTTTGCTCATGCCGGCTGGCGATATGGTGCGCACCTTCCATGGCAGGGCGCAACCAGGCCACGGCTGCCGCGACAGCTCCAGGACGCTCCTTCCCTCGATGGCGGCCGCTCTGAAGGCGTCTTCCTCCTCGCTTGTGGGTTCGTCGGCGAAATAGTAGCTCCGTGGCTTCTTCAAAATCAGTCCTGGCTCTCCGCTATCGGCGCCTGGCGATGAAATTCTAATCTTCAGCGATTGTGGAGCAGCGTTTGCAGGCGCAGCGAAGAGCCGCAGCTCCGTCTCGTCTTCGTCGCTATGCGCGATATCGTGGACATCATCTTCGGTCGTGGTATAGGTAAACTCGGTGTTTATCTTGGATCGCAGCAGCTCTTCGAGATCGGGGTCTGGCGAGGATTGTCTAGATGATGCGGGCGACTCCAGCTCAGCGCGGCGAACCCTTGGCAAGGTCAGTATGCAGATAACAGGCGCACTAGCGAGTCGACCCACCGCTTCGCATCCGGCACTTCAAACATGGCGTTGTCGTATGGACGTCGCAGAAGTTGCTGTTCTGAAAGTTTCGTGCCTGGACATCGGTTGCGTAGCGGGAGATCGGCATTTGGCTAGACAGGTGACTAGCGGAACTGCACGATCGCTTCGTCACCTGGCAATAACCACGGCCGCATCGCGATCGGATTCTTCGATTCCCCCCATGCCAAAAGAAATGCAATTGCCTTGGAATGACCCGCGGAGCAGGATATCCGCCCCCTAGCACCGATGTAGTTACTATGCCACTCAAAATGGACGACAGCGGCAGCCACTCGCCTGCACGAGGGATGGACGAGCACCCTCGCTGCCAGTCGCAAACCCCCCGCCGTTGTGCCTCTTCCCTGGGACTGATACTCTGCTGTACTGTGCTGTGCTGTGCTGCGCTTCAAGAAGGACATGCTGAGTCCCCTACGAACACACTAGAACCATGGGCTACTCGTGGCCAGAAGCAGCCCGCGAGCGCGATCTCCACAGGTTTGGATTGTGCGATAGAAGCGCGTCGGCTGCAGCTAAGGATGCTTACAGGTACTACCGCCCATGGCTCGATGCACAGAGCCTGGTTGACGCTGCCGACGGTTCTGGTAAAGGCCTGACCTACTCTGGCTTCCAACCCCAAACGTCAAGGGATCGCTCCCTGACTGCCTTTGCGCAGCTCGCCACGCTGCGACTTGACACCCGGCGGGCAATGGTATCGCTGATCGACTCGCACTACCAGTACATTCTTGCCGAGGCCACGCGCACCCTCTCGCTGTTCAAGCCCGTCGCCGAAGAGCCCGAAGACGAGGTCTGGCTCGGCAATGCCATCTTGACCAAGACCGATGCTGTCTGCTACCACACCTTTTCTTCGACCTACACGGCAAAGGAGGAGGATGGAAGCACCTACACGGGCGAATGCATGGTCATACCGGATTGTAGATTAGACCCCAGGTTCGCCGACAGGGACTATGTCAAGGGTGAGCCTGGTGTGAGGTTCTACGCTGGAGTCCCGATTGTTACCAAAGCAGGCCATCGCATCGGCGTCTATGCTGTATCTGATGAGAAGCCTCGCGATGGGATTAGTGCTGGCGAACTGCGCTTCATGCAAGATGTCTCCGCCGCCGTCATGGAGCACCTCGAGCTGGCCAAAGACAGCATGGACCGCAACAAGGGTGAGCGCATGGTACGCGGCTTGACTCAGTTCATCGAGCGCTCTTCTTTACAGGACAGCCGAGAAGACGGCAACCGGCCCACCACTATGGAGAAGCAGACCGAGAACGCGCGCTTACTAGCCCTTGACGAAGAAGAAGGCCACAACACGTCTGTACCTGCCAGACAAGCTCACCGCAAGCGTGACGCCGAATCCGACGCAGCTCGTATCTTCCACAGCGCTGCTCGTATAATTCGCGAGAGTACTGAAGCCGATGGTGTCGTCTTCTTCGACACTTCGACCGCTGGGATAAGAACCCATCTCTACGACTACAATCGCACAGCCGGTAGTAGCGATGAGAGTGCGACACACAACACTGATACCGGCGATTCGACGGCTTCACGAAGGCTCAAGAAACAGACAGTTGTCGCCGCGGATGGCGTATCTGATGCAAATGGGACTGACAGCAAGGCCTGTCCTGTGGTCGGACTATCTTTACGTGAAGGCAATGCGGCCCTAGTGCACACAGACTTCAGCTTCAATGAAGCTGCCATGGAGCGCTATATCCATCGATATCCGTACGGCAAGTTCTTCAACTACAACGAGGATGGTATGGGCATCAACTCTTCTGATGAGAAGTCTGAGCGTTCCGAGACAGAACAGTCCGATCGTACAGTCGACGAACCGGCCGCCAACACCAAGAAGACGCGCAAAAAGCGAGAAAGATTCATCCCAACCGAGTTCCTCAAAGTTCTGCCAAAGGTGAGAAGCCTTATCTTCCTGCCACTCTGGTGTCCGGCCACAGAACGATGGATCGCCGGTGGCTTTATCTGGACAACCCAAGCCGGACGATTGATGAGCCCGGATAACGAACTCCCATATCTGCAAGCATTCGGAAACTCGGTGACTAGCGAAGTAGCACGACTCAATGCGCAGAAAGCGGATCGTGCCAAAACCACATTCATTGCGTCAATATCACACGAGCTGCGTTCGCCGCTGCATGGTATCCTTGGATCTGTCGAGTTCTTACGCGAGACGGTGGCATCGGCATACCAAGAGTCTTTGGTGTCTTCTATCGAAACTTGCGGCAAGACCCTGCTCGATACGATAGATCACGTGCTTGATTACGCGAAAATCAACAAATTACAGAAAGTCTCTGGTCAGAACAAGCGAAGCCTGGGGCGAAACAAGCGACAGCCTTCTGATAATTCGATTCTTGGTGTGACTTCAGACTTTGATCTAGCACAACTAGTCGAGGAAGTTTGCGACACTGTGTGTGCTGGTCACACGTTCAGGAAGACACATCACATCAAAGGAGCCGCGATCTACGATCAAGCTGAGAGCAAGGCAGCGACAACGTCCCTCCAGGACACAAATAACAGCAACGAAGTGGCAGGTAGAGATACACACGGCTCTGTCGCTGTGTCTTTGATCGTAGCCCCGTACGTCAGTTGGATAGTGAGATCACAGCCCGGTGCCCTGCGACGCATTGTCATGAATTTACTTGGGAACGCGCTCAAATATACCGACTCTGGCTATATTGCCATCAACATGATACAGCAAAAAAGCTCCGCCAACTTCATGGACCTATCTCTTAGTGTGGAAGACTCCGGTCGGGGAATGTCGCAGGAGTACCAGCGGACAAAGTTATTTTCGCCGTTCAGCCAAGAGGATCCTTTCAGCTCAGGTACCGGACTGGGTCTTTCGATCGTCAAGCAAATCATAGAATCCCTGAAAGGCGAGATCGAAGTAAGGAGTACCCACCACGTTGGTACTGTCATCAAGATCAGCATACGTCTACCCATTGGTTCCAAGGCGAACGCCCACCAAGATCATGCTCTTGTCAGAGCACCCCAAGAGCTGAAGGGCACATCTGTCTCTATCGTTTGCGACATGACTGACACTGAAGGTGGCGAGCGGGGGTTGAAAACCAAGGAGTCTATGGAAAACGCTTGCAAGAACTTTGACATGAAGATCGTCGCCTCGAAGCACGCCAGTACTAACATCTCGGTCTCTGACATCGACTTTCTGCTCATCGACTCTCCCTCTCTCTATCAATTGATGCAGAGCTCGAATGCCAGTCGCAATAACACATCACCGCTAGGAGTAGTTTGCGTTTGCACAGATACTGCGGAGAAAGTAGCAGCAGAGACTCAACTTGCGAGACAAATTGAAGCGCTTGGCTGGATTATTGAAATAGTCACACAGCCGTGAGTGTTCCCTGAGCAAGCTTGAGACCAGATTACTGATGAAATTTATAGTTGTGGACCTCGAAAGCTCGCCCGCACACTTCTATCTTGCCAGAAACGTGCCTCACAACACAACAACGAGCGACCCATCAGCCGATCGATGAGCTCCTCGTCAGTGCAGCTCGACCTTCATTCTCTTGCACCGCCGCGTACCTCGACTCAGCGAAGTCTCAGTGACATGTTCCCACAAGACGTATCAACGCGAAAAGCTGACGAGGCCGCCGGATGGCCTTCCCCACCGCCACCGCGCCCCTTCCCAATCACCACCACGCCTCTGAGTCCCACCCACAGCGAAGGCGGTGAATACTTCAATCCACGTGTCCTCCTCGTAGACGACAATGCCATCAATCTGAAGCTCCTCGTCGTATTCGCCAAACGGCAGAATCTGCGCTACGTGGAAGCTACCAATGGTCTCGAAGCGTTCGAAACGTACAAATCAGAAGCCATGTCTTCTTCACCGCCAGCCCGCCCTTTCGACTTCATACTCATGGATTTGAGCATGCCCGTCATGGACGGTCTGACAAGTACACGTAACATCCGCCAATACGAGAGCAAGAATGGCTTGCCAAAATCGCATATCGTCGCATTGACTGGACTCGCGAGTGCGCAGGATCAACAGGATGCGCAAGAGGCAGGTGTAGACATGTACCTTGTTAAGCCTGTTAAGTTTGCAGATATTAAGAGGATCTTTGGTGGGAAGTGAACGTAGTTTTCGCATGTTCTTGATGGCGTTACGCGCGGTCTGGTAGCTTGTCTCACGATGTTGGCATTATTGGTTGGGCATTGCGAGGGTATTCTGGATGGACTTTTGCATAGTGGTTTGGATGTGATAGGTTGGCATATGTCCCTGGCCAGGGTTAAATTCACGATGTTATTAACGATGAGCTTCCCGATGCAATCAAGTCACGCAATCCACGGACGCCGAACGGCGCATTCGTCCCGTCTCGTGAGAAACTTGATCCTGCAGGAACACAGTCCTACGCCCCGAGGTGGATACACCCGCGTATACGACCAATCAAGCAAAGGAAAGAGCAGTTAGGTTGCAGCATGGATTCACGCCTGCGGCTAATCTACCACCGGCATCAGGCGCCCAACGCCCTGCTTTCAAATCCGGGTGTTAGCAGTCGCGCACATAGGTACACGAGTTCTTGATTGACGTCTTTCTTGTATTGTGCTTCTTGTCTCATGATCTAATATGACGAGCCTGAACAACGTAAAGAAACGCAAAACAACTTATTATCCCGTTTTGATCATCGGGGCGGGTGCAACAGGTATTGCGGCTGGAAGTCAACTGAGGCAAAAGCTCGGATTGAAAGAATTCAAGATTGTTGATCGCCAGTCTGGTATTGGAGGTGAGTCAAAAGAGCGATCTCATGATTGCCTTGATTGACGATCGGTGGTAGGAACATGGTGGATCAACCGGTACCCAGGAGTAGTAAGTCTGATCGTGCACGATAACCGGAATAACACTGACTGTAACGAAGCAATGCGACGTGTAAGCGATATTGTGCGAGCTCGTAACGACGATAATTGAACATCACAAGGCCTACTTCCCTATACTCCTTCTCCTTCGCACCAAACTACGTTTCGAAACGCTTGTATCCCACCGGCGAAGAATTCCGCGAGTATCTCAACGAGATCTCGGAAAAGTATCAACTAGCCTCTCACATCCAGCTGAACACCGATGTAAAGGAACTCCGCTGGATCGAGGCCGACGCGCAATGGGAGGTAACACTCCAGCACCTGGTTCCTGGTACCGGCGATCTTAGCACCCGAGATCGAGAAGACAGAGCAACCGCTTCCGGTCGCGAGTCCGTATACCTGCATGAAGAAGTCGTGCGCGCCAAAGCAGTGATAAGCTGTGTGGGAATCCTTGTAGAGCCGAACCCATGGCCATCTTCCATTCAAGGGCGCAATACCTTCAAAGGCGACGTCTTTCACTCTGCACGCTGGCGCGACGACATTGATCTCAACGGAAAAGACGTAGTAGTACTCGGAACCGGCTGCAGCGCCGCGCAGATAGTTCCATCGCTACTCAAGGAACCCTATAAAGTCAAGTCACTCACACAGATTGGTCGATCAGCACCCTGGGTAATGCCACGACTTTCTGAGCCTTTCGGAAGAGAAAATTACGCTATATACGCACCCACGGTCTACAAGTGGCTTCCGTTCCTCGGCTTTATAAACCGCGTCCTGATATATCTGTTGGTGGAGGTCATTTGGTCGACCGTGTTCCAAATGAAACACAAGAAGTGGCGGGCTGCGATCGAAACACAACAGTTGGCTATGATGAAGGAGATCGTGCCGGAAAAGTACCATGATATCATGACGCCGGACTATCCCTATGGATGTAAAAGACGCGTCTTCGATACCGAGTGGTTACCCAGCATGCAGAATTCCAAGTTCATGCTTACCAATCGTCCTATCCAAGCTGTGGATGGCAAAGAGCTCATTCTGGGTGCCGATGGGAAGGCTACATCCGGCCAACAGCGCATCAATGCCGATATCATCATCCTCGCCAACGGGTTTGAAGCGACTCGCTGGCTGCACCCACTTTCAGTCTACGGTCGAGAAGGAGCAGCCTTGCAAGAAGTATGGAAGCAGCGTGGAGGCCCGGCTGCATATATGGGGATGGCCGTTGATGGGTTCCCGAATTTCTTCATCGCTGTTGGACCGAACACGGCGAATGGCCATCACTCACTCATACTCACGAGCGAAAATACGGTCTCGTATATTCTCAAGATGATCAAACCCATCCTGAGCGGCAAGGTAGACCGCGTCGAGGTGAAGAAACAGGCCGTCACGGCGTGGACTGAGGATGTGAAGAAAGATCTGGAAAAGACCGTTTTTGTGGGTTGTCGGAGTTGGTATATGGATGAGGAGGGTTACAATTCGACAATGTATCCGTAAGTCTTTCATCTCCGGGCCAACTCATATAGATGCGCGATCCTAACATAATCTGTAGTCGCTCGCAAACAGATTTTACGCTGAAGTGCATGTTCCCGGCATACGCGGATTGGAATGCTTTCACGTCTTCGGGGTCCAGAGTCTCGCTCCAAGGAGGCAATTTTACTGCACTGGGCGCGTCTGCTGTGGCTGTCGCGGTGGGCCTGTGGTATGGTGTCGCGAGGTACTTGTGATATGTCGCATCCTAGAGCTTCTTCCGATAGATGCGGTGTCGCACAAACGAGCTCTTTACCCCTCTTGAGCTTGCTCATCGGTGACTTAGTCAACTCTTGTTATCTCTGAGCAAATGCATTGTGAGTCGCCAGATCGTCAGCGCTAGCGCTGTGATGTGCCCACGTTGCTACGGCGGCTTTCGGGGTTCTTACAGCAGAAATGCATTCTGGCTGATTGCTTTTCCCATAGCACTTACCGGTTGTCCAGTTTGTGTTGTGGTGTTGCCGAGGGTGGGCCGCGCCTTCCCATTGAACGCGGAATCACGCGACTTCGCGTAATAGGAAACCGCGAAGGACTTCAACACGCTCTTCAACGCTTAGCGCAGCTAGTTCATCCTTCCTCAAGCCTCTGTTTGACTGCATCACTGCATGCCCATTAAATTGCGCGATACCGACCTGCCTTGTCAGCACTAATGCCGTCGCAATGAGCCCATCCTTCTCCTCATCGCCATTTCTTGTGAGAGCCATCTCACCCATCTAGCAGCCGCATATCGCCACACCGCATTCACGCTGTCCAACTATTTCATCCAACTCCATGCCGACACTTGTTCATGTATTCCGATAGCTGACCGGGGAGGTGCCAGCGGTGCGATGCGGAAGAGCCCGGAGGGTGATTGCGGAGCCATACAGAGGTTGTGGCGTTCGTCTCGAAGATAGAGGGATAGGCATGGATGCAGGTCTGGCCTTCTGTACGACATGGGCGAATTTTCGCGTGTGATTCGGACACCACATCCCATGTCGCGACCTCGAGGCGATGGGTGATGCTGGTGACAATTCCACTGCTTCAATAGCGCAACGAGCCCACATCACGGATAAGCGGTATGCGGGACGCGCCACCTCGTTCGACGATTTCACGCTGTTCGTCGGGTTCAGGTATTCCGTCGCCCATCGTAGAGAGCTTGAGTCGCAAGCGTGGCAGCGTGGCAGCGTTCGCGAAGTTGGTGGGTCATGAGTAATTGCAAGGGTGCAATTCGGCAAGAGAAGGTTTCGCTAGAGGATCGCCTTCCTGGACTATCCTTATAGGCATTTCCACTTTCGGGTCTCCGACATGCATGTCCGCAACACCATCAGCGCTATCGCATCGTCAAACAGGAAGCCGACTATTGGGTCCAAGATAATTGGCTGTGGAGTCCAGGTTGTATCTCTAACAGTTGACAGGGCACGGCATAGACCCTGCGCGAGGGCTAAGATGCGGCTTTCCCTCTCCGAAGCGTAGGATTGCAAACACGAACGGATCTCAGTCTCCACCTTGCCCAATCAATTGGCAACATGGAAAGAGATCTATCAACCTCTTCTTACCAAGACTTATTGCCACCCGGCAGTATCTAGTTACAAGCTCACCTGCCGAAGGCGAAGCGAGCATGCGCGACACGTGCTAGCCGCACCGATGCCAGGAACCTAAAGTCGCTAACGTTAGCCTATTCTCAACCACTTCGCGATTTTAAACTCCATATGGTCAGGCTCAAGCTCTGACCTGCGCCTCAAACGCAGGGCGTCCATGGCCCAAACCGCGGGGCCGTGTTGATCATCGTTTATCGGCACTGCAGTTCCTCCACGTTCACTAGTCTGAAGCTGTCTTGAAACAATAAACAACACCCCC
>Ga0265797_10004631_pt1 | contig 20844 bp, 7 predicted proteins | sample P2T30metagenome_FD_192433 | JGI IMG/M metagenome (GOLD analysis project Ga0265797, IMG submission 192433) | Plant litter microbial communities from East Loma Ridge, Irvine, California - P2 T30 | ecosystem: Environmental > Terrestrial > Plant litter > Unclassified | place: USA: California...
TCCCTGTACCAGTCGTAGGTGTGCCCGTTTGCTGGTACGCCACTGTCCAGTGTCAGGGCGTCGCTTTCACGCTCCCCGGTGGTAAAGTTATAGCACAAGGTATAGTTGCCATCAGCTGTGCTGATTGCCGGGTTAGGCAGGGCTTCTACTCTTACGGTTACTGTTGTTATATCAGAACATTTGCTCTGGGTGCTTTCATTGGTGATGCGTATCCATACGATCTGCTCCGGGGTCTGGGTGTTTACAAACGCTGTTGGGTCGGTTATGTATCCTGCACCTGTGGCTTCACCTGCCAATGCTGCTGCTTCACTGGTGTAGTAGCGGATGCTGTAGGTAGCAGGGTCCTGGCTGCCAAGGGCTATTGTGCCTGCACCGGTAAGGTCGGTTTCGGTAAAGCCATCGTTTACAGGGTCTTCATCACATACTGCAGGTAGTGTACCTTCCGGTACTTCGGTAGCGGTTGCCCCTTCTTCTACAAACAGCTGTAGCGGTACGGCTATCATACAATCTGTTGCATCATTTACTACCTGTATGTAAATGGTCTGTGTGGCCTGTACTTCATTTGTATAAGCCGTTGGATTGGTGATCTCCCTGGTCATAGCCGCATCGGTATAGAAGCCTAAGCTGTACCCTGCTGCCGTGGCTTCATCGCCTATTGCCTCGTTTATATAACCTACAAGGTTAAAGTCCCCAAAGCCATCGGTGGCTACCTCGCAGATCGCATACGGGCGAAGCGCGCTTACTACCGGTAACGGGTTTACTATAAGCTTCAGCTCGATTACCTGCCAGCAGCCCGGGCTGTCCGGCTCACTGCCCTGCATCGTTACCCGTACCCATACCGACCCGGTAGCACTCTGGTATGCGGCTGCATCGGGTATCTGGGTTCCTGCTGCATTGGCTTCCGCTGCTGCTTTGGTGGTAAAGTAGGTTAACGTTGTATTGGCCTGATTGTTTAAAATGTCATCTGCTGCAAGGTTCAGGTTAAAGAAAGCCCTGCCGTCGGTATTGTCATCACATACTTCCAGTGGGTCCGGTTCTGTGTCCGGTACCGGAAGGCTCAGTACCCGTATCGTTAAGCTTGTAAAGCTCTCACAGCCGTTTTTGGTTACTGCCCTGATATAGATTACCTGTGGGTTGGTGTTCTCTTTGTTCGTATATCCTTTAGGATTGGCTATTGCTTCTTTGCCATCGTCGTACGCTTGCTTTGATTCATAGTAGCTCAGCGTAATGCCTTTGCCGGCCTGAGCCCCAAGGATAACCCCTTCCCTGATGGTAAGGTCGAATTCTCTTCTTCCGTCGTTTGATATATCATCATCACAAAGCATGATCTGCGCCGGTTTGGTAAGCAGTGCCGGTTTGTCCAGGTGCAGCATAAAGCTGCCTACGCTAAAGCAATCGGTAGCGCCGCTCGCTACGCGTACCCAGATCTCTTCATTATCCCTTCCCTGGTAGGCCTCAGGGCTCGGGATCATCAACAGCCCTTCCTGCGCTGCGGCTTTACTGGTGTAGTAGGTAATATCTACCGGCTGGGTGATAACCGCGCGGATGGCCGCCTCATTTACCGTAAGGTCGAAGGCCGTGCTGTTGTCCTGCCCGTTGTTATCGGTGTCATCACAAATCGTAATGTCTTCCAGTCCTTCCGGTACCTGTGGGGCTCCCACCACCACAAGGTTTAACAGGTAGGGCTCCGACTGGCAGCCGGTTTGTGTATTGGTGGCTACTACATAGATGACCTGGTTAAAGGCTGTTATGTTCATGTAGTCCTTAATATCCTGTATCGGGTCGTTACCCGCAAGGGCATTGTCCCTGTCTTCATAGAAGGCTACGGTGATCCCTGTACCGTTGTTGATCATCCCCGGAAGCAGTGCTTCCAGATCGAAGTTGCCAAAGCCTTTGCCATTAGTATCGCATACGGTTAATTCGTCCTGTGTAGGCTCTGTAAGCTGTGGTAGTGGTTTTACCTCGATGTCTAAAAGGACAACACGGTAGCAGCCGGTGGTGCTGTTACTTACCCTTACATAGATGGCTTGTATTGTAGTGTCGTTTTCATACGTCCTTGGGTTACCAATAGCGTTTGTGCCTGCCTCGGCATCGGCTTCTGTTTTGTAGAAGCTTACCGTTACGCCGTTCGCACCGCCGGTTATAGCCGCCGACCTGGTGGTGAGGTCAAAGACTTCGCGTTCCGGCGCAAGGCCGTCTTCTTCTTTATCACAAAGCGTATAGGCTGTGGTTGGCTGGATGGCTACAGGTAGTGCGTTTACTACCAGTTGTAATGTTACTACATCAAAGCATCCTGTTGCATTGTTGGTTACCCTTACGTATACGGTACCTGTTCCACTGTCGTATCCCGCAGGGGTGGCAATTGCATTGGCATTGGCCTCGGCATCCTGCGCAGTGGTATGGTAGGTTACCGTGAATTGTGCCGGGTCGTTTGCTCCTAATATCTGGCTCTGGTAAGTCGTTAAATCAAAGATTGACCTGCCATCGATGTCGCTCGACCCATCGTCGCAAAGCGTGTAAGGGGTGGTGGGTTGGGTGGCTACAGGGCGGGGAAGGACATGAAGCTCTAAACTAACTACTACAGGGCAGGCCGAAGTAGCTGAAAGTACCCTGATGTAAAGCATTTGTACACCATTATCATCTTCCTTATGTACATTAGTGTAGGCATCAATCTCGGAAGTGGGTAGTGGGTTAGTGCCAAATAATGCATCATCATCTGTAAGGTGTACAGAGATTGAAGCGCCGCCGCCAAGTGATGCGTTAATCACATCAAGGGTAGGGCGAATGTTGAATGTTGCAATTGTATCATAATTATCGTCACATACAAATAAAGGTTCAGGATGAGCTACAACAGGTGCGGGGGTAACCCTAAGCTCTAATGTAGTAATTGTGAAGCATCCTGTCCTGATATCTTCCACACGTACATACAAAATCTGTCCATCAGTACCGCTGTATCCTGTGCCCGGCAGATTATTAGCACCACCCGCTTCAGCATCTGCTGAAAACTCATAATATTTAACTGTGTAATTTGTATTGCCGTTAATTATCTCATTGTTTTTATCCGACAGGTTAAAAATGCCACTGTCAGTCGCTGTGCCATCGCCACATATTTGTAACGGCGTAGGGGGAGTGATGATTGGTGCCTGAATAAAGAATAAAATTTGCCCAGTTGTAAAGCAAGCTCCGGAGTTTTTAGGTTGTATCCTGAAATACATCACCTGACCATTGGTAGCGGTAAACCCATTCGACAACGGATTTGCTCCTGCCTGGGCGTCGACGTCTGAAAGGTGGTAAGTAATAGTATAATTATTAAGGTCATTATCCTGCGAAGCCGCCGGATCGAGAAGTGTAATTGTATTAAAACTTCCGTCAGAAAGTCTATCAGCTATAGCGTCAACGTCGATTATAACTGCTGTATTGGTACTGCCAGTATCCGGACAAGCCACAAAATTAAATGGACTGCCTTTTGGGTTGATCGCAATACTTTTTATATTAGATAGCGTAAAAGAAGTTACATCATAGCATTGTGAACCAGAGACATTATAAATCCGTGCATATATTGTGGTATTATCTGAAATATATGCCTGAGGAGTAGTTATTTGCGTTCCGGAAGCTCCCGCATTAGCTAATTGCTGAGATGTATAATAATCAACAGCAAAAGTTGCAGTGTCCTGGCTCCCTAAAATGAGAGGAGTATTCTGGGTTAAATCAAAGGTTTTATTTGCGTTGCAAATTATAAGATCTTGCGGAATATTAGCAATTGGATTTACGACTCTGATAGTTTCAAATTGCGTAATTGCAAAGCAGCCGGTAATACTATTTGTAACCTTTGCGAAAATAGTTTGTGAAGCGACATTGTGTGTTACGCTGGTAACAGATGTTCCGGAATCAAGATCAGCTTGCGACGCATAGTATGCAACATTGAAATTAGTAGCATTTTGTCCGTTTAAGATAGTGGGTGTCTGAGTGGAAAGATCAAACGTAGCTACTTTACCTTCGGAAACACACACTGTTATGTCACTAGGTTTTGTTACAGCGGGGGCAGGTAGTATAGTTATCTTTTGGGTAAGACGCATTGCATCAACATTGCCCTCAATAAAAAAATCGGCAGTGACGGTGTAATCGCCAGCAGAAGTATAGGTATGTGATGCATTAACATCAGTAGAAGTTGTACCATCGCCAAACGTCCAGAGCGCGCTTTGAACAGGTGCATTAACTTCGATAGAAAACAGGGTAGGGCTTTGGGCGCAAAATTGCTCAGCAACAATTTCCTGCCTAAAATAAGTTTGTATAAATGGAGGTAAACCTAAAAGTGCCATACCGGTAAGAAGGGGCACGTTTCTTTGAGTAAAATTACAACCCGCTCCCAAATTTGTAGGATTATTAATAACACTAACGGTATTAGTACCAGCTTCTGTAATATAAATCTTACCATCCAGTGCTAGTTGCATACTGCCATATTCTGCTGCAGGGGCTATTTGAAATTCAGACGCTCTCATCCAAATTTCCAGGCCTGTTGAAAGATCATATTGAAAACATGGAACTGGTGACGTTGAAACCGCAGACGCATATAGTACTTTGGAATCGGCAGAAAACTCAACGCCGTAAATATTTCGGTCGTTTATTATCATTTGGTTGGATACTATACCTGTCTGATCATCAAAATCTAACAAATACACACCCTTATACGTTCCGTAGGTAATAGCCGATGCAATTTTTTTTCCGTTAGGTGCCATTTTCAAACAACCAATAGCACCTGCACTACCTTCCATGTTTGTACCAACGGCACTTACAACGGGTTGGGCAACAACACCAGTAGGAGTTACTAAATAAGATATAAATTCATTATTAAGCCTGTGGCTAATTACCCATATATCTGTTTTGTTAGCGTGGGCAACGGCAGTAATTTTCTCGGCGGTAGAATCTTCAATTTTTATATTTTTCTGAGTTGCTACAACATCTCCCAGGCCTCCGCTTAATGTCATGTCTACTATACTATAGTTCACACCCGGAGCCGGATTTTCGAGTGCGGCTACGGTAAAAACATAATACCTGTTATCATTACCAGGATCGGGTATTATCATAGCAGACTGGGTACTCGATGGGTTACCTAACAAGCCAGTGCCATTCGGCATTACCACGTGTACGCTATTCCAAACTTTAATACCATCAGTATAAAATAAAAGTTTGCCGGTTTTATCAGATATTGTGGCGCATCCTTCAGTAGTATTTAGCTGTCCATCGACTAACGTTACAGGTGCCCCCGAATTAAAATCGAGACCTGCCCGATTACCAAAATACCAATTTGCCGCCTGCTTTTGAGAGTGCGCAGATAGTGAGCATAAAAGTAAAATTACACCAATAACGTATTTTGAACAAGGACCGACATAAGCAGATTTTGCACGTTTCATAATCACAGGGGGTGGTAATTTTATTAAATAATGATGCGTTTTACTATGAGAGTTGAAGTAGGTATGCTGCGTAAATACAATATCACATAAGTGTTAATTAATATTTAACAAACATAAAATAGTATAGCGTTTTACAATGTTTTATATCGATACAAAAGGCGACAGCTATGGTAAAAAAGGCGACATTTTGTTTCCGTTAAAAAATAAGTCATTAAACATAAGTCAAATAATATGCGATCTAAGAAAAGTGGTTTTTATTTAGGATTTACAATAAGATTATATTAGTAAGCTAAGTATTAGAAATACTCTGATTTTATTGTCCTTAATTTAATGTAGAATAAGAAAGAAACATGCTTGGAGAAAGATTTACCCTATTGTCGCCTTTTTTATTATGGCTGTCGCTCTTTTTATATTCTGTAATTAAATAGGATAAAGAAATATAGCCGTAGTTTGGCAAGTATACATAGTTGTTGATTATTACTCTAACCAATTTATTTACATGAAAAAAATTACTCTATTAATCGTATTAGTATTGACCTGCTTGTCCGGTTACGCGCAGACCGCAGCTCAATACGGATTTACTGCCACAACCGGCACATATACCGAATTGAGTGCTCCTACAGCTTTAGGTATATCATCGGCAAATACCGGCGCATTCTCGCTTAATAATATTAATTATAGTATTAATTTCCCTGATGGGTTTTCATTTAAATATCTCGGTACGGATCAGACTAAATTAAATGTAAACACTAATGGCTATGTAGGTTTCAGTTCCGCTGCCTGGACAACATCTACAACAACGCCATTAAATTCAAATCCTTCAGGCGGAACCACGACAGGTATTATCTCTGCCTTCGGTGCCAGCTTGAACGCATACTCTATAGTAACAACAGCTCCGGGAAGCATTTCATGGCAAGTTGAAGGCACTGGCACTAATGAAGTTTTAGTGGTACAATACAAAAACTTTAAGCAAAACAAAGACTCCAATGTTGTAACTAGGTTGCTAAACTTCCAAATTCGAATATACGAATCGACTCACAGCACAAAGCCTAATTATATTGAGCTTGTTTACGGCAACAATGTAATATCTGATTCGAGCCTTACAGGTGTAGATGTAGGCATTAGAGGAGAGTTAGGCTGGGCTGCAAACGTAAACAGTATAATGACAGACAATGTTCCTGCAGGTACAGTATGTAATTGGCTAAATGCTGTTACTGCAAATAATGCTACAAATGGAGGTTATTTTAATTCTCCTAATACCGCAGTTTCTATTCCAAATGGTTTAACATATACGTTTTATCCCCAGTCACGATTTGCACCATCTCCGGTAAGAGAGTTTGTCGTGCCAACTGTTACAGCTACTACAGCAACAATATCCTGGACACAAGGGGTATTTGCTACAAAATATAATGTTCAGTACCGTTTAACCGATGCTTGTGATTGGACAAATTTTACAGGAAATCCTATTACCAGCCCTACCGTTACACTAACTGGGCTTTTGCCTTTAAAATCGTATCAGGTAAGAGTACAATCATCTGATGGTACTTTGAATTCGATATGGTCGCATATACCGGGACCTACAGCAGGTAGCAATGGTTACACGGCGGCAGGTACATTTACAACACTTGCTACATGTTTACCGCCTACTGCCATAACGGTAACTAACTTAACAATTAACAGTGCTACATTAGGATGGACATCTTCGGTTAGCACACCAGGCAGTGGTTACGAATATTATTATTCGACATCAAATACCGCACCTACTGCGACTACTACACCAAGCGGAAGTGCGTCTGCCGGTAACACAGCAACCTTAACGGGACTTACATCCGGTACGGTATATTACGTATGGGTACGATCTAACTGTGGTGGCGGTACGTTAAGCAACTGGAGTGCCATGAATACTTTTACAACGGTATGCGAACCAGTTGCTATTCCGTATGCAGAGAACTTTGAAACTGCAACAAGCCCGGCTATACCAACTTGTACCAGTAAAGAAAATACTGCACAAAGCGGTACATGGATAACTGAAAATCCCGGTGGCGATTTTTCAGGTAAGGTATTACGATATGACTATCAAATTTTTCCTGCCGATGCATGGTTCTACACTAAAGCTTTAACCTTAACCGCAGGTACATCATATAGGCTAACTTATAAATATTCTGGCAGAAGCGGTGAATCAGAAAGGCTGAAAGTGGCTTTTGGTACAACTAATAATAAAGCCGCGATGGTAAATGAACTTACAAATCATACTGATATAACCAGCGAAGATGTAGTAGTTAGCACGGTAGACTTTACACCAACCACTACAGGAGTTTATTATATTGGTTTTAACGCTTACTCTGAGGGTAACCGCGCAGGTATTTATGTAGATGATATTACTGTTGAAGTTTCTCCGGCATGTACATTGCCATCGTTAGTTGCTGCTAGCACAATAACAAAAAACAGCGCAGTATTAACCTGGAAGGCACCTACAACTGCACCTACAGGCGGCTATCAGTATTATGTAGACACTACGTCTGAAAATCCAACTTCGTCATCAGTAGAGTCGGATAATGTTGGCGCAGGCATCGTTACAAAAACACTTACTAACCTGGAACCAAGTACTGAATACTATGTTTGGGTAAGGTCTAATTGCGGCTCTGGTAGCTACAGCGACTGGACTGGCCCAATTAAATTTACAACTCAGTGTAATTATGGCGATGTTATAACTACAACGCCTGCATCAGTTTGCGGACAGGGTTTAGTTACGCTACAGGCTACAGGTAGCGATGGCTCAATATTAAAATGGTATACAGCTGCGACAGATGGTAATCAGGTAGGTCAGGGTCCGTCTATGACTGCTTATATAAGTGCCACAACTACATATTACGTGGCGGCTGCTAATCAGTTACCAGATTCAGACGAATTTTGTGAGGGAGTACGCGTGCCCGTAGTTGCAACAGTAACACCGGCCACACCAATTACAGCTACAACTGCAAACGTTGATATTTGTAAAGGCGGCAGCACAACAATTTCAGCTACCAGTACAAACACTAATTATACTTATACATGGTACCCCGGTAATTTACAAGGGCCATCGCAAACTGTATCGCCTGCGCAGACGACTACTTATAATGTGATGGGTATTGATGCTACAAGCAATTGTACGACTACCGCTACCGTAACCGTAAAAGTAAATTTAATGCCATCGGATATTACCTTTACTCCCGCGGCACAGGAAGTTTGTGGTAATAATATACAGGCATTAACCGTAAACGGAGGATCTACAGGTAGTGAGGGTACAGTAGGTACGGGTACCGATTTATCGGGCGATTACGAGCAGCCAACAGCTTTTAGTAACCGATGGAGTAATTATTGGGAACAAACTATTTTTACAGCTGCTGAATTGACAGCTGCCGGTTTAAAACAGGGAGATATTGCATCAATTGCCTTTAATGTAGCTACATTGGGCAGTGCAGCTACCAACCCGGAATATACAGTTAAGATAGGAAATACAACATTGAGCAGTTTCGACAATAACGAATACTTGCCTACTAATGATTTTAAAACGGTTTACGGACCAAAAACATATACACATACTGATTCAGGTTGGCAGGTTGTAACGTTTGATGAGCCATACATGTGGGATGGTTTATCAAATATTGTAGTTAACATAACTTATAAAGGTGCAGATCAGTCTACCAACACGCAAACTTATTATACTGAAACTACAGACGATATGTCGTTATGGGCTACAGGTTATGACCCTACAACAATATATGGCACCAGAAGCAAAAGCAGGCTTAACACTAAATTTGCTGTAAGTAACAGTGCTACTGTAACGTGGTCTCCGGTTGCTAATCTTTATTCAGATGCGGCTGCATCTATTCCTTATACAGCCGGCACGAAAACTGAAACCGTTTACTTTAAATCGGCAGTTACCGGTACAACCAGCTATACAGCTACAGCAGTTGCAGGTGCCAGTTGCACGACTACAGGCACTGTTAGTGTTACCGTTGGTACTACAACCATTGCTCCAACAGTGGCTGCGACTCAACAACTTTGCGACACTAACCCGCTTACTGTTGCAGATTTGACTGCAAACGGAACAACTATTCAGTGGTATGATGCTGTATCTGGCGGAACCGCGTTAGATGTTACTACTCTGCTAACATCCGGTAGTACTTATTATGCTACACAAACACTTAACGGCTGCGAAAGCGAGCGTGTTGCATCTGTAATACAAATTACTACAACACCGTTGCCAACTGTTGCCCAAACGCAGTCGCTTTGCGCATCAACTGCTACTTTAGGCGGCTTACCTGCTACAGGTACAAATATACAATGGTATGCTTTAGAGACTGGCGGAACTGCTTTAGCTGCGGCAACAGTACCTGTTGATGGAACTACGTATTATGCATCTCAAACAGTTAATGGCTGTGAGAGCCGAAGGGCAGCTACAACAGTACAGATAAATACAACTGCATTACCGGTAGCCGATGCTGCACAAGCTTTTTGCAATGCTGCGACCGTAGCAAATTTAAAGGCGACAGGTACAGCAATACAATGGTTTACTACCGCAAAAGGCGGAATGCCTTTAACTGTTGTGACACCAATAACGGATAATACGGTATACTATGTTTCGCAAACCATTAACGGATGCGAGAGCGAAAGGGTTGCCGTTACAGCAACATTTAATAATGTGCCTGCCCCAACGGGTAACGCCACCCAAACAATAACAGCACCATCTGGCAAAGCCAGTATTGATGATATAGAAGTTACTGCTACAGGTAACGTTACATGGTATGCATCTGAGGCCGATGCGCTTTTAGGTAAAAATCCTATTGTAGCGGGCACTATGGTAAACTCTGGTACATACTATGCTACCCAGACAATTGATGGTTGCACAAGTAAAACCGTATTTACCGTAACGCTTCAAATTGTATTAGGTGTAGAAGATTTTACGGCACATTCGCTAACTTATTATCCTAATCCGGTAAATGATGTTCTTAATCTGTCTTACAATTTAGGTATAACATCTGTAGCTGTAGTAAATATGCTAGGTCAGCAGGTAATGTCAATCCAGGCAGGCAATAGTGCAGAAGCTAAAGTCGACATGTCTGCACTTGCACAGGGCGCCTATCTCGTTAATGTAATATCGGGCACAACAATTAAAACAATTAAAGTATTAAAAAAATAGTATTTGGGGGAACCATTATTTAAAAACGCTCAGCAATGGGCGTTTTGGGTATTGGTACATTAGGTCTGGTTTGATAATATTATTCAACTAAGATCGAGAGCGTCGAAAATTTTAAATTTATTTTGATTCTTTAATGTAGCAATCAATAATTCTTACATAAATATCCGGTATGTTCCCTTATCCTTATATTTGAATTTTGTTAATGTAATCCATAATAAAATGTTGGGTCAGAAAATTTATCGCATACCGTTAGCTATATTACTATGTATTTTTTTAAAGACGGTTACACATGCGCAAAATATGCAGGAGTGCGACGCTATTAATCAAAGAGCAGATAGTGCCGTTAAGCATGGGGACTACGCAAAATCGATAGCAATTTATACCAAAGTAGAGTTGCAGGCGCAAAATAATAAATGGGCAAAACAAGGTTTTAATGCAAGCTTAGGACTGGGCAATAATTACTTTTTTATGCTTAATTATGGTGAAGCACTTGACTATTATACAAAAGCCTATACAATTGCTGTTAATGCAAAGCAAGCCCCTGCGGAGATTGCTGCTCTTAATAATATAGCAAACTTGTACACAGAGCAAAAACTGTATGACAAGGCGATAGAATATTATAATAAGGCGTACGACTTAGCAGTTGAGGAGAATATTGATGCCCGCAAGGGGTTGCCATTATTAAACCTTGGCAATATTTATAACATACTTAATCAGCCTAAAAAGGCCAGACCTTATATTGTTGAGAGTATGCCATTTCTGGATGGCGAATACCACGCGATATCGGCAAAAATATCATTGGTAGAAAATGATTTGCTTCTGGGTGATACGAAAACGGCTCTTAAAAATGCAATGCTTATTGAAAACAATCATACAGGACCTGAAAAAGAAAAGTATGATGCCTCTTTAGATATTATTACTGCTAAATGTTATTTAAAGGAAAATAATTTTAATAAAGCTATAGCATATGCAAACGGAATACTAATCAAAAACCCGAAAGTTAATCTCGAAATAAAAAATGATGTTTTTGAATTGCTTTCAGAAATTTACCATAAAAACAAATTGTATGGTCTTGCCCTGCAATACAGGGATTCTGTGGCTAATACAGACCGGCAACTTAGCGAGATTATTAACCGAAAAATGTTTGAGAGCAACCGTATTAAATTTGAAATTCAAAACTACGAGACTCAAATTAAAGCCGATACAGATAGACAGGCTACAGAGCGGATAATTTTTTATGCAGCAATCGCACTCTTGTTGGCTATAGTGGCAATAATTATATTATTTATAAAACAGAAACAGGCGCTACATAAACGCAATCAAAATAGTATAGCTTTAAACTTAGAAAAAGAAAAGCATACCGCCTTAATTTTGGAAAAACAAATGGCCGATGCTTTGTTAATGCAGGAGCAGCTAAAAAATGAGATAGATGTAAAAAACAGAAAGCTATCTTCCAAGGCTCTTTATTTATCTGATAGGAATGAGCTCATTGAAGAATTAGTAAACCTTATATCTAAAAATCCGTTATTATTTAAAGATGCCAATCTTACAGGGTATGTCAACTCGCTCAAGGCAAATCTTAAAACAGATAATGAGTGGGATAATTTTATTACTCACTTTGAGGAGGTAAATCATGGTTTTTTAACCAGGATTAAATCGCGTCATCCATTGCTTTCGGCAAACGATATACGCTTTATCGCCTATATTTATATGAACCTTAATATAAAAGAAATTTCATCGATATTAAACATAACGACTATAGCTTGCAAAAAACGGAAGGAACGTTTAGCTGCGAAAATGGAAATTTCTAAAGATGACGATTTGTACAGCTACATATCTAACCTTAAATAGCATATTTAACGTCTCTATAGTCTACTATTTTTATAGAGTAATTTATTCTTTACTGCCACAAAAGTCGTTTTACATAATCTGCAATATGTAACACAACGTTATTTTTAATGCTTCTTTTGTAATCATTAATCTGTGTTTGCTATCTAGCTTATGTATAAATTGCTTCGATTGAGTTATTTATAGGTCATTATCGCTATGTTAATTACATGATGTTACGCATTTTAATTTTAATTTGTTAAAAGTTCGTTTGCTTTATCTTATTCTTATATTTGAGGTCTTGCAGATAACCTACTTTCAACTATAATGTACGCGCCAAAAAAATACATACAAACATTCTTTTTATTAGTATGTGTATTTTTTACTATACTAATTCATGCACAAAATACGGCGCAGTGTGATAGCTTATTAAAAAAAGGAAACTACGCTTTAGGTAAAAAAGATTACATAAAGTCATTAGAGTTTTTTACAAAGGCCCGTTATGAAGCTAAAAAGCATAAATGGGATAGCCGATTGTATAGGGCTACTATGGGTATTGGCAACAATTACTATGGTTTGCTGGATTTTGGTGAAGCCTTAAATTATTTTTTAGAAGCCTACACTATTGGCGTTAAAAATAATGATGCGGAAGAGGAACTTGCAGCTCTTACTAATATTGCTAATTTATATACCAAGCAAGAGAAATATCCTAAGGCGATAGAATACTATAATAAAGCTTATGATATTGCAGCCGAAAAAAATATCAGTTCGCGTAAAGGCCTGCCTCTGATGAATATAGGGTATATTTATAATCACACTAACCGACCGGTTAAAGCCAGACCCTACATTTTACAGTCGCTCCCGTTTTTAAAAGGTACAGAGCACTACTTATCTGCAAATATACTTTTAATTGAAAACAACCTATTGTTAGGCAGCGCGCAAACGGCTAGGCAACAAGCTTTAAGTTTATATAGCAATACGACGGATGCTGATAAGCAAGATCTCGACATTTTTGCGTATTTAATAGTTGCTAAATCATATTTTGCTGAAAAAAATTATCCTGATGCCATACGCTATGCTAACAAAATTTTTGAAAAGCATCCTAATATCGACCTTGATTTAAAGCGCGACATTTTCGAGTTGCTTACAAAAATTTATCAGCAAAGTAACTTGTTTGATAAGGCACTTCAGTATAAAGATTCCGTTATAACTGCTGACAGAAAACTTGATGAAATTAAAAACGGTAGCCTGTTTTATAATAATTCTGTTAAGTTTGAGGTGCAAAACTATAAAAACCAAATTGTTGCCAACGAACAAAAAGTAGCGGGCGAGCGTAAGATATTTTATTTCGCGATAGCTTTCATTTTTGGCTTGGTAATCATCATTTTATTGATATTAAGGCAGAAGCAAATTGTTGCAGAAGCAAAACAAAATGCATCGGAACTTAACCTTGAAAAGGAAAAAAATAATAATCTGCTTTTAGAAAAAAAGGTTACTGATGCGTTGTTAGAACAGGAGCAGTTAAAAAATGAAATTGAAATTAAAAACCGTAAGCTTTCGGCAAAGGCATTATACCTGTCTGATAGGAACAATCTTATAGAAGAAATTGTTACCTATTTGTCTTCAAAACCACAACTTGCGAATGACCCTACTTTATCAAACCATATCAGGTCGCTTAAGGCTAACCTACGAACAGATAACGAGTGGGATAATTTTATCACGCATTTTGAAGAAGTTAATCACGGATTTTTACATCGCTTAAAGACCCAGCATCCATCATTAAGCGCGAATGATATTAGGTTTATAGCCTATATTTATATGAATCTAAGTATAAAAGAAATTTCGTCGATACTTAACATTACAATAATTGCATGCAAAAAACGCAAGGAACGTTTATGCGCTAAAATGGATGTACCAAAAGACGTTGATTTATACGAATATATATCGAGTTTCTAAATTAAAACAATTATCGGTATAAGGTTTCTCCTAACCTCTTAGTTATCATTGTTTGGCTCATAAAGTTTTAAGGCACTTTCTATTTTTGCTTTTATGCGTCTCCGCAAATGTTGTGGTTCCAGTATATGAGCACCGTTACCAAACCCAAGCACGAGGCGTTCAAATTCGTAATTAACCTTTAATTTTAAACTTACAACAATACTGCCGTCGCCATTAACTTGATCTGTAACCTGCGATGCGTGAATAGGTTTAGTGGTTACATATGGGGCATTCTCGGCATTAAACCAAATAAGCATTTTCTCAGCCCTTAACCCTTCATTTACGGTAACGCCAATAACATCTTTATAATAGTTTTCGGCATCAAAATCATCATCAATAAAGGGCAGGTTAAAGTCAAAGTCTATGGAAATAATCCTGTCTAAAGCCAGGTTCGATACAGATCGGCTATTCTGTCGCCTTCCTACTAAAAACCAGCGGTTATTAAACTCTTTCAGTATAAAGGGGTAAAAGGTAAACTTATTTTCAACGGTTGATTTAAATGATTTATAGGTAACCATTACAACAATCTTTTTTATAATTGCCTGATACAGCACGTCCAGAAAGTGTAGTCCTTTTAAGGCCTCATTTTTATCGAGATAGATAACGGGCTTTGTATGCGATTTTTCAGCATATATTTTATCTTCCAGTCGCTGCAGAATATCAGAAACATCATTAAATAACGAGAAGTCTTTAAACTGCTTTAGCATGGCAACAGTCTCAGTAAGTACATTAATATCTGTTTCGGTAAGCGGTATATCGGTTATAGAATAGTCTTCATCTTCATACTTATAAAACTTTTTATCGTACACCACTATAGGGGCGTTATAACCTAACTTTTCACTTCGCATTAATTGTATATCAAGCTGGGTAGTGCGTTTGCTCACGGCATTTTCTTTACCTTCATATTCAGATAATGCATCAGAGCAGGCATCTGTCAAATCATCTAATGTCCATTTTCTGTATTGATTTTGAAGGCACTTATCTATTGTTTTATATCGAATAAGCGCATTTTTATTCTGAGACATCTAGTGTATTTAGGTAGTTTGTATAGCTAATATATAAAAATTAAGTTTACTACGCAAAATGATTGCGCAGGTGGGTTAATATCTTTGTAGTATCAAAACAACAAACTATGAACAATCCAATTAACGGAGACGATTTGTTAGCACTAGGCTACACCGAAGGAACCATTTTAGGCATCGCATTAAGAATTAACCGAGGGCGTAATGGTTTTACACGAGAGCAAATGCTACAATATTATAAAGATGTTTTAGCAACGCCAAAAATCTACATTAAACATAAAATATTTGGTAAACTGGCACTTGCTATTATAAATAAAGCAAACGAAAAACCGGAAGATTTTATAACTCTTAATGGCAGTCCGGGATCGTTTACGGCTTATGGTTTAGAGAATATAGAGGAAGGTGCAATTCAGCAAATGAATGTTGCGATGCAATTACCTGTAACGGTAGCGGGCGCTTTAATGCCCGATGCGCATCAGGGGTACGGCTTACCTATAGGTGGCGTGCTTGCTACTAAAAATGCTATTATACCTTATGGTGTAGGGGTAGATATTGGATGCAGAATGGCGTTATCGATATACGATATTCCTGAAGAATTTTACTTTGAGAACGAGCATAAATTTAAGAGGGAGCTAATAGCCCAGTCTAAATTTGGAGCCGGTCATGGCTTTCAGGGGCAGCATAAGGCGAAGCATGACGTGCTGGATAATCCTGATTTTAATATAAACCCTTTTATTAGAGGTTTAAAAGATAAAGCTTGGTCGCAGTTAGGTTCGTCCGGCGGCGGTAACCATTTTGTTGAGTTCGGGATTTTAGAATTTGAAAAAGATGATGCTGCACTTAATATACCAAAGGGCAGATATGTAGCCTTGCTAACACATTCAGGGTCGAGAGGATTTGGAGCTACCGTTGCAGGGCATTACACCAAACTTGCTAAGGATGCCTGTAAATTGCCGGATGTTGCTAAAAATCTTGCTTACCTGGATATGTCATCCAATTTAGGGCAGGAATACTGGATTGCTATGAATTTAGCCGGAGATTACGCATCGGCATGTCATGAAATTATACATAATAAAATAGAAAAAGCACTTGGAGCTACAGTTTTAGCTAAGGTAGAGAATCACCATAACTTTGCATGGAAAGAAATGTACAATGGCGAAGAAGTTATTGTGCATAGAAAAGGGGCTACGCCGGCGGCTAAGGGCGTAATGGGAATTATACCGGGTAGTATGACAGCACCTGGATTTTTAGTAAGAGGTAAGGGCGAAGAAAATGCTATTAATTCGGCATCGCATGGTGCGGGCAGGCAAATGAGCCGAACCAAAGCCATAAAAACTATTACCAAAAATGAAATGCAAAGTATTTTGAGAGATCATGGTGTAACTTTAATAGGCGCAGGACTTGATGAGGCACCTATGGCCTATAAAGACATCAATATCGTGATGGCAGCACAGCAAGATCTTGTAGATGTTGTAGCTAAGTTTACTCCTAAAATGGTACGTATGGCCGATGATGGTAGTAGAGAGGATTAATCAATTTTTCACGGCCGTTATAAATAATTGTAATGAATATGGAAACCCGTACTATTAGTGCGGGTTTTATGTTATAGATGCGTTATATTAAACTAAAAATCTAAATATAATTTATATTTTTACGGCACAAACTAAATTAAATTATGGCTTCAGGTTTTTTTGCTATTTTAGATGATATAGCTGCTTTAATGGATGATGTTGCTGTTGCGAGTAAAGTAGCTACAAGTAAAACGGCAGGAATACTTGGCGATGATTTAGCGGTTAATGCAGAAAAAGCTACAGGCTTTGTATCATCACGCGAGTTACCTGTATTATGGGCGATTACTAAGGGGTCGTTTATTAATAAGTTAATTATTCTGCCAATAGCATTGCTACTAAATGTATTCTTACCAATAGCTATTAAAGGCATACTAATATTAGGAGGGTTTTATTTAGCTTATGAAGGCGTTGAAAAAATTGTAGAGTACTTATTTCATTCTTCTCATAAAAATGAGCATGCAGCTGTAAAAAACGAAGAAAGCGATACAGATGCCGAGAAAACGAAAATAAAATCGGCTATTACCACCGATTTTATTTTATCGGTAGAAATTATCATTATAGCTTTAGGTACTGTATTAGACAGAAGCCTGACCATACAAATACTTACAGTATCTATAGTAGCCCTTGTAGCTACAGTTGGGGTTTATGGTATTGTGGCACTTATTGTACGTATGGATGATGCCGGTTTAAAACTTATAGCGAAGTGGAATAATAAGGGCATATTCTCTAAAATAGGTAAATTTCTGGTAATGCTACTACCCTTAATAATTAGGTTTTTAGCTTTTGTAGGTACCATTGCGCTTATCCTTGTTTCCGGTGGAATATTTGTCCATAATATTGATTATATACATCACTTGTTCCCTACTATACCCTCAATTGTAAAAGAATTTGGGTTTGGTTTAGTTGCCGGTTTAATTGTTGTTGCATTAGTAACTATTACTAAAAAGCTGTTTATCAAACCGCGAACAGTTTAGTTTACACTGTTCTAAATATTTTTACCTGAAATTCCGACCTTTGTAAAAAACACTTTCAGGGTTCTTTTCATCAGAACGTGACAGCGTAGAGAGCGCTGAATCTGTTTTTCGGGTATCCGTCATATTTTGCAACATGTGAGACAGATTATAGCAATCAGATGCAATAACGTGCACAACCTCACCTTCAATTTGCACTTTTCCAAGCACCATGAGTAGGCGTGCCTGCACAATATCCCTACGGTATTTTTCGAACACTTTTCCCCAAACCACCAGATTTGCAAATCCGGTTTCATCTTCTATAGTAATAAAAATAACTCCTTTAGCCGTACCTGGCCTTTGGCGCACTGTAATAAGCCCTGCTACAGCAACCGAATCTCCGTTCACCATTTTAGCTATGTTAGCTGTTGTTACTACGCGCATATTATTTAACTGTGGCCTTACAAAACTTACCGGATGCGCCTTTAACGACAATCCGGTAGTAGAATAGTCTTCAACTACATGTTCGGCATCGGTTAACAATGGCAGTTCCAGCTGTATTTCATTAGTGGTTTCAGATGGCTGCCCTTCAAACATACCTATAGGGTTATCTGATAAAGCTGAGACTTCCCAGAGCGCCTGCCTGCGGTCGAGCCCAATGGATCTAAATGCATCAGCATCCGCCAATTTTTCCAGTGCAAAGAGGGATAACCCTGCATTAAGCAGCATATTTACTGACTTAAAAGCCTTGTAGCGTGCGGCAATCAATAACTGTACATCTTCGGCAGGAAGGCCTTTTATCTGCCTAAAGCCAAGACGTAAGGCAAAATAGACACCTGATTTTTCTTCAAGGATGTTATCCCAATGGGAATGATTGATGTCTACCGGCCGTACTTCAACGCCATGCTTTTGCGCATCAATAACTATCTGAGCAGGTTGGTAAAAGCCCATGGGCATACTGTTGAGCAATGCCGCCGCAAACACATCGGGGTAGTAGCATTTAATGTACGAAGACACATAAACAAGCAGGGCAAAACTTGCCGCATGGCTTTCCGGGAAGCCGTAGGAGCCAAAGCCTTCAAGCTGACGAAAAACCCGGCGGGCAAAATCTTCCTCATAGCCTTTAGCCAACATACCGTTTACCAACTTCTTTTCCCAGTCGCTCACCTTGCCTTTTGCCTTAAAGGTGGCCATACTGCGGCGCAGTCCATCGGCTTCGGCAGGCGTAAATCCTGCTGCCCTAATAGCAATTTCCATAGCCTGTTCCTGGAACAGGGGTACACCTAGTGTTCGTTCCAAAATATCTTTTAATTCTGGCGATGGGTAGTTTGGCTCATCAGTCCCATCACGCCGCCTCAGGTAGGGGTGCACCATATCACCCTGAATGGGTCCGGGGCGTACAATAGCGACTTCTATTACCAAGTCGTAAAAACATTTTGGTTTTAAACGTGGCAGCATCGACATCTGTGCGCGGCTCTCGATCTGGAACACGCCCAGTGTATCGGCATGGCTTATCATTTCATATACTTTAGGATCTTCATTTTTGTTAATCTCGGCTAAGGTATACTCTTTGCCGTAATGCAGTTTGCATAAATCGAACGCTTTGCGGATGCAGGTTAGCATTCCCAAAGCCAAAACGTCTACCTTTAAAAAACCAAGTGCCTCAATATCATTCTTGTTCCATTCAATATTGATGCGGCCTTCCATACGCGCATTGAGTATCGGGCATAAATCCGAAAGCCGGTCCTGGGTAATGACAAAGCCGCCGGTATGCTGGCCGAGCTGCCTTGGGAACCCGACAAACTCCCGTGTAAGTTCCAGGGTTTTCATCAAATGTGGGTCGGCGAGGTTAAAGCCTTCCGAAGTGATACGCCAATCTTCAAGCTCATCACGAAATTCCTGTATAGAAGCTGCAAGACGGTCTACGGCATCGTTTGATAATCCCATGGCCTTGGCGACATCACGGATGGCGCCCCTCCAATGTACCTGCGTTACCGTTGCTACAATAGCAGCGCGGCCGCGGCCGTACCTTTCGTATATGTACTGTATAACTTCCTCACGGCGCTCGTGCTCAAAGTCTACATCAATATCAGGCGGCTCATCCCGGGCATCGGACATAAAGCGGGCAAACAGCACCTTGAATTTAGAGGGGTCTACCGATGTGATGCCCAAACAATAACACACTACAGAATTGGCTGCCGACCCACGACCTTGGCATAAAATATTACGCTCTCTGGCAAAACGCACAAAATCGTACACAGTCAGGAAATAGGAAGCGTAATTTTTTCGCTTCATAAAATCGAGTTCATAAATAATGGCCTCTTTAATTTTTTCAGGAATATCGTTATCAAATTTTTCGTTAGCTCCCTGCCATGCCAGCATAACAAGTTCTTCTTGAGGTGTGCGCCCTCCGGATGTAATTTCTTCCGGATAAATATACTTAAGCGTGTCTAGCGAAAACCTGCAGGCATCGGCTATTTCCTGCGTAGCAATTAGGGCTTTCGGATATAATCGAAATAAACGTTGCATTTCATCGGCAGGCTTCAGGTAGCGCTCGGCATTCTGGTACAGGCGGAAACCCGCCGTGTGTATGGTGCACTTCTCCCGGATGCAGGTCAGGATATCCTGCAATTGCCTTCGTTCCGGTGCGTGGTAATGTACATCGTTAGTAGCTGCTAGCTTTATGCCTAATGAGTCAGACAATTGCCAGAGGCGGTGCATCCGTTTATTATCATTTGCCTGGTACGACCGGCTAATACCCAGGTAAAGTGCTGATCTTAAATTGTCGCGATATTCCTGAAGTGCCAATTTATAGCTATCATAAAAATCAAAAGCTTCATTTAATGAAATGTGTGGTAATACAATAAACCTAATTCCTTAGGCATG
>Ga0265797_10004632_pt1 | contig 20839 bp, 11 predicted proteins | sample P2T30metagenome_FD_192433 | JGI IMG/M metagenome (GOLD analysis project Ga0265797, IMG submission 192433) | Plant litter microbial communities from East Loma Ridge, Irvine, California - P2 T30 | ecosystem: Environmental > Terrestrial > Plant litter > Unclassified | place: USA: California...
GCCTCGGTGTCCTTGCCTACACTCTCACTCTCGCCGGTCAAGATAGACTGGTCGACGCGGAAGCTGTTGCTGTTGATGCTGAGGACTCTGCAGTCGGCGGGAATGCGATTGCCGACAGCGATGTCGACAATGTCACCAGGGACCAGCTCCTCAGCCTTGACAGATTGAATTGTTCCATTGCGCACGACCTTGGCGGTGTTTGCGCTGTACTCTTGCAAGGCCGCAATGGCCTTCTCGGCAGACGATTCCTGGCTAACACCGACAACGGCGTTCAAAATCAGGATGGTGAGGATAACGGCGGGGTCGACGAAGGCAGTCCATCCCTCCTCTTCTTCGAAAAGGGCGAGGACGAAAGAGACAGCAGCACTGGCCAGGAGGATGATGACAAGCTGGTCCTTGAATTGCTCGAGAATGAGCTCCCACAGAGGAGTAGGAGGCTCTTCGGGAATGGCTGTTCCGAGGTCAGTCAGCGCTTGCTATTGTTGGAGAGGCGAGTATGTTAATCGTACCGTTCCTGCCGTGCTTCAGCCTCGAGGCCTCGACTTGGCTGTCTGATAATCCATTTGCCTCGGTGGCACCAAAGTGGGCTAGCACGTCGCGCGGCGAGCGCACGTATGCGTTCTCCATCTTGCTTGCTTGCTATCCTCAGGCCTGGGGGGTGGCCTGTATGTGGGAGGGTTGTGGTGCTCGGGTTAGAGAAATACCCGGATTGGATGAGGTTGGAGAAAGTGTTCAGAAGATCACGACGACAATGATATGCAGGGCGACATCTGGCAACGTAGGAGATAGTGCTTCGGTGGTGCTAGCGGGCCCCGTCTCGGTGCTTGCTTAATCGTCACAGCGCATTAATAACGGGCTTCCATTCGCCCCCGCCGAATCTCCAGCTGTCTTTTTCGAAGAAGCCGATCGCCGCTCTCAGGGACGGACCTGCAGCCGGCCCGCATTTTCAGCCTCCTCCATCTGCACATGCCACGCCCAATCAGTGTCGAACGTGTTGTGAGAGGACAGTACAATGGAAAATTGATATATACCAGGCATAGGACACTCGTATGAGCACAGCAAATGCTGCAATAAAATACATGCATCGACTCTCACCTCACTGACCTCACTGTGCAAGACTACAGCTTCCAATCACGTGCAGGCCAGACCAAGACCGCCACAACGAGAAACGCTGGCTGCCACGCCTGCGCCAGAGCTCAGCCCTAAGAGCTTGGCTCCCATCATCACAGACCTGTTATTGCAGTAGTAGCAGCGCCTATCTGGCCGACGTCAACCCAGTCGTCCTCAAGCGCCCCGCCCATCGTGTTTCCAAACTGCACCGCGCGGGCCGGGCGGACTTGGGGAACAGACATGATTCTTGCAAGTATGTAATGACAATGACGATGTCTCTTTGATCGACTGTGAGAGCCCTTCGATCGGAATATCCCATTAGTAGCATGTGAGATTGAGGCATGATTTGCGTTGTATGCACAGAAGGTTTGGGGTTCTCGGGGTTTCAGACAGCTCAGCCCTGTAGGGAGCGATCAATAGCTCGGCATCCGCCTTGACGTCTACCTCGACGAGCTTGGAGCAACGAATCGAAGGCTCCAAGGCCGTGGCCGCCGTACTTGGCGTACACGGCAGATTCACGCTCCTGGCGAGCCTGGCAATCGATCCGAGGTGTTCACAGACGCGCGGCCTACCATCAGTTGCAGACTAGCGAATCGATCACAGTCCCTCTAGAGCCCACACAACAGCACTAAGGAGCAACTACCTTGGTCAGTGATGTGGTAAGCTTGCATCGACTTCAAACGCGCCGTAGCGGTGCTATTGTGGATGCTAAGAATTTCATAATCGTTATAGAGATGCTACCGAGATAAAACGTAATCTGACGGGCTGCCCCTTACGTGGTCTGCTAGTACTTTTTTGAATGCCGCTAGCCATAATAGCCGTGACATCGAATGAACGCTTAGAATAGAAGAATGAAATAAGCATAGGGGTATAATGTAGGCCATCAGGGCGTTCAATCGTTAGCCATGCAGATATTTGCACGGATCGCCACTGGTGTTCGCACTAATCAACCAGGAAGGTCGAGGAAAGGTAGAAGGAAACGTGCTACCAGGCGTGTCGTGTACTGGCATTGGGTTTGCGAGGAGAATGGCACGTCTTTTCGCGAGCGTAGATGGTTTTCTATCAATTCACGTTAGCGGTCGGAATAGTCCGCCATAAACTTCGACTGGGTGCAAACTTACGCCTCTCTTCGAGCAGGTCTCTGAGTTGGACGCAGAAACTGTGTTCGGTCGGATCATTCAATCGTGGTGTCTGTGGTCCGAAACTGCCTCCTCGAACCCACTTCTTATCGCGGTATTTGCATTGGAATAAGCCAATCAGGAGTTGGAAGCGTGCATCAATGCGTTCACATGCGTTGCTGGCTTCCTGCTGGGCTTCGTCGTATGAACGCTCACGTTTGCGATACTTTGCATCAGCTTGAATCTGGATGGTACGCTGAGCCTCCTCAAGTACCATAGCAAACGCAAGCATGACGACAAAGGTGGACAGCCACGTAGTATCCTTGCCACCACTAGTGTGGAGAGTGGCCTGCTGCCATTTGAGGATGTCCTCGTATATCTGATTGCGGATAACATGGAAGAAGAACTTGAGTTGACGGTTGGCTAGTCGCGGAGAGGTGTGTGGTGCGACGTTGGCGGGCTTGTACGAGCTACGAAGATGCGCATGGACCATTGGAAGCGTCTCTTGGGTGATTGTGAGAGTGTGTCCCATGATGTAGGTGACGATAAGCATGCGGATGATCTTGCGAAGGAGTTGTTTGAGCTAGGTTAGATTGTTAGCATCTTGTCCCCGTGATTTTCAAAGATCTACACACATCATAATCGCCCGTCTTTCGATACAGCTCGCAGACCATTGCGAGCATGGTGGCTTGAAAATCGTCGATCTGGGATTCTTCTTCGAAACATATCCATGGGAAATGGGCCAAGGGTTCGTCGGCCATCAAATCGTCAAGATAGTTCTTGAAGTGCCAGTCATCACTAGGTTCCAGTTTGGTGATTCCGAGTGGAGGCGACCACTTTTCGCATCGCTCGGGTTGACGAGTGTTGACATTTTGAAGATACTGGTACTGGCCGAGTAGTTCCAAGGTTGCCGGTTCGAATTCGTATAATACCCATCGCAGCGGATGTCCGTAGCCGCTAGTGAGGCACACTTCGACGGGTCGTGTATAGTCCCAGCCACGCACTTGATCCTTCACGCAATCCTCGATGTTCTGCTTCGAGTGCATGATGGTATATGATGGTGGAAGGAAATCCATCACGAAATCTGGCAATTTCGACCTGTTACAGTCGAAGAAATACAGTTGACCTTTCTGTGATCCAATGATGCATCTGGCACAAGGCGTGCCATCGTCAGGACACTGATTCTGTCAGTAACGTACGTTGAATTCGTGGTCCATGGCGACTTACCGGGTCACGCTGGAGTTTACATCTCCAGCAGGCGCCTTTCTTTCGCATTCTCGAGCTTCTTTCTCGCGCGTCTTGGTTGAGATGTGTGTTCCGTTTTCTGCCTCCCTGTTTTGGTTTGTTGGTTTGCGGGTCTCGTGGACGTGCCGTCATGGGAATATCTTCAAGGTTGGCAACTGCAATTTGCCTTGGCTTTTGCCTAGAAGAAGTGGGACTCTGCCGTTCGGCTGTGATTGCAGGATGATTTGGGTATCGATATCGTGTAGAGATGGACAGTGTTGCGGCTTCGTTCTGGACTTGAGTGGTCACAGGTGCTTGCGTATTTGCTTCGTGTCGTTGCTCATTGTGGTGAGAATGTGGCTGTTGCAATTGTTGAGAGCTGTTGTCCGTCGGGCCATAGGAGGGTGTTGATCCTAGAGGAAAGCTCCCAGCATAGTGTGTCTGTGGTTCTGGTGGGGTTTGGCGCGGTAGTAATTGCCCATATGGCGACATGAATTGTGGATGTGGCTCGTTTTGTACCAGAATCGACTGCTCATGGAAATTCCCCCAAGATGGTCCGTATGTGCTCGACTGTAGGCCCACCGGTGTCCATGGTTGGCTGTAGTGTACGGGCCTGAGCGGCAGAGTTGTGCCAAAAAGGTTACCGCTTGCTGTAGCGCCCACAGACATGGTCGCAACGTCATTGAAACTATGGTATTGCGAAATTGCAAGCGGGTCGTTGGTGTTGCTAGCGAGCGTGTCATCGCTAGCAACGGTGTTGAAGGATGGCCATTGCTGCTGGGTCAGATCAGACACAACCCCGCTTGTCGATTCTCGCGATCGAGTTGCGGATGGAGAGGAGCCGTATGTGCTGCGCGGCACTGACTGGCTGATATGTGTGTAGTCGTCTGATCTGCTGCTGTAAGGCGAAATCTGCTCGAAGACCTCGTTTGGACTGTTTGTGTACTCGGTCATGAAGTCGATCGGGATTTCGTCAAGGTTGCTTTCGTCTGATGGTAGGTCATATCCACTCGAGCCGGGAGTGAACTGGGGATCGGTATCGGGCGACAAAGAGCTGTTCGGCGGAGCATTCTGTGACGACGGGTTCAAAGACTCGTAGGGCAACTCAATACTGGGTTGCGAGGGCGGGTCGTCGATGAGGCGGTCGAGCTCTTCGAATGTCATGTCTTCGAAAGTGCCGATGTTGCTGATGTTGCACTCGTCCGAGTCCGAGTCGAATAGGTCAGTGTATGGATCACTGATCTGGCTGCCACTCAGGGCGAGTGAATTGAGATGGTTGACCATGCTGACGACTGGGAAGGATTCACATCACGGGCCGGTCAGCGGCACGTTCGTCACGGGTCGCTCGCTCGCTTGGCTGTTGGTTGATATGGCGGAGCTGAGTCGTACGAGAGAGTGAGGTGGTGGGTTTAGAGGGATGCCTGAGGCAGACGGGGCGGCCAATCAATGAGGCGCAGTCTTCACCGGCGCGTTTTCTCCTCGTCCTTCACCGGACGTTAGTGCTGCGGCTTGGTGCTTGCGGTCGCTCGGCTTCACCGGTGGCTATCGGGATCAAGGGATGGCTGGGGCAAAAGTGAGGGATATCCTGATGACAAAAGGCTATTGTTGGAGAAGACGAGTGATCAGTGATGCACCGTGAAGAAGCCCCTTGAGCCGCTTCGAGTCTCATCACCCTTCAGCCCCGCAGCTCATCTCATGCATGCACTGCGACTTTGCACCGGAACCTCGCCCAGCTGCGTGGCTCAGCTGATATCGTATAAAACGAGGCAACCTGCATGTATGCATCTCCTTTTGCCGCATAACAGCAGCAAACAACGCGACTGGGGCGCTGGAGGCCTTGCATTATGCTGCGTACGGTGTCTTGCGGTCTAGCTTCAAGGTCCGTCCTGTTCGCTCTGCCGCTGAGAGGCCAGGACGAGGTTTGAACCTAGACCACAAGAGCGTGTGCGTCGATCTAAGCCTCACAGATAACAGACGACGATCCATGTATCGCCGTGGTTTCCTATGTGTCTTGCCATGCAAGCAGACTCGCAAGTGACCGGTATTATCGTTGAAGGTGCAAATATGCTTCAACTTTGCAGACGTGACCGGTGTCGATAATGCCTCGGGTACTAGCACTATATCGTTGTTTGTGGGTAGTTTCATGCTATCATCACTTGCGGTCTTGGCCACCACCGTACACAACTTTATGGCCCCAGCTAATGATCCATCGCCTGAGCTTGATATTCGCACGCGAGCTAGCAATGATTTCTGCCCGACAAGCGCCAACGTTGATGGCGTGCATCCTTCGACATCTCGCTTCGGCCGTGTTTGGGCGTGTCTTTCAATGGTTGTTCGCACGTTTGGGGAAACAACATCACCACATTAAGGTCAGCGTACCTGCGAAATGTCGTCGGGTGGTGCGGTGCGATGCACACGTCAAACAGGTGGCTGACAGCATGGTATCTCGATGGCGTGTTTCGCCGTGCCCAGATTTTCGTTCGAGACGCTTTGACATGGTACAGGGGATATTGCATGCATGTGTGCCTTTCAGCAGCGTCGCGAAACCTCCTCGGCTTGTTACCGCCATCGATCGCATTCGCAGCCAACGAGAGCCACGCGGCACGGAGACTCGGAGAGCGGAAGTATAAACAGGGCGAGCTTTCCCTACCGCAGTCCAGTTCAGCCCTACAGGGCGTCTCCACGATTCTGACGAACTGTACGGCGACGTCCGTGGAGGGTTGACAGCTCGAGCAAGAGACGAGGGAAATCGCCGAGTTTCACACCAAAACTCAACGCAAAATCGCGATTGCAACAGATGACGCGCGGTGCCGGTCTGCTTCCAAGCAAAAAATGACGTACAGAAACTGCTGGGCGGGCCCAAACGTGAATCTTTGCCCAGCTCGTGTGACAGGCATCGCCTTACGAAGTGGCCGAGAACCCCACTCCGGCACTCGAAACCTGGCAGCACGCGCGCTACAAGGCGAGTAGTCACGATAGTATGATGATCGTTGCCAGACAGCTGTGAGTATCGATCGGCATCCCATTGGGTAATGCGTTTTGCATTCCCAACACTTGCCTCACTTCACACGCATTGGCGAGGCACTAGAGAGCAAGGCCCCGCCTCGCACATCTTGATTCAACATCCCACTGCGTATACAACTCCCTTGGCGTCTCCATAACTACAATTGCTTAGGTCTAAAGCTTTTCACACAACTAAGTCGACTACCGAGAAGCTGCCCACGGGGTAGACTGCCAGCTCCGCGGACTATAGATCGGGCACGAAGCAGCTGACGGCTAGCTATTGAACGAGGCACCGATTGCCCGTCATGTCAGGCCGCGAGGATGTGGACGAGCGCCGGCGATACAATCAGCCCTACACTCACAAGCACACCATCCCTACCATCCAGAAATATCGCGAAGAGAAGGACAAGAGACGCGAACAGGCGGGCAATATCGACGAAGAACGTGGAGAAGACGGCGAGGCCGTAACTAGGAAAGAGACGGCAGAGCGTTATTGGCATCGTGAGCGTCGCGATGATGGTCAGGATCAGCCTACCGAAGAAGGCGGGCAGGATGCTTCAGGTGGAGCGGATGGAGAGACGCAAGCAGATCAAGATATGCGAGCAGATACAGAGACCCCTCAAGACACTTCACAAGTGGATCCCAACTCTGTCAATCCGAAAGCACGGAGGAAGGCTGGCAAGAAACACAAGGCAGAGCGCATGGAACGAGAAGTGACAGATCCGGTCACACATCTGCCAGTACGGATATTCGACTTCACCGACGAGGCGCTAGAAGAGATCAGTGAGAATGAGCCTCCACACGGTAGTACGCCTGAGACGTATACAGGATTTCGCGCGAAGGCCAAGGGCGATGAGCAGCTTCAGAAGGAGATGGAGCATATGCGCAAGGGCCAAAAGGGAATGAATCAGCAGTTTCCACCACCCGATTTTGTGGAGATTCGCAAAGACTTGGAGGACATCGAGAAGAAGGCCTTTACTATTGGTCTGGTTGGAGTCGGCGTTCTTGTGTTTTCAATCCTGGTTTTGGAAAGATTGCTTGTTGGGCAAGGCCACTCTTTTGCGAGGCGATCGATCACTTGGGCGATTCTGGGCGCAGCTGCATTGGGCGGATTGTGGGCGGTATCTGCAGGAGTACGGCACTGGTTGTCGAAGCGCATCGACAGCGTTTGGGACGATGAAGTTTGGGACGCCGATCGCAACAAGCTGGAAGCAGACAGTTCAAAGCACGATGCAGAGAGTGTTCGCTGGCTGAACTCTCTCTTGGGCTCTGTGTGGCCTTTAATTAATCCCGATCTTTTTATCAGCTTGGCTGACACGCTCGAGGATGTCATGCAAGCGTCGTTACCAAGGCTGGTGCGCATGGTGAGCGTTGAGGACATTGGCCAAGGAAGCGAGCCTATCCGTATCCTGGGAGTACGCTGGCTTCCTACCGCTGCTGCTGCGCGTTCTGTTGGCGGAGACGGCAAGCTTCGTAAAGCCAGTGACGGTGGACACAACGACAGGACTGTGCCAGGCGAGGGCGAAGTTGAGGAAGGCGTGGTACAGAATGATGAGAAGAGCAAGGAAGAGTCTGGCAAAAACCAGGCTCAAGCGGTAGCCGAAGGCATGGAGGCAGAAGATGGCGACTTCATCAACCTCGAAGTCGCTTTCGCTTACCGCGCCAGGACAGACAAGAAATCTGTGGCGAGCCGGATGAAGGACATGCACCTATACCTGGCCTTCTACCTGCCTGGTAACTTGAAGCTTCCCATCTGGGTGGACTTGAAGGGTGTGGTAGGTACCATGCGGATGAGGCTGCAGCTCACCCCGGACCCTCCATTCTTCGCTCTGTGCACCATGACTTTTCTTGGCCAGCCCAAGGTACAGCTCAGCTGTCAACCCTTGTTCAAGAAGATGCTGAATATCATGGACCTCCCTCTGATCAGTCAGTTCGTGCAATCGTCCGTCGACGCAGCTATGGCAGAGTATGTGGCACCAAAATCGATATCGCTCGACCTCAAAGACATGCTCGCTGGCGACGACTTCAAGAAGGACACCATCTCGCGAGGTGTTGTGGTCGTTACCATTGTCCGAGGCTACGACTTCAAGTGTGGGGATGCAGGCATCCCCTTAATAAAGGAAGCGACCTCCGATCCATACATCTCTGTCGGCTGGGCCAAATTCGGCAAGGCCCTGTGGAGCACACGCCTGCTGATGAACGAGATGAACCCAGTGTGGGAAGAAACTGCGTACTTATTGGTCAGTCCTGAAGAACTGAATGTCAACGAGCGCCTACGATTGCAGCTCTGGGACAGCGACCGCTTCACTGCTGACGATGACTTGGGCCGCATCGAAGTGGACCTCAAGCACCTCATGAAGAGCGAGCAAACCAATGGCAAGATGCACAAGCGCTGCGATGGCTTCCGTGCTCTCAAGAAGGGCGAAGATATGCCTGGTAAGCTGGAGTGGAACGTTGGCTACTTCTCAAAGACCCGCATACAAGATTGCCAGCTCCAGCAGCAAACGTACGATCCAGAGGTGCGGACGATGGCACAGCTCAGAGACAGCGTTGACAAAGCTTGCGAGAAGAAGCTGCGAGAAGCTTTCATCAAGGGAGATGAACTGTCTCGAGACAAGAAAGAGCTCGAGCAGCAAAAAGCGCAAGAACTTAAAGAGAGGCAGGACCAGATGATCATCTCCGCACCACCGCCAGACGGCTATCCTAGCGGTATTTTCAGCATCCAGATCCACCAAATCACTGGCCTGGAACTGGAGAAGTTATCGAAGGGCGATGACAGCGACGACATACAAGACGAAGAGCAGGAAACTGGCGACTCTCTGCCCAGCGCTTACTGCAACGTCATCATCAACCACCGCAAGGTGTTCAAGACAAGGACCAAGCCACAGAACGCGAAACCTTTCTATAACGCTGGTACAGAGCGCTTCATTGCCGACTGGCAGAATGCCGAAGTACACATTGGCGTTCGTGATGCGCGTGTGCACGAAGACGACCCACTACTTGGCATTGTACACCTGAATCTCGCAGAGCTGTTCAAAGAACGCTCGCAGATCAATGGCTTCTTCCCTTTGGCTGGTGGGGTGGGCTTCGGACGCATGCGTCTCTCAATGGTCTGGCGCAGCGTACAGCTTCAGGCCCCACCAGAGGCCATTGGCTGGGAGATAGGAACTCTGGAAGTGAAGCCCGAGATCGAGGCCTCCAACATTCCAGATGAGTTGAGGAATTTGCGCCTGAAACTCAGCACCAGTCTTGGCTCGGGCAAAATGTATCCAAGCAAAAAGCACACTGGGTGGTCGGCGCACCGCCACGCTCCACACTGGCTGGCTGTAGAGAAACGTTACAGCACATGCCTCTCCATCCGCTTCCGCGACAAGAAAGTCTTGGGCGGCCACAACGCGGCCTTCGCAGTCTTGTGGCTGCGTGATATTCCTGACGAAGAAGATCGCGAGCTGGAACTGACAGTGTGGAAGGGCGATTTCAAGCGCGCGATCGCGTGCTCCCTCGACGAGCCTGGCACGAAGGTCGGTACCATCAAGCTGAAACTCAAGTTCTGGAGTGGGCTAGGCCAGTCGCACAGTTCCTGGGCGAACAAGGATCCGGATCTAAGGAACGTGATGGAGGTCCTCGAGACGGCAAGGGACAATCTGGACGAACAAGAAGCTGGCGAGAAAGCCGGTGTAGTACACAACGAAAGCGACGCCGAGTCGCATGCCGGCCGAGATGATGACGACTCGTCGACTGATGATGACTCGGATAATGAAGATCGTAAGAAACCTAACGGGAACACGAATAAAGACGACGACGATGGTCACAAGGACTCTCAAGGTCTCATAGACCAGTACCGCGAGAAGCGCCGAGACCAAAGAGTCGAGCACAGGCGGCATCGAGGTGTGATGCAGTTCCGAATCCCACGCACAGCACGGTGGGCTATGCATAAGGGTGAACGCGTGCAGGACAAGGTTGTGGGAATGTTCAAGCATCATACTCGCGAGCCTGGTGTTGAAACGGAAGTTTGAAAAGTTGTAGATAGTTTGCTACGATGACGCATTTGCATTAGTTACGATAGTTTAATGATACTGGGCTGGTTGCCCTCTTGGCAACGTTGTTTTACATTGATCCCTTGGGTTATTCATGATCTACTTAATGGATTACTGACCACTTCACGACACGCGTAGACTTTTCACTGTTAGGAGCGAACCATGCAGGTCTAGATCACAATATCGGCGCAAGCACAATGCAGGACAGGTAGTGAACATCACCCGTAATGCGTGGGATCTGGAAGCGTGGATAAGAGCGTTCCTATCACATCGATCGTGGCACATGTCTTTCTAACGTCAATTTTCATCTCCATTCGGTCTTGCGGCGACAGGCCCACCGTTACGCACGTTCTTCCTGGCACTGGCCAAATCCAATGCCTAGTCTTAGTGCCAAAAACTCCAAACTTGAATCCAACAAACCCCGTTTTCATTTCGACTCATCCAATGTGACCGTCGTCTCTCATTGCGGCTTCAATGCCTGCCACTTAGACAAGCCCTCTTCTTCAACCGCATCGTCCATCAACCCTACATGCGAACTGACACCAGTGTTCGTCCGTCTTGGGGGTAGCATTGGAGCACCGTCCTCTTCTGCACGCGAGTTCTGCACAGCTCTCCTCGTTGGTGGCAACGGAGGCGGCGTTGCGATATTTCTCCCGCTGGCTGGTGAAGATAGTCCATGGGGCGATCCAGTCGTCCGACGCGGTGGGGGCTGCACGATGTTGTTGACTGGCGCAGGCGAAGCGTTATTCGTACGTCTTGGAGCGGGTGGTGGCGGAGCTACTGAAGTCGAAGCAGGCGGTGGCTGTGAGTTACTGTGTGCGCGAAGAGTCTTTGGTTTCGGTGCAGGCTTTGGAGGGGCTGGTTTGCGCAGAGTCTGCTTCATGAGGTGGGTAGGTCCATCAGAATTTCGTGAAGATCCTGTTGGCGCGGGTTGGTTGAGGTCAGGTGTTCTAGGCCTGACGCTTCGAAGTCGAGACTGTGGGTTGTCCATCGGAGGACCTGTTTCGAAGGTTCGCGTGCGCGTTGGCAGAGCTGGGGGTTTGGGAGTCGGCCACGGCTTTTCGACTTCAACCCAATCTGAATCGGCACTGCCGGGTGCAAACGGATTTCCAGCTTTTGGCGCAGTCGATTGTGAGCCAGGAGGAATTCTGACAGCAGAACGCGCCGGCATGCCATTGTCAAGCCACCATTTGCGCTTGTCAGAGCTCGCTGGTGGGAGCCCTGGCTCGACGGATTCATAGCCAATGAGTGACTCCTCGTCAGTCTCAAATTCCCTTGCCGAAGCAGAGTTTCCTTGGACCGTCGCTCGCCTCTTCACGTACAGGTCCTCGCTAATCTTGTCTTTTGTGACTTGGTCGATAACGTTGATCTGACATTGGAAAATTCCCCACACAGGCCTGTGGTCAGAGAACTTCAACGGCGCAGAATCATAATGCAGTTGGCGGAGATTATCGCCCTTGGTGAGGATTCGATCGCACCAAGCCGGGATACGAGCCTTCTCAGAAGTATCGTAGATGTCCGTACCTGGGTTGAATTTGTATGTGGGCAGGAACGTTGGAGTCGTCTCCGAGTAGTGCGGGAATGCTCTACCGTGTACCATCTGCAGATTGAGCTGGTCATTTTCGTAGAGCTTGCCCAGATCGTTCGCATCGATCAGCTGTCGCGCCCGCTCATTGCTTGCTCCGATGCGGTAGTTGAAGTCGCCAAACCAGATTACAGCTTTGTGGTCTTCGATTGACCGGTTGCGTTGGAATCTCAAGCCGTTTGCGATGGTGCGGTAGTCTTGATTGCGCTCCTCGTAGTTAGCAAAGCCAGCCGCAAGATGTGCGGTGACGAGGCAGATCGAAGTATCCGCGTAGTCCATTCGTATGGCCACTGCACCCTTGTTCCCGGCCATGCCGCTCATGCCCGTCTTTTTGACCGCGCCTTCCACATTCTTGATGTACGGCAAGACGCTGACTCGAACGAAAATTGATAGAGACGCGCCAACAAGCTGGCCTCCTCGGAGCATCACGTAGTCCTCACAGCCTAGCATCGCAGCTCTTTTATTCAAAGTGTCGCGCACAGCGTCTTCCCATTGTTGCCTGCGGTGCGGATCTGTCTGCAGTATCTGCTGCGGGCTCAACTCTACAATTTCTTGGAACGCGACTGCCATAATTTCGGGCATCTGTAGAGCGCTGTCGACGTCTGGACAAAGCCATGGACTAAGGTCTTCTGTCATTCCAATGGTACGACCATTCAGGTTGAATGTGCCGACCCAGATGTTGATCGCGCGTGATGATGTGTATTCCGCTGCGCGACGGCTCAACTCGCCAGTCACATAATCGTTGATCGGATCGTAGAGATGTACTGGGACCTGGCCCATGAGTCTCCCAAGAAGTAAATCAATGTGCTTTTGTCGTTGTGGATCGACGAAGCTGTTCTGAATGACTCTTTCCGCGCTCTTCCGCAGGTCGGCAAAGAAACCTCCGCCTCCGTTACGCGTGTGACTTGATTTCAGTGCTCCAGTGCCAGTGTAAATCATGGAAAGTCCGTCACCGTTGTCAGCCCAAAGAGTACTGTGGCGAGCCCAGAAGTCTGATGTTGGCATCCGATCATCTTGCTGCCGGAGGAATATCTCCAGTGCCATGTGCGATATGATGTGCTGAATGTGATTCGTCCGGTCCAAACAGTCGAGGCAATTTGTGCGAAAGATACCAGCCTGCTTAAGGACTTCGTTCTGACCCACCACAATCGCCTTTCGTCCGCCGGGCCCAACACGAGGTGTCGCCTGTGCCTCTTCGGAAAGGAAGTATTCGAAGGATACAGCAGAATCAATAAGCCATCGCTTAATTCCTTTGGCTGCATCAAGCCCCACTCCCCTTACTTCCGCATGGTAGTCGTAGTTGACTGATTGAAGATGTTGGTGCTCGGATTCGCTCTTCTCAGGGTCTCGTTTCTCCGAGAACTGGCGGATGTGGTAGTCGTACTGCCTGGTCAGCATGGTCTCGGCACTCTTTTCGCTCAGCAAATTGACCACCAGGACATCTCCATACGCCCTTTGGAGAGACTCGAAGTGCTTGTCAAACGCTGGCTGCGTCGCTTCGGCAGAACGACTGATGGTGACTTTCTGCTGCGTGGGCAAGCCATTCGCCTGTTCCCAGAACAAGGGCACACTGCCACGGCACTGTACGTAGGAAAAACAAAGGGAGTCGGTGCAAAAGATTGTCTCCGTCTCGACAAAGTTGGCAACGTTGCCATCGTCATCGATGCCTCTTGCGTTGAAACGGGTTCCAGCCCTGCGGCACGAAAGCCTTGAAATGACCGTCATGTTTGACGGTTGACCCATCTTGGAATACCTCGCAGGCGATGATGAGGCGGGTACGTGTACAGTCTTCGCAAATCCTCGAATGGCCGAGGTCAGGATACCCGAGTGATCCAGCGCGTCACGCTCATGCTCGGCGAGTCGCGATCGGAAGTCGACAAGTGGTTGAATCATGTATGTGTTCCACAAAAAGCCAGCTTCCAGGCTCTCGACAGCGACAGTACTCGACTCGGTCGATCTGTCTTGCACTCGCTTTGTCAGATCGAAGTCGGTGCTGAAATAGAAGCTGCCACCACTGAGCATTTTCTTGAGCGCCATGCACGGATGTTCAAGTAAAGATTCGCGCTGCGCTTGCCCTTGGAAATCCCAGTTGTCCGCTTCTATGGTCTCCACAGGAAAGGGATTGATGGCGTCGTTGAGCAGATGGTCATAGTCTCCTCGGTTCAAGCAGTGAAACTCGACTGACAAAATCTGTTGGACATCCTCGCCAGGCCGTACGGTCGCCACTTGTCGCGCATTGCTCACGACGCACAAGAAAACATCGCGTCCTATAGTGATGAGTCCGAGGGTCCCGTAGACTTTGAGAGAGCTGAGCGTGCGGTAATCTTCCATGTCCGCCTCCTCCCAGGAGCGGAATTCGACAACGCATCGAGGCGCGCCATTTTCGGCGAATGAGGTTGTTGAATTGTTGTTGGACCCGGCAGCCGCTGAGTTGTGTTTGAAAATGAGAACGTGTGTCTCCGTAGCTAATGCGATAGATCGGTGAGGGTACGCCCTCAGTAACACGCGCATATTTCGTCAACCATTCTCTGGTGCAGGTCAATGGCGGATAGCGGCGGTTAGGGCGACTCGTGCGATTGGCACAATAACCGTGTAAACGCGCGAGAAGTCGAGTCGAATGCGTCGGTATGCAGGTGCCCACTGCGAAATGTATGACTTGTCTTGGTTGTTGGATGGTTGGTGGATGCAGGCAGGATGGCAAGTTGGTCAAGCGCGGCTGGAAGTGGCAAAGATCAGCCGCTGAGTCGTGAATCGTGGTGTGGCTTTGATCACAAGTCTGGTACCCAGTGGTGCAATCTCAAATCACAACAACGACGATGGTTGTGGTTGTAATGATAAAAGCTGAGTCTGGTGTTCCGCATGGATGTTCGCAAATAGCAGATTGCTAGTGACGGGTTTTTCGAAACCTTCATCCAGCACCGCGACGAGCTCTTGCACCCGTGAATGAACTGTTGCAGTGTAAGTTACGTGCTCCAGTGCCGGTTCTTCTGCGATGTGCGAGTCGAATGCCATTGGCGAAAAAACATTGGGCCTTCACTGGTACATCAGTCCTCGATTACTGCGTGCCTGGATGATAAGGAAGTACAGAAAGCACGAGTCGTTAAAGCCACCATTCTTGTTGTCCCACCCTGCTACCCCCCAACGTTGAGGTTGAAGAAACCACAGATGCCCAAAACGAAGCGCGTAGAGAGTTCCTGATGGTACCAGGCCAATATTGCAAGTAAGATACCTGCATCACATCACAAAAGCCGCAATGAAATGCACCTTTGTCGCTCTAATTGGTCTTTCGGAGCACATCTGTTCTGGACGATTATAGCGATAGGGTAAGAGTTGGGGCAGAGGAGCATATCAAGTACACATGTACGCAAAATGTACCTGTACTAAGATATATACAGTGACCATTATATTTCAACGATTCAGTGTTCTTCAATCGCGCTCTTTCAAGGTATATCGATGTGTGAGACGGCCTCTTCTTGTATTCACTCGACTGGAAGAGATCTGATTTATATAACGCGTATCATTCATTACTAATGATGATGGCCGAAAATGTGAAATGCGTGTATCGTAAACGTATAATAGGAGAAGTAGCTCGCAGAGCACATGCGTGCAAGCCATGAATATAGACAAAAAATCAAACGAGCAAACAATAATGGTATCTCCCAAGCCTGAACCGAAAATGTAAAAATCAATGCCACCCCAATGCAACACCTTTAAGAATGACCAAAGTGGCCGGGCACGATCACCGATGGTACCTTCGACCATAATCATCCTCTCTTCTGAAGCTGTCTCTGCTCACTCGCGATCCTTCATGATACCCGCTCTTACTTCCACTTCTGTTCCTGGGCGCTTCCACGTAACGGTAGGTCTCGTACTCAGGCTTCGGAGGGGGATTCGAGTAGCCCCTCTCTCGCGTGTACTCGCGCTCGTGTATACTGTACTCGGATGCTGGAACTTCCGTCCTCGGCTTCGAGCGTGACGACTTGGACCGTGAAGACTTTCGAGTCGTCCGCGAGCGCACATCTTCCTCAGAGCTGCTCGAATCTTGTTCGACCTCGACGAAGTGCGTTGGCGCAGACCTGCTGGGTGCGACAGAGGGAGGAGGCGCAACAGAGGGAGGAGGCGCGACGGAGGGAGGCGCAGCAGAGGGGGGTCGCGATACATGGCTTCGCTCTGTGCGCTGCTCGGTGCGGATTGTCGTCATGCTAGCTTGAGGAGGCGGTGATGGCGGAGAAGGGCGGCGCTCTTCAACATAGGACTGGCGCGTTATGCGGACCTCGCGCGGAGGGGGCGAAGGCGATCGCCTGATGACTCGTCTTGTTCGAACGACGCGCGCAGGGATCGGAGCCTCCTCTTCTTTCACGCTCAACAGGCACATGGTGGTGCGACGCGTGGGGTACAGGCTGGTTGTTTTGGCTCGGATCGATCGCCGATAAGAATGCCGGATGATAATGATATTCGAGGTGCTGCGAATGCGCGCGATGCAGACGGGAGAAATTAGGAGACAAGATAGGAATACACTTACGGGTCTTGGAGGCAGTGGTAGTGCGGGTGGCCTACACAAGAAACCTGCTGAGCGATGAGGGCAGTGGCTGACCGGGGGTCTCAGACTCGTATACTACCAGCGTGCAGCCGAGGCGCGCATGTGGTATAGTGCGTGTGGGCGAGCGCGTGAACATCGAGGCCGGCCGCCCCCATCGCGCGAGGACGCGACAGAGTCAGACAGAGGGCGGCGGTGGGTGAGGTGCTCACGGAGGCATTGGGCAGCAAGAGCTGGGTTCAAGGGACAAAGAGAGTCGAAGAGAGTGCGAACCGTGGCACACTTAGTTAGCACTGCCAGAGCGAGCTGTCTCGAAGCGGTATGGCTGCGCGGACTGAGCCACAACCTGGAAGCCACTTTGCATCGAGCGCCGCTCAGGGCACATCGCATCTGGTCCGTGTGAAGTGACGTTGATCTGCCGTGCTGTTACTAGTTACTACTGCACCGTCCCGCCCATACCACGATAATCGATAGACGAGATCGACGGTGGGGCTGCCCGCAGTGCAAGGTGTTGTTGACTGCTGACTGTGCAAGGCGACCTCACGTCCAAATTATGTGAACCGCCCACAGCCATACCTTCACCACTCCACTATAATGTCGAGACCTTCGAGTGCGACTGGCCCTGGTGGTCGGTCGTCCACTCCTCACCAGACGACTACTGCCAGAAATCTGGCCAACCTCCGCAAGGCTCAGATGACAGGCCCACGCAGTAACGACAATGTGCTAGCCTCGCTGCGAGCCACCCAGATCAATGCAACCTCCAAGCCGCTGCTTCCGGCCGAACTCATAGCCACTATCCTCGACTACCTACCAGTCTCGGATCTGGCGCGATGTGCCCGTGTCAGCAGGAGGCTGCAGGAGATGGTATACGATGACACGAGGTGGATACAAAAGCTGAAAGCAATTGGGGTGTGGAATGACGGAGAGGCAAGGCAACGATTTGACGAGGGCATGAAGCGGAAGGTGGATGCTCAAAGGGCGCGAGAGGTAGAAGAGGCGAAGAGAACGGGGGCACACCTGCCAGGGAGCATGAATGGACACGGCGACGGCGGACGAAGACACGCTGGGAGCGTAACGCTGTTCGACGCAGGCGTGGAAGAGGCACGGTACAAAACTTCACTGGACAAGCCGCGATCTCCAACCCACAAACGCCGCGAAACTCTTACCGACGGATTCAACGAGCTGTCAATATCGCCTGCGACGCCGATCGGAGGATCGACCTCGACCCTGGACACGAATGCAGCATTGACAGCATTGGCACGAGTACGGTCGATTCGAGGGCATGCGAGGCAGGAGTTTGGGAAGATCTACGCCGCATTGGGACCCCTCTACAACAATCTTGTTCAATCGAGAAATCAGTCTGATTCACTGATATTCCGAACATATCGCGATCCTGAACATCAAGCACAAATACTTTCACAACTCAAGCAGTTTTCGCAATGTGACCACACCGAAGGATGGGCAGACAGGGAAGCAAAGCTCGATTCAATAATCGGAGCGTTCGAGAACGCGGTGCTTCGAGAATTCCAGCAAGGCCTAGCAGCCAACGACATCGATGGACGAATGAAACGATATGCCCATGTGCTTGTCGCAGCGAATGGTGGTGTTGCAGGAATCGACGCCTACATCAACAGCAATCTAATATCGAGTGAGACGAAGCGACTTGGAAATCTGCTTGACTGCCTGGAAGCAGTGGCACCTGGACACGTCGACCTCAACCCGTCTCAACGATATTTCGAGCGATTGGCAGAGCTTATGGTTGATCAGGCATCAACAGTAGATCGCGTCTTCCCTCCTTCTGTCGACGTGCTCACACCACTGCTTTCTCGTTTATGCGACAGCGTGATCGCCGACGCGTTGACGGCATTTTACGATGAAGCCCACAGTCGAGGCCCGGAAACTTACGTGAAGGCGGTCTCTGGCACCTTCGAACAAGCGCTTCGATTCGTTGCTTCGATCAAACCATCAAAGGCATCGCCGACAGACTTCATCGAACAATCTAAACGTGCGGTGATGCAATGTTTTGAACGACACATCGATCTCTACCTTACGGAAGAGCTTGCGTTCTTCAAATCACGATCGAACGACGAGGTCACTCGTTGGGAGAAAGAACTCTCCGAACAGCAGGCGAATGCTGAATCGTTCTTCATGTCCAACGTGCAGCGCCAGGCTGCAAAACGCGATTTCCTCTCGTCCTTCAAGAAAGTGGTGATGATGCCAGTCACTGCATTCCCGTTGTCTTCCCCATTCGGTTCATCCAAACCTGCTCCAGTTCAGGCTGCTGCTACCACAGAAGCGACCTCGCGTCCGATGACACCAAGTCTCGGTGACCCCAAACGTACATCAACTCCCCAGCAAGAGGCACCCACTACAGAGCTCGCTGCAAAAGCCGCTATTATGAATAACAGGCTCGAGGGCATCAAGTCTCTGTTTAGCATTGAGGTAGCTCTTAACCTTACTCACCTTGCCAAAGCTTCGATCGAACGCGCTGCTATAATGGTTAGAGTGGAAGGCAAGCTAGGTGAAGCGGCCAAAGAACAATGCGAAACAGTCTTCGTTGAACTGCTCGATGTTCTCGGCAGCAAACATGTGCGACCCGGATTTGACAAAGCTGTCGAGCATCTGGGAAATTACAACCCGCGACAGGTGCGCGAGTACAGGGCACAAGGCCAAGACCCTACCGCGTCACAAGCCACTGGCGTCGAACCTCTCGTTACCTTCCTCGAACTTGTCAACGTTGGCGACCTTATCCAGCAAATGGTTGATGTCTTCTACTCCCAAGAGATGGTTGCCACTAAGCTTACCGATCGTGATGATTTCCTCAATCCCGCCGTCAAAGAGAAGAAACGCTTTGAGCAGATGCTTGACGAGCGCGTTGCCGCTGGTCTCAATAAAGGCATCGATGTCCTCATGGACGAGGTCGAGTACATCTGCGCAACGACTCAGCTCCCAACCGACTTCAACCCTTCTGCTGCGGCCAATCTCAATAAGAAAGACGGCAGCAAGAGTGCAGTGCCCGACATAGACATTGGCCCTACCGCGACTGCCAAACAAGTGATCGACACCGTCAGCGGACACACCGGCATGCTAATCGGAAGCACCGACAAAACAATGCTCGACGTCTTCATGCAAGAAGTCGGCCTGCGCCTCTTCACCCTCCTGTGCAAACACGTCAAGCGGCAACGCATCTCCAGCGGCGACGGCGGCAGCATCAAACTGATCTCAGACCTGAACCACTACTCCTCCTTCATAACTTCCCTCCGCCAAAAGCCTCTCATCCCATACTACGCTGCCTTGCGCGAACTCGGCCAGATCTACCTCGTGGAGATCGACCCCCCAGGTACGTATTTCGGCGGGCCGAAGGCGAAGAGAGCGAGTTTGCTGCCGAGTACCAAGGCGAGCAAGACGAGTCTGCAGGCGAAAGAGCTGGCGACGATTATTGCTGATAATCAGCGGTATCATGGGATTTTCCCGGCTGAAGAAGTGTATGAGTTTGCGGAGCGGAGGGCGGATTGGTATCTTGTCAAGGGTGATGTGGAGAGAGCGATGTATGGAGTTGGGTGTTCGGTCATGTAGGGATGGGTTGATTAGCATCAACGCAACGAACGTTCATGAATCTCGTGATCATCTGCTCTATCGTTCTCAATGGTTCTTTCCGGAGAGGCGCACGATACAAGCGTGCTGGAGTGGAGTAGATAAAACTTGACCTGCTTGTGGACGGATCAGACTATCAGTGCGATAAGGTACAAGGCTAGCCTAGCAAGATCGCAATCGAGATCCTACACCGGGCGCTTCCAGGTCGATAAGAAATGGTGGCACTTCGAAAGCACGCCTTCGGTTCCTGGTTTTGACATTATTGCTAAGACTGCAGGTCGATAAGAAAGTAACACTTTAGAAAGCTTTCGCCAAAACACGCCTTCAGCTCCTGCTTTTGGCATTGCTAAGACTGCATTTGGCAACAATAATGCTACAAGAGGTAACATTGTCTGAACGTGGGCGCTGGATCTATAGTCCAATGCATGTAAGCAACAGCCACCGACCAGATCGGGGAGGGAGCACGGTTTTAATATCGACATGTTCCTGTCTTTCCCTGTTCCTGTGAAGATGTGGTGTGTTCCAATCACGCGGGCCGTCCTGCCGCTTGAAGGTAAGGAAGGCACTTTCCAAACCTAGGCCCTGTGTTTCTTCCAAATAACGCAAGACACTCTGATAACCACGTGCTGTT
>Ga0265797_10004633_pt1 | contig 20838 bp, 9 predicted proteins | sample P2T30metagenome_FD_192433 | JGI IMG/M metagenome (GOLD analysis project Ga0265797, IMG submission 192433) | Plant litter microbial communities from East Loma Ridge, Irvine, California - P2 T30 | ecosystem: Environmental > Terrestrial > Plant litter > Unclassified | place: USA: California...
GACATGTGGCTGTCGAAACTTAAGGGTATTCCTCACGCCACAAGCCGCCATTCGTGGAAAACTCGCGATCTCGAGTACCTCGCGCGATCCCCACAACAACACTTGTATCCTCAAAAGCTGGGCAACCCTCAAAAACAGGTTCCCGGTAGCGAGTGTGCGTCGATTTACGGCGAGGTTAGTTGCTGGTCAGCTGGATGTTTCGGACAGGACCTGGAAGGTGCCGATCGTATGGAGTACCGCTCTTGAAGCTACTGAGATGCAATTACATGTAGTTGCGGCGTCAGAAGTTGATACAAGATAATCGCTTTCTGACTACTGATTTCATATTCTATTGGCTGCGGTTGATATTACTTCCACCAGGCGTCCGATATTCTGGTGACATCAGGCTTCCAGCAGCTACACGACATATGCTGAAACCGACAAGCTAGTATTATCTGATCCTTGCGTAGATCGAGTACGCCTCCGCGAACACCTTCCTCGTCTTCGGAGACGCCGTTGTTGCGAAGAGATCTGCATCTAGCGAATCTGAGAATGACACCCGCGGCTTCCAAGCAGGAACAGCGGCTCATAGTCAAACACGCGGCAGCGTAGACAGACCCCTGAATGCAACGTTATCGAACCCTCGATGGGGATGGCCGTGTCGATCTTACGCAACGTCAAGTTAGCCTAGTCTGCTCATCACGGCGATGCCGTCGCCACGTTGCCACGTGACCCGCCCCTACACTAATGCTTCTACATTTGGAAGGCGGAACATGTGGAATGGTAATCGGCGTTAGTTGAGAATTAATACGTTCAAGGCAAGAATACACACTTTAACATGATATGTATGGAACGGACACTGATCCTGAAACTATGGACATAACCATTTTCACTTTATGGTAACTGACTGCCGTGGCATGTTCACGAGAATTCTCCTCAATCTTTCGCGACGGGTCACGAAAACACCGATGCGGTTGTAACCTTCGCCGTCGAATGACTGGTGGAGTACCAATCCTCTGACTATATCAACATGCCCATTACTCTCTTTGGTTGCGACGATACACAAGAGTGTGAGCTCTTCTGGTACGTCCCAGTCATCCATTGTTGCGTCAAGTAAGATCTCTGCTCTGCTAGGCCATTCTTCCATGTCTATACAAACAGCTGTTTGCCGAGTAAGATGGGAAGGGAATGTATGAGTGATCACCATTATCCTGGACTGCTTGTGCGAAGAGCTGTCAAATCCGGTGTCTCGATGCTTGCTTTCCCACAAAGCCACCGCAACGGGACCAGAAATCTTCAAAAAGCCTGATTTTACTCGACCGAAACGATAAGCGCCAAAATACGATACGGCTGCATCTTCGAGTAAAGCTAGGTAATCTCCAGACTTGTAATTGACTCGGCAGGAGGTGAAGGAGATGTGTCCGCGTATTGAAGCCCAGGACCATGTCGGTGCGATGATTCTATCCTCACATGTGCTCAACGCTTTGTAAGGGACAATGGGGCCTCCGTTACGACGAGTTCCGGATGTAGTTTCAGTATACGTTCGTTGCCAAAGGAGTGACGCAGGTAGCGACGACTGCCATAGGCCTGCGAGATAGCCATCGCCAAGTTGACTGGGTCGAACAGTGATGATTGTCTGTGCAATGCCTGACAAGGCTACAAGTTTGTCGTCATCCTTTGTCAATTCCCCCATAGAATACAGCTCTAGAACTGCATACCAATCCTCATAGGCCGGTGCGTTGATTAGGGCAGCATGCAGCGTGGTTTCCTGTATGACAATGGGTCGAAATACGGCTGTAACCTTTTCCCAAAGCCTCCGTGCGTATGAGATATCCTGTGGAGTTTCTGAAACATATCTGGCGGGCCATCGGTTGTCTTCTGACTCATCAGCAAGCTGTAGTCGCTTTATATTAATGAGTGGATGACTTTGTAGGGCAGTTGGTAGACCGAGAGGGTAGGTCTCGCATGTAAAGGATTCTCGGCATTCCCAAAAGAGCTGCTCACGCCCAAAGTGAATGAGTCGAGGCGAGAGGATTCGTTCTTGGAGGACCCAACCACGTCGATTCAACGGCTCGTCTGTGAGTTTTCGGGTCCATGCGTCGGCCTCCAACACCACACGATACTTGGTTCTTGTCGCCTCTTGGTTGCAATCACTCCAACTGTTACGCCATTGAATGTACACTTCTGTAGGCAGTACAGTCCGCTCATCTCTTTTCCAAAAGCAACCTCCATCACTGCTGCTAGATCCGGTAGCAGCTATGTTGATGAAGGAATATCTATACACTTTACTCATCAAGTTAGCCTCATGTGCCCAATCCTTCGGATCATCTTGGATGATGCACAGTGAGTCTATCCATAGGTAGCGTATTTGAAAATTCCTTGCAACCTTGATGGCATCCTTGAAGGTCGGTGGAAGCCTTTCACGAGGTATTTCGTGCTGGTGGCTTCGTAGGTTTCTCGTAGTCGTCTTGATAAGATTGGAACCTGTCGTTGCTGGGTTACCCCAGCAATGAGACAGTGTGGCGTACGAAAGTTTGGATAGAAGACGCGTTTCGTCGCAATCTAGCAGGCGTACTAGACTATCTTCAGAGTTACCAATGTCGAGAAGACGTGTTGGAATCCATGGTTCCAAAGAAGCTCTACTACATCGGTCGTGCTTGTGAATGCATTGGTTCAGCCAACGACCAATCAACTCCCAGCTTTGAGGAGAGTCTGTAGACGATGAGGGTGCATATCTGATCACCTCGCCTTCGCCCGAATGTCAGTGATGTTTGAAAGAGTTGCTTTATGATACGACTCACTCTCGGAATTCTCCACAATTTCGAGGACAAAACGTAGACTGAATTCAACAGACTCTAGTAGTTTAAATACCATCTCGAATGAGCTTTGCCAACTCGCTGAAGATGTATCGAATTCGCAGATGATTGGGAATAGGGACGCCAATGTATTGACTGTAAAGGCATCTCTCAAAGATCGTAAAAGTTCTATACAGATGCCGCAAGCGTTCTTGGAGCTTTCTTCGAGCAGTTCCAATGTTGGGTGATGTCGGAGCGATCGAAGGCCAGGTTTGGAACTGATATCGAAGACAAGTAGCTGGCATTTTTTACACAACTCATTGTTAGTAACTGAAGCCATACCTATGATTATCCGCTTCCAAATACTCGAAGCGTTCGAGTAGACGTACGATCAAGTCAAGACTTCACAAGTCACAGCTTTTGTGAAGGCCAGGCACCACATGACAGAAGGTGGGCTGAGCATGAGTGCCCCACCTTGCGCTATCCGTAGCGTCTTCCTACATTGGTCAAACTGCTGCGCCCTGTATCATCGCCACTTACCTGATGTATGCGAGTTTCTGAAGAACGCGTGCCCGCTTAAAGCTTGAAGCATATATTCCCGCAAAGCAAATGAGGTGTGAGGCTGTGCTCTATTTTGATCGGCGTTGCACGATGGCGCGAGAATCATGCAGTAGGCGTCTATACGTAGCTTTCTTGCTTCAGATCATAGCTGGCAATAAAACTACACTCTCAAAAGATACGTTCTAGGATTTCAGCTTAAGCGTTTAGTTGAAAGTCCGGTCGTCCTTCTCTCCACTCGTCAAAGTCCTTCTCACCGGGCATTTCTCTGCCGTCAGAGAGCTTGAGCCTGGGAAATGACCTATCCTCGCGATTATTTGTCGGCTCCTTCTTGGCCAATTTCTCATTGACCAAGACCAAAGCACCAGATTGCCATCCTGCAGCGCTCACCTGGAGAGCAAAATATGCGCCAAGACCGTCTTCGCCGCCGTCTTGGTCCCGGGCTCTGCCTTCTTGCTCAAACCACTCGCTGACTTCGCCCTGAACGTTATGGTCGCTTAGAAATAGCTCCCTGCGCGAAGCGCTTTCTTCAGCGTGTGCTTGGTCGTGCACAACCTCCTTGAGCCACTCGTTCTTCCTTGCGTCGAACCAAATCTGACGACCGGTCGTATATGCGTGAGGGAGCAACTGGCCGTTGTTGTTGAATTGATCATATACAATACCGCGCGCCTTTCCGACTAGGTTGTCATCGTTCATGCCCAGACCGAGAGAGCCACAGCCACCGTTTTCGGTGCCGTACGATGTAATTTTACCATTCGAGTGGAGTGCCAGGTAGTGGTAGTCACCGAAAGCGATCGAGATGACATTAGTGCCCTGCAAAGCCGGTATCTTCTTGAGGCCTTGCATGTCTCCAGAGCTGTTGTGACGATGGCTCCAGCATGATTCAAGGTAGTTTTGATCGCCAGTGATCACTTCGTTGTCCTTGAAGATGGTAAAATTGCGGAACGAGCCTTGAACGTCAAGAGGAGCTCCTTTCTCATGACGCACCATTCGAAGCTCAATAACATCCTCGACTTGGTTCTTGGCTCCAAACTTACCACAGAAGACCTTGCCAAGGTCGGTGGTGAACAAGACAAAATGCTCAAGCAGAACATAGTTAAGCACCGCCCCGACCTCTCGACCTAGAGCCCTCTGCTCATCGGACTCGCGAGTTCCTTTGACATGTTGATAGCCGGTTTGGGGGACCTCGGCGTGTTCCAAGACAAGCATAGTATCCGTGCCGTCCTCACCATGATCCCGTTCGACTGGGTCCCAGACGACAATGCCGATGCCATGTACATAGGCCGAGCTGCGGCTCCAACCTGCTACGACTTGTTTTATTTGCCCAAAGTTGGACGTTGTCCGCGTTGTGTCGTTCAGGGAGATCTCGTTCAATTGTAGGGTTGCGAATTTGACCTGGAGCGCAGGTTTCTTGACATCGTACCATGACCACATCCGACCGCTGTCAGAGAGTCCGAGTATGTGTGCACGACCGGAGGAGAATTGGCGAATGGCGACGGTTGGCTCTTCGTATTGGGCATCGGTGGCGGTAGGAGGATACCCTTCAGGGAAGCGGAGCGGCTGTAGAGGCCCATTAGCGAGGAGTATCCGCTGGCCATCTAGCACACCGGCAGTATGTAGAGTGCCTTTAGAGGTAAGCAGGGTCGTGGACCAGCCACCACACTGCATATCAGCAATGACGCCCAAGTCTCTTGTCTTGTCCATCTCCGTCGGAAAGGCTTGGTGTGCCGCGTACATGCGCCTGCCTGGCCGCATCATGCCAGCTCTCATCCGAGGCCCACGACGGCCATGTGTATGGTCTTCCGGGTCAAGGGCGTGCCCTAGGCGGTTGTGCGAGTTATGACCCCATGTGTAGACGCGGCTCTGGGTAAGCATGCGACGATACATCTTCTGCCAGCGGTCGCCGTCATGTTGCACGACTGGCTGGTTCGGGACGCGAAATGTCGTTCTGGCGAGGTAACTCCAGTACGCGGGATCTAGTTGAATCGACGGTTGTTGGAAGGCTTTGCACGTGCTACAGAGGGCAAGGAAGCTCTTGGCATCTAAGTAGGGAAATACGAGTACGAGGATGTCGAGGGGGAGGTCGGTGATGGAGCTGATCTTGTCGGCCATGTTGGTTGGAAGGAGGCCTCTAAGCTCCTTGTTCGGCGTCGATGTTGTAGTAGCGAGGCTTGTAGCGCGACGTCGATATTCGGGGTAGAGGGGTTGGAGCCTGCTCCAAATAGTGCTGATGACGGGTACGTGCAAACAAGATGTTTGTAGAACGCGAGCGTGGAGGGTACACGCCCAATGACGCAAGGAGCGCGGGGATTAATGCGGGACATTTCCGTTTTCGCGCTAACTCAAAGCAGCGACCAAACTTCTGACTCAATTCACGAGTCTCTATCAATTTTCCGCCTGCCCAGCAACACGTTTCGATCCACGCGTTGCACTGCTCCACCTAACTATTTCGGTCCACTGATATCGGACGACTTCAAAAATACTCGATTGGGGACCATATTCGCGTCACGACACTTGATATTGCCCCACCACGTTGGAGCGTCTGACACCTGACTGGCCACATTCCACTTACAAAGGTCGACGACAACAAAAACATCACATCGCCATGTCTGAAGCCCCCGCTGCCGAGCCAGCGCCGGCACCTGCTGCGGCAGTAGCACTATCCCAAGAAAGCGCACCTGCAACAACAAATGGCGAAGCCGCTCCTGCCACAGATGCGCCTAAAAAGCTCTCGCCAGCAGAGTTGAAAAAGCAAAAGCAAGCCGAGAAGCAAGCAAAACGAGCCCAAGCCAAAGCCGCGGGTGGCACACCGAATCAACAACAAGGACCATCCAAGGATAGCCAAAAACAGCAGAAGGATCCAAAGCAAACATCAAAAGACGCCCAATCAAGACCAGGGCCAGTACGGCGACGACCATCGCAAGCCAACGCACCAGTTCTGAAGGAACCGGAAAAAAGAGCGAAGAAGGACAAGGAACCAAAACAGACTGGCCTCTTCTTCGGTCATCTCTACAGCCAACCAAAGCAGCAATCCCTTGTCGGCGCATCAAAAGATGTACATCCTTCAGTCCTCGCACTTGGCCTACAGTATAGCAGCTATGCCATATGTGGTAGTACGGCACGTATGGTAGCTATGTTGCTGGTTTTCAAGACAGTCATCGAGGCCTATCAAACACCTCCAGGAAACAGTTTAGCCCGGCATCTGACCAGCCACCACCTTGGTCCTCAGATCGAATTCCTAAAGAGCTGTAGACCGCTTAGCATTAGTATGGGAAATGCTATCCGATGGCTCAAGGATAGTAAGTTGACATCTCACATTAAACTAACGTAATAGGCACGGCTCAAAACGCTCAACATAAGCATCAGAACTTGTCAATTAGTTATTCATAAAATACTGACTCCTTCCAGTCATTATCAAGATAGACCCTGCAACGCCAGAGAATGAGGCGAAGCGAGATCTGATCGAGGAGATTGACATATTCATCCGGGAACGTGTCACAGCCGCTGACAGGCTCATCCGCGACCTAGCCGCTACCAAGATCCAAGCTGGCGATGTCATTCTGGTTTATGCCGCATCTTCGATAGTCGAACAGACTATCATTCATGCTCACCAATCCGGCAAACCTTTTACAGTTATTGTGGTTGACTCAAAGCCATTGTTTGAAGGCAAGAAGCTGGCACGGAAGCTCGCAAACCACGGTATCACCGTGCGGTACTATCTCATCACAGGAGCCTCACACGCAGTTAAGGACGCAACAAAGGTCTTCCTAGGTGCGCACGCAATGATGTCAAACGGCCGCCTCTACTCGCGCGTTGGCACAGCTCTCGTATCTATGCTCGCATACTCCCACTCACTACCCGTCATCGTACTCTGCCAGTCCGTCAAGTTCACCGAGAAGGTGGCGCTAGACTCCATTGTCGGCAACGAAGTCGCACCTGCCGAGGAAATTCTATCTGAGGCCGAGCGTCGCGACCTTCTTCCCCTCAAGTCACGTCTTCCAACATCCAAGAACGACGAAAAGTCGTCATCGGAAGAGGCACCCGCCGATACCACAGACGTGTTGAAGTGGATCGACGACGCGAAGAACCTTCATCACCTCCAAGTTCTCTACGATGTCACGCCTGCGCAGTACATCAACATGGTCATCACCGAATACGGAAGCTTGCCGCCTAGCTCGGTTCCCGTGGTTCACCGCTTGAGTACGAACATATGATCCTGTCCAGCGCTTTCTTTTTTGTGTTCAAAGTACTTCCTTAAGCAAGTGCTAACATTGATGGTTCAGGAACTGAAGAGCAGGAGACGATGCCTACTAAGAGGGGTGTTCGTCAAGCTTCCGGGTGGTAGAGAGGTGTTGAAAAGAGGACTGCAGGATCAAATAGATCAATGGCAGTCACGGTATTGGTCTCCTTGTCAGTGTTGCGAGTAGACTAAGATATGATAGGTACGGTTTCATGAGAGAATCAACATCTTACTCCCACCGCTTTTCATTTATTCAGCAGTCATTCTACACGACTAAAAGCTACTCTAAATGCATCTGATACAGCGTATTAACTGGCGACAAGTCCGAGATGTATCAAGATCAAACAGCCATCGCCGCGATTTCGGATTCAAGATCCGCCATCTGCCTTCTCAACCCAGCAAGTCGCTCCTGCTTATCCGCCGTCTTACCATATTGACTAGTGGCAACCGCACCGCAACCCTTCTTCCCCTCCTCTCTCATCATCGGAAACGCCAGCACCTCCTTGATCGTATAGCTGTTCGTCAGAAACATCATAATACGATCCAACCCCGGCCCACACCCAGCCGTCGGCGGCATCCCATACTCCAACGCCTTGACAAACTCTTCATCAATTCCGTGGGCTTCGTCATCCCCTTGAGCCTTCTGCCTCGCTTGCTCCAGAAAACGATCGCGCTGTTCGAAAGGATCATTGAGTTCGCTGTAGAGATTGCAAATCTCAAAGCCACATACAAAGGCTTCTGCGCGTTCTGTGAGACCGGGAATCGAGCGATGCGTCTTCGCGAGAGGCGACATGAGCTTGGGGTGATTCATGATGAAGGTGGGGTTCGTGATGCGCGATTCAATGTACACGCCAACCAGCTTGTCGAGTAAGCGGGCGTTTGTGTGCGGGGGCGAACAGATGATGTTGTGCTCACTCAGGATACTGAGTAAGAATTGCCGGCTGTCTTCCGTATGAAGTTGAGATGGTGGAGGGAACTGAACCTTGCAGGCGTCTTCAAGCGCTGTCATCATGTCAATGCGCTCCCATGGCCCCTCCCAGTTGATCACCTTCGCTTTTCCAGTCTGGCTTGTGAACGTAGTGACATAAGAACCAGTCACATTCTTTACCAGTCCAGAGATCATTTCTTGCGTCACTTGCATCATTACCTCATAATCTGCATCCGCCTGATAAAATTCGCAGCTTGTAAACTCGGGGTTATGCGTTAGATCCATATCTTCGTTGCGAAAGACCCGTCCGATCTCGAATACACGGTCGATGCCGCCGACAACGAGAGGCTTGAGATGCAGCTCTGTAGCCGTACGCAGATACATGTCCCGCTTGAGATCATTGTGGTGCGTGATGAAAGGCTTGGCTGCTGCGCCGCCGGCTTGTTGGCAAAGGATGGGTGTCACGACTGAGATGTAGCCGCGGTTGCGGAGGAAGGTGGTGATGTATGACTCCATGGCATCCCAAGTACGCAGCATATCGCGGCTGCGGCGGTTGGTGATGAAGTCAAGCGGTCGGTCACGATGGCGTGTCTCAGCGTCTGTGAGCGTCTTAGGTAGCATGTGCAGGCTTGGTGCTAGGAGAATGACGCTTTGCGCGAAGAGCGAGAGTTCGCCTACAGGTCGATTGCGTGGCGCTGTTCGGCATGGATGGCCAGTTATGCCAATCTGGTCTCCTCTGGCCAGGTGCTCGTGTTGCTGCTTGTAGGCTTCGAGGTCTTCTGATGAGGTGACCTGACATACGACTTGTATCTCTTCCTCCCCAACCTGAACCTCGTAGAAACGCAGACGCTCTCCTGCGCTACGGATCGTAACGATACGACCGCGCATTGTATACTCAACGTCTCTCAGCTGTTCGCCAGTCGCGATGGACCTATGCCGCTCACGGAACGCTCTAAGGTCCGTGAGATTGGGGATAAACGAAGAATAGAGGCCATTTTTGTGAGCCGCCCTACGCAGATTCTGGACCAAGATAGAGCGGTTCTCGTAGTACTTGTGGGGTGGGAGCGTTTCTTCTTGGTCACGTCTTGCTCGCTGCTTACTTGCAGTTGTGATAGTGCCGTTGGTAGCCATAATGATTGAATGAATATTTCTGAACGCGTTTTATCTGCAAACTGACGAGTATTGCACAGTGGATCGTAAGAAAAAGATGCTTCCGAGTTGTGTTGTACTTCCGGATAAATATTGGAGTTCTTAAGTAAGGCGAACCTCAACTCCAGTCATCGCTTGTGAGTCAACCAATGCATCCTTCGTTAACATTTACGTTATAGGGTAGCACCGAACATGCAAGTACATCCTTCTAATATGTCTCCCTGCAGTTAGGTCTCCTTGGCTACACGTACTGTTAGCTTAATAACAAGAAAAAGCACCAATTAACTATGCAGGTCGTTCACCGAGGTATCCCGGGAATGTGCTCCTAACCAAGCACAACAACTTGGTGCGCTAATTCTGTCATATTTTATAAACCTCCACTTCTACGAATTGTCTTTCATGGATCGCAATGCTCCCATGACATCGATAGGTTGGGTTTTGCCAGTAACCTTTTGAAGCTCAGGGTCATCCACACGCATGAACACGTTGTGCTTCTTCTCGTCACCAATTGTGAACTTTCCTTGTGTCTCCTCGTTTTCTTGTGTGAACGTGTCAAGTTTCTTGATAGCGTCATTGTTCAGTACGCTCTTTGCAAACTTGACGTTGCCCTTTGTGTATTCGTGTCCAGGGTAGACCTTCGTGTCGTCAGGAAGCGCCGCTAGAGTCTCGTTCAAAGCCTTGTGCATCTGCTCTGGAGTGCCTTCGAAGAATCGTCCGCAGCCACCGATGAATAGTGTATCTCCAGTGAATACTGCGCGATCGTTTCCATCCTCGAAGTAGAAGCATATGCTGTCTTGCGTATGGCAGGGTGTGTGGAGGGCTTTGACATTGATAGACCCGATCTTGAAGGTGCTGTCGTGGCTTGGTGTTTCGGACACTTTATCGCAGTCGCGACCACCGATTACAGGTAGGCCGAACGCTTTGATCTGGTAGAGCCGTTAGCTGGTGGCACTCGAAGACTCATGTGGTGGCTCTTCACTTACGACATCTACATTACCTCCCGCATGATCACGGTGGCTGTCAGGTGTGTTAGCAGAGTCGAGTCGTCAGGAGTAATCACCCTACTGATGTGTGTTAATGATCTTGGTTAGCTTGAGGCCGCCAGTGGTTGTTTGCTCTCGCAAAACAGGTAGAACTCTATAGCCCAGTCAGTTGTGTGCTTACTTCCTTGGCCTTCTAACATACTCCGGAGGATTGGCAGGGTCAATGATAACAGCTTCCTTAGTCTTGTCATCGGACACCAAGTAGGCATAGTTGTTGCCCGAACCCTCCCCTGACCAGTAGGTTAGATCGCATCCGACGTTCAAAATTCTCCATCAGGGTGCTCGTACACATGGGAATTGATTGGATATGCATGGCGCGTGCTGGTATGGACGATGGCTGCTTGGCGTTAAATGCTGTTTTCGATGACTCGATCAGAACTGTAGGCAATTACCTTGAAAGCGGGTCGAGCAAGTGATACTAGTGGGTATCTTCTAATGGCTGCAGTGAATAGGCTCATAAGGAAGGTGCAGAACAGAAATTGGCGGAGGCTTGGGAATGTCATGAAGCTTCGAGATGACCGAGGTGATGACGTTACTGCTTGTTATCGATAAGGTATGCCATTAGTCACGTGACCGGTGGCCCACTTCCGCAACGCGTCATGCTGCATCTGTCAAACGCGTTCGCTTCAAATATGGAGTCCACTCAGAACACAACACACTCTAAACATTGGCGTATGCCCAGGATCCAAGCACAGAAGCACGTGTCGAAGTGAGAACGGATCAAATTTAACATATAACACAAGACTACGGATACAGTCGACGAACGCCTAAAGGCTAACCCAGCCACGCCATTTCGATGCTCATATGCAATCATAAAAGTCGTCAAACATTACAGCAACCTCCCTACAACAACGACTTCAGTCTCTTCTGCAACTCCGGCTTTTCGGACGACCCTTCACCCCTCAGACGCTGTTCTTGAGGATCGTGCAATGGGTCTCGAGTTACTGTGGCCCTGATCTTCTTGCCGAAATACTCAATCTCCACAGACTTTCCTTCGCTTACATTGCTCGGCAGCCATGCATATGCGACAGGCTTGCGTACCGTGTAACCAAAAGCGGCGCTGGTAACATAACCAGCTCTTTCGCCTTCCACGAAGACTGGCTCTTTACCCAGAACCATGGATCGTCCGTCATCGACAGTCAAGCATCTAAGTCGCTTAGATGCTGCCTTCCTAGAAAGCTGCTCTAGTGCCGCTTTACCAACGTAATCCGCCTTCTTGTCCATCTGGATCGCGTACGTCACGCCAGCCTCCCATGGGTTGTGCTCAGAAGTCATGTCTGAACCTGAGGCTCGGATACCCTTCTCGATTCGTAGTCCATTGAAGGCGGCGCGACCTGCAGCAACTAGACCGTGGGGCTTGCCCGACTGGAACAATAAGTCCCAGAGGCGCAGGCCATATTCAGGTGTGGTTTGAACCTCCCAACCGAATTCGCCGACAAAGGACTTTCGGAACATCGTGACGGGAATTCCAGCTATGCTCGTCTTCTTAACACCCATATACGGCAAGCCTTTGTTGCTGTAATCATCCGAGCTGATTGTGCGGATAACGTCCCCAGCGCGAGGACCCCAAAGACCAAGACAGCATGTACTGCCAGTGACGTCTCGTACCTGAGCCCACTGACTAGGTGTGTGCTTTTGTTGACGACGTGCTTCGCGTGCGAGGTAGGCAAGATCGGTCGCAGTGTTGGCGCCCACTTGGAACAGGTCTTCCTCGATCCTGGACACAAAAATATCGCTTAGTACGCCGCCGTGGCCATTGACAAGGAGAGTATGGGTGATAGCGCCAGGCTGCTTGGAAACATCACTGGTCGTCAATCTCTGAAGCAGGTGGACAGCACCAGGACCGGAGACCTCGAATCGATGGAAAGTAGTCATATCGTACAATGCTACTGCGTTTCGTGTCTTCCAAGCCTCGGCCGCAGCGATTGGCGAGTAGAACTTGGATGACCAAGCATCGCGATCGACCGGCTTCCATTCATCCGGCAAGGTGCTGACCAGATCCGCATTCGCTTCATACCAGTGTGGACGCTCCCAGCCTCCTACTTCTAGGAAGAAAGCGCCTTGCTCCTGTTGACGGGTATAGAACGGGCTGACGCGAAGGTTTCGAGGGTTCTCTTTCGGTGCGAGGGGGTGGATGATATCGTAGATCTCGACGAAGTTCTGTTGCGATGTCTCGCTGACGTATTCTGGGCTGAGCTGTACTTCCTCGAATCGTGTTAACTCGCACTCCGCAATGTCGACTGTCGAACGACCTTCCGTAAGAGTCTCTGCGACAGCTCGAGCTACACCGGCCGAATGTGTTACCCACACAGCTTCGGCGACCCAGAAGTTATCGAGGTTGGGTGCTTGTCCGACAACGGATCCACCATCTGGGGTGAAAGAGAAGATGCCGTTGAAGCCGTCGGCGATCTCAGTCTCGCGGAGAATGGGAAGCAGCTCTTTGGTAGCTTTCCAGGCCGGCTCAAAGTCTTCTGGTGTGAAATCTAGGCGAGAAGGCATATGCTTCTCATCAACGTGTTTCGGTGTTACACCCAGATCTGAGGCCTTGACAGGCATTGGCCGATGACCATAGTAACCAATTCCATACTGCTCCCCATGCTCTCGGTAGTATAGATCTTGGTCTTGGTGTCGCAATATGGGCAACTCGGCGTTCATGGCGTTGATCTTCTTGTTGACTTCGCGGTTCTGGAGGCCTGGTACAGCCGTAGTCTTCGCATACTGGTGCCCTAGAGGAAGAAGAGGGACCTTGAGTCCAATCATGGCTCCTATCTCCACACCCCAGAAACCAGCACACGAAACAACTATATCCGCCGGTACAGAACCATTGTTCGTTGTCACACCGGTGACTTGACCGTTCGCTTGTTCGATTCCGGTAACGACGGTATGCTCGAGGTATTTGACGCCCGCGTTGCGTGTGTTTTCGATAAGTAGCTGTGTCGCGCGAGCTGCTAGTGCCAAGCCATCGCTTGGAATGTGAAGACCACCTAGCACCATATCCTTGTTAAGGAGAGGGTACTTCTTGAGACATTCTTCGGGGCTGATCAGGTGCGCTTCGATGCCCCATGATTGTGCGTATCCGTGTTTGCGCTTGAGTTCCTCCAATCGTTCTGGGATTGTCGCGATCTCCAAGCCACCCAACTGGTTGAAACAGTTCTGTCCGTCTTTCTCGAGCGCTGAGAACTTCTCGACGGTGTATTTGGCGAGTAAAGTCATTGTTTTGGAAGGGTTCGTCTGGAATACCAGGCCAGGCGCATGTGACGTTGAACCACCAGGCATGCTCAATGGACCCTGCTCAATCACCGTGATGTTGTTCCATCCTCGTGAGACCAGCTCATCAGCGAGGTTGGTGCCGACGACACCGGCGCCAATGATCACAACACGCTGGGAGGTCGCCATTGCAAAAGAGTTGAAGAGTATGGGTTTGGATAATTGGTTCCCAAAGAATGTAGGAGGAACTCCTCTTAAGGCTGTTTGCGCTCGCGATAACGGACCATTTCACTGTGCTCTGCCATCATAGAAGCCGAAACTAAGCGCAGCGCAAACTTCAATTGGCAAAATAATTCCCATGGCGAATCCAACTGCAGAGTCATGCACGAAATCAGTCCACCGCCCCGCATGGGATACTTACGACATTGGTGGGGAAGATGCCAGTCGTGGATGTAGGGTCCTGATGTCCATTTTGGGGTTAGTAACGATCGAAGAGGCAAACCGTCTCGGGACTACATAGCCTGCCGCAACCCCGCCTCGCGTGTGCGCAACACCACCCCATCCTTCTCACGATAATTGCACCTACGAGCATTCCATCATGTTCGACATCAGAGTCTGAGTCAGGTAAGTACGCGTAGCATGGAGAGCTTAGTATGCTTTTCCCGTCAGCTGGACTTCAATGGTTGTCCTGCCGCGAATACCATCATACCTCACCCGCTGCAATTTCATCATTATGACAAAGACGAGCACCTGCTTTGAAAGTGAGGGTGATTTACCGCCATCAGCCTTGCGACAGCCTATCGCTAGCCAAAAATCCGGTATGCGAAGTATCCCACCATTGCGACAAAAGCCATGCGCCAACAAATCTCCCGGATCCGGCCTCAATCCTACAGGGCTTTTCGAGAGCACCAAGCCCATGGATCAGCATTTGCACCGCACGATGTGCAAGACGACAGGGAAAAATGGATCATAACGCCAACCCATTGCTGTCGCCCCTATCGCCCACACCCAACTTCTAAGACAGTGTCAGGACAGCTTTCGCAAAAGGCTTACCTGAAAGGTCTCTTTCTGAGCACGTTCTTCAGCATATCGATGCTGCGAGACAAATGGCAGCTTATATCGTCATGTCGCCCTAACACCTCAAGCGCCAGAGCGAGCCCAACGTGACACTGCGCTGCGCTGCCATCACAATTCGGGAAAATTTACGACAGCCATTGCCGAAAGTATCCAAACCCTCCCGACCATCACTCTTATGGCTAGGAGGGGTAGAGACATGCGAGATGTTGTAGTAATCTCCCGCTTACGACGGCGCTGGCATCAAGACCAGTGACGCTTTCCTGCCGTACACGTTGCGCAGCTCGTGTCGCTTCACTTCGCACTCGTCGGCGCCGCGTCGATAGTACGTGGGCTCCGATATTCGCACGACAATCTTAGACAGAGTATCACGAGCTGCATTCCATCAGTCGCTATCAGCTGCGACACCGAGTCTAAGCCCGACAGCTCATCTAGATAACATCGCTATCTCGATGATAACAGCTGCGATCAACATCGTCAAGAAAATCTTCGATAAGAGCACGATAGCCTTTGGATAATACGACCGCAATAGTTCCGCAAGAACTTGCTGGTGGGAGTCTGAAGGCGCCTTGGGCTGGCGTCCCTTGTCCGTATTTGGAAATCAGATCCATTCAAGTCCGTGCCAACAAGAGGGGCAACGACGAGAACGGTCTATACGTTCGGTCACCATTATCTTTGCCTGCAGTCAATGCACAGTCAATCAAACTACTCTGGGGTAATACGACGCCATCCACTTACATGACGCCGTTGAGCTCTAGCCCTGCTTTCTAGAATGTTGGTTTGATCACGATGGTAGCTCGTGCGTTAACGGAGGGACGTGAAAAATAGGTCAGAATGTGTGGCGCCTGACGGTCACCTGCAGCCGAATTACGTTCCCACATCCCACTGGCTATCGCTCCCTGGGTGCGAATGGAAGCCATAACCCCATGGGGACTTAGTCGTTTGTGTTACTTGATAAGAGTGAGGAGGCAGAGTATTGGAAGACAGTATAATAATGCTTGCGACGTCCTCACACTGAACTCCATCTTCTCGAGTATACTTGCACAGCACCCAAGTGACCATCTTCGACTACTCTTCGCACCTCACCACTTTACACAGAGTACAACTATACATTCTTCCAACACACATCTTTGACAATGGTCGGGTCACTCCTGAGTTATTTTGGGTTCGGCGGCTCAGCCGCCGCCCAGGCGCCACCAGAGAACCAAGCTGTACGGGCCTTGCCCGCCAACTGGTATACCTCTGAGGAGATGTACCAGCTTGAGCGACGCGCTATCTTCACCAGAAGATGGCTCATTCTTACGCACAAGTCAAGACTCGCAAACCCCGGCGACTTCCTCCGCTACAACGTCGCCAACTACGACATTGTTGTTTCCAAGGACCGATCTGGCGAGATTAACACATTCCACAACGTATGCAGACACCGCGCATACCCCGTCGTCGAGAAAGACGGTGGCAACGCAAAGATCTTCTCCTGCAAGTACCACGGCTGGTCGTACGGTTTGAACGGCAAGCTCGCGAAGGCACCAGGCTACCAGGAGCTTCAGAACTTCGAGAAGGCCAAGAACGGTCTTTTCCCTATTCACACCCGCATTGACCGCAATGGCTTCATCTGGATCAACATGGATGCGAAGAAAGAGCCTGAGGTGTCATGGGAGTCACAGTTCGACCACGTCGACGAACAGACAAGATTCGACCAATTTGACTTCAATGACTACGAGTTCGACCACACATGGAACCTTGATGGTCCATTCAACTGGAAGATTCTCGCAGACAACTTCAACGAATGCTACCACTGCAAGAGCACACATCCCGATCTCACAACAGGTCTGATCGACCTCGAGAGCTACGATGTCTACTGCTCAGCCGACCACATCCAGCACGACCCCAAGACGCCCCAAGACCGCAAGGATCTTGGCCAGGAGATCTGCTCCACATACTGCTTCCCCAACGCTTCCTTCACTGTCACAAAACACTTCCTCTTCATGCAGAAGTTCATGCCTAAGTCGCCCACTGAGTCCGTTATGTACTACGAGGTCTGGAAGAACAAGCACTCCAGCCAGGAGGACTTCCTTCTCATCAGTGACACCTACAAGCGAGTCATGGGCGAGGACAAAGTCCTGTGCGAGCGCGCCCAGAAGAACATCGAGGCAGGCATCTTCGTCAACGGCGAGCTTCACCCACACATGGAGAAGGGACCTCTCTTCTTCCAGAAGAGATGCCGCGAGATTGTCATGGAGCACGGTATGAAGGAGAAGAAGGCTGGTCAGAAGATCTGGCCTGCCAAGCAGCAACTCGAGCCTACAGGTACCTCGGCCATCAGCAAAGAGATGGAAGACTTCTGCGAGGGTCTTGCCTGTGGCAACGATAACGAGAAGAGTGATCTCGCTTGGTAGTCGGCAACGCGAAAATTACGACTGATGATGCATGGCTTTGGTGTTTGGAGCGTTATGGGTACTGGAGGCTTTGAACTCGTACTTTGGGATTTGTTGTTTGACAGCATTCTTTGTAATGACTCTTAGCGATGTTCGCGCGATAGCGCAGGTTTCATTCCTGATTCTCTAGATAGAATGCACTTTCTTGCCTTTACATGTCGTCCTTGCTTGCTTCTGGTGACGCGCGATAGTGGGTATGGCTTTGACCCTGTCTCGTTCTTCTCTCCGCATGACGTATCATTATCTTCATCCTTCTACTTCCCCACATGAGCTTAAACACGCGTCGCAGTACCAGATCTGCATCGCCGTTAACGGACGGTTGATATCGCACGGTGTTTTGGCCCTAATCGGGAAAGAATGTGCATTGGCCAATCGGATGCAGTGGCTATCTGAGATAGCCGCTGGTCTTGAGAGCGATACGACAACAGTGATCATCCAGATACGAGCCGCTGATAGTGTGCGAGAAGGTTAAATATCGATGCCGTAACGCTCTTTTGAAAGCTAGATAAAAGCATCGAAATCTTGCTCTGAAAGCTGTATTCGGGTGTTGATATAGGACCAACCTTGGGAATATCGAGCTGTCCACACTTATAATTAAATCTTTCCAACGCAGTGCACTTGATTGTTATGAAACCTAACCCAAGACCGCAATTACATACATGGTAAAGTTGAAAATGCCATGTATACAATACTGTGGCGGACAGATATCGCGGATAGGATTCATAAGTCACGTGTTCTATGACGTCAGTTGAGCACCATATACGCCCCGTTGACACGCAGGGCGTGTTGGAGCAGTTTTACATAAAAGCAACTTGGCGCAACGTAAAGCAAACTAGGGAGTGAAGGCTTGACGTCGAAATATCGCATCACCGACGTTATACACCATGTCAGAAACGAAGCACATCGTCTTCGATATAGTCGGCACGCTTGTGTCGCACGAGCACTTCTACGCCGTCATCGACCAACGCCTTGGGTCCAAACTCCAGCCCCACAATATCTCCGCACGTCTCCTTGGTTACGCATGGCTCGAAACGGCAGAGCGTGAATATACATACCTCTCGCTTTCGGGCTCTTACGTCCCATTTGCCAAGGTTTTCGAATCCATCTTTTTCCGCGTCTTGCACTTCGCTGGAGTAGCAGAACCGCGTAGTGTGGCGAGCGAAGAAGATGTGAAGTACTTTATGCAAGAGTACAAGAAATGTGAGGTTCGGCCTGGTGCAAAGGAATGTGTGGACAAAATAAAGGAGGCTGGTTGGACAGTCTGGGCATTCACTAGCGGCGATCGCGAAAGAGTGCTGGGATACTTTGAGAAGGGCAACATCAACATCGACGGTGATCATGTCGTTACATGTGACGAGATTGGTGTAGGAAAGCCAGAAGTTCAGGCATACGAAAGGCTGAGAGGAAAGATTGGTGTTGAGAATACAGCTGGGGAGCTTTGGTTTGCCGCTGCACATGGCTGGGACGTCAGCGCTGCGGGGAGGGCTGGGTTCAAGACGGCATATTGCTTGGTGTTGGAAAAAGAGGCTTTAGAGGATGTGTTTGGAAAGATGGACATCGTTGCTGAAACGCTGCCAGCGCTTGCAGAGAAAGTGACTTCTCAATGAGAGGCAATTAGAGAAGATATCATATTTCGAATATGGTGACAACCCAGTTTCTACTGCCATTCATACTGACCAGTAGCCACAAACGAAGTTACTGCACTGCAGTTATTGCTTTCTGTTTAATATTGCGTACGGGGATAGTACATAAGAAAGAGAGAAGTTGCAATCCTGCTCAGCGACGAACAAACCAAAAAGATTATCGCCCAAGCATTTCCTTGGTCTTAAGACATCAACTGAGCGTGCAAAGCTCGTACATTACTCCTCCGGAAGAGACTGAGGGCTATCAACGTGAATACCAAAACGACGATCGCATACATGAACATGCAAACGACCAGAAAATAGAATGGCGCTTTTCTAATCTTCGTGACCGTCATATCATAGCGCCAACGCTTTTCGATGAACGGAGCCGGATCGTAGACACCAGCCACAAGCGCCAGAAAGGTTTGGCTGAAAGCAAGCTCCATCGCGTCCAGGATCGTCGAATGAGATAGCAATACCGACATGGCAGCTTTCTCAAAGAGTTCGTAGCTACCAAAGCCAGCTTGCAGTGGTGCTTTGATCATGGCTGCGATGCTGGGAGCGGTCAATGTCGTGTTGAAGACGAGGATGCTACCATTGACAAGTGAGTACGTAACGTCGTAGACCGTAGAATTGCACGACATCGCGAATCCCACACGCCCGTCTCCGATCTCAACAACAATGCCTTGGGGTACCTGCGGGTCTCCATAGAGAATGAGGTCATTCAGATCGATACTGTCTACAACAGCTGTGACGTTGTAGCTGAATGGGTTCAATTGGGATGCGATGGAAACGTTCAGCGAAGGGTCATTGTGAAAGTCGAAGAACGTTGTGTTCCAGCCCTTGAGACGCTCTAGCCCATTTGCTGGTATCTCATTCAAGTCGCCATAGAAGCCGTTGGAGCAGTGATATGGTATCGAGGAAGCATCACTTGTAGTGTTGTAGATTCCACAGTCCGTAGTGATTGCAGTGCACTCGGTTACAACGGAAATCGTTTCGGCGACGTAATCAATACCAACTCTTTCTACATCCTGGTTTGTCAGATCTAGTTTGCTGACTTTTGGGCTATCGCTGTATTCCTCAGCTGACCATGGATTGAAGTAAAGAACGTGCTGTTCATCCGTGACATCGTCGATATGCGTGACAAGCTGGGTGTATATGAATGCGCCAGCATCCCAGGCCACATTTAGGGTGTTGAAATCCTCGTTGTTGTATTCTCCTGTTTGATTCAACAGTCCTGTCGCAAGCACTCGATATGCTGATGGAGCGTCCAAGAGTGTCCAAGGTTTGCTCGATCCATTTATTGTGCAAGGTGGAAAAGCGTCGTGATCGTAGCTACCAATGATCGTTTCATTGAATGGACATATCGCTTCATTGATCTTGAAACCGCCAAAGAACGGGGGATCGCCTGGCACATAGTTAGGGCCTGGGGACGTGCCTTCATAGACGCGCTGTAACGTTGGAGCAAGAGTTCCTGACAATACTTTGTCTATTACTGTCAGTTTCGTTCAGGGTTCTCGGTGAGCTTAACTACCTCCGACTAGCAGAAGAAATCTAATCCACAGATTAGCATATTGACATTAGGCGGACGTAAAAAGATACATGCGTAAGAATTACACATAAAAAAGCGCCAATACCGGCGATCCTGGTTCCACTCGCAATCTTTGTCTTCCGAGCACGCCATAATCGAAGTACAGTCCAGTTTAGAAGGAACGTTTGGTCGCCATGTAAAAGCTTTTTCATATCTTGGTCTATTACTTCGTGTCGGTTCGACAGCTCAAGCGCTACGAGAAACGAGTAAAGTAACA
>Ga0265797_10004634_pt1 | contig 20836 bp, 22 predicted proteins | sample P2T30metagenome_FD_192433 | JGI IMG/M metagenome (GOLD analysis project Ga0265797, IMG submission 192433) | Plant litter microbial communities from East Loma Ridge, Irvine, California - P2 T30 | ecosystem: Environmental > Terrestrial > Plant litter > Unclassified | place: USA: California...
AAACGGTTCCAGGCTCGTTTGTGGTGAGCTTGGGTGCTGGGATTACAAATTCCTCTTCTAATTGGACATCACCATCGTCTTCTGGGGTGACAACCATCTCAACGTCCACCAATACGGTGTCATCAAGGGTGTTCTTGATGTCGTATTGGAGGACAATGTGATCCTTGAAGATATGTTTGATGGCAGTAACGACGTATTCGGTCTCTGATTCGGTAAGCTCGACGGGATCGCTCGACTTGAGTACACCACCATGCGCTGCCAATTCCGGAATCTTTTGTAGCTCCACTGCGTACTTTTGCGCATTGTTTGCCGCATTGGCTGCAGCGTCTGCGCCGGCTTTTGATGGTGCTTTGGTGGTGCTGGGGGCTTTGAGGGTCGGTGTAGCACCTTCGGTCTTCTTAGTAAGATCTGCGGCATCTGCTTGCTCGCGCGATACTGTTGGGATCTTGGTAATGTCGAAGGCAGTTTCAAAGGTGTCGCGAGAATCCGAGCTAACGTACATGGCCAGCTGATGCTCGAGAACAGGCAGCGAGAACATTGAGTCGTTGCGAATGAAGCTAATTGCCATGTCGTCGTCACCTTGGTCCATCAATCGGAGGTTCAACGCAGCCCGATCTCGGACCTCGTCGTCAACATCGTCGAGACACCTGGTAAGGAGAACATGCACCGACTTCTTGATCTCTGGGTCTTTCTGACCAACACCGAACTTGGCAAGGGCGGAGGTAGCTGCAGCCCTAACAATAGCGTTTTCCAGAACCACGCGATTGTAGATGTAGCGAATGTACTTTGTGGGGTGCGGTGTCGAAGGGCCTTCACGTCCGAGCACGAATAGAATCCTGACAGCGAGCTTCGTAAACTCGCAGTCTTCGATGAATTCGCAAAGCGTCGCAAGCGCATCTTCCTTGGCCTCGGGTACGAAGCGAATGAGATCCATAATCGCCTCGACAACAGCACGCTTGAATTCATAGCCACCCTCATCGCGCAATATGCCACTGAGGAAGGTGAGGAAGCCTGACTGCTTGGCCTTGAACTTCAAAGCCAATGTTCGGACAGCTTCTACAATCGTGACCTTGAACTCGTCCGTAATCTCGGCCATGAAGCCTGTGATTTGCTTCATCAACCTGTCTACTGAGGACTCATTGCCCGTCTTGAGGAGTGTAGTGATGGCGAAGGTAGCGATGCTGCGGTTCGAGTTTGTGATGAGCGATTCGATATCTTGGTTGCACGAGCGAACAGCATCCGGCTTGAAAGATGCCATTTGCGACAAGATGCGGAGAGCAGCAAACTTGGTAACGGCGCGAGGGGAGGTCAGGAAGAGCTGGAGCACGTGAACAGCTTGCACGAGCTCGGCGTCGGTAACGTCGCGCATGTCAGTGATGGCCTTTGCGGCCTCGAAGTTGACCATCTCGGACTTGTGGCGCAACCAACCGTCGAGGAGTTGCATCATAGGCTGTAGACGTTGTTAGCAAGACAAGCTGGCGGAACTATTATCGACGACGGCGTACCTTTCGCAGATTTGGGTCCTCCTCAGCCAACTTAGCTGCTAATCTGACTAGCAAGACAGTGGCAGCAGGGCTCTTGACTACACCTGCAGCCGAGTACTGCTGTACCATCTTGACCAAGCTCATCCTGTCGCCTGAGCGCATCTGGTATAGCAGTCCAATGGCGTGGTACTGTGTCATATAGTTTGTGCTGGCCTGCAGAGTGGTATGCGAGCCTCCTCCAAATCCACCCAGGAAACCACCGCCTGACTTGCTTCCAGAAGCTGCCTCGGCGGCTTCAGACTGCCATCTTCGAACGACGTCCTTTGCGACAGGGAGAAGGTGGTAGGAGGACACGAGCGCGGCTGAGGCTACCGAAGGGTTCTTATCGACTATGCACGTCTTGACGAGACGCTCGATGGCTTGTACGGTGGAAGCGTCGATGACACGGCAGAGGGCGCGGATGGCATTTGGGCGGTATACGACGTCGCTGCCGACAGAGGTATCCTTCATAATCGAAGAGGTGACCATGATGACATCGTCAGCAGAGCCAGCGAGCTCCTTGATGACCAGGTAGACCATCTGGCGGAGAGAGGCATCCTTGTTCTGGAAGAGCTTTGAGATGCCGAAGAAGAGGGTCGTGGCTTCTTGCCGACCCCAGCTCTCTCCGGTGAAGAGCAGCAGGGCCAGCTTCGTCAGGATCACTCTACATTTCCTGGGCGATATAGGGCTCTGGTTGAATACTCGTGCTGGACAGCAACGTCAGCGTCCATTGCGCGCAGTGCTCCCCGCTACTTTGGCGTGCAGATGTAATATGTGATAAGTGACATGAAATATGGCGCCTACCTTCTTGGAAGACGGATGTCTTGTCGATTTGCGCCACGCCGCCAGCGTCCTCGTGCTTCTTGTCCATAGTGCTTTGGGTGCAGCACCGAGTGCTAGCTCTCCTTGGGTATGTAGACTTGTCCCTCTCTTCCTCCGCCTAACGTGGCCTTTTGCGACGGGGTGCAGTAAACGTGTCCGGATGCCACCCTGCAATTGCAATTGCGTTGGACGAGGGCGTGAGTGTATTAGGCGTGGTTTGTTTTTGCCGTAGTCTAGTCGTCCTGAATTGGCGACGTTGACGATTGAAGATGGCCTCGCCGGCGGGAGTGCACCTGCAGGGATGTCGCCGTGTGGGCTGCTCTTGCATGTCCCAGGCCTTGGCGCTCGGAAACTCCAACTAAATCTAGTGCGGGTATTCAAGGCGTTGGGCGCCCCGAACTTGTACCATTGTTGTCGCTCGCTCGTTTTTCCTCACCTTCTCATTCATACACACATCCAACATAATGGCAGCCTCAATACCACGCTCACGGTGTCTCCTTACATCCTCCACGCTGAAGGCGGTCCCGCGCTCGAGAACACTAAGAAGTTTCGCCACAACCTCCGATACTCCACAAACCTCAGTGCCCTCGGCCCCCGGAAAACGATCACGGCCCCCAACATCCTTCAGTGATACTCTGAATGCCGGTCCCTCATTTGGCGACTTTGTAAGCCCTAACGCGCCCCTCTCCCCCGCCGAGGCCTACGAGATCAAGACAGTACAAGTTGGCCCAGAAGGCCGCAAGAAGACCATCACACGACTACCGGAGTGGCTGAGAACGCCAATACCCTCGAATGCGAATCAGAACTACAAACAAATCAAAAAGGATCTTCGCGGCCTGAACCTGGCCACCGTATGCGAGGAGGCAAGATGTCCCAATATTTCCGACTGCTGGGGCGGCAGTTCCAAGAGTGCAGCGACGGCGACCATAATGCTCATGGGCGATACCTGCACACGGGGCTGCCGTTTCTGCGCTGTAAAGACATCTAAGGCGCCTCCGCCACTAGATCCACATGAACCGGAGAACACTGCGGAGGCGCTGCGGAGATGGGGTCTGGGCTATGTCGTCATTACCGTCGTTGACCGCGACGACCTTGCGGACTCGGGAGCCCATCATATTGCAGAGACCATCATGAAGATCAAGCAGAAGAACCCGACTCAACTTGTCGAACTGCTGGGCGGAGACTACGGAGGTAACTTGGAGATGGCTAAGGTTGTAGCGCGGAGTGGCGTTGATGTTTTTGCGCATAATATCGAGACTACTGAGCGCCTTACGCCATTTGTACGCGATCGCAGGGCCAAGTTCAGGCAGAGTTTGGATGTTTTGAGGTCGGCAAAGGAGGCACGACCAGAGCTCATCACCAAGACGAGCATGATGCTGGGTCTTGGAGAATCCGAGGAGGATCTCTGGCACGCACTGAGGGGTACGTCCGCGTCATCGTATGCATAACTAGAGGAAACTAACAAGCCATTCAGAACTTCGCGCAAACGACGTCGACGTCGTAACCTTTGGCCAATACATGCGGCCCACCAAGCGCCACATGGCCGTCCACGACTACGTCACGCCCGATAAGTTTGAGCTCTGGCGCCAGCGCGCCCTCAACATGGGTTTCCTGTACTGCGCTTCTGGTCCGCTCGTGCGCTCAAGCTACAAGGCCGGCGAAGCCTTTATCGAGAATGTACTTAAGAAGCGGAGAATGGGCAGCGCGGGCAAGAGCGACGTTGCTGAACTGAGTGCTGCAGAGGAAGCCGGAAAGGCGTTATGATTATGCAGATATATATGTAGAAGGCGTTCTTTGCTAAACTCTTCCAGGATCAGCTTCAACCAAATCTTGGCTTCGGCTTTTGGCTTCATGCCGTGTAACGTCAATGTAACAACAGTTCCGCAAGCTCCTTTGACAAGTAATATTGGTCTAATAGCAAGAGTCCATATGTACAACCCTACATGATTCGCCGTTTCCATCTATGTGTATATCCCGACGTAGTATTGCGTCCTCCGTCTCAATGAATGAATGAATGACTGAATGGAGGGAAGAAAAAAGATCCCCCGAAAAAATTGCCATCCTATCAGTCTATAGCATCCGAGTTGAAGCAAGCAAGGGAATAATAACATGGGTATATACAGGTTTACCAAAAAAAAGCGTACCTAGATGCGCTGTAAGGAGACTAAGTGGATGTAGATGAGTTGGCAACAAGAAACGGGCAAATCGCAACTCGCAAAGAAAAAGATCGTGCAACAACCTGTATCTACCATCGAAGAACATTCAAGTGCTCTTTTCCGGAGAGGCTAATTATTAGGCATACCAGCGCGCAAGTTATCATACTTGCTAACCGGGTAGCTGAGCAAGTTGGGCGACTGATCAAGTTGACTCGTTCCACCAACGCTCTTGACAAACTATTTCCATATTGTCAGTCACCAAGAAAGAAAAGGAAGAGGGGAAATAAAAAGAAACTTACAGTCGAGATCAAACTCCCGTCACCCGTTTTGTCACTTGAGCTCTCCCACCACATACCTCCGCCAAGACCCTGGTCCTTGATATACTGCGTCTTCTGCTGGATAATGGCAGGAGTGTCATAGCTGATCATAAATCTCTGGCTTGAGTCGTAACTCCAGCTTGCAGCAATATCGGTATCGCTGTATACTACGGCACCGGCTTGCGGAAGGACTTTGTAGTCATACACACCTGCTTCCCAGGTTCCTTGGCCGACACCCGAGAAAGGTTGGCCGGGACCCGCAGTGTTTGCAAATGATCGGCCGTACAGGGGCATGCCGACAACAATTTTGGATGCGGGTACACCGGCGGCTATGTAGTCTGTGAGAGCCTTGGAGGTACTGAACATGGTGCTGCTTGGATTGTTCCTAGATGGGAACCAGTTGGCCATGTGGCCAGCATTAGTGTCCCATGAGCCGGCGTAATCGTAGGCCATCTAAACGTCGTGTTAGTGATTATAGCGTTATTAGGTGGGATAGAGGCGCTTACCAAGTTCCAAAAGTCGAGATACTGGTCCATGGCCTTGAGCTTCATCTTGTTGTAGTTGGTGGGGCCTGCAGGAGAGGCAACAGTCAAAAGAAGATGTTGGCCATTTGCATTCTGGGCAGAGTAGGTATCAAGTGCTTGACGGACTGCGGCCAGGAGGAGGACCATGTTGTTCGCTTGTGTATCGTCCGCGGGATATTCCCAGTCAATGTCAAGACCATCAAAGCCAAGATTGGACAGGATCTGTACTGCACTGCTTGCAAACTTGGCCCGGCCATCTGCGGTCGAGGCTGGCTGAGCAAAGTGGGCAGAGTACGTCCAACCACCTATTGACAAGAGTACTTTCAAGTTGCGGTTGCGCTTCTTCTGGAGAAACAGCTGTTTGGCGCACCCATAGACGTTTGTACCGACATCGTTCCACGAGTCATTCGCGTAGTGCTTGTCAGTATCGGCCCAGGTATCCGTCAAGAAGACCTCGCCAGTATCGCGAACATCCGCGAATGCGTAGAGAACATGGGTGAGCTCTTCAGCGGGAAGATCCTGTGGGTTGTAGTTGCGACCATAAATAGCCTGCAGGCATTGTCAGAGCGAAGTTCTCCACAATTGAGGTAAGCGAACAAACCCAGTTTACAAAGTAGGCTACATTCTTGAACCCCGTAACAGCTGAAGAAGACATATCCCCAAGTGGTCTCTGTTGTATGGCGGCGGCCTGTACAATAGTAGGTGACACAAGTAGCAAGGTTACGCCCGAGACGAGCATACTGGAGGCGCGCATTCTTATGATGTCGCTAGTGGCGCGCTATCTACGTGGCTGTGGCGCAGGCTAGTGCAGGTACAAAACCGGCTTGATTGAGTACGAAAGCGCACAAGTGGAGGATATGTGGAATGATGATAGAGATGGAAGATGCTATAGAATCTCGAGTACTTATAGTCGTGGTACTGGTTGGCACTGACTGTGTCAGAATAGAGTCGACTTGGACGCTGCGTCAAGGATGATAAAGGGGGGTCAGTAGGCCATACAATGAGCCAAGGGACGGCTAGCGAATGCTACGAAAATTCTGCAAAGGGAATGTAACAGTGAGGAGTCAGAAGAGAAGCAACGAGAGATTGCAGGTCCATAGTGCCCATTGGCACATATCGTCGCCCACGCGCAGTAGTAAGAGTATGCAAGGCGGGGCTAATGACCGCGCGTGCTTGTTTGAAAAGATAACTCAGTCCCGATACCACGAAGATGTCCGAGAGCCCGTGAACTGTTTGATGGGATTTTTCAGCCAGGTGGAGATCTGGATACGTAAGGGTAAGGGCATCCAATCCAAGTGTTGGAGTATCGAGAGCAATGATGTCTTGCCTAAGATAACATGCAGACAGGATCTACATGAGGCCTTCTTAAGCTCTCTATGGGTAGATGCAGTCACATTCTCTTACTCAATGCCCACGACGTACACCTACCTCTAGAACTTCTGTTTGAACTTGATACCTTACCAGATGTTCTTCCAGTTACTCAGCTAGAGAGCATAGTGTGGGAGCGTAGTTCCCCAGTTGTCGTGAAGGAGACCCTTGAGTAGTTTCGAAATCTCCACTCCTGTACGTATACTTCGTACGATAGGCAGCATCTGAAACCTCTTCTAGAACCTGTTCGTGGATCCCTCGCGTGTAGCGGTGTGTAACGTCGAGATACAACATAGTATCAGATTCCATTGCTACACACAGCATTGCTAGCCGCACCCCGTGGGATGACAGCTTCCGGGTCTGGATTGGCTAAATGGATGTTACCGCACAATTAGTAAGTTTGGAATGTTGCCAGTGGGCGGCCGAATAAGGATGTGTGTCCAGATGGTGTAGTGATGTAGTTGAGTAGGCTCCATGGGGTCGAATACCACCTTGACCAGGATAAGAGATTATGCATTTGCGCCACAGACAGGATAGGTGATAATCTTGTTTCTGTCCAGTCAAGGTAGTTTTTAATCCAACCACAAGGGACTAGTCCGTCCCCACTCAACCAGCCTTGCGTGCGCGTGGAGGTGTCAAGCCGTTGGACCATCTGATCCCCCAGGCTACACTCCGAAACTGACAGACATGCCAACGCCAAACTGAACCAAATGCAGAAAGACTGAAGCGTATCGCGGCGCGGAGAAAAATGGACATTGGAGCTGTAGGAAAACAAAGACTCGATTTTGGGGTACAGGAACCCGGATTCTACGAGCCAGACGGCTAGCCGCATTTAACCGCAATGCATGCGGAAAGGATGAAGGGACCGATAAGGAAGCAAGTCCGGTCCAAATACAGCAGGCCTGCATTCTGGATGCAACTGAAGCCAACATGTTTCGAGTAGCCCTTCCCTTGACACATGTCAGCGTGCAACCCACGTATGACTTTGCCCGCGTTTCTTGAACTCGCGAAGATAGGCACGCGAGGTCATTTTGTTAGGGGTTGTGCAGTTGCATACGTAGCGCTGTGCATAATGGCACGCGCTCATGATACCAAGCGCTTGAAAAGGCTCTCAAAGATACCGAGACATGCGGCAGCTATTGGACTCTAGAGGCCAGGAGGATGCACCGGGCGGGTGGGGCTGGATAGCTGTATCATTGCCGAGCGGTGCAAAGGGCAGGGCACTACAGGATCGACCCGCGATATGAGCATAGGATAACTATAGGCTATAGATTCGGTGTTTCAAGGACGAAAAGCATGAGTGATGATGGTCGACGTTGAAGATGTGAAGTCGGGTGGAAGGGACCGGTCGTGTAACCAAAGGTCAAAGTGGCCAGTGCGCATTCCTTCAACACCACGTCTCCTGCCTATTGCTGTTTTTTGCGCATACCGACACGAGCTATGCTGGATCAGCGAAGCAGCATTCTGGGCGCTAGATGGTCTTGCAGACTATGTGAAATGGCTATATCCGAAGAAAGTCGCAGTACAACGTATCCATCTCATGTCTTGTGACCATGCGCGACACAGTTGTCGGTGTGAAAAAGCTACTACCACTCGAGATTTGCTCTCTCACTACGCCTCCACTAACTAAGCTTATCTTGACAGAGATGTTGCGCAGGCTTGTTCCCTGATCGACAAGCCACATCCGTACTGTGGTGTGCCTAAATCTCGCAACGATTATGCACATTTGGATAGGGTTTTGTTTCGGTGGTGGGTATGCTCAACGCGCCGAGGTTGAGCTAGCAATCGCTAAGATGAACGCATAATTCCGGCGACCAGTAAAAGCCGAAAGACTCTTGTTCGTCATACACACCTATAAATCTCGACAGGGCTCAATACGAAGGGACACCTTATCAGCCCTGCTTCCTAATGACCTCCAAAGGAAACGCCCCTAAAGTTCGCCAGGTGATCAATATCGTCATATGACGTCTACCTTCCCCCACCATCACTTCTCTCATTCACACTCCTCAGCCCTGTTCCTCTTCTACCCTATCAAACACTCTCCCTGCCTATTGCAGACACTAGCGACGTCGTAGCGTGATCTGTAGAAGGCACCCAGAGGTATAATAGAACTCTAAATACCTGCTACCCATGATAGGGGCAGCTTCAGAGGATAAATTGTAGCATCTGACGGATAGAGAAGAGCAGAGATATTCGAGTGGCATTGGCCAAGTCGACAGTGCATCGCGCTTAGCGAAGCCTAGGCTGTCAGAGTAGCGATTGCTTCGTTTACAATTTGCCGTATTTGCCTCCACCTCTTACGAAGTACATCCCGTTGGCCTACTGCTCTATCATGGTAGTCTTCACTATTTGCCTCAATGATAGAGTTTTCCTCAAGATCAACTTGCTCGAGCTCCTCCAGGATATTGATGATCTCTCGGGAGTATTTTATGAGCACATCCGCCAAGTACTTGTTGACACGGGCTTGGTCTCTTGATCCGTCATCGTCACCGCTGACAAATGCTGAATAGCGCCGGGAGTCAAGGACCAGGAGCCGAAGGACGGCTTGTGTGCGGTAGCATATCGGCAATTCTGTTTCCGGGTTTGTTGATAAATTCGGCGGCGATAAAGTGTAGTCGCCATGGTAGCCATCATCTTTTAACGCATTGATCTGGTCCAAGTCAAGCAGTGGTAGCAGCAGATGATCTAGTGGAATAGAATCATGCTTATTGTTTTCCAAGATGAAGCCGTACTCGGCAAGTAGGAAATCATTTGTGTGACTCCCATATGTAATGAAAACCTCCTCACCGGCCTTGTATTCTCGATCCGCATTTACAGAGTAACCTTTAGCGTCGTGTTGAGGATTACAACCGGCGTCCGAGTGGTTGAAGTAATCGATGAAAGGGCACATACAGTAGCAGTCATCAGCTGTCAGCTTGGCTCTTCGTTTCGGTAAGCGCGGGTGTACGTGTGGCAGGTCAGGATATTCCCAGTAGAAGGTTCGTGTATTTACAATCAGCCAGGTGTAAGTGTAGAGCTCTTTTGTGATGGAGGGTATGTAGGACCGCAGGTCTTGCCAGTCTTTCTCAAGCTTGGAGCGTTGCTTCTTGAGAAGTTGAGTGGCGGCAGGCGGAAGAAATTCCTGAAGTCCTTTCGGTATGAAGATTGGCATAGTTTCCCAGAAGTCGTTTTGTGTGGGCCAGACTTCATGCCAAAGGTGATAATGATGCTCGTTCTGTCCACTATACCAGAGGGCCAAGGAAGCAGCCAGTCGACCATGCACTGTGACATGTGTCGGAAGATTCTGGTCTTTGACTGAGAGTAGAGCCACATGGACAAGCGATTTGCTTGAAACATGTACTAAACGATCTCCTTTCTTGAGGATTTAGCCCTTGCGGTTATTCCAACATTCGGGTAAGACTAACTTTGATGTCCTTGGCCGCCACGATGCCCATTCCGCGACCGACAAAGCGCGCTGGGGCTATGCCATCAATTTTGACACCATTGGACTTTGCCCAGTCCATGAAACGGGTATGTTGTTCGCCAGGATCTAGTGCTGCGGTCATGGCTAATGCTGTGCGTCGGTGTAACGTAACAGATGCCAACACCCGACAAAGGCTACGTGTAGTCAGTATCTCAGACCGTATAAGCATATTCGGGGGAAGGAGATATTGAAGCATATGGCATGAATGTTTACAAGTGCTGGTGTGTGATGAGTGCATTGTGACACTTACTGTTCGGCAGGCTAAAGCAAATGGTTGATTTCCTGCAACATGGATGAACTACAAAGCACGAGAAAATGTCGAGACGTTTCTGTGTGTAGATGTCGCAATATGGCGCAAATCTCCTCTTTGCAGACATTGGATGCAAAGAGTCATCGCCCGCGCGTCAAATCCAGTGCTCTGGTGTGGCTAATGCTTGTGGCGCACGCTAGCGATTAAATTGCATCAGCCATGCATCTGAACGTATGACACCAACCGCCATCTCCATGTCGTAAACAGCTCGTTATTCAGATTAGGCTAATGGCGAAACATGTGCGAATACATCAGCTTCCCAAGCTGACGTTGCGCCCGGTGTCCCCGGCATCGGTGGTTGTGTCGCCATCCCGCTGCTTCTCGATCCTCAATCGCCCTCCACCAAACTATGAGGGTCACATACCGTTGACACGCACGGAACGATTAGGTCTAGCGATAGGCTCGGGTATTGGGAGCTTTCTGGACCCTCGAAGAGGAGGTAAGAGTCGATATTCATGCCTACGTGCTGCAATCTCCTGCTTACTCTAGGTAGATCTAATTGCCTCCTTTGGCGAGGCTACAGCACAGCCATATTTCATATACAAACTCCGCGATCGCATGTTACTGAACCCCACTGGCCGACGAATACTGCGCGACCGGCCGCGATTGACATCGACTTCGCTGGATATCCCGCGCCTGCGCAATCTTCCACCAAATACAGTGGGCTATGCATATGCCGCATGGCTTGACCGTGAGGGTGTCTCACCAGATACACGGGCTGCAGTACAATACATAGATGATGAGGAATGCGCATACGTCATGCAGCGATATCGGGAGTGTCATGACTTCTACCACGCCTTGGTCGGACTTCCTGTCTTCCGTGAAGGCGAGGTCGCTCTTAAAGCCTTTGAGTTCGCAAACACCGGTCTACCCATGACTGGACTAGCTGTTTTCAGCGCCTTCACACTGAAGAAGGCGGAGTGGAGACGCTTCTGGGACATATACGGACCGTGGGCTACGAGAAACGGCGCACAAAGTGATGATGTGATCAACATATACTGGGAAGAGGAGCTTGAGACAGACGTTGATAAGCTGAGAGAAGGTCTGGGCATCGAGAAGCCACCAGATTTACGAGCAATGCGCAAGGCGGAACGAGAGGCGCGTAAAAAAGAAAAGGAAGCCAAAGAAACAATGGCAAGAACTGCCACGTAAACCTGCGTCCCTGTACATTATTGTGTAACAAGAACAACTATTTGCATCAAACGCATAGAATCATGGCGACATCCATCCACTATGAAAGCCCAGGACGCGACAATAGACTATCTATCGAGATGATTAGCAACACTGGCATGTCTACCCTTTCCAATTGGTGTGTCTAATTTTCCTGGATATAACAATAGATAGAGATGAAAAGCACCACAAAATACTGATTGTTTGAAGGTACCATGCGCAAACATTGCACAAAAGTTCTACTCTGCTTCTAAGAATATGGACCAACACATCACATCGTATCCATGAATTGTATACAATTTTGAGGAGCAGTGAGACTAACGCGTTTCCAGAACAATCGTCTGCTTCGAGACCTTGTGTTGACGAGTTCAACCTTTACTCTTCCGCGAAGAATTAAACTAGAGCAGCATAACCGTAGCGAATACGATATCCACAACCACATGCCCATCCAGACCGAGTGGGTAACCATTGGAAAGGCATGGATTTTGGCATGGCGATATTGCGTAGCGCACATCTTTCATGCATACGCCGACGAGTCGCTGCAGAAGTCACCACAGTGATTGTCGGCTACTTGTCCACTAGTAGCAACGAGTCATGGCGAGAAATTATTACGGATCGAGTTCAGTATGAAGCCATAAACAATAATCTTCTCCTACAGTTATAATCCTCGTACATATACTGTCGAAGAGTTACCTAACGAACCGGGGCTCCCTGCTGGACTTGTAACTGCGCCTTACATACACTGTGCATGCCAGTCGCGGCGCCTACTACATATACAAAGGAACTAGCAAGTTTAACAAACGTACTTTAGATGTTCCTCTAGACACATCTTGCGGACGGATCCGGACGAACCAGATCTTCTTACAGAGAATGGCGTCATGTGCGGCTTCGCCCAAACTCAGAACACTAGTCGACTCAAAAAGATACTGTCTAGGTTGCTCCTGCTATAAGTGCTCCTACTCCTATGGATGATCGTTCTGAGGTCGCGGAAAATAGTGTAGAGGGATTCTCGGCCGTTGCATTGCTGTTGCAGCCCGACTCAGATACGACATCTACCCCCAACCCCGGCTCGGTGGCATGATTCGATAGCTCACACGAGCCAGATTGCGATCTACCATAAGACAGCACCCTTTCGAACTTTGAAGCCATGCCTGGCTTAGTGGCGTATGGCGGAGTCAGACGTATTCCAGCTTGGTCCACAACGACAATCTTGTTCGTCGATCGGAATCTTCCGTGACCGACGCATGTCATACATACGAGCTCCCTATTATGCTGATCGTAAATGAACAAACTGGACCGCAGACTTGATGAACCTGCAAAGATGTGTAGCGTCGTTGGACAAGAGTTGTGTACGATCGAGGCAATCTTGCTGTCATGTTCCTTGTTGGCCGCTGCCCAATTGCTTTTATATAAACAAGGATTGTCGCCGAACCTTACAAATCGAGGTTAAAATTGATATACCGATAAGTATCCCAGACACACCCTTGCAACTGGATAGCCTTGCGCGCATTGATCAACGCGGAACTTGTCAGGGACGTTGCGCTTCTCGGTCACTAACTGCCGGCTCGGTCTCTTCACGTGTCTTCAAATAAGGGTCATGCTGACCCCAATCGTTCGCTACATGCATGAGATACGAGGTGAGAAAAGTAGCATGTCTGAATTCTTGGTATACGCAAAGCCTACCGACTGCTCCTTGCGTTTCAGTCATCTCCATAACTCTTTGCTGAGTATAACACCAATTTGGTAATTTACCTTGGTGTTCCTTCCGCAGCCTTGCAGTACACGATGAGTAGAAACAGACAGTCTGAGCTCTATGCAGCGGCAATCATACCTTACACAGCTGCGACTGTGGCGCTTCTTGGTAGGTTTATCGCACGTCGCAAAACCGTCCGTGTCCTAACCTGGGATGACTACTTGGCCATATTCGCCTTTGTAAGTAACAACACACTTCATGGTATGGTATTGTGCTCACAAACATAAAGATGATGGGGACTGGATTCACATTTATCAGTTTATACAGTATGTCTGCATGCAATCTTGCTGGTTTAGCGCTAACGAGAGCAAGAAATGCGGTGGGGCCTGGGTATACCCATGAGAGACATTGACATGCCTGAAGATCTGATTAGATACCACTTTTTCTTTGATCTATGGATTGACATGTGGCTCTACACATTCTCCATTGGATCATTGAAGTTTGTTATCCTAGGTCTTTACTGGAGAACATTTTCACTTTCAGTTACCCGGTGGCCTATTCGCATTCTTTCCATATGCTCGGGATGCTGGCTCATAGTCAGGGTGAGTAGCGCGTTGAAATCAAGCATTTGGGAACAGCAAACTAACTGGCGGCGGAAGATCTTCCTCATCACCATGCAGTGCCAACCAATCCACAAGTTCTGGCATGAAGAAATCCCAGGGAAATGCTCCATACCAGCGATGCTATCGCTTTTCGTGGCAAGCGTGCCTCACTTCTTAATAGAGGTGGGTATTTTGGTGTGTCCACTATATGAGATTTCAAGGCTGCGTATTACAACAGCCCGTAAGTATGTTCTGGGAGCCATGTTTGGGGCGGGAATACTGTGAGTTGCATTACACGCGCGAAATTGACCCCATACTGATTGTGTACAAGAGTATGCTGCTCAGCGCTCGGCTCCATCATTAACACCATTAAGTTGGACAGAATGACTAACATGGACCTGACTTACGACGGTATCAACGATCAGATATGGGCAGTATGCGACGTCAATCTCGCATCCTTTGCAAGTCAGTAGACCCCAAATCTCTTTTGAAACAACTGTAACAACAACAATCAACTAACTCATTCTCTCAGCATCCCTACCTTTCCTCCGCCCCACCCTCCGCTGTCTCGGCAATGCACTCAGAAAACTCACACATGACAGTTCAACAACAACAACAGGCTTGGACTGCGAGAACCATACACATGCCCTAGCCACCATCGGCAGCGTTCCAACTAGAGGCCGTAGTCGACCCACTTTTGACGCAGGCGATTCTACAATATCGCTTGCAGGCGATGTCTACGGCAAGGGAGGGAGCTGCCAAACAATAGCCATACACGAGCTCGAGTGTGGTCAAAGTGAAGACCACGATAATGTGAGAGATGGGATGCATGCGCGGAATGCAACAAAGGCTCATATTTCACTGTAGCAAATGAATGAATGAAGACTCAAACATCTTTCCCTCCGTACTTTCTTTTATCTAGCCTTTGCTGGGGGGTTTCTGCTTTATTGGTACGTATGTATGTAGATATATAGGCTTGGTTGATCGCTTGGTGCCACACATACAGAACCATACACGAACGGACAGTCGTTGAAATGACGAAGACATTGAAGGCAAAGAAGATGAAGCATAAGAAAAACATACGTAATACATCTAGTAACCTCCCCCCCCCAATCCCCGAACAAGTACTAGCTGTGAGAAGATAAGAAAAACGTTTGCGTCACGCAGCGACACACGTTGCATGTGTGTGTGTGCGTATGTGGTTACGGATACGAAGGACAAGGGCCATTGTAACGCGTAATGCCCTTCCTGGCCGCCTTTCCCTCATGCCGAAACCAAACGCCGAACACCCGCCACCACTTGTTCAATCTCAATCTCACTCTTCCCCTTACTCTGGCAGAAAGAACAAGAGAGGGCAAAAAAGAAAAGCCAGCTAACAGACACTGACAAGACTGACTGACATGGAAGAAGAAAGGAAAGAGTAAGGTAAACTAAGAATTAAACATTTCGATCAAAGATGCCTGCCTGTATACATGTTGCCTTTCACACCCTCAGATCAATAAACGCCTTCTCACTGCGCCAGCGGACATAAAAGCCTCTTTGCAAAGACAAACAGATGACTTGCTGTCTCCTATGCGCCTCCCCTACGCCTACTATTCCCCCTAAGCCAGCCAGAAAATGCAAAACAACAACAAGGACAAATGTGATGTACATGTCCAACTCCCATGCTCTAAAACCTCTCACAATTGCTCTAGATGGCTCCTCTCCTTTCGTGAAATTCGTCTGATAAAATGATCTCTCTGTCTCGATCCCAAGGTCGGTAGATGCTGTACGTGTTAACAAATGATGTGATATATTGCGACAGAATATGTATATATATATTCATACAACGGAGCCCTGATGTCATCGTAATGGGGATGCAGCTCGCTCATCTACAGGAGTCGGCTCTGTGACAATGCGTATACTGGGCAAACGCTCCAGATTCAGATTAAGCGCCGGTAGCTGCGGCGCCCGTGTGTCGACAGGGCTTTCGTAATTGGGCGGATCTTCATAAGCAGGCGCTTCTTCTTCTGGTATATCCATGTGTGGCGACGCTAGGCTGCCTTCGCTATGACTGCTTGTTTCCGGGTGGAGAGGGATAATCTCAAAGCCGTCGCTGCCGTTTGAGTGAGAGTTTGTGCGTGAGGCGTCGGCAAAATCGTAGTCATCAGACGGTCGGGAGTCGACAGATTGGGCAAGAGAGGTTACGGAGAGGCCACGCTGGTGTGTGTCGTTGCGCGAACGACCACTTTGGCCGGAGATGGAGGCGGCAGAGTCGAGGAGGGGTCGGTTGTCGCTCTCTGTCGAGTTGGCGCGTATGCGAGTTCCATCGTGTCTTGCGACACCGAGATCGCCGTACGCTACCGAAGACACTCGCTGTTCGCGGGTTCGTGTTCTGGTCTGGTGCTCTGCGATGAGCATTTGTGATACAGAGAGATCTGCTGCCTCTTCTGCTCTTCGTCGAATGTCTGCGAGTGCTTGGACGTCGCCTCGTGCCCGCGCTTCCCGCCGTGCCTGCCGCCGTGCCTCTCTGTCTGCTGCCTCGATTCGCCGAGCCAGCCTTATTTGGTATAATGATTCCATTTCTTCCTCTCGTTGTCTCTCCTCATCTTCTACAGTCTCTGGCAACTCGACAACATTGTCCATACCCGCACGCTCGCCTTCGCGAGCCAGTACCCTCTCATTCTCTCTTGCGGCAGATGAGTAGGCTGGTAGCGTCATGACACTGCGAATAGATGTGTTCCTATCCACCCCAGCCGCATTGGTTGTGCTGATCTGCCTCTCAGGATCGGCCGTGGCCGCCCCGCGCATCTCACCACTCGCCCTACTGGTGCTTCCGCGGTACTCGGTATCTTGCAAAGTGGTCGAGTAGCCATTTCGGCGCGGACGCTTGCGGAAGTTCTTCCAGGAGAATAGCGAGGGTAGCTTATCGTTGGACGATTGTTGTGCTTTTTGTGCGTTGCGGGACGGTGTGCGGTATTTACGAGTCGTGAAAAATGTAATTGTGAGTATGGTAAAGATGACTCCTGCTATGCATCCAACCTGGAAATCAAGGGTCAGCCAACGCAGGAAACGGGAATTGTTGGTTTGTTCGTAAACAGGGGAACCTTTGCGGGAGGGATCAAACATACTACAATAGAGGTCCTGGCCTGGTTGGAGATGGCTCTACTCTGCAAAGTAGCGTCCCTTGCATGAAGTGCGGGTAACAACATCGTATTGATTCAACGTTCAACCACAAAACGGTCCGTCGGCCAAAACGTCAAATGCTTCAACCAAGGAAAATGTCCCCGAAGCTTTGTTTTGACAATGAGATCACCCGGGAGAATGGCGGATCGCCCAAGCTTCGGTGGGCCCGCGACCTCGGCCTCGTTTTGGCACTAGAAGACGGCGAACCCGTGGTAACGTAATGTCTAGGCAACGGCGATGATGTCAAAATTGCGACAAGGAGATGAGGTGCTGGAGGTGTGAAGAGATGTCTTCTGAGGAACAGTCGAACGGCAATGAGGGGAAAGTTGCAGGTCGCGCGTCCTTGCAGAGGATCTGGCTGCGCCCGGATGCCTGCCTTGGCGAATGGCTGAGGCTTGATGCGCGATGCTGTGTTGATTGGAAGCGTTGACCAAGGGGGTCTGCTGCGGGCTGTGGCTGGGCCAAATGTCTAATTTCCCTGTTCCAGGCACCTCGCGCACCCTTCAATGCCGTAATGTGTTGGCGATTCGACGTTCAACAGGCTTTCGGCACTTGCTGTCGTAGTTCCATCATCGGCTCGAAATGGCTCACATCAGCCGTGGAGGCCAAGGCTAGGCTTCAAGTCACTTACAAAGAGCCTGCTGCTATTTTCGGGCATCCCAGGACCCCGCTAGCGTGTGTTCTGATTGGGTTGGTTGCCTGCATGGTCATGGCACTTGCAGATCAGACCTCAAATCGCATGTGAAGACGCGACGCCCGTTATGCTCATGACGGGCATGGTTGCAATACATTGAATTCATCACTCGGTCAAATGACTACGCTTGCTAAAAGGCTTCAAGATAGATACAAGGACATCGCATGCGCATACGCTGCTCAAAACTTTTTATCCAACTTCTTCAAGAAACTGCCAATGCCCTTCTCCACTTTATCTACCCGTTTTCCGATGTTGGAGTTGCGGGGTTGCGCGTTGGGGTTCTCGTGATGATGTACAGCAGCCTCGCTCTCGGTTGGCCTGTACAGCTGCTGGTGTATGTTTGGTGCCTGTCCTTGCTCTGCTGTACTGCCATATGTGAATTGTGAGAAACCAGGAGATGGCATTGGCTGGTACTGCTGTGGAGGAAAGCCAGGAGAAGGTAGGGCAGAATGAGCTGGAGGTGATTGAGGGGCCGGGGGAAAGCCAGGAGAGTTTGGATAGTTAGCATACTGTTGGGCAGGCATTGTCGAGGATCGCTGTAGGCCTGGAGGTGGCGGGGTGTGGCCATTGTATTGACCTGGAGGAGGAGCGGACGGTGGCGGTGCAAACGAAGGCGGGGTCTGGGTTGCGCTCGGCACTGGTCCCGTTGTGTTTGTACGGTACGCGCTTGGTGGCCCGGTAAAGCCCTGTCCCGGTGCAGGTGGGCCGGGAAAGTATGCGCCTGATGTTGGTTGGGGCGCGAAAGAGGTCTGCAGCGGGTTGCCGTACTGTGCAGCATGCTGATCATGCACAGCAGCACTTGCAAGACCAGTTCCGTCGTTGGCATCAGGGGGTGGTGGTGTCTTTTCGCGGTGAGCAATAGGCTCAGGTGCAGCTGGGGCAGCTGGGTTGTATGCCATCGGAGCATAGTTGGGCGGCTGCTCGTTGGGAGGCGGCGATGTGGGCGCGGGCGCAGTAGGCGGGCCCGGAAATGACTGTGTAGTGCTAATGCTTGCGCTTCGGCTCGTGTGTGATATGGCTGCGTTCTCCAGTCTGGCGATGACTGGGCTCAAGGCGTCGTTCTTGTGTTCGGAGTGCGCTAGCGTGGCATCCGGGTTACGCACAATCTGTAGCTGATGCGGCTGCAATACTCTCCGAATAGAGTCCAGAAAGAGACTCGCATCCTCGGGTGTCCAGAAGTACAGATCCACCGTGTGCAGTCGATACATGTATTTGCCCTGGTTAGACGGGTCTGGTGTGGGAAGGTGCCATTGTGACAAGTCCTGGTGGGGAGTCTGGTTTCCATTCTGGCTCTGGAATGCATCGACCGTGAGAGTGAACAAGCACGGGTGCTTGTATGTCTGTTCGATCTTGACCGTGTCTAGTTCTGCACAACCACCCTTATCAGCTTATGTACACTTTGCAACACATACATGCTAGAGACGTACGACCGGCAAAGGCATCCTGGTTGGGAGTGCCCGCATGGTTGGCTATTTCTATGCGCCCGCTCTGGCGCATGGGGTTGTGGTAGAGGTAGACATAGGAGCTCTTGTCGAAGCGGTGATGCGGGGGATGCTGTGAGGGCGGGGAGATGTAGTAATGGACATCTGCAAACCTATTTCAAGGTCAGTAAAAGGTAGTGTCTATCAGCGAAGCAAACAACCTACAGTGTCAAGAGGGACACTTCTCCCTGCTGCGGGGGCATTGTGCTAGGTAGTGTGAGTCTTTGTGTGCAGTCAGTTGCCTAGGCTATGTGGGAGCGAGGCCAAGATGTGAATGCGGAGACGATTGGGAATGAGCACAAGTAGGTGGGAACTGTTAGCATTCAGGATCAAGACTGATGAGATCAAAGACATATATACGTCGCAAGGCTGTCATATGAGCTTGCCATGACTCTGGCCAACAGCTGCGCTGTCTTCTATTTGTGTCGTCCTCGAAGCGCCCGCCTGGCTAGCGGGAGTTGATAGGCGCCGGCCCAAGCTCTACCGAATGGCACGACGATCCACTCGTGACTTGCGGACCTCCGAGCCAACCAGAAATTTGCTGCATTGAGCATCCACCGACGACACGGCGCGCAATTGAACCTCGCAGCAGCTACACCCCTCGCCGTCGACACGGTCGCTGCCCGGAACGGTCGTCATATCGAAAATTGGAGCCCCGCCATCGCGCCCACCAAAGGCCGCAGCCCATCGAGGGCAAAATCGTCCAAACGCCGCCAACATGTCGCTCGTCAACCTCGCACATGTCTGCTCGCACATGCAAAACGCCTCAAAAGCCCGGCTCGGGTTGACGTCAATACCGGTATCCAAGATGCACGTCAAGCTTGCCCTTGGTCTACAACGCGAGGGCTTTCTCTCTTCTGTCACACTCGGTGGCCCAACCCCACCAAAGCCTTTCCTCCTACAGGCACAACAAGACCCCGAACAATTAGACATGATGGCGCAGAAGCTGCAGGAAGAGCCGTGGTTGGCCTATCCCGTTGATGCACCAGAGAGCCACAAAGTAAAGGCGCCGCTAGGCCAGGAGCGGGCGCACGACATACACGTTCCAGAAAACCCAGCACGGAGGCGGTTATGGTTGGGGCTGAAGTACTGGCAGAATGAGCCGGTGCTGAAGAACATGAAACTAGTGTCGAAGCCCACACGGCGGATATGGCTGACAAGCCAAGATCTGGCCAAGATTACGAGGACGCGCGAGGCGAGCTACGTGAAGGGATTGACGCACCCAGGAGAGTGCATGTTCCTTACGACGGATCGGGGGATATTGGAGTCACGAGAGTGCGTGGAGCGGCAGTTGGGAGGTATGGCACTTTTCAGAGTGTGGTAGTGCAAGTTTGATGGAGTAGAGACAGTGCAGGCTTGACGGAAGGGAGATGGCTGCAGCTCTACATTGCATTGCTATTGTAATGACAACACTTGTATCAGAACCATGTCGAGGCGGGATTGCATGATATCGGAGCCCTCATGGAAGTTGTGCGCCTCGCATTTGTAGCAATATCCAACTTTCTCACACACACACACACACACACACACATCATTGCCGGGCCCAAT
>Ga0265797_10004635_pt1 | contig 20835 bp, 15 predicted proteins | sample P2T30metagenome_FD_192433 | JGI IMG/M metagenome (GOLD analysis project Ga0265797, IMG submission 192433) | Plant litter microbial communities from East Loma Ridge, Irvine, California - P2 T30 | ecosystem: Environmental > Terrestrial > Plant litter > Unclassified | place: USA: California...
CGTCAGCGCCTTGGCATAGATGGACTGGCTGAAATTGTTGCGTTCCGTCGACGTCGTAATCATGCGGATGTTCATGAAGAACACCAGCATCATGATCGCAGCGGATGCGCTGATGAGGACGAACGAAAGACCGAGCTTCCGTGGGATGTTCATCGATTTCAGCATGGTTCAACTGCCATTATCGATCCATGCCTTCCAACAAAATGAAATATGTCCCGTGTTCAGCGGTACAGCGTTACGATAACGAAGAAGACCAAGGCAGGCACCGCCCGCCTGATCCGTGGCTGGAGTTCCCCACCCTGTGGCGTCATTCTACGTCAGAAGTTTACTCCGAAGCGCACACCGCCATAGCGGCGGAAGTCCCGCGGCAAGACAGCTTGGGTCGCAATCTGATTACCAAAATTTCCGGCTGAATTGACCAGACCCTGAAAATATTGCTGGTCGAAAACATTGTTCAGGAACGCAGTCGCTTCCCAACCCCGCTTCGTGTTGCGAACGCCCATGCTTGCGTTGACTATACTGAACGCATCCTGGAATGCTTCGGGATCACGGGCGATATAATGCATGCTCGACTGATATTGCCAACTCGCCTGCGCGACACCCTTCAGGTAACCCCCCAGCGAGGGAGCATATTCTACGCTTGCGGAACTCTTCCACCGCGGAGCTTGCACGGCACGCGTACCAGTCAGGTTCTGGCTGGCGGGGGAGCCGCTGCACCCTAGTGCGGCGGTCTGCAACGCATAGCATTGCGCCGCAGGGAACGATGTGTAGGTCGCATCTAGGTATGTTGCCGCGCCATTGAAGCTGAGATCCGGTGTGAAACGGGCTGCTGCCTCCAACTCCAAGCCTTTGGTGTTTAGGCCGCCGACGTTCGTCAGCCGGAAGACCTGTGTACCGCCCGCTAAGGTCTCGATCGATTGCGCCTGAAGGTTGGAATAGTCGGTATCGAAATATGTTACGTTCAGCGTCAAGTGGCGATCGAAGAACTGCGTACGGACGCCAAACTCCTTGGCTTTCGACAGTTCCGGCTTGATCGGTCCGGCCGCCGCACGGGCCGCATTGAAGCCCGTGGTCAGGTCATAAGTCTGCCCCTTGTAGCCGGTCGTGTAGCTTCCAAACGCCATCAAGTCAGGGGTCAGCTGGTAGCTAAGGCCGGCCCGGTATGTTTCCGTGCTGTCGCTAGCGTTACCTGCAAAATTCCTTACGGCCACTTTGTCCTGAAAAGTGTATTTGATGCGCTCGTTCTGCACGCGCCCGCCAACAGTCGCGGTCAAGTGTGGCAGGAACTCCCAGTCGATCTGACCGAAGCCAGCGATCTGACGCGAGCCAGCGGTAGCTTCCCAATTCGCCACGGAGAAGCTTGGGCCTCGCTGAAACGGACGCTCAAAGCCCACATTGGCGTAATAGGCGCCGAGCGCATAGCGGAACGCATCGGTTCCCGGCGACAGGAGCCTGATTTCCTGCGTGAATAGCCGAGATTTGAAAGCGCCGACCTGCGGATTGCTGCCGATCGCGAGGGGGGATGACGTCTCATCGAAATCGACATAGTCGTCGAGCCTGAAACGGTCATAGGAGGTCAGTGACAGAACATTCATTTTTCCGATGTTCAGTTCGGATCGTAGCAACGTGCCGGCACCCCAATATTCTGTGCGTGCCGGATTGTTATTGCTAAAGTTCTGGTTCTTTTCACCGATCACCACGCCAGGCATCGTAACGTCGCGGGTCTGCCCCACGGTGTTCCGCAACCGCGCATTCGGTGCCATGCGAACGAATGGACGACCGATTGTCGTGCTGCCGTCGAGATAGTTGCCGGAAAGCGTGAATGTCAGATCCGGCGTCGCCTTCCAACGCAGCTTGGCCCGGGTATTCAGGGTCTCGCGACCGTTCGCCTTATTGCCGGTGACCAGATTCCGGCTGTTGCCTGCCCAGTCCGAATAGCCGAGCGAGACAACGTAGCCGAGAGTATCGCTCAGCGGTCCGGTGACGCTGACATTTGCACCATATTCGTTGTCCGTCGTCGCAAGTGTGTTACCGCGGATATGTAGTTCGTCGGTCGGCTGGATCGTCATGATCTTGATCAGTCCCGCAGACGCGGCCTTGCCGTAAAGCGTGCTTTGTGGGCCGCGCAGCACCTCAATCTGGGCCACATCAGGCAGGTCGGTAAAGACGCGTGGCATGAAGGCAACGGCTGCACCGTCTACCGTCACCGCAACGCTGGTCTCCACGCCAATACCATAAGCAAATGTACCAACGCCGCGGATAGAGACATTCGCGCTGACCGGCTGATCTGCGGTCTTGATGACAAGCGAGGGGGCGACCTTGCCGAGATCCTGGAAGGTACGGACACCCTGTTCTTCAAGCTGCCGTGGCGTAATAACCTGCACGGACAATGGCACGATCTGAAGGTTCTCAAAGCGTTTTTGGGCCGTCGTCGTCACAACGATCGCATTGTCGGCATTCTTCCTGATAAAACCTGGGTCCGACTGCCCATCAGTGTTAGCCACGCGATCAATGATTGCTTTCGCGCTAGCCGGAGAACTAGCTAACATGGCTGCCACCAGGGCGGCACATCCTGCCGAAATATAAAGATTATTCATCAATCCCCCTCCTGCCAGCTTCTTGGGTAGAAGAACTAGTATGAAGGGCTTGATAAACTGATAATGGCTTGGTTAGCCCCGCGGTAACTCCGGCAAACCTGCCCGTGCCGGCATGGCGAATGCTGGCAATCCGATGTCTTCCATCGAAGGTGCAGCGCCGTCGCGGATGAAGCAAATATCCTAAGTTTTGCGACACGGCTCTGACAAACACGTTTGCTGGCGTTTTGGTGTCGCAGAAATCAGCTGCTAAACGGCCACGTTCCAATGCATATTTGCGCCACGCTGACTGGGTATGCGCGCGTCTCGCCTTATGATAAGGTTAGCGGCTGCAACCTGCGGCTCTGACCGAAGTGACCTACCCCGTTAGCTATGCGGCAATCGTTGAAACTCGTGGCTCATGCAGGTGGCAGAGCAGGGGCCTTGAACGACCGTTGGTGGTGGCGAGCAGTCTGACCGCTTTGGGGCGTCTATGACGGTAAACTGCCATTCATTAAGGTCGAAGGGCGGGAGCCAAACGGTCATACCCGGAGAACAGCCTGTCCGATCGCGGGCGAAGGGAGGCTTTAAGCGGCCTTGCCAAGAGCTGGGTGACCTTGGCCCGTCTGGCTGCCTACCAGTGGTTGCGGCGCGCTACCGGCATGCATGGCCGGTGATGCGTACGCGCCAGAAACAGCACGTAGTTGGAAACGCCCAATCTGACGCATCATGCTGGCTACCTCGTCCGCCAGACTGCGCGCCGCCGCGGTCGCCTGCTCGACCATCGCTGCATTCTGCTGCGTGACCCCGTCCATCTCCGAAACCGCGATATTGATCTGCTCCAGGCCTGTGGATTGATGGTCGGCAGATGCTGCGATGACGGACATCAGACCGTTGATCTCTCCAATCTTCGCGATGATGCGGGCAAGTGCCCGCCCAGCTTCCCCGACGAGCTCGACACCCGCTGTCACCTGCGCGGATGACGCGGTAATTCGCGCCTTTACATCTTTTGCTGCATCGGCCGAGCGTTGTGCAAGTGCCCGCACTTCTGAGGCGACAACGGCAAACCCCTTACCAGCGTCGCCCGCCCGCGCGGCTTCAACACCCGCGTTCAGCGCCAGCAGGTTCGTCTGGAAGGCAATGCCGTCGATCACCGAGATGATTTCGGAGATCTCATTGGAGCTTCGATCGATTCCGCCCATAGCTTCGACCGCTCGGCGGACAACGTCGCCTGAACGCTCTGCTTCGTCGGAAGCGCCGCGAACAGCGACGTTCGCGCTGGTGACGTGCTCGGTGGCGCTACGCACCGTCGAGGTGATCTCGTCCAGGGCTGCTGCCGTTTCTTCGAGTGAGGCAGCCTGCTGCTCGGTTCGCTGTGACAGATCGTCAGATGCTTGGCGAATGCCGCTGGCACCGCTGTTAATGCCCGCAGCGGCTTGTGCGACCTGCGACAGGGCATCGTGCAGCGACCTCGCCGCCTTGTTGAAGTCGGAGCGAACCTTGGCGTAGTGGTGCGGGAATTCGCCGTCGATCTGCGAGGTCAGGTCGCCTTGCGCCAACGCCGCAAGTCCTTCGGCCAGCGCATCTGTAACGCGCGCCACGACAAGCGTCTTTTCCTGCTCATTTTGAATGACCGCCCGCCGGAAGGCGTCAACGGCCCGAGCGATCTCGCCAATCTCGTTCTTCTGATCCAGGTACGGCATCTCGACTTCGCCATTCTGCGTCACGAGCGACGGCAACGCGTTCGCCAAGCGCCTGATCGGCGTGACCACCTTGCCGGAGATAATATACAGGGACGCCGCGAGAACCGCCAATGCGGCCGAGATCAGTGACATCATGAGATAGCTGCTGACGCGCGCCGTAGCGCTGGCATCGCTTCCGGTCCGGTCCGCGATCTTGAGCTGGAGGTCGACCAGCTTCGCAATCGACTCTGAGACCGGATCTATGTTCTGATAAAGCTTAGTGCGCACGAAGCTGTCGAGGGCGGCCTGATCGCCGCGGTCCAGGATTGACTGTAGCTCGCCGACGCGCTCGTCCGCCGTACGCATGTCTGCCTCCGCTTTCCGCGCCAAGCCTTCTTCCTCGTCGTGGATTTCGGTCAGGGAGTAAGCTTTCCACCGTTGGTGAAGCGTGGCTGATCCCTGGCGGACCTTGTCCGCCGCCTCGGTGAACGAGATGTTGCCGTTACGTGCCTTGTGTGAGGCATCTACGATGTCGACAGCGTATTTGTCGGCGACGATTTTCAGGTCGCGCATTGGGGCGACGCGATCCTGAATGATGGTGTCGATCGCGGCCTTGCTCGTGTCCATGCTCCAGAAGGCAAGGCCGGCAATAAGCGCAATCGAAAGCCCTAATGCAGCAAGGGAGGTGAACAGCTTGGCGCGAACAGTCATACATTACTGTAGAGCAGATCAGCTGTCTCCAACCCATTAAGACCAGACGGCTCCGATCCAAAAAATCCCGCTCGACCAATCGTGTCAGTCGTTTTGCCGGAGGCACGTTTCTGTTCATCATGACCGGAGGCGTGCCGGCTTAATCGCATGCGATCCGGCGTTCAGGGGCGCTCAGCCCATTTTGAGCATATATGGCGCGGGCTTCTGACCTGAACGAATGTCCGAAGCTCGGGAGCTTGGTAGGTAGATAAACGTCCGTTAGAGGGTCAGAGCCATCCATTGGCGCGAGCGATGCGACCTGCTTCGATGCGGTTGGCAGCTCCGAGCTTGCCGGCGGCCTCAGACAGGTAATTGCGGACAGTGCCCGGCGACAGCGACAGCCGCAAGCCAATCTCCCGGTTTGGCAGACCTTCCTCGGCAAGCCGCAGGGCGTCGCGTTCGCGGTCGGTGAGCGGGTCGGAGCCGGCCTCCCACGCTTGGGCGGCAAGGTCGGCGGCAATTGCTCGGCCGCCGCCATGGACAGTGCGGATCGCGGTGGCGAGGCGTTCGACCGGAGTATCCTTCAACAGATAGCCACGCACCCCCGCCGCCCGCGCCCGGGCGAGGTAGCCGGGCCGGGCGAAGGTCGTGACGATGACGACGCGAGTCGTGAGGTTTTCGGCCAACAGCCGTGCGGCGACGTCGATGCCGCTGCGCCCTGGCATCTCGATATCGGTCAGCAGGATGTCGGGCGCGAGGTCGCGGACCAGCGTCAGCGCGGTGTCGCCGTCCAGCGCACGGCCAACGACGGTCATGTCACCCTCGAACGCCAGCAGCGACGCGATGGCACCCAGCACCATCGCCTGATCCTCGGCGATGACGATCCGGATCATGCCGCGCCCACGGGCACGCGGGCGGCGACGCAGGTGCCCGACTCCTGTCGCGCGACCTCGAGCGTGCCTCCGGCAGCGGCGAGACGCTGGCGCATTCCCGTCAGGCCGTGCCCTTCGCAGAACGAACCGCCGCGACCGTTGTCGACGATCCGGACGCCGGCGGTGGTGTCGTCAGCAGTCAGGTCGATGCGGCAGGTGCCGGCCCCGGCATGGCGGATAACGTTCGTCACCGCTTCGCGCAGCGTCATCGCCAGCACCGCGCCGGCATCTGGGGGAATGGCGTGCAGGTCGCCGGTCACGGTCGCGACGATCCCGGCGGACTTCAGCGCGTCGCGTGACATATCGAGTTCGTGGCCGAGACTGCCCCCGGCGGTCCCCGACAGCGCGGCGCGGACATCGGACAGGCCGGTACGGGCGATATCTGCCACCGCTCGCATCTCTGCCTCTGCCGCGGCGGCATTGGGCGTCACCAGCTTTGTCGCAAGGTCGGCGCGCAGCGCAATCAGGGTCAGGGTGCGCCCGACGACATCGTGGAGATCGCGGGCCATACGTTCACGCTCCGCCGTACCCGCCAGACGCCGCACCTCCTCCTGCGAGGCGAGCAGCGCCTGCGTGCGTTTGTAGAACGCCTCACGCGAAAAGGTGCCGAAACCCGTCATCATTGACAACAGCACGCCCGGCAACCACCACAGGGTCATCTGCCCCAGCGCAATGCCGACGCCGCTGGTGAGGATCGCGATGGTCAGGATCGCGACGATCGCACGACGCGGCGGTTGCAGGTAGCCGACCATCGCCGCCGCATAGATCGGGAACACCGTCCAGCTGCCGCCGAACGGGGCAAGCCCGAAGCCGATGGTCAGGATGATTGCCGCGGCAAACATCCTCACCCGCTGTCCAGCGCTGTAGCCCCATAGATATACCGGCAGGAACAATGCGATTCCCGCGATCGACATGATCAGCCCGGTTTCGTCTGGCTCCCGCCAGAACCACGGCATCGCGTAGAAGGGCAGATAGGCGAGCCACGGCAACGGCCCCTCGATCCAGCTTCTGCGCGACGCGAGCACCATCGGGCGGTCGTCGCGTGGCGGAAGGGGCGGCGTCAAGCTGGGTTCCGCCGCCAACCAGTCCATGCCCATACGGCGGCGCCGATCGTCATCGCGACGGCGATCGCACCGTGCAGGGGTAGGCTGCCGATCGTGTCCGCCCCGACGATGCCGCGCGCGAGCTGGCCGAGGTGATAGGAGGGCGCGAACTCGCCGACCGTGCGCATCCAGCCCGGTAGCATCGTCGACGGAATCCACAATCCGCCGACCACCGCCGACCCTAGGAACAGCACGTTGGCGATGGCGACAGCGCCCTTGCCGCTCATCCGCATCCCGATGCCGAGGCCGATCAGGCCGAACGGTAGCGTGGATGCTAAGTGCAGCAGCGCCAGCGCCAGCCACTGCTCCCCTGACAGCAGTACGCCTGCAAGGATCGCTACGCAGTAGATCAGCGCGACGGCAACGCCGACCGCCGCGACCGCCGCGACCAGCTTGGCGGCGACGAACGCCCCAGCGGGAAGCGGCGACACCCGTTTCAGTTCGATCAGCCCCTGCTCGCGCTCCATTGCGACGCCCGCTCCGAATCCGAACAGTGCCGGGCCGATCGCCGCGAACACGCCATACCCCGCGAGGCTGGCGGCGGCGGCGGTCGGGGCAGGGGCCGCACCGATCGCCAGCGTGAACAGGGCATAGAAAGCCGCTGGTGTCAGAACGGTCGGCAGCAGGAATTGCGGGAGTCGCCACGATCGCTTGAGTTCGGCGACGGCTTCGCGGCGCCAGATGCCGGCAGGCAGGATCACGGCGGTCATGCAGCGTTCCTCTGGTGGGGGGCGAGCAGGGTGGCAATAGCGTCTTTCAGCGCGGCATCTGCAATGCGCAACTGCGAAACGGCGGGATCGGCGGTGCACAGCGCACGTACCGTCGCCACCGCATCGGCGGTGACGATATGCCGGTCGCCGCCATCGTCGCCCGCCTCGCGGACACCGGGCAGCGTCTGCAACAGCGCGGGGGCAAGCGCGGTGCGACATCGGATCACCGATCCCCCGGCACGGGCGCGCAGGTTGGCGGGGCTGTCAGCGGCGACGAGCCGGCCATGGTCCATCACCAGCACGCGGTCGGCCAGCGCATCGGCCTCCTCCAGATCATGGCTGGTCAGAAGGACGGCAGTGCCTTGATGGGCGGCGTAGCGCACCGTCGCCCACAGGGCCTGTCGCGAAGCACGGTCCATCGCCGCGGTTGGTTCGTCGAGGACCAGCAACGCCGGACGCCCGCAGATCGCCAGCGCATATTGCACCCGCCGCGCCTGCCCGCCCGACAAAGCACCGCAACGCCGCTTCGTCAGATCGGTCAGGCCGGCGATCTCCAGCGTCTCGGCCACCGGGCGGGCATTGGCATAATAGCCCGATTGCAACGTGATAACCTCGCCTACGCTTAGCGCGTCGGGCAGGCCGGATGCCTGCAACATCACCCCCATTCGCATCCTCGCCGCCGGGCGGGCCGGATCGAGCCCGAACAGGCGCGCGGTGCCGGCATCGGGTTGCAATCGGCCGGTGAGCAAGCCGACGGTCGTCGTCTTACCAGCACCATTGGGACCCAGCAGCGCAGTGACCTCGCCCGCGCGGATGGCGAGCGAGAAGCGGTCGAGGACAAGAGTGGACCCGAGGCGTTTGGATACGTCGACCAGTGTCGCGATAGCGGAAAGATCGTCATGCATCGTTGCAGCCCCCTGTCGTCACGGCGGCGGGATGCGTGATGTGGCGACGGGATTGCAGTGCCGGCTGTCATGCGGGTGAGGTGACATTTGTCATGGTAGCGCTGAAGATGAACGAAAGGCCGAAAGTGGGTCGTCTAACGGACTCGTTGAGAGCTAGCCCTTCTAAAAATCAATCTTTCGCTACGGGGAACAATCGGACAGTAAATCGAACAGGCGCTACCGGAATACGGTACTCCGGCATCGGACGACCTTGGGCATTCCAGGAGGTGTCGCCGCCTAATCCCGATTGTAGCGCATCGACCAAGACCGTGACATGGCCGTGGGGCACAATATCCGTACTTTTGTGCGTGCCAGGCGCACGCCGCGAGAGATCTTCATAGGGGAACGCGAGCGCATTCATCGACAACGGATGATCGCCGGCCAGCCTCAGGCCGGTCTGGCCGCCGCCGCTCAACGTCATCGAGCGGACATCGCTCTTGGTGCCTGTCTCTTGCGGACGCATAAAGTTGTGATTCTGATCCGCGATGGCGCCGCGCCACAGGCCGATTGCCGCGCTGGTCTTGCGATCGGCATAATTTTCGTGCGGGCCACGGCCATACCATTCAACGGTCTTAAATCTGCTCGGTGCAGCGAACTGGAAGCCGATGCGGAGCGGGTCCGACATGTCCGTCTTCAGCGGCGTGAACTCGCCGGCGATGTTAACGCTGCCGTCGCCACGCATCGTGTAGCGGCTGGTGAACCGGACCGCATTGTCACCCATGACATAGCGTACGGTGACCGCCGTCGCGCCCGAACCGACGTGCTCGACCTTGACGGACTCAACTGTACGCGCCGCGGACATCGCCAGCCAAGGCGCATTCGCCGCTTCGCCCCGTGTGCCAATATCGTTGTCGGTCAGCGCCCGCGCGAAATTGGGCGCACCGCCGCTCAGCAACTCGTCCCCGCCGACCTGGTAGCTGGAAATCAAGCCGGTCGTGCGGTCGATCGTCAGGCTGGCGTCACCGGCCGTCAGCGCGATCGCGCCGGCGGTTTCCTGCAAGGTCATGCGGCCGTGCGGTGTCGCGATCGGCGCAGGGATCGGCCTGCCGAGCGCGAACTGGTCCCAGCCAACGACGTGATCGGCCGGCACCAGCGGGATCGTGCCGGCCTTGGCGCGAGCGCGGATCGTGACCAGATACTCCTCGCCCGGTTTGGGCGGCAGTTTCGGCAAAGGCAGCGTGAACGGTTCGGTTGCATGCGCGGCGGTATGCAACGCCGGTACTGCCCCTTGCGCGATGGGAACGCCGTTCTTGTTCACCACCCAGTCGAAATTAAAGCCGGACAGATCGCGAAAATCCTGGCGGTTGGTGACGGTGAACCGCCCGGCGACTGCATCGGCCGCGGCGAAGTGGAACGGTGCGTACACCTTCTGCACTTCGAACAGCTGAGGATGCGGGGTACGATCGGGGTTGAGCAGGCCGTCGCCGAACTCGATTTCGCCACCGGGGTTGGGGCCGTATTCGCCGCCATCGCCCCAATAGCGCCGGCCGTCCATGGTGTAGCGACACATTGACTGGTCGACCCAGTCCCAGATGAAGCCGCCTTGCAACCGGTCGGGTCGTGCGTAGATCGCATCCCAATATTCATTAAAATTGCCGCCGGAATTACCCTGCATATGGGCGTATTCGGACTGGATCATCGGCTGCTTAAATTCGAGATGTCGCGCGTAGTCGAGCATCCTGGCCGGGCTATCGTACATCGGTGCATAGATGTCGGCGTACGCATTCGGCTTGAAATCGTTAATCTGGCTGTAGCCGAGATACGAGATCAACCGGGTCGGATCGATCGCGCGCGCGGCCGCCGCGGCCTTCTCGAAGCTGGGACCGGTGCCGGCCTCGTTGCCGAGCGACCAGAAGATGATCGAGGGATGGTTCTTGTCTCGCTCGACCATGTTGGTAACGCGGCTGACGTGCGCGGCTTCCCATGCGGGGTCGTAACCGATCTGGATGCTCTCCGGCGTGCGTCCGCCGCGGTTGGCCGCCGACATATAGGCGTGACTCTCAATATTGGCCTCGTCCATCACGTACAGGCCGTATTCGTCGGCGAGGTCGTAGAGCCGTTCGTCATTCGGGTAATGCGAGGTGCGCAGCGCGTTGACGTTGTTGAGCTTCATCAGCTCGATGTCGCGGCGCATCGATGAGAGCGAGATGACGTGGAAGGTTTCGGGGTCGTGCTCATGGCGGTTGACGCCGCGGATCGTGATCGGCTTGCCGTTGACCGCGACGAGGCCGTTACTGATCGCAACAGTACGAAAGCCGATGCGGCGCGCGGTTGCCTGGACGGTCCGGCCCTGCCGGTCGAGCAGTTCGACGAGCAATGTGTAGAGGCTGGGCGTTTCCGCGGTCCAGGGGCGGATACCGGGTAGCGTGCCGGTGAGCGACAGTTTTGCGCCGGTGGCAAGCGCGGTCTTCGTCAGCAGCGTGCGATCGCCGTCGATTACGGTCGCGCGGATGGTGTGGCGGCGTGCTGCTTTTGTGAGATCGATCGCGACGTCGAGTGTGCCGTCGCGGAAGTTGTCGCTGAGGCCGGCTTTTACGAACGTATCAGCAATCCGGGCTTTGGGTGCCGCAATCAAGTAGACCGAGCGCTCGATGCCCGACACGCGCCAGAAATCCTGGTCCTCAAGATAGCTGCCATCCGACCATCGATAGATCTGGATCGCGACGCTGTTGCGGCCGGGCTTGATCCAGCGCGTGACGTCGAATTCCGACGGCAGCTTGCTGTCCTCGGAATACCCCATTTCGTGACCGTTGACCCAGACGTAATAGGCGGAGCCCGCGGCGCCGACGTGGAGGATGACGTCGCTCCCCTTCCAGTCGCGCGGTATCTCGATGTCGCGGCGGTACGACCCAACCGGGTTGGCCGCGTGCGGGATCAGCGGCCGGTTGGCGGGGAAGGGGTAGGTCACGTTGTTGAACCGTGCCTGGTCGTAACCCTCGGCCTGCCAGTCGGCGGGGACCTTGATTTCCTTCCACCGCGACACGTCGTAGGCGGGGCTTGCGAAATCCTTTGGTGCCTTGTCGGCGTCAGGCGAGAAAGAGAACTTCCACTGACCGTCGAGCGTGATGAACCGCATCGAGCGTTCCATCGTCCCATCAAGCGCGGCCTCACGGGTCTCGAACGGAAAGCCGGTGGCCCGGGCCTGCTCCTTGCCAATCGCGAAGACCGCGGGGTTCTCCCAATCGGGTCGGTCGGCGGAGACCTGCGGTTGGATCGGAACGGCGACCGGTGCGCGCTGTGCGGTAACGGGCGAAGCGGTCACCAACAGGGCGGCAAGGAGAGGGCGGTAAATCATCGGTTCGGCGAATTCCATTCGAGGATGTCAGCGCCCTGGGGGAAGACGAGCCGGACGAAGCGGGTCTTAGGGGTCGCAGGCAGAGTGATCGGCGAACTGCTGGTCACGCGTTCCGCTGCGACTTCGCGCCAGACCTTTCCGTGCGAGGCTTCGACGCTGAACCTCAGCGTTGCGGTCGAGTAAGCCGCGGGCAGCAGCGGATTGCGCATGCCCGGGTCTAGTGCGCCGTCCCGACCGAGGGCAGGCGTTGCTACCAGTGCCAGCAGGCCGGCGATCAGCAGCCGCGAGGCCGTCACAATGCGGTCTCGATCGCTTCAAGCGAACGACGCTTGGTCTCGGGGAAGAATGCGAGAACCACCGCGAACTGAAGCGCCATCATCGCAGCGAACAGGATGAACGGAGCGCCGCGCGAGTAAGCGGCGACAAGCGGGAACGCCATTGCGATGATCGCGTCCATGAACCAGTGCGTCGACGAGCCCAGGCTTTGCCCACGCGAGCGGACGTCGGTCGGGAAGATCTCGCTGATATACACCCAGATCACCGCGCCCTGCGAGAAGGCGAAGAAGGCAATGAAGCCGATTAGCAGCCACAATAGCATGTCCTGATGCTGGCCGCTGAGGAACACGTAGGCGACTCCGGACAGCATGAAGGTCAGACCTGCCGCACCAATCAGCAAAAGCGTCCTGCGGCCGATCTTGTCGATGACGGTCAGTGCGAGCGCAGTGAAAAACAGGTTGCACGCGCCGATGACGATTGCCTGGCGGTCAGCCGAGACGCTGTCGAACCCTGCGGCGGCGAAGATGTCGTTGAGATAATAAAGGATCGCGTTGATGCCGGAGAGCTGGTTGAACGAGGCGATCGCGAAGGCGAGCAGGATCGGGCGCCGATGCCGTGTCCAGTTCAGCCGGGGTCTCCGCGCTGCGGCGGCGACGTTCGACTGGCGGTAGCTGACGATGTCGGCGGCGGGATCGGCGACCCCGAGCGAACACAGGACGGCTTCGGCTTCGGCTTCACGACCGCGGGCTGCAAGCCAGCGCGGGCTGTCGGGGATCGTGAACATCATCACCAGTAGCAGAAAGGCGGGCAGAGCAGTGACGCCGAACTTCACGTGCCAGTCGAGCGCGCCCAGATCCATGCCCGTGACGATCGCGTTGCTTAGATAGGCGACCAGGATGCCGAGGACGATGTTCAACTGGAACGCGCCGACCATCATGCCCCGCTTTTCGGCAGGGGCGATCTCGGCGATGTAGACGGGGGCGAGCACCGACGAAGCGCCGACAGCGAACCCGGCGAGCACGCGGAAGGCGAGCAGTGCGCCCCAGTTCCACGCCGCGAAGCAGCCGATGCCGGAAACCAGGTAGATCAGCGCGATGACCTTCAGCGACGTTCGCGCGCCGTAGCGATCACCGGGGATGCCCGCGAGCAGGGCACCGGCAAGCGTACCCCAGAGCGCGCTGGAGACCGTGATGCCGACCCCCGCCGCATCTAGGCCGAACGCGGTACGGATGCCCTCGGTCGTGCCGGCGATCACAGCGGTGTCGAACCCGAAAAGGAGGCCGGCCAGCGAGCCGACTAGCACGCCGCGGAACAGGGTGGCATTCATCGTCTTCGCTCCCTGGCCGGTGGACGGGGTCCGCCGGCCGCAAGGTTCGGGGGGCAGGGCGTCCGCTCAGAAGGTGAAGCGCACGCCCGCACGGAAGGTCCGGCCGATCGAATCGAAGTCCTGCACGCCCGAAGGGCCGTTCGAGACATAGGGGTTGATCAGTTTGTTGAAGACGTTGGTGACGCTCAGATACGTTTCGACCTCGCCGCGGATCGGCAACTGGTATCCAATCCGGGTATCCACCAGCACCTGGCCGGCGAAATGGCGCTGGGCGAGGTCGGTCGGCACCGTCGCCTTGTCATAGGCACCGCCGCCGATGAAGCGGCCTTGCGTGAAGATGCTGAACGGTTTGGCATCGAACTGGACCTGCCCGGTCATGCGCCAGTGCGGCGCGGTGCCAATCTGGCCGGCGCGATCGACCGCGGCGACGTTGGGCGTCCGCTGGATATAGCGATCGACATAATTGCCGAGCAGCCGCAGTGACAGGTTGGCGTCCGTCGCGACGCGCGAGCGGTAGCCCAGTTCGAAATCGATGCCGCGTGTGTCGAACGATGCCAGATTCTGAGTGACGAGATCGATCTGGATCAGCTGCCCCGCATCGTTGCGACGGACGAATCCGCAGCTTGCCGCGCTGCCGCCGAAGCAATCATCGAGCGTCTGTTGAAACGACAAGGAGGCGATCGCATCCTTGATCCGGATATCGTAGAAATCGATCGACGCATTGAAGCCGCGCAGGAAGGACGGCGAATAGACCGCCCCGAACGTCGTCGTTTTCGCAACTTCGGGTTTCAGGTTCAGGTTGCCGAGCACGACCGAGCGGACGTTGGTAGCGGTGCTGTTGGTCGCGCGGTCGAACACCTGCGGCTGAAAGCTGGTCGTGCCGCGCTGAAACAGTTCGTACAGGCTGGGTGCGCGGATATCGCGCGACCGCGTGCCGCGTAGGCGGATGTCGTCGTTGATCGCCCAGGTCAGCCCGGCCTTCCACGTCGTCACGGATCCGCTGGTGGTGTAATGGGTGCGCCGCACCGCGCCGTTGAGGTCCAGCGACTTGAACAGCGTCACGTCCCGGAGCAACGGCACGTCTACTTCGAGGAAGCCTTCGGTCACCTCGTAGGAGCCGCTTTGCGCCTTGGCATTGCCGACGCGGTAGGCGCCTTCGGCATTGGTGACCGGGTTGAAGGCTTCCGACAGCGCGTCCACGGTCTGGTTAAAGCTCTGCTTGCGATATTCGAGACCCGCCGCGAAGCCGACATCGCCTGCCCAGTTCCGGAATGCCGTGCCGGCGATCGAGCCTGCCGCGACGAACTCCTTGAAGCGCTGGTCAGCGGTGTTGGTGCCGGTGACATAGTCGAGCGCGGCGGTGGTCGGCGTATGGAAGCCGAACACGTTGACGGGCACGCAGCCATTGCCGGGCGTGGTCAGCGTCGAGCGGCACACGATCTGGCCGTTGGCGGGGTTCACCACGGCGTCTGCGGCGTTGACGTAATTCTGCTGGATGAGGTCATAGTTCAGCGCGAGATGGCGATCGTTGCGCGCCGCCTCGACATAGGTGTTCCATTTCAACCCGCCGAACACGGTGCCTTCAAGGCCGAGCACGCCACGGATCGTTTCGTTGTCGGCATTGACCTGCGTGCGGGGCAGATCGTCGTCATAGCGGCCCATCGTCAGCGTCTGCGTGCCGAGCGCCACCATCCGGTCGCGGATGCTGGCCGGCAGATAGGGGTTGTCGCGCCGGATCACGAGCGCGGTGGTGCCGATCTGGTTGCTGTACGATCCGACCTGATAGTCGTTGTGCGTCTTGCCGTAATTGCCTTCGCCGAAGATGGTCAGGGCATCGCTCAGCTCGTAGCTGGCGCGGATATAGGCGATGTGCTTTTCAAGTTCGGAGATCAGGGGCGCGAACTGCGGGCGCGGGCCATCGCCGCCGGTCATCGTCGAATTGGTCAGCCGCGTGCCGTAGTTGAACGGGATCGGCTGGCCGCTCGCGTCGAAGGTCGTGCCCCGGAACGCGGCGGGACCGGTGATAAGGCCGCCGAAGGTCGCGTTCGCGACGCGCACGTCGCAGGCGAATTCCCGCGAGGTGGGCGAGCCGGCGGGCAGTGCGATCGGCTGGCAGCTTTTGCGCGAATAGCTGCGGCTCAACCGGTCTTCGACGCCTTCGTTGCGAAAGAACTCCCCGCTGGCAAGAAAGTGGCCACGGCCGTCGGCGAACGGGGTGCCGTAGGCGAGTTCGTATTTCTGCTCAGCATTGTCGCCATAGGTGGTGACGCCGCCCTGCACCGTGCCGGTCAGGCCGGTGAACTTCTTGTTAATGATGAAGTTCACCACGCCGCCGACCGCATCGGAACCATAGGCCGCCGATGCGCCGCCGGTGACGACCTCGACCCGTTCGACCAGCGCCTGCGGGAACAGGTTAGTATCGACCTGGCCGCTGCCGTCATTGGGAATGAAGCGGCGACCGTCGAACAATGTCAGCGTGCGCGTCGGCCCGAGGTTGCGCAGGTTGAGATAGGCGCCGCCCTGTCCGCCGGACGTCTGCGCGCCGCGCGGGCCAACCGAGGAGGACAGAGCGGGCAGTTGCTTCAGTGCCTCGCCCAGCGTCGTCGGCACGGCGGCGTTCAGCTGCGTGGCGCTGGCGACCGTGACCGGCGTCGGCGCGCCGAAGCCGTTGGCGGGAATGCGGCTGCCGGTGACGACGATGTCCATATCGGCCGCTTCGGACGGGGCCGGACCTGCCGAACTGACCGGCGCGGTGCCGGTATCGGCGGCGGGCGACGTGCCGTCCGCGGCGACGCTGGCGGCAGGTGCAGCGGCGGGTACGGCCGGCTGCGGCTGTGGCTGGACCTGTGCGCCGGCGCTAGCGCTGGCGGTGCAGGCGACGATCATTGCAAGCGCGGATACGCCGCCGAATGCGGTTTTGCGGTGGATCATGTTTTTCCTCCCCTGGGTGGCGGACTTCAGCCTGCCATTCTGTGTGCGCCGACCTTCAGGCCGACATTTGCGCGGACTGAAGCAGGCCGCGAATATATCCGTAACAAAAGGCGAAATTTTCGGCTCGTGGCGTCCAGACCGGCTTGCCATCGACGATCAGCGGATCGTCCATGCCCGGCACATGATCGGGCATGATCATTCCGTCATACCCGACTTCGGCATAGGTGCGCAGCGCACGGACCATGTCGATATCGCCCTCGTCCGGGAACGTCTCGTTGAACTTGTTTCGCGCGCCGTGGATGTTGCGGAAATGGACGTTGAAGATCTTCTTGCGTTCGCCGAACCAGCGGATCACGTCGAAGATCTGGCTGGCGGGTTCGGTGAGATTCTCGCACACCGATCCCTGGCAGAAATTCAGGCCGTGATACGGGCTTTCGTTGATCTGCACGAAGCGCTTGAGGCCCTCGATCGTGCCCAGCACATTGTCGATCCCCTGATATCCGCCGGGCGGCGTGCCGGGATCCTGCGGGTGGCAGGCAATGCGCACCCGCGTTTGGTTGGCGACCGGCACGATCCGGTCGAGGAAATGGGTGATGCGCTTCCAGAATTCGGTCGCGTCGACCCGGCCGGCGCGGGTGAGCGGGGTCTGCGGCTGCGCCTTTGCCAGATCCCAGCCGAAATATTGCGACCCACCACGACCCTCGACCGGCGCGGTGCGCAGGACCCCGAGCAGGCTCATATTATATTTGACGCACGGGATTCCAACCACAGCGCAGTTGCGCAATGTGGTCGCGAACGCCTCGATCTCGCGCGCGCGGTCCGGCTCCTGCCCCAACATGATGCCGGGATGTTTCTCGCGGTCGATATGCGTGGAATTGAGGAGTTCCGGCTCGAGCATGTCGAGGCTCAGCCCGTGGCGTTCCGCCATCTGTTTCAGCGTCGTGAGTTCGGCGACGGTCGGGTACATCCGTCCATCCGCGACCGTGGCCCGCCCTGAAATGTTGCGCACGCCGTAGCGCGCGAAAACCTCAAAATGCGCGTCGGTTGACGGCATACTTTGGCAACCGAGCTTCATCCGGTACTGGCTAGCGGCGGCCGTCGGATTCCGGCTGCCCGTTTTCGGTCGGTGCGTCCGGGCTTCCGCGGTTCCGCCGACCACCGACAGTGAGGCGGCGGCGCCGGTGCCGACCATGAATGTGCGACGATGCATCCAGTCCTCCCCTCGGTGCTTATGGCGGCGGATGTTTTTGTCCGTCCGGTCCGGGCATCTCCGGCCCGGACGATGCCTATTGCATCCGGACTGGACCGAATTCCATTGCCAATTCTGGATCGTTCGATGCGATTCGCGACCAGTCCGATATGGCAGGTCTTATTTTATCGAGGTTAGCGGGTAGCGGCGTTGAGGCGGTTAGCGGCTTTCGTGTCATCAAGCTAAGCCTGGCATCGATCGATGACGCCTTTGAAATGGACCGCATGCCATGGCTGTCATAAACCGCAACTGCATTGATCCAACGCCGGCGGTGGAGTTTCTGCGCGGCAGGGGAGGGAGTTTGGAATGGCATTCGATCCTACAGGCGTGGCGAAGACGATCGGTGGAGGCCTGCTGTCGTTCCCGGTCACGCATTTCGACGCGGCGGGCACGTTTCTCGAAGATCCGTACCGCGCGCATTGCGCCTGGATGCTCGAGCATGAGCTTGCAGGCTTGTTCGCGGCCGGCGGAACGGGGGAATTCTTCTCGCTGACGCCGACCGAAGTCGTCGAGGTCGTCGCGGCGGCGGTCTCAGAGGCCAAGGGCAAGCTGCCGGTGATCTCCGGCTGCGGCTATGGCACGGCAATCGCCTGCGAGATCGCGCGCGGTGCAGAGCGGGTCGGCGCGGATGGGCTGTTGCTGCTGCCGCCCTATCTGACGACGTCGAACCAAGAGGGCCTTGGCGCGCATATTGACGCGGTGTGCAGGTCGACCGGCCTTGCGGTCATCGTCTACAACCGCGACAATGCGGTCGTGAATGACGAGACGCTGGCACGGCTGTGCGAGCGCAACGCCAATCTGGTCGGCTACAAGGACGGCGTCGGCGATATCGAGCTGATGGCGCGGATCCATTCGCGGATAGGCGACCGGCTCACTTATATCGGTGGTCTGCCGACTGCCGAGACGTTCGCGACCCCCTATCTCACAATGGGCGTCACCACCTATTCGTCGGCGATCTTCAACTTCATGCCGGAATGGGCGCTCAATTTCTACAAGGCTGTGCGCGCGGGCGATCACGCCAAGGTGCAGGTCGAACTACGCGATTTTGTGCTGCCTTATATCGCGATCCGCAACCGCAGCCGTGGCTATGCGGTGTCGATCGTCAAAGCGGGCATGCGCGTCGTCGGCCGCGACGCGGGGCCGGTGCGGACCCCGCTGACCAATCTAACGGCGGATGCGGAACGGGATCTCGCCGCGCTGATCACCAAGGCCGCGCCCGCCGTGGTCCAGCGCGCCGCATAATCTACGGCGAGTGACAATCTAATGGCCGGCATTCTATGATGTCGGCCATGTTCGACCTCAGCCAGCTCTGCCGTTTCGTCGCGGCGGCCGAGGAACTGCATTTCGGCCGCGCGGCACAGCGCCTCAACATGCCGCAGTCGCCGCTCAGCCGGCAGATCCAACTGCTCGAACGCATCCTTTGGGTGTTCAATACGCTCCGAACAGTCTTGGCTATGCCATCACCAGCTCGATGTTCGAATGATCACCGACGATGCCGAGGATAATCTCAAAATACGTAGGTCCTGTGCCGCGTTCGAGCGCCTCCAGTTGGTAGCTGATCAGGTCTTTATTAAAGCGTTCGGGGCTCCGCAGCTTTTCTGCTAGGAACGCACGGGTCGCCTCAACGCCAAGAGCAGATCTGCTCGCTGCACTGTCCTGCCAGATGATCTGGATCGGCTCACGGCCCCTGATCGCGCCGTAACCCCCATAAAGCAGATCGTTCAACGCATCGAGGCTTTCGCCCAGCCGCCAGTCTTCATCGGTCATGAAAACCCGGTTTATCTCGGCGTATAAGCTTGGAATATCGTTGATGTTGATCCCGACGATGGTCAAGATTTTCATCGCTGCTATCCGATCTTCAACCATGTCTTCAACTGAAGGCAACTCGATTTTATCGCTTTCAGCCGCGGCGTCATTCTACGTGCATGAGTTGTGACGGGTAGGGGGCCACTACGTGCTTTGCCTCGTCCCACGCAGCGGTAAGCCACCGGCCATAATCCTCGTCGTGCAGAATTACGGGCATAGCCTTGGGATGGATCGGAGCCACAACTGCGTTCGGCTCGGTGGTCAGGAAGCCATAAGCGTTCCCCCGATCAGTTGGACGCCAGATCCCTGCAAAAGCGAAGATAGGCCGGCTGGGTACGTCGAACCAGTGAAGCGGCTTCTTGCCGCCCTCGCCCGGCTGAACGCCAAACTCCGAGAAAGACGTTACCGGCACCAAACAGCGTCTCGTCGGCGTCGTCAGCATCGACCGCCAGAAGGGAGAGCTGAGGTTGCGGACATTCGTGACGTACTTCGTCAGTTTGGAGGCCGGGTCCCGCTTGCTCGGCACCTGCGTGGGCACGCCCCATTCCATGCGCTCGATCCGGCGATCGTCCCCGTCCTGCACGATGACGGCTCCAAAGAACGGCGTCTTCTTGCCGGTCGGGAAGATGTCCCCGGCCGGGAACGTCTCGTCCGGCGCGTAAGGAAGGCGGATACCGAACGTGGCCGCCACTTCGGCCTGCTTGGCCGTCAGCCGATAGCGATTGCACATCCGCGCCTCCTGTCGACGCCGACGACGGATCGCCGGCGCCTGATCGTCAGAGCTTGTCCTTCAGGCCCTTGGCGGCCGTGAACGCAACCTTCTTGGACGCCGCGATCGTCATGGTCTCGCCGGTGCGTGGGTTACGGCCCTCGCGCTCGGGACGATCCTTCACGGCAAACTTGCCGAAGCCGGGAATCGAAACATCCTCGCCCTTCACAGCAGCGTCCGCAATTTGCTCGAAAACTGCCGTAATCGCCTGCTTGGCGTCGGCCTCGCTTGAACCCGTCGCTGTTGCGACACCCTTGGCCAGTTCGCTGATGTTCATGTTCGTCATGCTCCCTTAGAGCCCAACCGAAAATTGAGTTGAGCGATTTCAGCAGCTTGTGATTCACCGGGGGTTGCGAAGACCAGGGAGATCACATGGGCTGGACCGAAACCGCTCGGCGCGAGCATGACAGGCGTGGCCTGCGTTATGCAAGCGACTGCACGGATGAAGAATGGGCTGTTGTCCGCCCGTTGTTGAGGCGGACGACCAGGGTGGGGCGCCCGCGCAAGCACAAGGCCCGGACCCTTTGGAATGCGATCCAGTACATCGC
>Ga0265797_10004636_pt1 | contig 20834 bp, 18 predicted proteins | sample P2T30metagenome_FD_192433 | JGI IMG/M metagenome (GOLD analysis project Ga0265797, IMG submission 192433) | Plant litter microbial communities from East Loma Ridge, Irvine, California - P2 T30 | ecosystem: Environmental > Terrestrial > Plant litter > Unclassified | place: USA: California...
TTTCGGTGGTGAAAAACGCCTCCTGCACCACCACGAAAGGGCAGTCGCTCAGCGCCTGGTGAATCCGCTGCTGATCCGGCATCGACTGGGCCGGGTTGGTGCAGGCGATCCACAACGCTTTGATGGTGCCGTTGCCCACGGCCTCGAACAGTTCGATGGCGCTGAGTCCAGGCGTTTGTGGCAGCGCGTCAACGCCCCAGTAAGCGGCCACTTCGGCACGGTGTTCCGGGTTGGCGACCTCACGGTGACCGGGCAGCAAATTGGACAGGCTGCCGGTTTCCCGACCGCCCATGGCATTGGGCTGGCCGGTAAGGGAAAACGGCCCGCTGCCGACCTTGCCGATCTGCCCGGTGGCCAGGTGCAGGTTGATGATCGCCGCGTTCTTCGCGGTACCGGCAGTGGACTGGTTGACGCCCATGCACCACAGCGACAGAAAACGCGGTGAGCGGCCGATCCAGTCGGCGCAGCGGCGCAAATCCGCTTCGCTGATCGCGCACAGTTCGGCGACGCGCGTTGGGCCGTAGTCGGCGACCAAGGCTTGCAGCGCCTCGAAGCCTTCGGTGTGCGCCGCGATAAAGGCGTGATCGATGCGGCCTTGCGCCAGCAGCAGGTGCAGCACGCCGTGCAGAAGTGCCACATCGCTGCCGGGCGCGATGGCCAGATGCAGGTCGGCGACGTCGCAGGTGTCGGTGCGCCGTGGGTCTACGACGATGACCTTCATCTGCGGGTTGCCGGCCTTGGCCGCTTCCAGACGGCGAAACAGGATCGGGTGGGCGTAGGCCATGTTGCTGCCGATGATTAGCAGCGTGTCGGCCTGCTCGATGTCTTCGTACGAGCAGGGCGGCGCATCGGCGCCCAGGCTGCGCTTGTAGCCGACCACTGCCGAGGACATGCACAGACGTGAATTGCTGTCGATATTGTTGGTGCCGACCAGGGCGCGGGCCAGCTTGTTGAACGCGTAATAGTCCTCGGTCAGCAATTGCCCGGAGATATAGAACGCGACGCTGTTCGGGCCATGTTCACGAATAGTCCTGGCGAACACGTCGGCGGCATGTTCCAGCGCTGTGTCCCAGTCCGTGCGGGTACGGCCCAGGTCCTTGCCGAGGCGCAGTTCGGGATACAGGGCGCGGGCATCGAGGTCGCCGGTCAGGTGCAGCGAGGCGCCCTTGCTGCACAGCTTGCCGAAGTTCGCCGGGTGCACGGGATCGCCGCTGACGCCGAGAATGCGTTCGCCGTCGTGCTCGATCAGCACGCCGCAGCCGACGCCGCAGTAACAGCAGGTCGAGGCGGTGGTGAGTGTTTCAGCGCCGCGCCCCTGATCGCTCATGCCGCCCCCTGCAGAAGCATCGGTTCGGCAACGGGGGCGGATGGCAGGCTACTTAAGGCGTCTTCGCCAAACATCAATGCATCGCGGATATCCGCCACCTTGCGGCCCTCGCGGATCAGTTGCAGATACCAGGCTCCATCGGTGGTGTCGCCATACAGGCAGGCGCCGACCAGTACATTGTTCTTCAGCACCAGCTTGCGGTAGCTGCCCGTGATCGGGTCATCCAGGGTGATGCTCTGGGTACCCAGGCCGCCGGCGAAGTCACCCGCGGAGAACAGGTCGATGCCGGTGACCTTGAGCTTGGTGGAGGCCAGCGAGCCGAGGTAACGGCTGAAGCCCTGCATGGCCAGATGGCTGGCGCATACCCGCGCTTGTTCGAACAGCGGGGCCACCAGGCCGTAGGCGACACCGCGGTGGCTGACGCATTCGCCTACGGCGTATACGCGTGGGTCGAAGCTCTGCAGCGTATCATTGACCAGAATGCCACGGGCGCAGGGCAGGCCGGCGCGCTGGGCCAGTTCGATGTTAGGGCGGATGCCAGCAGCCATCACGACGAGGTCCGCGGGCAGTTGTTCGCCGTCGCTGAAGCGCACGGCCGTAACCCGGCCCGCGTCGGTGCCGAGCAGTTCCTGAGTCTGTTTGCCCAGGGCGAAGTGCAGACCGCGGCGTTCCAGGGCGCTTTGCAGCAACTGCCCGGCGCGCTCGTCGAGCTGGCGCTCCAGCAGCGTGGCACCGTTGTGCACCACGCTCACGTCCATGCCACGCAGCTTGAGGCCGTGGGCTGCTTCGAGGCCGAGCAGGCCGCCGCCGATAACCACCGCGCGGCGGTGCTGATTGGCGCTGTCGAGCATGCAGCGGGTGTCGGCGATATCGCGGTAGCCGATCACGCCTTCCAGCCCGTTGCCCGGTATCGGCAGGATGAATGGCCGCGAGCCGGTGGCGATCAGCAGGCGGTCGTACTCGGCGCTGCTGCCGTCATCGGCGATCACCCGGCGGTGGATGCGGTCGATCTCCACCACCTTACGGCCCAGCAGCAGGTTGATGCCGTGCTCGGCGTACCAGCTCAGCTCATTGAGCACGATGTCATCGAAGGTCTGCTCGCCCGCCAGCACTGGCGACAGCAGGATGCGGTTGTAGTTGGGGTGTGGCTCGGCGCCGAACACGGTGATGTCGTAGAGGTCCGGGGCGATCTTGAGCAGCTCTTCGAGCGTGCGTACACCGGCCATGCCGTTGCCGATCATCACTAACTTCAATCGTTTCATCCGCTACCTCCGTGGCCCTGAATGAATCGCCGCAAACAAAAAAGGCGTCCTGCACCGTGAGTGCAAGGACGCCTTTGTCCGGTCCCGATTCGTTTCGGGGAGCCGCGCCGGCTTTCGGCGGGCTCTATGTCTGTAAGGACACAGAGCAGGGAGTGTGCCAATTACCGGCGCACGTGTCGGTCGGTTGGTAGGGGGCAGTTGAACTGATCCGGTTAGGCAGGGTTTCGCCGGGCCGTAACCCCTGCGGCCCCGGCCCTGCCGCCGGGAGAGGAGGCAGCGCGCAGCCGGCATCGTTTTGCCCGGTGCACCGATGGCGGCGCCTGATCACTCCATCGAGAACGCAATCGCTGCGCGGTGTTGGTGCGCCGCGCACTCTCGCTGTGCGTTAAGGGGTCAGCAGCAGGCGTTTGCGGCCATAGGCCTTTTCCAGGTTCTGCTGTTGTATGGGGAAGCTCAGGTACTGGGCGCGGCGCCAGGCGTCGATGCCGTCGGCATAGTGCGGGCTGGCCGGGTTACCGGATTGCCCGGAGCTGTTCAGGCCAATCATCGGTTCCTCGCGCCCAAAGTCGACGATCATCCGCATGCTCGGGATCAGCCAGGTGTCGAAGTCCTGGCCCCAGTGGTAGGCCGACACGTTCAACGTGCTGTGGTCCCCGCCAGCCGGGTACGGGCCGCGATCCAGATAGCCTTTCAGCGAGCCGATACTGGCGCGCTGACCGGCGCTCAGGTACGGCGCCATCTGCGTGCTGCCGCTCAGCCACTCGTAGGTGTGCAGCTTGCCCCACTGCCAGGCGGCGCGTTCACTGCCCAGGCGCTGTTCGAGCAGCTCGATGCTGGCCGCCAGGCTGCGGGCGAGGATGGCCGGTTTGTCTTCCTTCTGCTGGGTGCGTACATCATTCCAGAACGGGCTGTCTTCGCGGCCAAGCAGGTGATCGGCCTGGGCCGAGTACGAGAGGTTGGCGGTATCCACCAGCGCCTTCCAGGCCTGCGAGGTCTCCGGGCCAAGCTCGTCGAGGAAGATCTGCCGCGCGCTCTCGTGCAGGAAGGCGCCATACACCGCGGCATCCGTCGATGTGGCAGAGAGCTTGCCGTCGAAGGCCATCAATCGGCTGAGGGCTTCACGCGCCTTGCCACGCTGAGCTTCGGGCAGACGATCGATGGCCTGGCGCAGTGGTGCGGCCATGTTCTCGGCTTCGAACATGTTCTGCAGCTTGGCGACGAAGGGCGAGGTCTGGTCGTACTGCATGGCGATCATGCTTTGCGTGTCATGGCGGCCACTGCCGGCCAATTGAGCCAAGCGCTCGTAGCGTTCCGGGTAATGCCAGGAATTGGACAGCTGCATGCCGTAACCGCGCGGCACGCTGCGCTGGTTGGCGCTGCCCAGCCAGCCCTGCTGTGGGTCCTGATCGTAAGGATGGAGCATCGGGTCAGCAAACCCGTCCCACTCGTAGTGGCTATCCCAACCCGGTGACGGCACCAGGCCCTGGCCGCCGCGACGATTGGGGAAGCGCCCGGTGACCTGCCAGCCGATATGTTCGGCATCGGCGAACACCAGGTTGAGCGGCATGGCGCGGATTTCCCGGGCCGCCTCGAAGGCCTGCTCGACCGACTGGGCGCGAGACAGGTCGAAAAAAGCGTCCAGGCTGGCGTCGTCTTCGAATTGTGTGGTCTGCAGTGCCAGGCCGTAGCCGCTTTGTAGCTGCAGCGGTTGCATCGGGTGCTTGCGCTCGCCCAGCACGCTGTTGAGCAGAGGGCCATGGCGGGTTTCGTAAACCGTCTCGCGAATCGGTTTCTGGCCCTTGATGATGAAGGTTTCCTGGCGCTCGCGGGCCGGCTGCCATTTGCCATCGGCGAGATACAGCAGGCGATTGCCTTCGCGTTTTACCTGCTCGAGGAACAGGTCCTGGTTGTCGCCCATGACCATGGTCATGCCCCAGGCGAGCTTGCCGTTGAAGCCGGCAACCACCGCCGGCATGCCGGCGACGGTCACGCCCGAAGCCTGGAATTTCGGCGCGCGAATCTGCACGAAGCTCCATACCGAGGGCAGTGCGATCGGCAGGTGGGTGTCGTTGGCCAGCAGGCTCTTGCCGCTGCGGCTGCGCGACGGGGCGATGGCCCAATTGTTCGAGGCGGCGACGCCGAGCATGTGCCGCTCGGAAACCTGGGCAGCGGCTGTTTTCACCGCCTGCAAGCCGGCAATGTTGCCGCTGAGTGCCAGGCCCTTGAGCTTTTCGGCTTCCTCAAACGGCAACGGCTCGTCCGGGTAGGTCGGCATTAGCCAGGCGAGTTTGTCGGCGCCGACTTTTTGGGTCAGGGTCAGCGCGGCAATCTCTTCCTGCAGGTTCACCGACAGACCGAAGTTGAGCAGGCAGAAGATCATCACCGAGTCTTCCGGCTTCCAGTAAGGCGGGCGGTAGCCGGCCTCGGCCAGGTCCATCGGCAGCTTGTCGCGGTAGCGGAACAGGTAGGCATTGACGCCGCGCGCATACACCTCGAAGAACGCCTTCATCCGCGGCGAGGCGTTCTTGTAGAGCACCTCGGCGCTCTTCTTGAGGTTCACAGCCCGCATGAACCTGTCCATTTCCAGCACGCCAGGACCGGCCATTTCCGCCAGGCGACCTTCGGCCATCAGGCGCAGGCTGACCATCTGGCTGAGGCGGTCGCTGGCATGCACGTAGCCGAGGGTGAACAAGGCGTCGTGAAAGGTGTGGGTTTCGATCAGCGGCATACCCAGCGGGTTACGGCGCACCGAGGCAGTCTGCGCCAGGCCCTGGACGCGGAAGGAGCCCTGGTCCGGGTGCACGCTGTTGCGGTAACGGCTGTCGAGCAGGGACTGACAACCGCTCAACGCAACCATGCCGGTGACGATGCCGGCAAGGCTCAGGGTGGCGAGAGGACGGAAAGCGCGCGGCAGCATGCGGCGGACTCCTGGCAGAAAGGGCGGTGGTGGGCGGCTGCCCGGGCGCGAATGGCGCTAAAGGTAGTGAGCGGCATGGCGGCTGGCAAGAGGCGCAGCGTTTGAAGCACTGCTGGTCGTCGGTAAACACAGCGGCACGCAGGCGCGCCGCTATCGGTGCGCGCTAAAGGCGGCTGGCCAGGCCTTCGTCGAGCAGCCAGCGGGCAGCCTCGCGGGCCTGCTGATCGTGTGCCTCGCTAAGCTCGGCGAAGCGCGCCTCATGGTGACGGCGCTCGTCGCGGCTCAGGGCTTTCCAGTTCTCGTGGGTGGGCACATCGACGGTCGCGTCATACAGCTGCTGAAAGACCTGGGTCTGTGGGGCCAAGCTCAGGCTGCTGTCGTAGTTGTCGAGCAGCACCTTGATGCGGATCGCGCCCTCGATCAGCGGCAGCTGTCCATCGAGCAACGAACTGGCCAGTACCCGCAAATCATCGTGCAGGCGCTGGCGCTGCGAGTTGAGTACTTCTGCCTGCTGACGCTGTCTGGCCCAGACTGTGCGCCACAGCTGGGCTGCGTACACGGCGAGGGCGATGACGACGACGGCCGCGAGCAGGATCAGCAGATAATCAGGCACCGTGGCACTTCTTGAATTTCTTGTCGCTGCCACACGGGCAGGGATCATTGCGGCCAACGTCCTTCAGGGTGTTGCGTACCGGCTCCTGAGGCGCGTGGTTGCAATGGGGGCCGTGCACATGGCCGTGGTGATCGTGACCATGATCATGCTCATGATCGTGGTTGCAGTCAGGGCCATGGACGTGAGGTTGCTGGGTCATGCGAGGTTACTCCGGAAGGTATTCGCCAGGAATTATCTCGCCATTGCGCGTCGTGTGCACGCGGCGGCCGAAGAATAATCCGGTTTTAACTTCGCCCTGCAGGCGGTAACGGATGGGCTGATCCGGCTGCTCCAGCAACTTGACCACCTGGCGAACGTGGCGCCACAGGTTGGTACGCACCGGCACGTCGAACTCGGTATGGCCATTGGCGGGCACGGTGAACCAGACTTCCGAGTCGCCCTCGGCCAGTTTCACGTCGTCGAGATGCACCACGTAGCTGAGGCCGCGCACCGGCAGGCTGACGTCGTTGGGGTTGTCGATGCGAAAACGCAGCACGAAGCGCTGTTCCAGCAGTTTGGCGCGCACCACATCGACTTTGACGAGACGAACGTCGGGGTCTTCGAAGTCGTCTGAAAACCAGGTCGAGCAACCGCTTAGGGCGGAGCACAGACCAAAAAATACCATTAGGCTAAGAATTCTTATCATTTGCGCCTGAGAAAACATTTCGCACTCCGTTCGAGGCCTCAGTGTAACAAGAGTCAGCTTTGCTGCCCTAGGCCCTGTTGTCATTTCATCGCAGCGGCTGGAGGAAATGCCGACCGACTCTCGTGTGCTCGCAAAAAGCTGCGTCATACTGGCCTGAATGCATTGAAGTTTTATTGCCGTGGCGAAAACGGCGACAGGAAATATAGAGGAGTGTGACGATGGCGCGGTATGAAATCGCATTTTCCGGTGAACTGGTGCCTGGTGCTCAATTGGATGTGGTTCAGGCCAACCTGGCCAAGCTGTTCCAGGCCGATGCCCAGCGTATCGCTCTGCTGTTTTCGGGGCGCCGGGTGGTGATCAAGAACAACCTGGACGAGGCGGCTGCCGAGAAATACCGCAGCACGTTGGAGCGCGCGGGTGCCCGCGTCGAAGTAGTCGATACCGAGGCGGAGCTCGTCGAAGAGATCGAACTGGCGCCGCCGCCAGCGGCCGAGCCCGACAGTCGGGTAATCAGCCAGCCTGCCAGTCAGCCTCAGAGGCGTCTGCAGGTGGCGCCACGTGACGAGTACATGGCCGCTTTCGCCGATGTCGATGCGCCTGATTTCGGTGTCGCCGCGCTGGGCGCTGATCTGCAAGAGTTGGCACCCGAGGTACCCCAACCCGCGCTGGACCTGTCGCAGTTCAGCCTGGCGCCAGTTGGCAGCGACATGGGGCAGGCGAAGGGGCAACCCGCTGCGCCAGCGCCTGACACCTCGCACTTAAAACTGGTCTGAGGGCAGCCCGCTATAGATAGCCGGCGCAGCACTTCTTGAATTTCTGCCCGCTGACGCAGGGGCAGGGGTCGTTGCGACCGGCCTGCAGACCTACGGTTGGGTCGATGAAGTACCAGCGTCCCTGATTCTGTACGAATGCCGAGCGTTCGCGGTGGCTGTGCTCGCCGGCTTCGTCGTGCCAGCGCGCGACGAATGTCACGCGTGCGTGCTCAGGCTGGCCGCCCAGCAACTCGGAGTGCTCGACCTCGAGGCCCAGCCAGGTGCTTTGCAGGCTCCAGACACGAATGCTCTCGACATCCAGCTTGGCCTGCTGGGCAGGCAGCGTGGTCGCTACCAGATAATCGATATTACCGGTTACGTAGGCACTGTAGCGCGAGCGCATCAGGCTCTGCGCACACGGCGCTGGCGCTCCCTGGTGATAACGGCCACAGCAATCGGTCAGTGAATCGCCGCTGCCGCAGGGGCAGCCGGCTTGCGAGGCTTGGGTCACCATCCTTACCACCAATACTTCCCAAAATTTTCCGGGTTTGCCCAGAACTTGGCGTTCAGCCAATCGGGCGCCTGCTTGTATTCCATCAAGTCGTAGGTGAACAGACTGAGGATTTGTTCATCGCGTGTGAAGCGTTCGCTGACATGCAGCGCAAGCGCGAAGAAATCCGTGTCCTTCCAGTTGGCGGCCTGCAAATCGACCAGCACGGCCATGCGACTGGCATTCAGGTTGCGTATCCCACCAAGCAGTTGCAGGCCGTCGCGTTTGGGCATGTGCTCAAGGCAGTCAACCACAATGGCAAGATCGAAACGTTGCCCGGCCAGCGTTGCCGGCAGGCTGCCGGCCTCCGCGTGGGCGATCAAACTGGTGGGGTGTGCTTGCCGGAAGGCACTCACCGCAGGTTGCTCGCTGGCACCGATCAATAGCAGGCGCTCAGGCGCATAACGTTGCAGTAGAGCTGCCAGCGACTGTTGGGGCGTGCGAGTGGACGTGATGTGGCTCATCGAAAACCTCGAAAGAATCACAAAAGACTACCGCGCACCGGCGCAATCAACTAGAACTGTTCGTTCTGCCCGGCTGTCGTAACGCTGTCTGGCAGATTTTACTACGGGCGTCTTTAATCCAAGCGTGTCGATTTAAGCGCCGATTCCCATTAGGAGACTTGCATATGAGTATTACAAGGAAAGCGGTACCCCTGATCATTGCATCCACCTTTCTGACAGGGTGTGCTGGCGTTCAGAAGTCCGACTGGCCTACCTGTGCTGCAGTGGGCGGTGTCAGTGGTGCTGCGTTGGGCGCCATCGAGAGCTCGGCTTGGGCAGGTGGTGGTGCGGTAATCGGTGCTGGCTTCGCTGCGGCCTATTGCTGGGTGCATGGCGCTGACGGCCAGGAAGAGCTGGTGATGGTTGAAGAAACCATCGTTGAAGAGCCGGTCGTTGCTGAGCCGGTAGCCGAAGCAGTACGTGTCGAGCTGGACGTCAAGTTCGACTTCGACAAGGCTCAGGTCAAGCAGGAAAGCCTCGGCGATATCCGCAGCCTGGCTGATTTCATGACTCAATACCCGCAAACCTCCACAGTGGTTGAAGGCCATACCGACTCCGTTGGTACTGACGCCTACAACCAGCGCCTGTCGGAGCGCCGCGCCAATGCCGTGCGTGACGTACTGGTCAACCAGTACGGTGTCGGCGGCACCCGCGTGAACGCAGTCGGCTATGGCGAAAGCCGTCCGGTTGCTGATAACGCCACCGAAGAAGGCCGTGCGATCAACCGTCGCGTGGAAGCGGAAGTCGAAGCTCGGCCATAAGCCAGCCCAGACGTTTATAATCCTCCTGATCGGCTTCACGCCGGTCAGGAGGGCGATGTCACGCAATGGGCATCGTTTTCGTTTCACCCTCTGGTCTCGCCACCCGCAAACGCAGTAATGTGCCGCACGACAATAAGCGGCCGGGGCGGGGAATGAAGACTATCGCGGGACTGGGCAAACTGTTGGCGACACTGTTCTGGTGCGTCGTACTAGCCAATCTGATCGATCCATACGCTCAACCTTTCGCGCAGTTGTTGATGCTCGCAGGCGTTGCCGTGTTGGCGTTACATGCTGCCGAGATGCTGCTGTTCAACCGCCTGCTTAGTGCACAGCCCAGCGCTGGCGTAGCGCGGATGAACGTGCTGGCGTTCGGCATGTTTCATCTGTGGACGTTGCCTGCGGTGGAACACACGTCGCAGCCGGTCAGCCTCGAGGAAGCCGCCCATGCGTAGACTGATGCTCGTCGCGGTATTGTGCTGCCCGCTACTGGCTGTGGCCGAGGCGGTGATCGAGGTCGACTCCCATCATTTCATGCGCCTGCCTGCTCAAGGCAGCGTATTGCAACTTGATCGACTCGCGGTTGCCGATAACGGCACCTTGCTGATTCCTGTCGGCGTCAGTGAGTTGCGCATCGACACGCTCTACCTGGGACGCAATGCGCAGATTGCCGTCGCGCCCTCCAGTGAAAGCCTGCATCTGGATATCGTTTCAGGCGAGATCGCAGCCGGCGCACAAATCAGCGCGCCAGGCGCACCGGGCACCGCACAGCGTCCGGCGATACCAGGACGTACGTTGGTGGTGCGCTTGCAGGCAGTTACCACCGAGCAGTGGCTGATCGATGCACGCGGAGGCCGGGGAGCTGCCGGCTACGCGGGGCTGGACGGTGCCGATGGCAAAGCCGGCGGTTGTGCCTGGGGCCAGGCCAGTTCGGGCTATAACGGCCAGAACGGTACGGATGGCCAGGCCGGTGCGCCCGGCGGCGAGGTTCGCCTGGAAGTCCCAGCGGATTTCCCAGTCGAGCGTTTGCAGACGCGTCTGGAAGGCGGCCCAGGCGGTCCAGCGGGCGCTGCAGGCAATCCGGGTAGCGGCGGCGCAAGCAAGGGTTGCTGGATCTACAGCACCAGCGGTGCCCGCGATGGCTTGCCGGGAATCGCCGGTCAGCCCGGCGCGGCAGGTCGTGACGGGCGACTGGATGTTGTGCGTTTCTGAGCGATGACGGGCCTGTAAACAGGCCCTGATCAGAAGATCGGGCGGGCTGCTGCGATCGCTACCACGGCCAAGCCCAGCAACAAATTAATCGCTACCAGACGGCGAATCCCGCCCAGCACGGCGCCGCCGGCAGGCCAGTCCTGTGCTTCCACCGCTCGACGCAAGGCTGGCAGCTGCAGGGCCTGGATGCGCAGAAACAACGCCAACATCGCCAGGTAGAGGCCCATCATCACGTGCACGTAGCGTGGTGCACCCGCGAAGCCACTAAAGCCCATGTGCAGCATGCCGATGCCGCTGATGGGCAGCAGCAGGACGGCGACCCACACCCAGACGAAAAAGCGGCGGAAGACGTCCAGCCACAGCGTCAGTCGCTCCGGCGCTTGCAACGAACTCATCGCAGCCGGGCGCAGCACCATCCACGCGAAGAACATGCCGCCGACCCAGATCAGCGCAGCGAGCAGGTGCAGGGTGTAGATGAGGGAATAAGGTTGCATTCAGGCACTCCGGTTAAACCTGTCACGCCGCGCGCCTGCTGACTCGGCAAGGCCGCTCATTGTCGGCCTCTCTTGCAAAGCAGGTAGTCACGCGCGACATGCACATCAGGTTTCAGAAAGTCTGCCCAGGCGCTGCTCTTTATCCGGTTTCGGCAAGCGAGTCAGCGCGCGGGCGATTGGCGCGTTATGATAGCGGCCGTTTGCAAACACTGAAAATATATCCAGCCTTTTTAGCTTGAATTCTTAATGCTCAGCACCGAACTAAAATCTCAGATCCAGGGCGCCTACAGCCGTTTTCTCGAGGCCAAGGGGCTCAAGCCGCGCTACGGCCAGCGCCTGATGATCGCCGAAATCGCCAAGGTGCTCGGCACCATCAAGACCGATGACGAAGGTCGCCGCGTGGGCGAGCCGGCGGTGGTTGCGGTGGAGGCGGGCACCGGTACGGGCAAGACCGTGGCCTACAGCATGGCGGCGATCCCAATCGCCAAGGCCGCCGGCAAGCGCATGGTGCTGGCAACGGCGACCGTCGCCTTGCAGGAACAGATCGTGCACAAGGACCTGCCGGACCTGATGCGCAACAGCGGCCTCAGTTTCAGCTTCGCCCTGGCCAAGGGCCGCGGCCGCTACCTGTGCCTGTCCAAGCTCGACGTGCTGTTGCAGGAAGGCCAGGCGCAAAGCTCTACCGCGCAGTTGTTCGAGGAAGAAGGCTTTCGCATCGACGTGGATGAGGAAGGGCAAAAACTCTTTACCACCATGATCGAGAAGCTGGCGGGCAACAAATGGGATGGCGACCGTGACAGCTGGCCGCAGGAGATGGAAGACAGTCGCTGGGCGCAGCTGACCACCGATCACAGCCAATGCACTGGCCGGCATTGCCCGAATTTTGGGCAGTGTGCGTTCTATAAAGCTCGCGAGGGCATGGGCAAGGTCGACGTGATCGTCACCAACCACGACATGGTGCTGGCTGACCTGGCCCTGGGCGGCGGTGCGGTGCTGCCTGATCCGCGCGATACCCTGTATGTGTTCGACGAAGGCCACCACCTGCCGGACAAGGCCATCGGCCATTTCGCCCATTTCACCCGGCTGCGCTCCACCGCCGACTGGCTGGAACAGATCGCCAAGAACCTCAGCAAGCTGCTCGCTCAGCATCCATTGCCGGGCGACCTTGGCCGCTTGATCGAACAGGTGCCAGAGCTGGCCCGCGAGCTGAAAACGCACCAGCAATTCATGTTCAGCGCCTGTGAGCAGGTTGCCGACTTCAAACCCGGTGAGGACATGGAGGGCCGCGAGCGCCCGCGCCATCGCTTCATCGGCGGTGTGGTGCCCGAGCATTTGATCGAGCTGGGTCTGGAACTGAAAAAGGGCTTCTCCAAACTCACCGATCTGTTCACCGGGGTTACCGAGCGGCTCAAGGAAGCCATGGACGGCGAAACCAGCATCGGCATCGCCAGCCACCAGGCCGAGGAGTGGTATCCGCTGTTCGGCAGCTTGCTGGCACGTGCGCAGGGCACCTGGGAGCTGTGGCTGGCGTTCACCAGCGAAGACCCGGAAAACAGTCCGCCAATGGCGCGCTGGCTGACCCTGGCCGAGAGCGGTGCGCTGTTCGATATCGAGGTTAACGCCAGCCCGATCCTGGCGGCCGAGACCTTGCGTCGCAACCTGTGGAACGTGGCCTATGGCGCGCTGGTGACCTCGGCGACGCTGACGGCGTTGGGCACGTTCGACCGCTACCGCATGCGCGCCGGGCTGCCGAAGGTGTCCGTCACCGCCGTGGTACCGAGCCCGTTCCACCACGCCGACGCCGGTGTGTTGCGAGTGCCGGATCTCAAGGCCGACCCGCGCAATGCTGCCGAGCACACGGCTGCCATCATCCGTGAACTGCCAGGGCTGGTGCAGGGCTCGCGGGGGACGCTGGTGCTGTTTTCCTCGCGCCGGCAGATGCAGGACGTGTTCGATGGCCTGGAGCGTGATTGGCGCAAGCGGGTGTTCATCCAGGGCAATCTGTCCAAGCAGGAAACCCTTAACAAGCACAAGGCGCGGGTCGACAGTGGTGAGGAGAGCGTGCTGTTCGGTCTGGCCAGTTTCGCCGAGGGCGTTGACCTGCCAGGCGCTTACTGCGAACACGTGGTGATCGCCAAGATTCCCTTTGCCGTGCCGGATGACCCGGTCGAGGCCGCGCTGGCGGAATGGATCGAAGCCCGTGGCGGCAATCCGTTCATGGAAATCTCTGTGCCCGATGCCTCGTTGCGCCTGGTGCAGGCGTGCGGACGCTTGCTGCGTACCGAGGCGGATCGCGGCACCATCACCTTGCTGGATCGGCGGGTGGTCACCCAGCGTTACGGCAAGGCGATTCTCAATGCGCTACCGCCGTTTCGCCGGGAAATTTCCTGAGCCCCACGGCGTTCTCCCGCGCTTCGCTGACGCGGCATAAAAAAGCCGCGCCGAAGCGCTGCTAATCGACATGCGGGCTTTGCGGTCGAGCCCCCAACTGGCGCACTATTGCGCCTTCGCGCGCGGTGCGCGAAAACGGCGTGTGGCAGGGTTGCCGCGCGCCATCCATATCTGTCGAGTTGCGGGGAGAAGGGGTCTTGAAGGTCAACACCTGGCTGCTGTCGGCAGACCGTTCGGTGCAGTGCGAAGCGCACTCAGCCACCGAGGGTCTGGTTTCCAAAGTTCTGTCACTGTGCATCGCTGCAGCCCGTCCCCGGCAACCCATGGCGATGGGGCGCCTGGCGCTGATCGCGCTGCTTGGCCTGCCCTTGGTGGGCAACGCCGCGGACCGCCAGGAATTGTTCAACTTCGTGCGCCCGATGGATGCCGTGCAGGTCGCTGGCGACAATGCGTTCCTGCCCAGCATCACCGCAGAAAGTGGCGCTCAGGGTGAAATCCTGCGCCGCGCGACGTTCAATCCGGGCGAGCGGCCGACCCTGCGGCTGACCCCGCAGAGCGGCAGCTGGGACTGGTCGGAATCGAGCGCCATGAGCCTGCGCGTGCAGAACGCCATGGACTGGGCGCTGACCGTCGATGTGACCATAGAAAGCACCGATGGCAAACGCCTGACCACGCAGATCGCGCTGCCTGCCGGGCCGGCGCAGACGCTGCTGGTGCCGCTGGGTGCTACTTCGCCACGTGCACAGGGTATGCGCGCCGGTGTGGTGATGCCGTGGCGCTATGACGGTCGCCTGCTGTTGCTGGCAGAAACCGTGAGCGGCGAGATCGACGCCGCCAGCGTCAGCGCGGTGACGCTGTCGATCCCCAATCCCCAGGCCGCCCAGCATCTGCTGCTGGGGCGTTTTGGCGTGCGCGGCAGTGAGGACCTGGATGATGCCTACCAGGGCATCGTCGACAGCTATGGCCAGTTCACCCGCCGCGACTGGCCGGGCAAGATCAAGAACGACGAGCAGTTGCGTCAGAGCGTTGCCCAGGAAGACAAACAGCTGCAAGCCTGGCAGGCCGACCATCCCAAGCAGGACGTATACGGCGGCTGGATCGGCGGGCCGTCATTCGAGGCCAGCGGTTTTTTCCGTACCGAAAAGCGTGGTGGGCGTTGGTTTCTGATCACCCCGGAAGGCAACCCGTTCTACTCGCTGGGCGTGAATACCGTGATCGGCTCGCAGAGCCAGACCTACATCGAAGGTCGCGAGAAGATGTTCAGTGCGCTGCCGGCTGAAGGCGAGCCGCTGGCGGCGTTCTATGGCAGCAGCGATAACCAGTCCGACACCGGCGCCAATCGCGGCCGCTCGTTCGACAGCGGTCGTTGGTACGATTTCTACGGCGCCAACCTGCAGCGTACGTACGGCGCTCAAGAGCCTCAGGTTTGGCGCGAGCGTGCGCAGAATCGTCTGCAGGCCTGGGGCTTCAATACCCTGGGCAACTGGAGCGACAACGACTTTGCCGTCGACAAGCGCATGCCCTATAGCATTCCGTTATCCATTCACGGCGACTACGCGACCATCAGCACCGGTGTCGACTGGTGGGGCGGTATGCCTGATCCGTTCGATCCGCGTTTCGCCATGGCGGCTGAACGCGCCATCGCTATCGCCACCCGTGACCATCGTGATGACCCTTGGGTGATGGGCTATTACGCCGACAATGAGCTGGCCTGGGCCGGCCCGGCAGACGACCCGTTGTCGCGTTACGCCTTGGCTTACGCCACCCTGCGCCTGACCACCGATGTGCCGGCCAAACGTGCCTTCCTCAAGCAGCTGCGCGACAAGTACCGCAACCAGGAGGGGCTGTCCAAGGCCTGGGGCATCGAGCTGAAGGCCTGGGAGCTGATGGAAGACCCAGGCTTCAAGGCGCCGCCGATCAACCCGGCGTACCCAGCCATCGAAAGCGACATGAAGCGCTTCCTGCGTCTGTTCGCAGACACCTACTTCAAGACCATCGCCGACTCGCTTGACTGGCACACGCCGAACCATCTGCTGCTCGGCGGCCGTTTCTCCGCGAGCATTCCTGAAGCGGTAGAAGCCTGCGCGCAATATTGCGACGTGCTGAGCTTCAACTTCTACACCCGCGAGCCGCAGCACGGATATGACTTCGAGACCCTGCGCAAGCTGGACAAACCGATGCTGGTCACCGAGTTCCACTTCGGCTCTCGCGACCGCGGCCCGTTCTGGGGTGGCGTTGCCGAGGTCTACAAGGAGGAAGAGCGTGGCCCGGCTTATGCGCACTTCCTCGAAAAAGCCCTGGAAGAGCCGCAGATCGTCGGCGTGCACTGGTTCCAGTACCTCGACCAGCCGGTAACCGGGCGTTTGCTCGACGGCGAGAATGGTCACTTGGGCCTTGTGGCAATCACTGACCGGCCGTGGGACGGCTTCGTCAAGGCGGTGCGTACGGCCAACCTGGCCGTAGCACCGCTGGTGCTGGACGCCGCCAAGGCTGAGGCGACGCCTGCTAGCGAGGCAGTAACCGAGCCAGCACCAGCAGCTGAGCCCGCAGCCGCACCCAAGCCATAATCACCCGCGCCAGGGCTGCCTGGCGCTGCCTTTGCAGGAGCAGTGTGTGCAGATTCAGGGTTACTTCGACCTCAAGTTCGAAGCCGTCAAAGACGCCTTTGCTGATTTTTTCGCTGACCCTCAGGAGCGAGGTGCCGCGCTCTGCGTGCAGGTCGGCGGCGAGACCGTGGTGGATATCTGGGCCGGTGTGGCCGACAAGGACGGCCAACAGGCCTGGCACAGCGATACCATCCTGAATCTGTTTTCCTGCACCAAGCCGTTCACTGCCGTCACTGCGTTGCAATTGGTCGCTGAAGGCAAGCTCGAGCTGGACGCTCCCGTAGCCCGTTACTGGCCCGAGTTCGCTGCCGCCGGCAAGGAACGCATCACCTTGCGGCATCTGCTCAGCCATCAGGCCGGCCTGCCGGCGATCCGCGAGAGCCTGCCGGCCGAAGCGCTGTATGACTGGCAGACCATGACCAGCGTGCTGGCGGCCGAAGCGCCTTGGTGGGCGCTCGGTGATGGGCACGGCTATGCGCCGATCACCTACGGCTGGCTGGTAGGCGAATTGTTACGACGCGTTGAGGGGCGTGGTCCGGGCGAGTCGATCGTCGCACGCACTGCCAAGCCGCTGGGGCTGGACTTCCATGTGGGCCTGGCTGATGAAGAATTTCACCGCGTGGCGACGATTACCCGTGGCAAGGGCAATGTCGGCGATGCGGCTGCGCAGCGGCTACTCAAGACCATGATGAACGACGCCCAGGCGCTGACCACCCGAGCATTTGCCAACCCGCCGTCAATCATGACCAGCACCAACAAACCCGAGTGGCGGCGCATGCAGCAGCCCGCTGCCAACGGCCACGGCAACGCCCGTAGCCTCGCCGGGTTTTATAGCGGTTTGCTCGATGGCAGCCTGCTCGACAGCGAGCTGCTGGCAGAACTCACCCGCGAACACAGTGTCGGTGAGGACAGGACATTGCTGACCGCAACGCGTTTCGGTCTCGGCTGCATGCTCGACCAGCCCACCGTTGCCAATGCCACATACGGCATGGGGCCGGGCGCTTTTGGCCACCCCGGTGCAGGCGGCTCGACCGGCTTCGCCGACCCGCAGCGCGACGTTGCCGTAGGTTTCGTTACCAATAACCTGGGGCCGTTCGTCTTAATGGATCCGCGGGCACAGAAACTTGCAGGTATCTTATGCAAGTGTTTTTAAGAACCACGGCTAAACTCTTGCGCAGTATGGCTTTTAGCTTTTAGCTTTTGATTCCGGGTTACCCGGGCGACCTCGACTGATTGGATGTGGATGACGATGCTTTCCTACAAGACTTGCGCACTGGCGCTCTGCGTACTGCTGACAGGTTGCTCCCTGTTCGACAAGAAGGAAGACCCGAAGCCGGCCCCGATGCCGCCGCCCGAGGTAACCCAGGCCTGGTTGGACGAGTACGAGCCGCTGGTACGTGAAGCGATCAAGGACAGCAACTTCGAACTGGAGCGTCGCGAAAACCTGCTGGTGGTCACTGCCCCGGTCAAGGGTTCGTTTAATCCGGATCGCCCTGGCATGTTGCTGCCGGTGACCCTGGGTCCGATCACTCGCGTTGCCAAGGTGCTGGAAAAAGACAGCAAGGTTGGCGTTCTGGTCCTTGGACACGCTGACAGCAGCGGCGCTCTGGAAACCAACCGTGAGCTGAGCCATGAGCGCGCCCGTGCGTTCACCGCCATCTTCCGTCTTAGCGGTCTCAAGCAGGATCGCCTGATGGTCAAGGGTATGGGCCCGGACATGCCACGTGCAGCCAACGACAGCGCCAATGGCCGTGAGCTCAATCGCCGTGTGGAAATCCTCCTGACTCGTCAGGACACCCTGCGCGCGCTGATCGCTCAATACAGCCAGCCGGCTGCGGCGGTCACTGCCGAAGCCACTGCGGTGGCCGTCGCCGACAAGCCAGCCGCCAAAGCTGATGCCAAGCCCGCTGCCAAGGCGGTGGCCAAGTCCTCCGCTAAACCTGCAGCCAAGCCAGCGGCTAAGCCAGCAGCCAAGGCCGTTGCCAAATCTGCTGACAAGCCAGCCGCGAAAGGCACCACCAAGCTGGCCGACGCCAAGAAAGTGATTGCTGCGGATCAAGCCAAATAAGTGCTACCCCGTTAAGCTAGGGTTTTTGTCGCTTCCGAGAGCCTTCTCATGACTCAGACCCTGGCTGACATGCGCCGTGATTACATCCGCGACGGCTTGAGTGAGGATCAGGCCCCACCTGAACCCCTCACCTTGTTCAAAAGCTGGTTCACCGACGCGGTGAACACTGAGCAACTGCCTGTAGAACCCAACGCCATGACCCTGGCGACCGTCGACGCCGACGGCCGTCCGCACTGCCGTGTATTGCTGCTCAAAGGCCTGGACGATCAGGGCTTCACCTTCTTCAGTAACTACCAGAGTGCCAAGGGCGAGCATCTGCTGGCGAACCCTTTTGCGGCGATGACTTTTTTCTGGCCGACCCTGGAGCGCCAGGTTCGAATCGAAGGTCGCGTGGAGCGGGTATCGCCGGCAGAATCCAACGCCTATTTCCAGGTACGCCCGCTGGGCAGTCGCCTCGGTGCCTGGGCATCACCACAGAGCCGGGTGATCCGTGATCGCGGCGAACTCGAAGGGTTGTTGGCCCAGGCCGAAAAACGCTTTGCCGACGAAGCGCCGGAGTGCCCGCCGCACTGGGGTGGATACCGCCTGCTGCCCGAACGCATCGAGTTTTGGCAGGGCCGAGCCAGCCGCCTGCACGACCGGCTCGACTATCGGCGTGACGGCGAAGCCTGGTTACGTCAGCGCCTGGCACCCTGAGTCCACCCAAACCCCATCGCTGATGCGGTGACCGGCATGTCGCCGCAACAGCCATTCTGCATACAATGGCGGCTTCCTTTACCGAGGCCGCGCCATGCTCGAACTCGACTCCACACTGGCCCAGCACATCGTTGATCGGGCGATGGCTATCTTGCCGTACAACATCAATGTGATGGACGCCCAGGGCATGATCATCGGCAGTGGTGATCCTGCACGCCTGCATACCCGCCATGAAGGGGCGCAACTGGTGCTGGCCAACCGTCGCGTGGTGGAAATCGACGAGCAGGCCGCTACGTGCCTGCGCGGTGTGCGCCCTGGGGTCAACCTGCCGTTGTTGCACGACGATGACCTGATTGGGGTGCTCGGCATTACCGGCGCACCGGAGGTGGTGCGGCCTTATGCCGAGCTGGTGCGCATGGCTGCCGAAATGCTGGTCGAGCAGCGCCAGTTGCAAGCCGAAAGGCATTGGCAGCGGCACCAGCTGGACGCCTGGTTGCGTCAGTTGTTCGACCCGGCGGTGCCGCTCAATACCCTTGCTGCAGATGCTGAGCGCCAGGGTCTGGCACTTGGCTGGCCGCGCCAGGTGTGCCTGCTGGAGCTGGACGAGCAGGGCGAGCCGCTCGGGCAGCAGGCCCGCCTGCTTGGTGCGCTGAGTGGCAAGAGCGAGTACTTGTGCGCACCGCTGGGCATGCGTGAACTACTCTGGTGCCGGCCACTGACCGCCAGCCGCGATGATGCCCACTGGCTGGAGAATGCCGATGAACGCGGCTGGGGCGTGAAGCGCCTGCTGATCAGCGACCCAGTGCAGTCGCTTGGGCAGCTGCGCCAGGCCTGCCTGGCGCTGCGCGATCTGCAGGCTTTCGCCCGAGCGCGCTATCCCGCATTACGTCTTGTCTCGCTGGAGGAGCATCGCCTGCCGACGCTGCTTCACTCTCAGCGCAACAGCTGGTTGCTGCAGGGCTGGCTGGCGCCCCTCAAGCACGTGTTGGCTCACGATGGCAACGGTGTGTTGCGCGAAACCCTGGAAGCCTGGTGCGCGCATGACGGTCAGGTGCAAAGTTGTGCCGCGGCGTTGGGTATTCATCGCAATACCTTGCGTTATCGCCTCGAACGCATCGCCGAACTCAGTGGTGTGGAACTGACGCGGCTGGACCGACGCTTGCAGCTTTCATTGGGATTGGGGCTGATAGAGCCTAACGGATAGCTATCCTCATGTTGCGCATGCACAGTAACTGCCGCCTGGTTTGCGTTGCTGATTGTGCGAGTGAACAGGGTGCCGATGCACGCCGCTGAGTGACAATGCGCAGCAGTAGCACCCACCATAACAACAATGAGGACACCGGCATGGCTCTGGTTCTGATCCTGGTCGCATTGATCGCGTTCATCGTGCTCTCGACCACCCGTCTCAAGCTCCACCCCTTTCTTGCACTGCTGGCAGCTGCCCTGATCGCTGGCTTTGCCTACCAGCTGCCTCATCAGGACATTCTCAAGACCATCGCCACCGGCTTTGGCGGCATCCTCGGCAATATCGGCATCGTGATCGTGCTGGGCACCATCATCGGCGTGATTCTCGAACGCAGCGGTGCGGCGATCACCATGGCGGAGACGGTGATCAAGCTGCTCGGCGAGCGCTTCCCGACGCTGACCATGTCGATCATCGGCTACCTGGTGTCGATTCCGGTGTTCTGTGACTCCGGGTACGTCATTCTCAACTCGCTGAAGAATGCACTGGCCGCGCGCATGAAAGTGTCGGTGGTAGCCATGAGCGTTGCTTTGGCGACAGGCCTGTACGCCACTCACACCTTTGTGCCGCCAACACCTGGGCCCATCGCCGCCGCTGGCAACCTGGGGCTTGAATCGAGCCTGGGCCTGGTGATTGCCGTCGGCCTGTTCGTCGCGATGGTCACCGCGTTGGCCGGCATGCTGTGGGCGAACCGTTTCGTCGGTAAGGACATCGCCCTGGTAGACGACGGTACACCGCTGCCCAGTAGCGAAGATTT
>Ga0265797_10004637_pt1 | contig 20832 bp, 14 predicted proteins | sample P2T30metagenome_FD_192433 | JGI IMG/M metagenome (GOLD analysis project Ga0265797, IMG submission 192433) | Plant litter microbial communities from East Loma Ridge, Irvine, California - P2 T30 | ecosystem: Environmental > Terrestrial > Plant litter > Unclassified | place: USA: California...
ACCGATGCAGATTCGCCAGAAGTGTTGTTTTGATGCTTAGCGAGTGTATATGAGTGAGTGTGGAGAAGGAGAAAGTAAGCAAACAAAAGGGATTGTGTGTACTTATGTTGTGCCGATTATGTTGCCAGGCGGCAGGCTTCAGGAGGCGATCTCACCGGAAAACAGTAGTACAAGATAGAAATAGGACGGAACGGCAGAGAGAAGGCGGTTGTGGCGTTTTTAGCGCCGAAAGTACGGCAGCCGTTATTGCTTCGCCTCAAACAAGAAGTTCAGGTACCACCATCGCCTCTTCATCACTACCTTATTCCCTGCAACACGTTTCACACATTCAAGACAGGAAGTCATCAGCATCCGCTCCAGATGCCTGGATAGCCCACGGAAGTGCAGCAATATCGTCTTCAGACGACCCCAGCCATCTCCTACACCTGTCTCTTCTACCGCGCTTTGGGCACCATCTCGTGTCATCACCTCGGATCCTTTCACGCCAACGTCGATTTCAAAGATTCTCGCCGTCCAATTCGATGCTTACACATCAGTCGTACGCGTCCTCTGGGTATAGTGTTTCTGATTGGTGTTACGATACAATACGGGTTTAGCAAGACATGTGAAGATGAACTTTTAAACAGCCACATCACTCGGAACCAGACAACAGCTGCACGCACCCCAGGCTATGCAGCCCAATCAAGACGTGTGCGAAAGATGCAGCCTTCATAGTATGCAGAGTATGGTACATGAGATAACTTTACGCCGCGCACGCCAGACTGTAGCTCTTCGCAGGGAGGAGCCACAACCATCACCTGATGCCTATCCCTTGCGCAAAAGACCGGGACTCATGACGGTCGTTTGACACCGCACAAGGCACGAGACTGACTGTGCACGTGATGTCGCCATTGCATACCAGTCGACCCTGCAGTTGACTAGATCTGAGGTTTTTGACCATACGGAAGGTCGTGACGACTGTATGAGGACGTCATGTGATTCGCTGAAGTCTCAAGAGCCTCGAATAGGGCAGTCTAGACAAACGAACGCCTTCCCAAACTGACATTCATTCTATGGCGAGGCGATCAAATTCAGCCGCACGTTGACTGGATGTGCCATCTCGATGCCCACAACGAAGGTTGTAGCGGGCGTAGTAGCTTCACTGACGATCAAGGCTCTCGCGCCAAAGATAGCGGCTTAAAAGCCAAGCCTCAACAAGCCTCGACACTTCGGCAACACCTATTTACCAGGCCATACAAGGCGTCTTCTCAATGCATGCTCGATCAGCTACGCGATCTTGTTTTTACGCCGAAGTACACAAGTGTAAAAGCCACGAGTTCATCCGTTTACACTAACTTTTCCGCTGAGTTGCCACCTTTGGTTTTAGCTACAGGTACAAGAGTTGACAGTCTTACGCCTCAATCCTGCAAGCTCGTTTAGCTAGCGTTGTCCCTAGACAACCTAATCATTGGCGGGGTAGATCGTCATAGGAGCCAACATATGCTGCTGCCTGATATCAAGTAGGTAATAAGTAGTATGCATTCCGCTTCTAGACTACTCATATCGGCTCGATCGGAACCACTCATGTTCAACCAGGTCTGACGCCCCCCAACGATCTCCTCGGCGTACGACTAATACTCCAGCCATGAGTTCAACGAAAGATCCCACTGAGATTCGTCAATGGTACGACCAATACATTGCTGCCGGCGTTTGGAAACTTACGGTCGACGCGCCTCTGATCAAAGCCGTGCAAGATGATGAGCTCGACGTCATCCGTCTCGAGGAGCGTATCGAACATTTTAGATCCGAGTTACCTGTCACAGGACGCTTTTGCCTTGATCGTCAAGCCCTTTTCGATAATTGGCCCGACCTCAGTGATGATACTACTGTACACCCTGATGGCACCGAGTGTTTCCCGGGAACAGGTGCTGATTGGAAGCATGCAATTGCAAGGTCTTGCAACGCGGCACAACTTGAAGCAGCGGCAAGAAACGGGTGTCTATTCTGTGCATTGCTGATTCAGAAGTTGAGGGATGCAGAGGAGCTGGATGTCCTTCGTCGAATCGCCGCACGCATCGAATTCCTTGGAGAAACTGCAGAAACCCAGATCTCGTTGCAGAACTGGGGTCAGAATCAGGATCAGCTGCTGTGGCTAAATTGGCCAGGCAAAGTCTCCACCCACTGTAATGGTGGGAGCGCGCTGTCCCAGAAGCTTGTCTTAGGGGCGTTAAGGAGCGATGGTAAATAGTATCCCGTTCCTAGGCACGGAACTGTTAAAAGTGTAAGAAGATGCTAATCTTTGTTAGCTGCCACTTACCACGAAAGTCGAGATACGCTCGGGATTGCAAGGCGATGGTTACAGGAATGCTCCCAGGACCATCCAGAATGCAACGAAAGACATGCGACTACACTGCCGAGCAGACTTTTGTACACCGGCGAAGATCAGGTTAAAGTCGTGTCTACAACAGGATGGGGAAACGATTGTCATTACATGACACTCAGTCACAGGTGAGTTGAAGCTCCGGGACCCACATAACGAGAGCGAAAAGTCGCTAAGCCCTTTGTTCTACAGATGGAATGCCGACGACTTCACAGTGCTGCGAAAGGATAATCTCTCTTCGCTCTCCAGTGGCATATCTTCAAAGCAGCTGCCTAGAACTTTTGCCGACGCCATAGAGATCACCCGCAAACTTGGGGTCGAATACCTTTGGATTGATTCGCTTTGTATTGTTCAAGACGATGAAGATGACTGGCGGCGGGAAATGGCCCTCATGGAGCACGTCTATGGCGGATCTTATCTCAATATCGCAGCTTCATCTGCCACATCTGTCCACGGCGGCTGCTGGGTCTCAACCAAGGGTCTACAGAGCACATTTCGCGCGAACGTCAGAGTAGGAGACCGGGAGCTCGTTCGTGAGATCCGAGATGATGAGTGCTACGATGCAGCTGTCTGGAAATCTCACTTGGCTACCAGAGCGTGGGCCCTACAGGAGAAGCTGCTTCCACCAAGGACCATCCATCTCGGCGACCGTGGTGCGTTCTGGGAATGCAGGCACAAGATCGCCAATGAGTATCTGCCCGATGGCTTCACGAAGAGACTGGGCTCTGGTCTGCTTCAGAAAATGAGGAAGCTGCAGTTTCTCCAACAATGGTGGGCCCGTGTGGTACACCTTTATACCAGCGCTCATCTGACATTTGCGCGCGATAAATTGCCCGCGCTGTCTGGAATTGCGAGACGCATACACAGCCAGAAGGGTGGTCAGTACCTTGCAGGTCTCTGGCGGGAGGAAAACATCGAAGCCCAGCTATGTTGGCGCGTCCATGAACCTACGACACGCCCGACAACATGGCGTGCGCCAAGCTGGTCGTGGGCTTCAGTCGATGGTCCAATCTCGTACACGCCGACCCAGCAGGGCATTTGCGACGATCATTACGCTCATGTCGTGGATGCAAGCGTGACGCCGCTGGCTGGGGACGTGTTTGGGGAGCTCTCTGCTGCGGCGCTCCACATCACATGCACAGGTATCATCCTCGGAGAACTGGCCGGCCGTGACAAGCTGGTAGTGCAGGGCGTCGACGATAAAGTCGAGTGCCAGGTCTCTCTCGATGCTCTCGACGAAGAGCCAATGTCGTCAGATGCCGCTGTATATATCTTGCCCCTGATAGGAGGCAAACAAGGTATGCGCTGGCGCGACAAAGGAGAAGTCGAATGGCGTGAGCCCAAGGTGATCCAAGGCATCGTCCTACGTCGTGCTGGCAGTGACGCTGGGGTCTTCCGTCGTGTCGGTGCCTTTAGGTGCGAAGAAAGTCGAATGGAGGATGATGCATCAGACGGCAATTTGGCCAGCCAAAGATACCACGAGTTCATGAGAGAATTAGAGAGGTCTGGAGGGGAAGTGGCCAGATCGGTGTGTGCTAAGGTCGTCGAGAATGCAGAACGAGCTGCAGAGATCTTCGCCATCACTGTTATCTAAGAAACGGCGGCACACACACCTCTGGCTTCAAATATATACGCGATTTTTTTTCTCTACTATTGGATACAACTCACATCAGTCTTGTCCACCGAAGCATGTGCACTCTTCCCAATCGTCCAAATGTCGACAATTGGGTTGTCTCCAGCGCCGCCAACCACATTGCACACCAACACGATCTCACAGGCGCCAAGCTTCAAAACATGCTCGAATGTAGTACACGGCGATCACAAATATCGTCATGCTCTCCAACTGGTGTTTGATGCGACACAAGACTACGGAAGCTACTGCAATACACTTGCAGCATCCCGTAGCAAACCCCGCCTTCGACATTCGAGCGCAGTGCACTGGCAACCGTCTCGACCGTAGAGCACTCACCGAGCTCGCAACACTCGCCAGCCACATGTAGCAAAGCACATGGTGGGTCATGGGCAGCTGCATCAACGATAATTGCAAAGAAAGCGTCGCGAGCAACCAGACATGGAAGATCCTGCCGACCTTCTCGCTCTCCCAGTAGAGACTCGAACGCATATCTACTCATACCTCCTTCCCTTCGTCGAAGAGACTGGTGGAACAGTAAATTAGCACGATGGCAATATTTCAACGACCATGATGAATACAGCCAATACAAGTGAGATCATTCGCATCCGCATATAGAGACCGCTACGGCTACAGACGAGCTGACAGTCTCAGCGGCTACTTGCCCGAAACCACCACCACCTTCATGCGTACCTGCCGTCAGATCTACCACGAAGCGGCCGACTATCTCTACAGCCGTGGTAGAATCGGCATAGAAATCGACGGAGACTCGCTAAGCATGCTGGGTCTGTCATTCAAGCCAGCGATCAACGCCTTGCCATGCCCTGGTGCTTTCACTTACATCCGTCGTCTCGACTTCCGCATCAGGCTCAATCTCCGCCGTGGCATTGTTTTCGACGAAGTATGCCTCACGCACGTGACAATAGCACACCTTGCGAACTTCGTGAAAAACCATCAGCTCCACGACGTGTCCATACTCTTCGAAATGCACCTACCGCACGACTTCATAAGCTTTCAGAAAACTGACATGACAGTGCAGCTACTCCACCACAAGCCCGGCGACATAACCTGGCAACACATCGCCGCGTTCGTGATAGACCCGTTTCGCGATCTCCAGGTTCGTCGAACGGGCAAAGTGAACTTCGACAGGCCGCTCCACACGCCTCAAGTCTTCCAAATACCTGCTTTCCAGCACCGACCTGCAGACCTCGCCGAGACGATGAGATCTGGAGTCTTTAGCCACAAACACAGCAAATTCCTGCCCTACCTCGAAGCCCTCCGCGGCGTCTGCGACCTCCTATCAACCTTCTGTGAAAACGACTGTATCGACGCCAGCAAAGGTGCATACTGCGAGATGGTGCTACACTCAGAAGAGATGCTCTACGACATCAGATGCGCGGTCGTCAGAGGCGACCTCGAAGCACTGCTCATCTACCACAACGAGTACATCCGAAGGCTGCTTCTTCTCCTCCCTGACCCAGGCGTCTGCGAGCCAGGAAAGACCAATTTCGATTTGGGCTTGTCGCTCCAGCTGCTGTCGAACGACCAAGCGATCGCGCTCAGCATTGCGCTCGCCATGTTGGCTGCTGCTTTCCCGCAAGATGTGGACGTTTCTAGTCTTGGGGCTATGCATGTGGAGCGGGCCATCATGCGCTGGAAAACGCAAAATGCATTGAAAGATGAGATGGCCGAGCTTGAGACCAGCCATAACGTTATCGGCACAGGCGTAAAAGACGAGTACTATTACTTCCATGAACTGTGGTGCGGTGGTAGTCATGATCGCGGTCCTTTGTAACAATTACCTGAGGCGAAGGTTGCTATTTTGATATCTGGTGCAGCGAATCGCTACCGAAAATGCAATGGCATTCGAAATTATACAGTCTAACTGATACCATCGCGAGGAGCTTTTGCACCCGAAATTAAGATCATGCTTCTCATGCATCAGGTACATCAAGCCCAGCTAAGCGTCCAATCCTGTGCCCAAGCTCCATCCTCAGTCAGACTCTCCAAGCCCTTGATGCAGACAACCTTGGTGGTGCTGTTGTAATCTATCTGAGCCGTGCCGTTGAGTTGGGCACCATTGAGAGACACCTTGCTCGGGGCACTCTCAACGCCCAAGATAGTAACGTTGGCAAGCTTGTTGGTGTCTTCGTACAATCCACGGCCGGAAGCATACAGCGAGCCGTTGGAGACTGTGAAGTCGACGAAGAGTGACGACTCGGGAACCACGCTCTCGCCATCGTCGACGTACAACTGGCCGGTTGCAGCACCGTTGGCATCAAGCGCCGCGATGAGCGACCACGAGCTATTCCTCGACTCGGCAGTGGTGTAAAGTGCTTCCTGCTGGGGCAACACAGCGCCACCGCGGATGTACACGGGGATGTGGCCAAGGGGCGCATCGATTGTGTGGTTGACGCCAGGCTGTGCGTCAACGGCTGCTTGAGTGTACCAATCGTACCACTTCTCGCCGTCACCGACGCCAGGGAATACTCCACCACGGCTGGTAAGACCTTGTCCAAGAACCGGTGTGATGAGGAGGTTGGGTCCGAGTAGGAACTGGTTATCGATGTCGGCGAGAGAGGGGTCGTTGGGGAACTCCCAGCTGAGGGCACGCATGACCGTGCTGCCGGTGGTGTGTGAAAGATGGAACAAAGTGTACATGTAGGGGAGGAGGGAGTAGCGGATCGCCATCGCCTTCTTGGAAGCTTCAGCCACTGAAGCCCAAACGTAGGCCTCCTGCGAGTTGGCTGAGAGAGTGTTGTGGTTGCGGTAGAACGGGAAGAAAGCCGAGAGCTGCATCCATCTGTTGCAAAGCTCCTCATCAGAGTTGCCATTGAAGCCGCAGGTATCAACACCGAACATGGGGATACCGAAGAGCGCAAAGTTCAATGCCTGTGAGATGCTGAAGTACATGTAGGCGAAAAGGCTAGTGTTGTCACCGCCCCAGTGTCCTGCCCACTTGCCCGTGCCCGCAAAGGTTGAGCGACCAATGATGAAAGGACGCTTTCCAGGGAAGACTTCAAGGAGAGCCTGGTATGTGGCGTTGAGGATCTGGTGGCCAAACAGGTTGTGCACATCGTACTCCTCGACGCCGTCAACATGGGTAGCGTTGGGGCTGACAGCGTGTACGCCCAGGTCTCCGTTGACGTTGTTGATCACATATGGTGGCTGGTTAACATTGCGGACACCTGGTGTGACAGTCGAGACGAAGTAAGGCGTAGTCGCGGTAGAAGGAGGAGTTGCAGAAGCGACGCTCGATGCCTGAGAAGCTGACAGTGAGGAAGCGATGGCAGCTTCCGTGGCGTTGGTCAAGTTGAAGCCCTCGGGGTATGTGAGAACGAGGCTGCCAGGCTCACCAGGAAGGCCGAATGGAGGGTGAACAGGGTTCAAGGACAAGTTTCCGGTGCCGCATGATCCGATACAGAATGAGCTGACTTCTGACATGTCGATCCAGATACCAGACCAAGGAATGTCCTTGTGATGGGCAACCATGGAGTCGGTCCACCAAGATACGGAGTCATTCGTGTGCCAATCAGGGAAAACTGTGTAGCCGGGCCACACAGATCCAATATATTGGCTGCCGTCAGGGTTGTTCAAGAACACACCGCGGTCGTTGCCGTCAGTGTAAATGCTGTAATTGTCACTGGCATTGTTGGGGTTGGGGATGTAGATGGCCGAATCAACGATGCTGAAACCATGTTAGTGCTGCGCTCGATCTGTCTAGTTCTGCTTTGCGCTTACGGAATGTAGTGTTGGTTGTTTGCAGCAAGCCTGTCAAAGAAGTCCTTGCCAGCCTCAATACCGAAGGTGTTGGGATCCTGCGTGAAGTCACGGTATTGGAACATGTAGTCGATGTCATTCCAAACAGTTTCGAGCTAGGGATTAGGTCAGAATTGTGTCTCAGACATCATGTTGGGTTGTATCCTTCAGTCACATACCGGGATGCCGAACTTGCGGTAGTTGTTCACCACCTCTTCAGTCTCGCTCCAGTTCTTGTAACCCTGTATTTGAAGTCAGCACATGTTTGATGACCCATATACACAGCGATGACGTAGATCGGTACATACCCAACGACACTGGTGGAAACCGAAGCCCCAGTAAGATTGCATGGCAGGCAAACCGACAGCACCGATCTGGTACTGCTTGGTGACCTCCTCAGCAGTCGGTCCATCGAAGAAGTAAAGATCGATGGAACCACCAAGAGCACGCCATGTAACGTTTGTGGGAAGCATCAGAGCCTCCATGGGGTGAGAGCTGCGCTGGTAGACACCGTGGCTGCGGCCGACATACTCGGTGTCTGCGCTAGTGTTCTGCGATGTCACAAGGGTGTGTTTGCCAGTCTCTTGGTCGACCTCGTAGTATCTGGTATCAAGATAGAAGGGGTGGTTGCCGTAGATGTTGCCATCAATGGGATCGCCGGCATCGGCTGCAAAGAAGGTCGCGGTGAAATTGTTGCCCAAACGCAGACCGTGAATTCTCTCACCCATGCCGTAGAGGTTGTAGTCCTCCGGCAGTTGGGTGACGAACTCGATGAACTGGTTCTCGTAGACCAACACGCTTCCTCTGGTGTCGTATAGGACATCACCTGTCGACTTGCGGACGACAGTGAATGAGAAAGTCGGGTCGTTGCTCCAGCTGAATTGTAGGTCGATGTCTTCCGTTTCTGGGTCTGGGAAACCCTGCTGAGGGAGATCGACAAGATCGGGTGACAGCACGTAGTGAGTGATGTTGCTGCTGTCCAGATACGCAGGCTTGATATTGACATTGAGGCGGTGTGCGTCTTGCACATTTACAGTCAAATTGAGGTGTTCAATGTCAGTGCCATACACGTTGCACTACATGGTGTCAGTAGATTCCTTCAATGAACAGGTGCTACACGAGGCTTGAGAGGATAAACCTCAACGCAGCCAAAAGAAAAAACCACGCCGTGGAAATACCACTTACAGGCTCGCCCGCCAAGCTCAAAATCGCCGTGAACCCATTCGCCGTCTTCTCGACCTCACCAGCCGTGTACCCAGGACAAACATCTTGCGCCTGCACGGCCTGCGGGTCCTTGACATTCGGAAGCAGATTCGGCCCAATGTCCGCAGCAGCGGGCACGGTGAAAGCATTACTGAAAGCCGTCGTCACGCCATTGACAGTAGCAGTAATCTCAGAATTGGTAGTCGGCGTGCCGCTCGTCTCATTGCCAGAGCTGCTCTGGCCGGTGACAAGAACCGAAGACGCCAAGGCTAAGAGCGAGCTCTTCATCGTTCCGAGGCGCGCCATGACGGCCTGTTCGGTCTGCTCGACAATGTAGAATCGCTCAGCGGAACTTGCGCTAGAAAGTAGTGCGGAGTTGGAGGTTGTGGTAAAAGCGCCAGCGGCGTAGAAAGTGAGATACAACAGGAAAGCAACAAACAGGTACCTAACGCCTCGTCGCCGCCATTTATACCAGCACGCGGCCATTGATCGATGCCGGCGTCCGGCTCGTATTGACTGGAGCCTCCCTCAACAACAGGCAAGCGATCAGCGCAACAACGTCAACACTCGTGCCGCTCCCGTGCAATCCGGTAGAGGTAGACGAGCACAGGGCATCCAGGCAATCCAATGGGTACGGTTCGCCCCAGTGTAAAGTGACCCCGCAAAGTGGGGAAGATGGAGGAGTTGGACGGAGTTTGATGAGCAGGCTACGGAGGTAGAGAGCGGTAGAGAGGCATTTCGGCGGATGGCGCCGCAAGCTTAAACATCAACGCGATGTTCGACAGGCAGGCACATGGTGCAACGCGAGATCGGGTGGCGTGACATGTGTAGCTTCCGCAGGGTCAATGACGCCGCTGACAGAAAGAAGAAGCTCGGAGGTCAGCTCGCCGATTCTATTGCAGCGACAAAAGGGCCGAGTTGGATATGCAGCATCATACCGCTCAATTGGGGGCCCGTCGCGTGGAGGTGAAGTTGGGGTTGGGTTTGAGCTAAGAGCTTGGTTGTTGCTTGGGGAAGGTTGTTCGTCTACAGACTTTCCACTTCTTCTCTCGCTTCTCCACATTCGGAGTCTTTGTCGGCGATAATGCATGTCAGCGGCGTGGTAAAGCGGCGTCAGAGCATCCACCATGTGGGAGATGGGCATAACGGTGCGAACCTTTTGTGGTATTATGGAAGCATGTCCAAGCGACACAGCAGTTTCAAGCCCCAGGTACATACAGATTTGGCGGAGAGAACGTGTTGCCATAGTAGGAAGTATTGATAGTAGCCTGTGATACACGATGGTGAAGTTTGAATGTCAGAGACCAGTGAGAAGCCACCAGCGGACTCGCATGTTCTCCATTTTATTCATCACATCGACGCCTGTGCGTCTTCTTGTGGAAAAGCCGTGCCGTCCATGCCTATGCAAACCGAGGCATATAAACAAAACGGATCGCGGACAACCCGCCTGTAGTGGACAATGTTCACAAGAAATCACGCAGTGGAGACACTGCTATTAGTATTAGACTATTGACAAGGCGCTCTTTAGGCCCACTCCACACAGGTCCTCGGCCTTGTTGGCCTAGATATGCAAGAAAGAAATCCAAGCGAGTGTGAGCTCTCACAGGTTCCCATGTCCAAACTCCAAAACGCCGCGCTCGATGGTACGCAAGGGAAGAAAAACACCGAAATACGAAATAGGTCCTTGAACAAATCAACAGCATCGACTTCGGCTCTTCGGCCGACCGACCTTGAACACATCTGTCCACCCTTCGCCTCCGCCATGTCTCTTGCGCCGACGCGTTGATCCGTAGCCTCCTCCTTCGGAGGTGAGGCCGGACCTGATGCTGGAGCCGTCGTCGTACCGGTAGTAGTCTGCGTCGCCGTACTGTATGCCACTGCGAGGATCGTCTGGATCGATCTCGCCGAGCTCGATCTTGGTGAGGATTGTCCGCGCGAGCTTGTTGAAGACTTCTTCTACACCCTCACCGGTAAGCGCGCTGACCTCTACACTCGCCGGTATCCTATTTTGCGACGCCCAGTCTGAAGCTGTGGATGCTGGTACGGTGCGGCCAGCTTCGGAGATCGTTGCGCGTTGCTGTGAGCCTAGACTCGGTCCGAAGTAGCTCGAGGGGTTGGATGCGATGCTGTTGGCGGGCTCGTCCAGGAGACTGGGTGGAGGTTGCGAGTCCGCAACGTCGACCTTGTTGCCGGCGACTAGCACTGATAGGTGTGGGCTAGCCAGAGCTCTCGCATCATTTAAGAATGTCGGGAGCTCGAGGAATGAATTATGGCTGCTAACATCGTAGACCAAGATAGCGCCGGCGGCACCGCGATAGTAACTCCTGCTAACGCTTCTGAACCGCTCCGTACCTGCCGTGTCCCAGAGTTGTAGCTTGATCCTCCTCCTGCGGCCTTGCGTGCCCACCTTCACTATCTTGCTGGCGAACTCGACGCCGATCGTCTGGCTGGAGAGGATGCGCCATTCGTCTTTCACGAAGCGGTGTAGCAGACAGGATTTGCCAGTGCCTGAGGGTCCAAGGAGGATTACTTTCGCCAGGTAGTCGTACATCGAGCCCATCTCTTGGCCATCGTCGTAGCCAGAGCCATCGTGTTCGGTGGCAGAAGACGCCGTTGAGTCTCTGCGGTTGCGCGGCATGATGGTGTATGGTGTGATGGAGGAGCTGTCTGAGGGCGTCGACGCAGGTCACGCTCAGTACTCGCTCGGGGCGACGAAAGACATGTTTGGCGGAGATTAGGGATTGTTGCACGAGTGCTGTACAGACCAAACACAATAACTAGTACAACAGAGCAAGGTTCACTTGGGCGCACGCGGGTGCAGGGCAAGGTAGTGGGGCGGCAAGATAGGGCCACGAGGGAAAGCGGCGCGGGCTGGCGATCTCGGGCTACTCGGGCTCTCCTTCACGGCTACAGTACGGTGGACGAGACTGCCACACTTGTCCACCAACAACACCACGCATATACCACCGACGGCGACATCATGCCGCCACACAAGAAATATGACTGGTCGGATAAGAAAGATATCTGCTACCGGCTGTGGGTCGAGGAAGAGCGCAGCCTGCCCGAGGTAATGGAATACTTCTCTCAGGCACTCGGCGTTGCTCCAGACAGCATTCCATCGTACGTATTACCCTTATGGTCCACCGTACCGCGCACGACCCTTTCACATGTCAATATATGACTATCAGTATCCACTATCACGTGTACCATTCACTGACACCGCATAGCACCCAGACCTTCAACCGCCAATTCAAGGAATGGGGCTTCCCACGACGCTGGAAGATAAATACACCGGAAGACGAGGCGAGATACGTCGAACGCATCAAGCAGCTATGGGAGCAAAGCTACCGCAGTGGCGAAATCGCGGCGATAATGCACGATGAGGGCTTCGACATCTCCGAGCAGCGCATCAGTCGACTGCGCCGCAAACATCGACTCGTACTGAGGGGCGAGCGCGACTTTGCAGAACCAGCGAATCCGAAACGAACTAACGATTCTTCCGATCTTGCGGGCAGCACGGCACCTGACTCTCACCAGGTCCAGGATGTGTTCAATGCAGTCAACGATTTCTCTGGCCTCCAGCAGCAGCATGCTGGCATGATGTCAATCGGCGACATGCCTTACCAGACTGGATTTGCACCACATGTTGCTGCTCCCATGCCCTCCTCGGCTGCTGCGCGAAAACGCAACCAAGACATGCTGGATGGCGACGAAGACCGTCCACAGACCAAGAAACGACGCAGGCTTTTGCGCGGCATGGGTCCGACTCCAGCAGATGCGCCTGGCATGCCGCCTCGTTACAAGTCCGAGACGTCACTAAATGAGTGCAAAGCGTATCTCCAATTGGACAACGAACGCTATCAGACCTTACGCGAACAATTCACAGAAATCTGCAACGAGATGGAAATCACCAAGAAAACAAAATGTGAGCCCGGCCAGTGGGAAGAAAGCAAGGACCGCCTGATCCGAGCAAATCTACACCTCAACGCCGTGATGAACATTCCTCATCCCAGCCCTCACGAAGTCGCCAACGCTCTCGAGGTGATCTGCGCTGATGTCACGAAGAGGATTCGCGTGACGAACACCAAGATCTCGGTAGGAGGTGCCAACAAAGGCTTGCAAATAAACCCAGCAGAAAGCAAGCAAGTTCGCCACCTCTTCTACCAGATGCTCGACCAGGAAGGCTATACCACCATGGTAGAATTCGGCAATGAGCGATATCAAGATATGTTTCAACTCTGGCTTACCAAATCCGACATTCTCATTCGCATACAACAGCAGGGCATGGATGCCCACAAGATGAAATGTCTGAAGGTCCTCAGCCGCGACGCGCAGAAGCGCCTCTGCGATTCCAGACTCAAGGACGATCCTCAGAAACGCATGTGGGTGGAAGGATCATACGGCCCCGGGCCCGCGGCTGCAAGGCCAAAGCTCACAAAATCCGCAGAGCCCAAGGAGCCAAAAGCACCAAAGCGAAAGCGCGGACAGGATGCTGCACCTACGACCTTGGATCCATCGCTGGCCGTATTCGCGCCAGCTCCGCCCGTGCCTTCGCCAATACCTTTGCCGGCCGAAGCAGAGTTCCGTCTGGCGCCAGAGTCCAGGCTCGTAGGGTACCACCCGAAAGTGTGGACTGCGCAGCTGGAGAAGTACTCCGTGCCAGGCTTGCACAAAGCGGGTACCGGTAAGACCGGTGCCGCGCGCGTAGGCAAGCTGTTCGGCATTGTCAAAACCAGCGGCGGAGGAGTCCAAGATGGTATCGAGGGCATCGAAGCCGCTGCCGGCGGCCTGGATGAGGGCGAGGACAAGTATGCGATCGAGAGCGACAACGATCTCGTCGCGTATCTGCACACCGCCAAAGAACTGGCCGGCGAGAAGTTGGTCTTCCTCATCGAGCTGAGCGGAGGGTACGCTTGATTCTAATTCTCAGTGCGTGATCGTCACTGGCTACAGTATGACCTGGAGAAATGTAGCAAATGTGAGTATCGGTGGCTTGTGGCATGAGGTGTGTGGACTACAAACGTCATTCCAACAGTGGGCCGCAGAAAGAGCATCATCAGCGAGCCATTCATTCTGATTGAACGACGCTGTTCACTACTGGGACGAGAACGGGCTCTTTTCCCCAATGAGACGACCTCCAAGCTACCACCTAAGCCCGATATCGACGCACAGAAGCAAGAAGTCAAGTTTGTCAAGGCATGGATGCATGCACGAGTGGAAATACAAGCGCGCGGAGGAAGGGAAATGGTGGAACTGACTGACCTACAGTGAGATGGAGGATACGTTCGTTATAACGTAAGGTACTATGGAAATATCAATGAGCATGCTCTAGCCGATAATAAATGCCACCCTCGATATCTCCCGTGCTCCCTCATCTGAGAGTAGTTTGATTTCAACATCAATCTCGAGCATCAACAAGAAATCTGAATCTTGCGTGTGGAAAAAAGTTTGTTGTTTTCAATTGTAGAGCATATCCAAAACCCAAGACTTATCCTGGGATATATCGCTTCTTGCTGATGTACCGTGTAAACCCCCTTTGTCATCGTCCCATTTCGTGTATCGTTCCGACGCATGAGCAGCCCTGGACGCCATGCAGAAAAACAAATATCCAAATCAAGTCCAATCCAAGAGAAAAAAGAACAAAGGGCACAAACCCTCCATAATGCAGTCCGATCCCTTTCCTTCGCTATGCAAACCAAAATCCCTCCAAACACGAGGCCTTACTCGCCCATCCTTTTTAATTCTTGGTCTCTCAAGACTCCGTCGCCGGCCCATCCGGCATAGGAAACCTCCTCATCAACTCCTCGATCTTCGGCACCAGCTCCGGGATCCTAAACGGCTTGCTCACAACATCATCCATGCCCACATCCAGCGCCGTCTGGATCTGCTCGTTCCTCGCATTCGCCGTGACCGCAATGATAGGCACATGTCCGCGAATCTTGCCCTCGCGCTCGAGCTGCCGGATCATTTTCGTGCACGTCAGGCCGTCCATGACGGGCATCTCCTGGTCCATGAGCACGACGCCCAATTCGAGGGTGCCGCCTTCGGTGCAGTAGGTGCTCTGGCGGAGTTTCTCGAGGGCTTCGCCGCCGTGGTTGGCGACGTGGACTTCGGTGCCGAGGTTTTTGAGTTGTTTCGAGAGGACTTTTTGGTTGACGAGGTTGTCTTCGACGATGAGCACTTTTTTCTTGAGGGGTGCTGCTGAGGCCGCTGGGGTTGGAGTTGTGAGGGTTTTGCCGTGTTTGTCTTCTTTGCTGGCCATGGCTGTGATTTCCTTTTTGCCTTTGGAGTCACTCGCACGGTGAACGAGTGGTATGCCCGAATTATCTGGTGGAGGTGAGCTTCGGCGAGCAGCAACATAGAAACTAAAGATGCTGCCCTTGCCGGCCTCGGATTCGACACCGATTTCACCGCCTTGCAACTCCGTCAATTCTCTAGAGATGAACAGACCTAGACCTGAACCTCCGTATTGAACGTGCGTCCGGGGCGAAGCCTGACTGAATCGCAAGAAAAGCATCTTCTTCTCTTCGGGGCTCAAGCCGCGTCCAGTATCCGAGACAGAGAATACCACGAAAACAGGTTCGCCATCGCCCCAGTCCTTGTCTGCCATCGAGTGCTTTTTGCTCCGCGTGGGAAAGTATTTGACCGGCGCATTTGGCATCTCGCTTGGTCGTTGCATACTGCCGCCTAGCGTAACAGTGATCGTTCGTTTACTTTCAGTGGTCGTGAATTTAATAGCATTAGTTGTGAGGTTGATCAAAACCTGCAGCACACGGCTGGGGTCGAGACGGCACCAGTCCAGGTTCATGTCGCGGAACGTCTGGTCGACAACGAACTTCATCTGGATATCGGCTGCTTGCAGCTCTCCTTCGTGCATTTTGAGCGCGCGCTGAACAACCTGCAGGGGCTGCGAGTCCACAGGCGTGACCAGGAGAAGCTGTGAGTCCAGTTTGCTGAGTGTGAGGATGTCATCGACAATTCTCTTTTGATGCTGACTGCACAGGCTGATCGTCTGCGCAGCATCCAGACAGCTGTTGACCAGATCCTCGGGCAACGTTTTGTTTCCGCTTTGTCTGAATTGCGTTAGAGATCCAGAGATCTCGTCGCTGCACTGCAGAATGGCCGAAAGCGGGTTTCTCATCTCGTGGCTCGTTATATCAATGAAATTTTCCTGTTGGCGCTTGAGCTCCACAGCCTCTTCCATCTTCTTCGTCTGAATGTTCTCAGCCCACTTCTGCTCAGAAATGTTGGTGATGCTTCCGAACACGACCTTCAGGTTCCCCGCTTCGTCCTTCTCGGGATAGCTCGAGAACAAGACCCACGTCTCGCCTTTGTCACCACGTCTGTCTTGCCAAGGAGCTTTGAACCTGAACTCGAAACTGACCGGCTTCTTATCAACAACAAGCGTTTCCCACATTTTCTCCACAAGCTTTTGGTCCTCGTCCTTGACGGCATCGAGCCACTTGTCCGCAGTGCCCTGGCCTCTAGGCACCCGTGAGATGTCGTACCATGAGTCGTTGGCGAATGTGATGTTGCCGTTCGAGCTGGCAATGAACATTCCAACCGGCGCATACTCCGCCATACGCGTAAATTTCGTCTCGCTCTCAATGGCTTCCTGGGTTCGAGCAGCCAACTGCTGTGAAAGCTCAATTCTATCCAGTGCTGCAAGTTTCGCCGCTTTTTGGCCTCGCCTGATTTCTTCCTCGAATAGCACAACGGATGCCAGGGAGGTCGCAAGCTGTCTGCTAAGCAGCTGAATGAATAAGCTGTAGTCGTCATCGTAGGGTCTCCGTGGGTTAACGCCTAATACTAAGAAGCCCAACACTGCCTCGCCGGTAGTCGGGTGTATGGGACAGACCACGACAGAAGTGCACGGGTCGCCAAATCCTCTCCAGTCGAGACCATGGAGCAAGCTTTCCGGAAGACCATCGGTCCCAATTTCAACCAGCGCAGGCCTGTCTGTGTGGGACACTTCTCGGAAGACTTGTGCAAAGCCCTCCATACCGTTGCGCAGGTCCAGGTACTCGGGAGCACATTGATGGCCTTCTGGGACGCCAAGCGCGCCTTCGAGATGGCAGGGCTTCGCGGCAAAAGTGGAGCTCGAATGCATACTACTGGCATCAGAGTCGACGTCGTCGATCACACTGTAAAGCAGCATGAAGGGAGAGTCAACCTGGTTGTAGTCAAAGGCACCCATGACTTGAGCCCAGAAAGCTTTAACGTCTCTCGCCGAAGCTGTACGCTCGCCAATCTCTCTCAAGGTTAGCATACGTCGTTCGGCGATCTTTCGCCGTGTCTTTTCAAATGCAGGGTTGTACAGTCCCATGACGCTGCCGTCACCGCCCACCATGGGAATCTAGACATTGGGTCAGCGATCTCATTAGGTACGTACTACAACTGTATGCTGCAAATATCGAGGAACTTACGATGGACCATGAGAAGTACGTCTCTTCCAGATAGTTGCTGCGCTTGAGGAAAAGACCATCGTCATCCTTCATCGTCGCCTCGCCTGTCAGCCTTGCATTCGCGAAGACATCCTTGACATCATCCTAGATGTTGTCAGCTCACATTGTTCGGTATAAGCTTGTAGTAGATGCAATTGACGAAGACTTACCCAAATTTCAGCCCATGCGACTGAATAGCTCATTCCCATTAGTTTAGGATGCTTCTGGCCAGCAAGCATGATGTATGCTTCGTTGTATATCGCGATGTATTCGTCACCCCAGTACATAGCCGCTGGGTGAGGGGAAGCCTGTTGAGAGGGGTTAGAACCTGAATAACATCAAGCCAGCGCAGTGGCATGAACCAGCGATTGCTAGCATAATACAGAAGAGTTCTCAAGGTGGGAAGTGAAAAACTAGAAAGACTTCGAAACCCCGCCTCCAAAAAAACGAATTTAGACATACTGGAGTGATGTCAGCGGTGTTTCAACAAGGAGGTCATCTCTCTCACGGAATGCATACCCATGATCAAATTGCACATCTGGCGGAGATCCGGACCCCACGTTTCGATAGGACCAAGAGCAGTGGCACCCCAATCTATGGAACGTGCAAAACGGATATGTGGTGGCATGGCGTCGCTGACAGGCAAGCGCGTCCAGTCGAAGCTCGGAGACATTGTGTGTTGTTGGACATGGCTATTGAACCAATTAATATTCGTCACAGCTGGCACTGCCGCTGTCAATGGTGTCGCATCCTGTACGTACGCTGAGGGGCTTGTTAGTCCGTCTATAGGCGTCTGCTGGTCAGCAATGCCTGTGTTGCCCTCTGATGCTGTCGGTACGTCAATTTTGCGTGTTGAGCCTTCAATGCTGGGCACGGCAACACTGGACACGTTTGAAGGCACACCAAAATAATCAGACGCCTCCGAGCCTGGCGTTGGCGCGGACGTGGGTCCTCTCATCATGGTGCCCATGCCCCGAGGAGACGTCGAAGACGATGCGCCATTGTGGAAGCCAGGGGATGATAGAAAGGTGCCACTGATGACACGCAGCTTTTTCCGGATTGTCGAACATGACCACAAGATACTTGCGTACTGATAAGTTGGCGCATATATGTTGAATCCCTCTCCGCTCACAGACGCAATGGCCCATGCTTTGAAACGAATAAAGGCGTCGGATCCTGGAGCGTTCGGGCTCAAAAGTCCTGATATCGATTCGTACAGTCCTTCAAAAGACCGAAGCGAGGAATTCGCATACAATGGCGACAGCAGCCCTGGTCCATAGATCGTGCTATCCGAGAGATCGACGATGAAGGTTGGTCGCTGGTCTTCTTCGAACAGTTCAATGATACCTATGGTATTTAGGTTTTGACCAGGACTTGCGCCAGGGAGCTTGCCACTGTGTGACCCAGTATCCGGGCTGTCGCTTTTTGTAGTCGAAACCCTATCCAGGCTGTGACGAGAGTGGCTTGTCGGAGTACGGCTGTGGAAGTAGCTTGTTGGCCCAGGTGTAGCAATCGTGCCACGAGCCAAGCTCACCGTTTTGATATGTGTTTCCTCCTGCCGTGCCTTGCTCAGCATGCTGGCCGCCGCTTCAGAGCTGGAAAGACGTGGTGGGAACTGCGGACGCGGGCGCTGGGTATTGCTGAAGAAGAGCGGTGAGGGCGGTTGTAGAGCTGGGCCGTCAAACTTGGGGAGACCGTCAAGACTGTAGTTGAGCCGTGGCTTGACTTTTGGACGTTTGAATTGCGACCGTTCGCCAGGGCCGTCTGGTGATCCAACGTCCGATGGCCGTTTCCTTGTATTCTTCACCACGCTGTCCTCTCTAGGCGCTTGCAACTCCAGCGAAAGATTCGGCGAAATGGCGCTGTCGCAAGGAAAGCAAGCAACGCTTCTGGCCCGCGAATGCGATCCTGGGGCTGCTCCAGCGGGCGATCTCGCGTTGTTCAGTTTATTAGGCGCGCGCGCTACACATGCCGAAGGCGCGAATGGCTCAGCGAGAGCTGTTGTATTATCGTCTAGTGTGATCCTTCCTAAAGTCGGCGTGTTGTCTTCTCTTTCCAGGCTCACGGCAGCGCCTGAGATGGTCCTGCGACGGCGCGAAAAAGGACTGGAGGTGCGCGGGAGGACAAAGGCAGAGCGTGGATGTATGGGAGCGAGGAGTGTTTGGCTGCGCGGTGTGAAAATGGAGAGAGGTGTGGTATCGGCAGGGTCGGCGGTAGAGTCGTTCATGGGCGGCCGCACTACTGGCGCGTGGAGTTGAGTCTATTTAGCGTCATCCATGTCCCGATGAAACGGGTTTGGCAGGCTGGCAGGCTGGCAGTGACAAGATGGTGACAAGACGGTGACGGTGAGGGCGACGAGATGCTGCAGCAGCAAATTGGATAGCTATACGGTTGGTAGCGAATTGCGCGCGATAGTCTGCGGCGACATATAGGAGGAGGGAGGAATGGCACTACTCAATCCGCGCCCACACATGCCTCTCGCCTTGTAGTGTGGGAGGGACAGCGCAGTTGGGGTAAAGCAGCACGACGATCCGTCTCGCGCGCACGGCCAGTACACGTAGTTCTAGACCGCCCGCGCACGTCCTGTCAACCTTGGACATTGATATCGACATCGACAAGAGGAGGCATCTCCAAAGACGGTGCCATACTGCTGCCACTTGTATACGGCATGTCTTACAGTATGCATAAATAAGGTCCAATCTCCCGGAATGCCCAGGGCGACAATATCCTCACCCTTGCCGTGCGGCGCCCACTCCGTGCCACCAAGCTAGGAGAGGAGGTTATGGCTGAGCTAGATCTCGATACGGATGTAGTGCTGCACGCGCGGAAGAGCCACTTCATCATATCGCTGCATCCTGGCCCGGGGTGTAACCACGCCAAGCGCGCATCCGATAGAGTGCTTACGTGGATGCGTGCGATTGCATTGCCTGCTTGTGTCACTTGTACTGTTGTTGTGCACCTCACCTGTCCTGTCAGTACTGCGTCCACGGCATATTTTTTGTTCAGACGGAGTGTGATGGTCGAATCGGTAGAAACAAGTACCTCCGGAGGCTATTCTAAGCGATTCGTTCAAGCAGATGGGACACTGCCCTCTTGCCCGTGAAACTACACCTGTAGATACTACCCTATTGAGATCATAACACGTAAACCTGTACCCAGTGACTATGTCACTCAACCATGACCAGACTACACCCACCGAGAACAAGGGTCAGGCCGAACTCAGGTCAGAAACCCACCGGAGGCAACATCTGAGCTGATCAAATGGCACGACAGCATATATCCTACAATTTGGCAGACGCAACGGTGTTCCTGCTCAAGCAGAATCGTCAGGTACCGAACAAATCCCACTGACAACCACCAACAGGGACAGAAACAAAACAAAAGCGAAAGTGAAAATTGTGGAAGTGATGACGGGAATGATGGGTAAAGGCTTCTCA
>Ga0265797_10004639_pt1 | contig 20824 bp, 19 predicted proteins | sample P2T30metagenome_FD_192433 | JGI IMG/M metagenome (GOLD analysis project Ga0265797, IMG submission 192433) | Plant litter microbial communities from East Loma Ridge, Irvine, California - P2 T30 | ecosystem: Environmental > Terrestrial > Plant litter > Unclassified | place: USA: California...
ACTCATTGCTGAGCAACGTATTTCTTTTTTGTGAACATTTGATAATTTAAGTAATCAAAGACCGAAGTCTTTGGCACCTTCATCAAACGCCCACACTTATCGACTGTTAATTTTTAAAGAACTTTATCTGATACCGCATCTGCTGTTCGCTACGAAGCGTTGTGTTCGTTAGCAGCAGAGAGGCGAGAGTATGAAGTGTTTCTCATTTTTCGTCAACCCCATCTTTCCTTCGCTGTCGCTGATTTTAAGCAGCGTCTGCGTCGGGCAGAACGAAACTATAACAAACCTGTGACATGTTCCGCAAGGGGGCGGTGAAAATTGACGCAACTATCGCAACCAGTCCAATGATAGATTGAAACTATTAAAACAGTAGATTTATATTGCTTTGCGTCCCAATCGAGAATCACTATCATTTGGCTCTACCGTATCAACACGCAGTATCAGGAGCCACCATGGTCGTCGCCGCCAAGAAAACCAGCCAGGTCATCACCCATATGGCCATCGCTTTCGTCATCGCCTATGCACTGACCGGATCGGTCATGTTCAGCGGTCTGGCGATCATCATCGAGCCAGTGATCAATGTGCTGCTGCTGCCCTTCCACGAGAAAGCCTGGGCGGCAATCCGCGCCAGGGCGCGGTCGGAGCGCGAACGCTATGCACGACTCGCGGCTGAAAAGATCAGCCAGACCGCCATGCACATGGCCGTGGCATTCGCCGTAATCTACTGCGCCACCGGCTCGCTCGCCTTCGGCGGGATCGCGGCGATCCTGGAACCGGTGTGCAATGTGCTGCTGCTGCCGATCCACGACCGCTTCTGGGACCGGCTCGAAGTACGTGTCGCCGGCCACCACGGCGCCGCCTGACTTACTTGCGGCGCAGGTTACGCAACCCCGACGGCATCAGGTTGAACAGCCGAACCATCCAGTGCAGCTGCCATGGGAACACGCAGCGTACCGCTCGCCGCTCGATGGCGGCCACGATGCGTCGGATGGCGTCATCCTCGGCCAGCAAGAACGGCTTGCCGCCCGCATCGCCGTCATTGAGTTCTCGCAGGCGGGCCGTGTCCACATACCCCGGCACGATCGTCGTCACCGAGATGCCCAATGGCGCCAACGCCCTGCGGTAGGTATCGCAGATGCCGATCGCGGCCCGCTTGCTGGCACTATAGAGAGAACTATCCGGATACGCTTTCAGCAAACCCGCGATCGAGGCCACCGCCACGATCTGCCCGCGGCCCTGCCCGCGCATCACCGCAGTAGCAGCGTCGAAGGCCGCGACCAAACCACCGATATTCGTGCGCGCCAGCCGCAGTCCCATCGCCGGCTGCGCCGCGAGACCCGCCGCGTCGACATACTGGCCGGCCGTGACGATCACCATGTCCAGCCCTGCGGCGCCGAAGTCCTGCATGGCGCCAGCCACGGCGGCGCGGTCGGCGATATCGAATGCATAGGTGCGCACACCTGGCGCGCTTGCCAGCGGATGCCCATCGAGCCGCGTGACGTCGCGCCCGCACAGCGCCAGCTCTGCCCCGTGCGCGGCGTAATGCGCGGCCAATCCGAGGCCGATCCCGCTCGTGCCGCCAATGATCATGATCCTCATTGCCGCGCTCCCGTCAAAGCGGCCTTCCCCTTGCGATAGCCGTAGTCCCATTGCATGCGCACCTGCGCCACATACGCGTCGTGCGAGGCCGGCACAGCCAGGCCGATGCGGTTGGCGCGCCAGTCGATGCGCTTGCCGACGCCGTGGCTGCGCAGGTCGCGGCCCACGTCGCGCGTGTCGACCCAGGCGGCGGCATGCTGCGCATGCACATGCCGCAGCCGCGCCGCGCCATCAAGCCCCAGCACCGCGCGCAGCGCCGGCAGTGCGAGCCACGGATTGAAGGGTGATTTGCGCTCCATGATCACCTCGCGCGCGAGCGTCTGCGCCAGCTCGATCGGGAACAGGTCGATCACGCCGCCCGTGTAATGCCGGCCGGCGCTGGCGTGGCTGGGAAAGTAGAACATGTCGGCCACCGAGATCCGCACCGCATCGTCGACCGGCATCGTCGTCTCGGTCTGCAGTAGCGAAGCGATGGCGCCGCCGCTCCAGCGCGGATCGGCCGCCGGCGCCGAGCATCCGGCCAGCAGCGTTGCTACGCGCGCTGGCCCGAATACCACCTGCTCGAACAGCGCCCGCCCTGCGCGCGGGGCGCCGAGATCGGCTGGGCCGTACAGCAGGCGGCCACCGACGACCGCCAGCGCCGGCGCATCGGGCAGCCTGGCTTGCGGCAGAGGCAGCACCTCGGGCAGCTCGAACAGGTAGTCGTGGAACAGGTCCGGCACGCGCGGCGCGGCAGTGCGCGTGACCCAGCGCCGCGCGGCGCCGCCCAGCACCCGTGGCAGTGTCGCCTTGGCGCTTGGCCGGATCGCGCGCAGAAAACGATGCATCGCCGTGGAGGCGACCCAGTCCCGGCGCGCCGGTGCATCGGGCAAGCCGGCGATCACCGCCGCAGCGATGGCGCCGCCGCAGGTCCCCAGCAGCAGATCGGGCCGGCGCCCGCAATCCTCGGCTGCCGCATGCACGCCAAGATAGTAGGCAAAGCGAAAGCCGCCTCCCGCCAGCACCAGGCAGCGTGCGTACTGTTCTCGAGTCTCCATCCGATGCATAATGCACAAATGCAACAGCAACCACAAGTCCAACGCATCCCGCGCCAACCTGGCGGCGTGTCGATGGGACAGCGCTGGCTGCACCTGGCGCTCAATGGCCTTGTCTTTGGCCTCTGCTACCCGCTCGCCAATCTGCTGGCGCACCAGCAGCAAACGCGGCGCAGTCTCGCGTTCGCGTGGGACGAGTCGATTGCCTTCACTGCCTGGATGGTGGTCCCGTACCTCACGTCAGGCCTGATCTTCACGCTGGTGTTCTTCGTCGTGCGCACGCCCGAGCAACTGCGTGTGGTCAGCCGGCGCCTGCTGCTGGCCACCGTCGCCGGCTGCCTCGTATTCGTCATGGCGCCGGCCCGCTTTGCGCTCGAACGCCCCGCTGTGACCGACGCCCTGCCCGCCGCCATGTTCAGGTGGCTGCACCTGGTCGACCAGCCATATAACCAGTTCCCGTCGCTGCACGTGGCGTATTGCGTGACCTTCTGGTGCGCCTTGCGCCCATTGTGTGCCGGCTGGGCCAGAGCTGCGCTGGCGGCCTGGCTGCTGCTGGTCGGCGCCAGCACGGTCTTCACCTGGCAGCACCATTTGCTGGATGTCGCGGGCGGCATCGTGCTGGGCATCGCCGCGGTCGCGACGATCCGGCCCGGCGCCACGCGTACGAACACCGTCGCGTTCTATTACCTGATCATGGCCGGCCTCGTGCTGTTTGGCGCGCTGGCACTGGGCAGCCCGCTCGCGGCGTATGCGGCGGCCAGCCTGCTGCTGGTGGCGGCAGCATATCGCGCGCAGCGCGCCGACTTCCTCGGCAAGCGGGCCGGCACGCACCCGGCGCGCGCCTGGCTGCTGTTCTGGCCCTACCTGGCCGGGTACTGCCTGACCTGGATGCTGGTGCGGCTGCGCGAGCGGCGCCGCCCGGCACTCATGCAAATGGCGCCCGGCCTGTGGATCGGCCGCCGCCTGACCAATACCGAAGCGCGCCGGCTGCCGCCCGATTGCCACGTCATCGACCTGTGCGGCGAGCTGCCCGCAACGGCGCGCCTGCGCGCTAACTACCTGCATATTCCACTGATGGACCTGCACGCGCCGCGCCCCGGCCAGCTGCGCGCGGTGCTGGCCGCGATCGCGCAGCAGCACGCGGCAGGCCAGCCGGTCTACGTCCACTGCGCCATGGGCTACAGCCGCAGCAGGCTGATTGCCCGCCTCTATCTACGAAAGCACCCGCCATGTCCTTCTCGATCTACCAGCTGAAACCCCGCTTCCAGCAATTGCTGCGGCCCGCACTGGCTGCGCTGGCGCGCGCCGGCGTCACGCCCAACCAGATCACGCTGGGCGCCATGGCGCTGTCGTTGGCGTACGGCGGCGCGCTTGCGCTCGATCCCGGCAACGCTGCGCTGTGGTGTGGTTTGCCGCTGTTCCTGCTGCTGCGCATGGCCTTGAATGCCATCGACGGCATGCTCGCCACGGCCACCGGCAACAAGACACCTCTCGGCGCCCTGCTCAACGAGTTATGTGATCAGTTATCGGATGCGGCGCTGTACCTGCCGTTCGCACTGGCCGCAGGTATTGCGCCAGGCCTGGTGGTGCTCGCCGTCGTGGCCGCGCTGTTGACCGAATTCGCCGGTGTGCTGGTGCAGGCGATCGGCGCACCGCGCGGCTTCGAAGGCCCGATGGGCAAGAGCGACCGCGCCTTCGCCTTTGGCGTGGTGGCTCTCTTGATTGGCGCCGGTGTGGCGCCAATCTGGGCCAACGGCGTGCTGGTACTGGTGCTGCTGCTGTCGGCGCTGACGGTGTTCAACCGCCTGCGCCGGGGCCTGCGGCCTTGCGCGCCAGCGACACGCTGAAGATTCCCTCGACGCCGATCGCCGTCTCGAGTTTGCGCGCGCCGGCCAGGGCCACCAGCGCATCCATCTCGGCCTGCGGGCGCGGGCGCATCTTCCAGGGCTTGCCCTGGTGGTTCACCAGCGTGTAGGCAATCATGTCCAGCTGCGGATGCCATGGCTGCGCGGTATAGATCAGGTAACCGCCCGGCCGCAGGCTGCGCACCACGCCTTCGAGCGAGGCCAGTACCTGCGCGTTGTCGCTGAACAGCTCATATAACCCGGAGACGATGGCGATATCGTAGCTGCCCTCGTGGCCGGCATAGCTGGCGGCGCTGAACGCATCGCAGCGCTGCACGTCGACCGGCACCTGGAGCTGCAGCGTCTGCGCCAGTTGCCGCGCGTTGTCCACGTTGTACTGCATGTAGTCGCGCAGCGAGACTTCGATGCGGCGGTCCTGGAACCGCTTGACCGTCTCGAGCACGTAGCGCGCCGAGCCGGCCGCGATGTCGAGGATACGCAGCGGCTCGTGCGCGGGATGGGCGGCGATGCGGTCGGCCAGCATGCGCTGCAACTGCACCTTGCGCACCCGCACGCCGCGCCAGCCCACCGCGTCGAGGTAACCGCGGTCGATGATCTTGCCCACGCCAAGCCGGCCACCGGCCTGGTTGCGGTACACGTAATCGAGCGACTCGCCCGAATCGAAGCCGTTCTTCAGGCCGATGCGCATGCCGTCGCTCAGCGGCCCGAGCACGCCCAGCATCTTGCGCTGCAGGCCGAACCAGGCGCGCGCGCCGGCGCTGCCGCTTTCATCGCGCTCGAGCGCCGCATAGGCCTGCGCCGTGTGGCCACTACGGTCGGCGCCGATGTACTGCGCCGGTGCGCGCGGCGCGGCGGCAAAACAGGCGGCGATAAAGTCGACGCTGGCCTGCACCGCCACCGTGGTGTCGCGCTCATAGAACACGGCGTGGAAGCAGTCTTCCAGCCGCACGTAACGCTTGATCGAGGAACTCAGGCGGTCGAAGAAACGCCGCTGCGGCGCTTCGGCGACCACGTAATCCTTGTCCGCCGCCAGCATCAGCACCGGCACGTCGATCGCCGCGGAGTCGCCCACGATCCGTTCGGCGGTGTCGTTCAGTTCGAGCAGGATGCGGGCCGAAATGCTTTTCGCGATCAGCGGATCGTTGGCGTAGGCGTCGGCTTCTTCCTTCGAATGCGTGAGCATGCCGGGGCGGATGTAGCTGGTGACGAACAGGTCGGGCTTGAAGCGCCGCGCAAAGCGCAGCGCCGGCTTGGCCAGCGGGACATACAGCTTGATGCTGAAGGCGGCAGCGGCCATGATCAGGCCACGGATCGCCGGCGCGTAATCGTGCACCCAGGTCGCGGCGACGACCGCGCCGACACTGTTGGCAACGACGATCGTGTCTTGCGGCGCAATGCCATAGGTGGCGGCGATGTGCTGCGCGAAGCGATCGAGGTCGTCGACCAGCGTCGCGAAATCGGGTGCGTCGCCTCGCTCGCCGGGCGAGTGGCCGTGGCCGCGCGCGTCATAGGCGAAGGCCCAATCCTCCTGCATGCCGAAACGCTGGACCAGTGGCGCGATGCGCCCCGAATGCTCATGCCCGCGGTGCAGGAAGATCAGCGCGCGCGGCGGGCGCGTAGCGGGCAGCGCCACCGGTTTCCAGGCGCGGTAGAACAGGCGGACGCCATCGCTGCCGGTGAAGCCGGATTCGATCGTGGTCCATGCCATTGGATGCTCGAGTTTCATGTTGGTCCTTGTTCGAAAATGTGCAGCAGGCAGTACAAGAGGGGGGCGGTCAGGACCAGACTGTCGACGCGGTCGAGAATGCCGCCATGCCCTGGAATCAGGGTCGAAAAATCCTTGATGCCGAGGCGGCGTTTTGCGGCTGAAAACATCAGGTCGCCCGCAAAGCCGCCCAGCGACAGCACGAGCGCAAACCCGGCCAGCGTGAGCGGGCCGGCCAAGGCCAGGTACGTGCCGAGCGCCAGACTGACGGCGAGCGAGATGACGATCCCGCCCGCCAGCCCCTGCCAGGTCTTGTTGGGGCTGACGCCTGGGGCGATCTTGTGGCGGCCGAAGAGTTTGCCCGAGACGAACTGGGCGATGTCGTTCAGCGCGGTCAGGATGAACAGGTACAGCGCCCACGCGAGGTTGGCCTGTTCGCCGAACGGTAACGTGGTGAACGTGGCCAGGACCAGCATCGCGCCGGTGGTGACCAGGAGGATCAGCCAGATCAGTGCCCCGCGCCCTGGCCGGCGCCAGTAATACAGCGCCCCGATCGCGAGCACGATGGCGACCAAAAGCGGCGCCAGCGTCGGCATATAGAGGCCGATGCCGATGGCGGCAAGGAGGATGCCGGCCGCGCCAGGACGAAAGTACCGGCCTTCATGGTGGGTATGGAGCTCGACGATGGCCAGCACGCACACCAGCAGGCACAGGGCGGGCAAGCCGAGGGGATAAGCAAGCAGCGCCAGCGTGACGATCGGGAAAATACGCCACCAGGCGTCAACCTGATGGTGCAGCATCGACGGCGCGGCGCCGCGCGCGGCGAGCCGGATCGACAGCGACACCGCTGCCAGCAGCGCATACAGGGCGGTCAGGGCGATGCTGAGCTGCGGTCCGGCGTCGAAGAACGGAAACATCGTTGCTGCCGAAAGTTGCTGTTAGTGAATTATAACAACTCACCGACTGTACGTTGCCGATCCGGCAGACCTGCCATGGCACCGGGAGTTCCCACACACGCATGCACCGCTGACCGTCGTCTGGAACCTAGCAAATCGGAGGGTACACCGCCCCAACCCGTTCAAAATGCTTGATATATTCTGGGGTGCACGTAAGATCAGGCTGGCGATGTCAATACGTTCTTGGCACCGGCAATCGTTCTGCTCACACGCTGGTCAAAAAAATAGTCCACAGATGACGGCGCTCCCAAGAGCGCCAGTCAGGACGCAGGAGACACCATGCTGGAAGCCGCTGCGGAGCACGTCAAGCGCGTCCATTCGGTCGTTCGTGGGCGAACCTCGTCCCATCGCGTGCCCGGCCCCGCGGCGAGCCATGATGCGGCGCGCATGCCGGCCTCGCATGCGGGCAACGAGCCGGGTCTTCCTGGCGCCATGAGCCGCATCACCCGCTCGTGGATCCGCTGCCTCGACGAATACAAGCTCGACCCCGGCGCCTGCCTCGAGCCCGAAGTGGTCGCGCCGGCCGACCTGCAAGAGCGCCAGGAACGCCATGCCGACCTGCAAGCCGTGGCCAAGGTCGAGATGGCCAACCTGTACCAGCAACTGGCCGGCTCCGGCTACGCCATCATCCTGACCGACCGCGATGGCGTGCTGCTCAATTATTTCGGCGACCCGGCATTCACCCACGCGGCATCCAGGACCGGCCTGATGCAGGGCGCGGTATGGAGCGAACGCGTGCAGGGCACGAATGGCATGGGCACGTGCCTGTTCGAACAGCGTCCCGTGACGGTGCATCAGGACGAACACTATTTGTCGCGCAATATCGGCCTGTCCTGCGCCGCGGCGCCCATCTTCGACCCGGGCGGCGACCTGGTCGGGGTTCTGGACGCGTCCGGCGAATCCCATCTGGCGCAACAGCACACGCTGGCCCTGGTGAGCATGTCGGTGCAGATGATCGAGAACCGGGTGTTCCTGCAGCAGTATCGCCACGAATTCATCATGCGCTTCCACAACCGCCCGGAATTCATCGGCACCCTGAGTGAAGGGGCGATAGCCCTGAGCGTCACGGGCAAGGTGCTGGCGGCAACGCGCTGCGCGCTGTTCCAGCTTGGCCTTGGGGGGCGTGGCGAGATCGTCGGGCGCGATGTCACGGAGTTGTTCAACATCACCTTCGGCGGCCTGGTCGATGCCAGCGCAAAGAAGGCATTCCATCCGGTGCCGGTCTTCGAAGCCCGTAACGGCGCGCGATTTTTTGCCACGCTGACGTCGCCCGAATCGGGCGCCAGCGTTGCCAACTTCGTTCGCGCGGGCACTATGGCGCGCCCGGCGCTGCGCAGCCAGGCCACGGCAGCGGGCAGCGCCGCACTCGACGCGCTGGCATGGGGCGATCCGCTGATGACCGCGCATATCGACACGGCCAGGCGCGTGAGCGACCGCAACGTCGCGATCCTGTTGCAGGGCGAGACGGGCAGCGGGAAAGAGCGGTTTGCGCGTGCGATCCATCTTTCCAGCAACCATGCGGCGCGCCCTTTCGTGGCGATCAATTGCGCCTCGATACCCGAGAGCCTGATCGAAAGCGAACTGTTCGGATACCGCTCGGGCGCGTTCACCGGCGCCAGCAAGGATGGCCAGCGCGGCAAGCTGCTGCAGGCCAATGGCGGCACCCTGTTTCTCGACGAGATCGGCGACATGCCGGTCGCCCTTCAGGCGCGGCTGCTGCGCGTGCTCGAAGAACGCGAAGTCACGGCGCTCGGCAGCGAGACGCCGGTCAGGCTCGACATCCACCTGATCAGCGCCACGCATTGCGACCTGCACGCCAGGATGCATCGGGGCGAATTTCGCAGCGATCTGTATTACCGCCTGCAAGGCGTGACGATCACCCTGCCGCCGCTGCGCGACCGTGCCGATCGCCGCGCCCTGATCCTCCAGCTGGCGGCCGAGGAAAGCGATGCCGGCGCCCCGGTCGAACTCGACGCGCCGTTGCTGGCCATGCTCGAGCAGCAGCACTGGCCCGGCAACCTGCGCCAGCTGCGCCACGTGCTGCGCACCATGATCGCACTGCGCCAGTCCGATTGCCTGACGCTGCGCGACGTGCCGCCCGACTACCATGCCGACGCGGCCGCCGCGGCCAGGTACGCGCCGCCTGCGACTGGTGCAGCGGCCGGGCCGGCAGCCGACGCGACACCACACCACATGCCGCAAGCCGACGCTGCGCCCGAACCGGCAGGCAATCCCCTGGCCAGCGCCGAACGCCGCGTCTTGCTGCACGAACTGGCGTGCCATGACTGGAACCTGAGCGGCGTTGCGCGCACACTGGGTATCAGCCGCAATACGCTGTACCGAAAATTGCAACGGCTTGAGATTGCATGGCGTGAAAAGTCCCTGATTCATTGATTTGCTGATCTTCTTTCCGGAGACCCGATGACCTTGTCACGCCCACCATGTCTGGATGCCCTTGCCTTTGCATTGCTGGCCGGCCTGGCGCCGTTCCTGGCCGCGCCGGCAACCGGTGCGCCCCAGTTGGCCGTCGCTGCGCGCGTGCCCGGCGCGAGCCAGCAACTGGCGTACGTGCCGAACGAAGGCGCCGGCACGATTTCAGTCATCGACACTGTCAGCGACAAGGTACTCGCCGAACTCCCCGGCGGCAGCAAGCCACGCGGGCTGGCGGTCGACCCGCAGCGGCGCTGGCTGTATGTCAGCGATCAGCCACGCAACCGCCTGCAACTGGTCGACCTGGCCGGCCACAAGCTGGGGGGCGAGATTGCACTGGGCGAATCGCCCGAAGGCGTGTCGATCTCGCCCGACGGCCGCTGGGTGGTGGCTGCCCTCGAGGGCCACAACCAGATCGCCGTGGTCGATACGCGCAGCCATGCGCTGGCCCACGCCATCGTGGTGCACGGCAAGAACCCCGAACATGCGGTATTCAGCCCGGACGGGCGGCTGCTGTTCGTCAGCGCCGAAGAAGGCGACGCCGTCGACGTCATCGATTTTGCCAGCCGCAAGCAGGTGGCGCAGGTGGTCGTTGGCGCGCGGCCGCGCGGCATCGGCTTCTTGCCCGACAGCCGGCGCGCCTATGTCGCCACCGAAAATGCGAACGAGGTGTTCGTGATCGACACGGTCAGTTTTGCCGTCGTTGCCCGCATCAAGGCCGGGCTGCGCGCAAATGGCATTGCCGTGCATCCGGATGGGCGCGAGGTCTACGTGTCAAATGGCGGCGACGCCAATGTCTCGGTGATCGATACCGTCAGCAACCAGGTGGTGGCCACGATCCCGGTCGGCCAGCGACCATGGAATATGGCGCTGACACGAGACGGCAAAAAACTGTACGTTGCCAATGGCCGCTCGAACAGTGTGTCAGTGATCGACACTGTCAATCGCGTCAAACTGCGCGACATCCCGGTCGGCAAACTGCCTTGGGGCGTGGTGATCCGGTAGGCGCGCTCAGCTGCCGACATCGACGCTGACAGGGCGATGCCCGCCTAGCGGCGCCGGTAGCGGCAGTGGACCCCGCCCGCTCAACAGATCGAGCACCAGCGCAGCCGGATTGCGGCCGATCGACGCATGCAGGCCGGCATAAGCGGCTGTCAGGCGCGGGTTCACATCGAGCACCACGGCGCCGCGCGTGGTGAGGATGAAGCTGATACCAACATAACCCCACAGGCCGGGCAGCGCCGCCGTCACCTGCCGGGCCAGGTGCGCCAGCGCACCGTCATCGTCGACCAGTCCATTGACGACGCAGCCAAGGACATGAAACCGGTTGTCGCGCATCGCCACACGCTCCTGGTTGCAGGCCAGTACCTGCGCCACGCCATCGCAGCAGATCAGCGACAGGCTGCCCGGCTTGCCCGCAACGAAAGGTTGCAGCACATAGCCCGGCACGGCGCTGGCGCGGATCCAGGCCAGCGCCGCCGCGCGGTCGCGAAACAGGCGTGTCTGCAGGCAGCCGGCGCCATCGTCCGGCTTGACCACCCACGGGCCGCAGTCGTCCGGGGCCGCCCTCTTCGTGACGGTGGTGCTGGTGGGATGCGCCCGCATGACGGGTGTATGCGGGCTGCAGGTGGCGACGGTGGCCACGCCGCCAGCGGCCAGCGCGCACGTCAGCGCCAGTTTGCTGGCGGTCACGCCTACCGTGGCCGGCGCACTGCCCAGCAGGATGCGCCGGCCACGCAGAATGTCGCGCGACAGGCATTCGAGCGCGCCGCCCGATTCCAGCACCAGTGGCCACACCGCATCGAACATGCCGGCGCCCGGGGCGGCGTCCAGGCTGGCCGCTGTCGCGACGTCGATGCCGGGCAGCGCGCCCAGGTCGCTCAGCAGCGCACGCCACAACAGATCCCCCTGGCGCCGTAACGACCGTGGCAGCGGCCTGGCCGGCGACAGCGCGGCGGCATGATCGACGACCAGGACGCTCAGCGGGCCTGTCGGTTGTGCCGTGGCGTGGCCCATTGCGTGGCCCTTTGCGTGCGCCACTGCTTGCGCCACTGCTTGCGCCATTGACTGGGCCATCGCGCTCCTCCGGCATATGCCACGGTCATGCCACCGTCCCCATGCCAGGTCCTGCGCCGTATCAGGGCGGCGCGGGGTGCGGTGATGTGTGCAGCGCCTGCTTTTCATCGTCCAGCAGCGGAACGCCATATTGCTCGAGAATGCCGTTGATCTCGCCCTGCTTGGTGGCGATCAGGGCATCGATCCGCTCCCGCATCACCTTGTCGCCATGCCGCACCGCCATTGCGATCGCGAAGTCCATCTTCATGCCGGGCCGCGACTGGAGCGGCACGGCAACCATGGGCGCCGTGCGGGCCGTGCGCGTGAAGTAGCCGGCGATCGGCCCCCACACAAAGGCGAGATCGATCTTGCCGCTGGCCAGGTCGCGTTCGATGGTTTCGCCCGGCGTCTGCGCGGCGTCCCCCGACTGGATCTGGTACCACTCGACCTGGTTCATCAGCGCGTTGCTGAGCAACCAGTCGGTGATGGGCGAGGCGGTGAACACACCGAAGCGCAAGCGGCTGCGCTGCGCGGGCGGCAGCGCCAGCAGCGCGTCGAGATCCTGCACGCCATCGAGTCCCTTGCCCCGACCCTTGACGTACACCATGGCGTAACTGGAGTGGTAGTACGGATGCGTCGTGGCGGCCAGGTCGAAGCCGGTGGGAACGCCCGTGACCAGGTCGCATTTGAAGGTGTCGCTATGCTCTTTCTTGGCGCGCAGGGTGTTGCGAATGAAGCCGATCCGTTGCGGGAACCAGGTGGTCTCGAGTGTCCAGCCCAGTTCACGGGCGAACAGCGCCGCGATCCGGTTCTCGAAGCCGGTCTGGTCGCGGTGCGAGAACGGCAGGTTGTTCGGGTCCTGGCATACGCGCAACACCTTGTCGTTCTCTGGCGACACCGCCCCGCCGGCCGGCTGCGCCGCACATGGCAGTGCAAGCGCGACGAGCAAGCACAGTCCGCCAGACCATGCGTGCACGGACCAGGTGGCGAGCCGGGTCGGCGCAGCGTTACACATGGCGCCCGTCATTTGCCGATCTCCTGCAGGCGGCCAGGCTGGATCGCGCCGTCCGAGCGCCCCTTGAGGTAGGCGTACAGGCTGTCGATGTTCTCGACCACCATCTTGCTGCCATCAAAATTGGGCATGCCTTTCTCGATCCGCCCTTTCATGACAACTTCCTTGAATTGCTCTTTGCTGAGCACCTTCAGGCTGCCGACCAGCGACGGACCGACCATGCCTTCCTGCGCCGCACCGTGGCAGCGCTCGCACGCCATCGCGCGCCAGGTGCGCCAGCCGGCCAGGGTGTGGCCGTCGACCTTGCTGCCGTCGCTGACCTGGTACAGCGCCGTGTCCGCCGCCTGGGCCGTCGCAGGGGCGACATAACAGATCAATCCGGCAGCCACGGCGAGCCTGCCTGCGAATCGCGTGTACATGCTCAACGCTCAGGCAAGGCGAACACGGTCAGCACGCCGCCCAGCTCGGTGTACTTGGCCAAATCCTTGTAGCCACCCACCGCGCCCAGGCCTTCGGTGCCCTTGGTCAGGCCGGCCGCGAGGCCGATGCCGGCCCAGCCGCCAATGCCCGACAGCACGCCGATATACTGCTTGCCCTTGTATTCCCATGTGGTGACGTTGCCGATGATGCCAGACGCGGTCTTGAACTTCCACAGCTCCTTGCCGTTGAGGTCAACCGCTTTCAGGTAGCCTTCGAGTGTGCCGTAGAACACCACGTCGCCTGCCGTGCTCAGCGCCCCGCTCCAGACCGAGAACCGCTCGGGCTTCGACCAGACGATCTTGCCGGTGCCGGCATCCCAGGCGATGAAGTTGCCCATGCCGCCGTGGCTATTAGGCGCCGCATACATCGACAGCGTCGAGCCGACATATGGCTGGCCGGCCGTGTACTCAATCTGGAACGGCTCGTAATCCATGCAGACGTGGTTGGTCGGCACGTAGAACAGGCCCGTCTTGCGCGAGTAGCTGGCCGGCTGCTGGTCCTTGGTGCCAAGGGCTGATGGGCATATGCCCTTGGTGTTGACGTCCGGCCCGCCCTTGTCGGTACTGTACTTGGCCACGACCTGTGGCCGGCCGCTCTTCATGTCGACGTGCGTGGCCCAATTGACGACCGGATCGAATTTTTCGGCGACCAGCAACTCGCCGCTGACCCGGTCCATCGTGTAGGCAAAGCCGTTGCGGTCGAAGTGCACCAGGGCCTTGCGCGGCTGGCCCTTGACCTTGATGTCGGCCAGGATCATTTCGTTGACGCCGTCATAGTCCCACTCATCATGCGGCGTCATCTGGTAGACCCACTTCGCCATGCCGGTATCGAGGTCGCGGGCGAAGATCGCCATCGACCAGCGGTTGTCGCCCGGACGCTGGCGCGGATTCCAGGTGCTCGGATTGCCGGTGCCGTAATACACGAGGTTGGTGGCCGGGTCATAGCTGTACCAGCCCCAGGTCGTGCCACCGCCGAGCTTCCACTGGTCGCCCTGCCAGGTCTTGAGCGACGAGTCGGGGCCGATCGGCGCCATCTTGCCGTCGGTCCAGGTCATGGTCTTGGCGGAATCGACCAGCATGTCCTGGTCGGGGCCCGTGCTGTACGCGGTCCAGAGTGTCTTGCCGGTGTTGATGTCGTGCGCCGTGATGCGGCCACGCACGCCGAATTCGCCCCCGCTGATACCGGTCAGAATCTTGTCCTTGAACACGTGCGGCGTGTTGGTGGTGGTCTCGCCTTTCTTGGGGTCGCCCACCTTGTTCTTCCACAGCTCTTCGCCCGTCTTGGCGTCCAGCGCCACCAGCGTGGTATCGGCTTGCTGCAGGAAGATCTTGCCGTTGGCGTAAGCGACGCCGCGGTTGACCGTGTCGCAGCACATCACCGGGATCACGGCCGGGTCTTGCTTGGGTTCGTACTTCCAGCGAATGCTCTGGTCTTCGAGCGCAATCGCGAACACCTTGTTGGGGAACGGACTGTGGATGTACATTGTGTCGCCGATCACCAGCGGCCCGCCTTCATGGCCGCGCAGCACGCCGGTGGAGAAGGTCCAGGCGACGGTCAGATTGCGCGCGTTCTTGCTCGTGATTTGCTTGAGTTCGCTATACCTGTGATTGTTCAGGTCGCCAGCCTGCATGGCCCACACCTTCGGGTCCTTCGTCAGCTGTGCGACATCCGAGTCGGCAGCCCATGCCGCGCCGGCAGCCAGCAACAGACATGCGCCCCAACCGAAACCTTTCTTCTGCAATGACATGGTTGTCTCCTTGTGATTGTTATATTGGTACTGCGTGTGTTACTTCTGCGGCACGGCGCAGGCCTTGTTGGCGCCGGCTTCGATGTCGCGGAATTTGCCGGCCATGCTCTTGCTCGATGGTGCGTCGCGAAACACGCCGCCGCGTTCGCCGCTCAGGGACTGATTGCGCAAGGCCATCGACATCGCCACGAAATCGTCATACGGCAACGCGCCGGCAATGCGGTCGACCACACACGAGCATTTGTAGAGGTACTCCTGCTTGCCGTCGTGCTTTTGCATGCACTCGAGCACATACTCGACCCGCCCACTCGTCGGGAAATCATCGGCCAGCGCCGGCAGCGGCGCCACCAATGGCAGCAGCAACAAGAGCTGCGATCGCTTCATCCTGGTCTCCCTTCATCCTGAACGCGTTGGCGCTGATCTTTGTGGCGCTAATCGTTGAGCACGCCACTTTTTTTGGCGGCTTGGGTCGCGAGCGCATCCATCAGCGGCGGTGACAACACGTCGTATGGCGTCAAGCCGAGTTCGGTCAGGCGGGTGCGCACCGCCCCCATCCGCTCGGGCCGCGTCCCCGCTTCGATGATCGACGAGACAAAGGCCGCGAACGTGGGCGTTGCCCAACCCTGTTCGCGCGACAGCTCGGTGTGCACGAAATCGAGGCCGAAGAATGCGTGATCGCGGTTTTCGATACGCCCGAACATGTGTACGCCGCACACCTCGCAAGCATGGCGTTGAATGCTGGCGCCTGGATCGACCACCTTGAGCTTGCCTTCATTGGCGCTCACATCGACCTGTTCGCGCCCCACCACGGCGATCTGGGAAAACAGGGCGCCATCGGGCTTCCAGCACTTGGTGCAGCCGCACACGTGGTTGTGCACCACCTGCGCGCCGATCTCGACCGTGACGGCATCGGTGGCGCAATGGCAGGACAGCGTACCGCCCACAAAGTCTGGCAGCGTCGGCGCGATGCCGTTGTCGACCGCCGGGTGGATGTTGACTGCGTCGCTCATGACCGTTCTCCCTGAATGGATAGTTCGCTGATGCGGAAGTGCTTCAAAAAAAGCCCAGCGGCTTGGGGCTGTAGCTGACCAGGAGATTCTTGGTCTGCTGGTAGTGGTCGAGCATCATGCGGTGGTTCTCGCGGCCGATGCCCGATTGCTTGTAGCCGCCGAAGGCCGCATGCGCCGGATACAGGTGGTAGCAGTTGGTCCAGACGCGCCCGGCCCGGATCGCGCGGCCGACGCGGAACGCGCGCGAGCCGTCGCGGGTCCAGAGGCCGGCGCCCAGGCCATACAGGGTGTCGTTGGCGATCGCCAGCGCCTCGGCCTCGTCCTTGAAGGTGGTGACCGCCGCCACCGGGCCGAAGATCTCTTCCTGGAAGATGCGCATCTTGTTGTCGCCCTTGAAGACGGTCGGCTGCACGTAATAGCCGCCGCGCAGGTCGCCGGCGAGCTGCTCGCGCGCACCGCCGAACAGCAGCTTGGCGCCCTCGCCCTTGCCGATCTCGAGATACGACAGGATCTTGTCGAGCTGCTCTTGCGATGCCTGGGCGCCCAGCATCGTGGCCGGATCGAGCGGATTGCCCTGCTTGACCGCCGCCACGCGCGCGATCGCGCGCTCGATGAAGCGGTCGTAGATCGACTCTTGAATCAGCACGCGCGACGGGCAGGTGCAGACTTCACCCTGGTTCAGGGCGAACATGGCGAAGCCTTCCAGGCATTTGTCGAAGTATTCGTCGTCAAAGGCCATCACGTCGTCGAAGAAGATGTTGGGCGACTTGCCGCCCAGTTCGAGCGTGACGGGAATCAGGTTCTGCGCGGCGTATTGCATGATCAGGCGGCCGGTGCTGGTCTCGCCCGTGAACGCGATCTTGGCGATCCGCGGGCTGGAGGCCAGCGGTTTACCGGCCTCGAGGCCAAAGCCGTTGACGATATTGAGCACGCCCGGCGGTAGCAGATCGCCGATGAGTTCAATCAGCACCATGATCGAGGCCGGCGTTTGCTCGGCCGGCTTGAGCACCACGCAATTGCCGGCCGCCAGTGCCGGCGCCAGCTTCCAGACGGCCATCAGGATCGGAAAGTTCCAGGGAATGATCTGGCCGACGACGCCAAGCGGCTCTTGCAGGTGGTAGGCGAAGGTGTCCTGGTCGATCTGCGAGATCGAGCCTTCCTGGGCCCGGATGCAGCCGGCAAAGTAACGGAAATGGTCGATCGCCAGGGGGATATCGGCAGCAGTGGTTTCGCGGATCGGCTTGCCGTTGTCGATGGTCTCGGCCGTGGCCAGTAGCGCGATGTTCTGCTCCATGCGCTCGGCGATGCGGTTCAGGATATTGGCCCGGTCGGCCGGCGAGGTGCGGCCCCAGGCGTCGGCGGCGGCATGGGCGGCATCGAGCGCCAGTTCGATATCCTCAGGGCCGGAGCGAGCGACTTCGCAGAACGGTTCGCCAGTGATCGGCGTGATGTTGGCGAAGTAGGCGCCCTTGACCGGCGGGACGAAGTGGCCGCCGATGTAATTGTCGTAGCTTTGACGAAACGGGTTCTTGACGCCCAGTTTGTCAATGTCGGCGAGATTCATGCTGGTCTCCCTGGTTTTTTTATCGAGGCGCCGTGAGCAGCGTGGCGTCGTATAGTCATCCATCGCAAGGGCCGTGCCAGCGACGCTGCGGGGCAAGCGGCCGAGGATGGCGCGTCACGAACGGCGCACCTGTTCCACGATTGCGCCAGGCTGATACAGGTGTGCCAGCGACGCCAGCCGTTTAAAACCGGTAGCGCAACCCGGCAACCAGGGTGCGCGGCGCGCCCGGCGCCACGAAACGTGCGTTCGCGGCGTCGCCCGGCGTTTCGTGCGGCTTGATCAGCTGGCCATGCGGGAACAGGTCGGGCGCCACTGCGCCGAAGGTTTCGTAGCGGCGATCGAACACATTGCTGACGCGCGCGAACAGTTCCCATCGGGCCGCAGGCCGGTAGCTGGCGCGCAGCGTAAGCAAGCCGTGCCCGGGAATGCGCCAGTTGGCGCGCGCGGGCTCGTCGTCGCCGTCCGGGTCTTCGGTCAGCCCGTCCTCGTTGCCCTGGGTGATCAGGGACGAGACCACGTGCAGGTCGGCGCCAAGGTCCAGTTGCGGATTGACCGTCCACGCCATTGCCAGCTTGGCCGTGTGACGCGGCAACCCGGCGATCGGGGTGCCCCGGCGCACGGCGACATGGCGCGCACCGGTGAACAGTTCGCCGTCGGCGTCGTACTCGGCTTGCAAGTAGCTATAGGACAGTTGCAGCGTGAGCGGCCCGAATTGCCGGTCGACCATGGCATCGACGCCCTGACGGCGCGTGCGGTCGAAATTGGCAAAATACCCCTGGCGCGAGGGCGAACTGAAGAACAGGATATCGTCGTCGCTGACCGTGCGATGAAGCGACACCGTGTAGCTGGTGGCGTCGGCGCCGCCGCGAATACCTGCCTCGAGCGTGCGCGCCACGATCTGCTTCAGGTAGGGATCGGCTTGCAGGCCGACAGGCAGGCGGCACGGACGCTCGGGATCGGCGCAGCCCAGTTCGATCACGGTCGGCACCCGGTTGCTCTGGCCAATATTGGCGAACAGCATTGCCTGCGGATGGAGGCGGTGCGTCAGGCCCAGCGCGGGATTCAGGCGCGAATAGGTAAAGCTCTCGGTCGGCTGGGGACCATTCTCGTCCGTCAGCGTGTTGGTTACGCGCGCACGGTTGAAGCGCAGGCTGGCGCTGAGCTGCGTGCTGGCGGCGAGCGACACATTGACTGCGGCATACACGCCGGCCGTGCGTGACTTGCCGGTCACGCCCGAGGACAATTCGGATGCCTCGTCCGCGTCGCCAAGCACTTCGCGCCCGGGCGTGACGAACGCTGCCTGCTCGTACTGGGCATAGTCGACGTCGCTGTGGTCGAGACTGGCGCCGGCATCGAACCGCATCACGCCGCGCCGGGCGGTGATGGCGATGCTGGCGCCCTGGCTGTCCTGGCGCGTGCTGGTCGTGTTCAGCACGCCACTGTGCAGGGCGGCGCCTTGCGCGCGCGTAAAGCCGCACTCGTCCGGCTCGAGCGGCGCGCCGGCGGCGTCGAAGCCGTCTTCGCAATCTTCCACGTAATCGTCGTAGTCTTCGCTGGCATCGCCGTTGACGGTGTCGCGCCGGCTGTTGCGCGCATACGCGACCGCGCTCAGCTCGGTCTGGCTGCTGAAGCGATGGGCAAGATTGACGGTGCCCTGGACCAGGCGGTTGCGGGTGGTATCCGGGTGCGTGTAGACGGCGCGGCGGTCGTCGCGGTACAGCAGTTCGGGCAGCAAGCCGTTGCCGAGCAGGCGGCTGCGGCCGCCCAGCAAGGATGCGCTCCAGTCGGTGGCGCCCTGCGAGCGGCCAAGCTTGATGAACACGTTCGCCAGGTGGCCGGCCGAATGGTCGCGCCAGCCCTCGTCGTCGAATAGCGTCGAGCCCAGAAAGCCGTGCCAGCCGTCGCCCTGGCGCCAGCCGTAGGCCAGGTCGGCGCGGCGCCGCCCTTCGTCGGTCAGCGACAGTTCGGCTTCGCCGCCCGGGTGCGTCAGGCCGGATTTGGTGCTGAAGGCCAATGCGCCGCCAAGGGTGTTCAGGCCGAACAGGGGATTGGCGCCAGGAACCAGCACCACGCTGCCGATGGCCGCCTCGGGCACCATGTCCCAGTTGATGACGTCGCCAAATGGTTCATTGACGCGCACGCCGTCGAGATAGACCGAGATGCCTTGCGAACTGCCCAGTACCGGCGAGGCGCGAAATCCGCGAAAGGTGATGTCGTTCTGAAACGGGCTGCCGGAGACCTCGTTGACGTTCACGCCAGTGAGCTTGCGGGCCATGAATTCGCTGAGGTTCTCGCCGCCGGACGCGCGAATGGCGGTGTCTGCTGCGACCTGTACCGGATAGGGCAACAGGTCGCGATCGATGCCCAGGCCGTACAGAGGCGCGATGCCGACGATCTCGACCTTCGCGAGCGTGACGGGGGCATCGTCCGGCGCGGCGGTGGCGCACGGCGCCAAGATGGTGGCCAGCGCGGACACGGCTGCGCCGGACGAACGGAATGTCAGCTGCATTGCTTGTCCCCTGTTTTATGTTTTGTCAGGGGAGATCAGCAAGGGACGTGCCATGAGGTTTGGTGCGCGGTCTACTGTCGAGTTGTTCAATTACGGAACAGGTGTGTCGCGACCTGCCCCAGACCGCGTTGGACATCGTGACATATGGCCGATACTTATCACGCCGCCCACAGCCCCATATGCGGCAACCACATCCCCCGCGTCGCCACGACAATCCCGATCCCCATGGCCACCGTCGCCGTCACCAGCGTACCGGCCACGACATACCGCAGGGCGGAATTGGCACACGCTTGCGCCATGAAGTAGGCTTGCAGCAATGCCAGCGGCAGCAGATATTGCAGAAACGCGAAGAGATCGAGGGCCGGGCCCCGGAACACGACGGGGTCGAAGCCGACCGGCCCGCCGTTCACCTGGGACGCCTTGGGCGAGCCGGTATCGACCAGTGCCTGGACATTGGCCAGCGTGTTGAACAGGAAATGCGGCTGAACCTAGCGCCAAACGTCATGGCCATCATGTCGATGCATTCATCTGGCAGCTCACTTCCGGGAATGGATGTGCTGGACTCTAGCAAAGGGGTCAGGCGTGAACAAGCGCTTTGTCGTCAAGTGCGGATGTGAAAGCGTGAGTGACGCTTGACGGGACGGGGCGCCGCCGTCGGCGTAGGGTTGGCAGCTTCGCTGCCGACGCGTTCAGGCAAAGCTCATAAACAACAGCTATTTTTTGATTGAATAAAACCAGAAGCCCAAAGCGAAAAGCCCCGCTCAGATCTTCTGAGCGGGGCTTTTCTATATAACTAGCCTGACGATAACCTACTTTCACACTGGTTGCAGCACTATCATCGGCGCAAAGTCGTTTCAC
>Ga0265797_10004641_pt1 | contig 20813 bp, 19 predicted proteins | sample P2T30metagenome_FD_192433 | JGI IMG/M metagenome (GOLD analysis project Ga0265797, IMG submission 192433) | Plant litter microbial communities from East Loma Ridge, Irvine, California - P2 T30 | ecosystem: Environmental > Terrestrial > Plant litter > Unclassified | place: USA: California...
CGACCCCTCCGCCATACGTGTCGTACTGCCACTCAACGGCGAGACGATCCCCGAACAGCCGAGTCACCCAGGCCGTATCGGCCGGATAAACCGTCCAATCCACGACGCCACCCGACTCGACAAGGATGTGGTCTTCTGCGATCTGCCAATCAGTGAGCCACACGAGCATGACGCTATCCTCGCACCCCACAAGCGACAGGCCCAACGATCGGGCACGTGTGGCAGCTACTCACTCATCTGACCCAGCTGACGATCCCCTAGCGGGACGCCAAAGTCGCCAGTCACCCAGTGGTCAACAGCCCGTTAGGCTCCGAGCATCTGTCAACCCGAACGACGGAGTTCTCCTTGACCAACCCTCCCCTGGATAGTGCTGCCCGATGGGCAGCCGCAGAAGACCTAGCCCGCGGCGAGACCGACGAGGGCCTCCCGAAACGTCGCAACCTCGTCATCGCTCAAGTCGCAGTTCTCATCACCGCCTCTTGGCTGGCCGGGGTCATCTTCGCCTTGGTCTTCCTCCCCGACGGAGGAAGCACCCGCGCCGACGAGGGCCCCCGCGCAGCCCAGCTCATTGCGCAGCTCGTTTTCCTCGCGCTCGGTCTCCTGGTCGGAATAGTCGGCTTGGTCTGGGCAAAGCGATCGGGGCACTACGTGACCCGATGGCGCGCGGTCGCAAGTCCCCTCAACCGGCAAGAGAGAAAATCAGTACGCCGGCAGATCACCGGGAAGGAGACCCCGAACCAGGACCGCCTATTCGTCTTGGTCGCGGCTGCGAAGCAAAGCCGGCGCGCAGTTCTAGGTGCGGCGCCTATCTACGCGGCGCTGCTACTTTTCGCAGTTTCCACCGCGATCGGAGCGAACGTGTTGTTCCTCACAATTCTCGAGCTCGGCGTGAGCGTGCTCTTCGTTGTGGCTGCAATCCAGATGGCCATCCTCTACCGACGTATGGGCACGTTCATCGACCGCTTCCAAAGGTCAGCGCCGTGAGCGAGCCCGAAAAATCTCGTGCGCCGCTTGCGCGTGTGCCCTCTGCCCTCTTTGGCGCCATTACCGGTCTCGGCATGGGCGTCGTCATCTTCGGCTGCGTCATCTTCGGCCGCGGCTCTCTCCCGCTCGCAACCGGAGTCGGGGTCGGGCTCGGACTCCTCTTCGGGGTCGGTTTCGCGATCTTCGCAGCGTGGACTAAACGCGCCTACAGCCGCAACGAAGTCACTCTGAACCAGCGCATCAATCGGGCCGTTCTTTCAGGCCATCCACCTGCCACTGCGACCTCACGAGAATGGGTTCCCGCTCTCGAACGATCTCGCAAATTCTGGAAAGCGATCACTGTGGCGGGACTGATCATGTTTCCTGCGTTGGCCATCATGACGATCTTCCTGCTCGTCCACGAGCCCACGGAATGGCGCTCGTGGGTTCAGCTCGCGCTGTTCACTGAATTTGCTGTCTTCACGCCTGTCCAAGGGCGACTACAGCTACGACGTATTGAGGCCATCCGAGCAGCAATCGAGACCTCTCCGAATCTCTGACGATTCCTACCCGCTGACGCTTAGCCAACACACGCCCAAAACACGATGGTCAAGCGGGCAGCGGGACGAGGGCTGTGATGAGCGCGGCTCGATCACGGGAGGAAGAGAAAGCCTGCGAGAAGCAAGGCTGTGACCCCGAGCATCACGAAGGCGGATATGAACCATCGACGAGCTGGCGGTGTTTTCCACGCGTCGTCCCGGCCGATAAGCCCAGCACGAAGGGCTGCTACGAATCCGACGATCAGGAGCGCCGTCGACACGGTGAAGGTTGCAACAGCGACCCAGAAGAAGGTGAGAGAGCCCATCGTCGGACTCTAGCTCCAGCGTCTCGATAGCTGATCTTCAACTGAGACGGGCCCACCGTCTTAGCTTCACGTCTTGGCGCTGGAGCGATCGGCGGGCATCATCAACGGATGAGCAAGGGTGCGATCCGCGGTGGTTGGCGTGTCTACCGAGAGCAGCGTCTAGAGTTCCTGGACTCGGCCAAGGTCCGCAGGAGAACGCGGGTGGGCGCCCTCGTGGCTTTGGCGGTCGCCGCTTTTCTTGTCGTTGGTGCGGTCTCCTGGAACATCTTCGACGGGCCACCAGCACGAGACGCCGTCGCCATTGTGTTCTTCTCGGCCGCCTTGGCTTGTCTCGTCATGGCTTTCATCCCCGTGGCCGACCCCAGCGCTTCTCCCAGTTCGAGAAGGATGCTTGGAAACTGGCGACGAAGCGAACGCATCGATCGTCAATTCGCTAAGAACCCACCCGAGATCGTGCCAGAGGACCGAGACGAGGTCATCGCCGGCTCTAAGGGACTGCTTGCGGCGTCAGTCGTTGCCGTGGACCGATCCATCTGGGTCCCGTGCGGGTATGTCCTGGTCTGGGTCGCCCTCGTCGTTGCTGGCCTCGCCTCTGCGAGTCACTTGAACCTCTTGCTTCTGCCGCTCATCTTCGCTGCCTTGCAAAGCGCCTCTGTCTTGACGTCGGTGGTAGCGGCTGGCCGTGCCGAGACTGCGCACCAGCGTGCTCTGGCGCTTCCACCGGCACCCGTTGACAGCTCACCCCCCAAACCCAAGAGCCGTCCGACCGGCTCGATGCTTGCTCTTCCTGACGAGTAATGACCGAGCTAGGCGCACCCGTGCGCCTTTCGTCCGGTAGGTACAAGGCACGGTGCCCTCTAGATGGCGCCCGCAACGTTGGCCCAGTTCCGGAGAGTGGCTATGGCCTCTCGCCAGGGACGCTGAAGACGAGCAAGGACGAACCGTTCGTCGTCGTCGACTGCCCGCATCAGCCACGTGATGTGCACGGTCATCGAGTAGCCGCGGGGGTCTTTGTACTCGACTTGCCCGACGTCGGAGATGTACGTGATTCGGTCACGGGGAACGTGCCGAGACCAGAACGTGCCGTGGATGTGCATGTCCGTGTCGTCGAGAAGGACGTGGATGCCGTAGCTGCGCATGACCGCCCAGATTGAGACCGCCAGGCTGATCACACCCATCAACCCGATTGGCCACGACCGGATCTCGGGATCAATGGCTGCCCCCAGGAAGGCAAGACTTATCCCGATCCCGATGAGGCAAGCGGCGAAGTTGACGTGCTGCGCCCACCGGGGCGGCGCGAGCCGGATGGCATTCATCGAGCGACCATCGCAGCGGTAGGAGATGTGGGGGTCACTAAGCCTGCTCGGCTCTTTGGATCGCCCGGTAAACCGTGGATCGGGCGACACCGAAAAGTTCGGCGATGTCGCTCGTTGTGTGCGCGCCCGTGCGGTGCAGCTGCACGAGGTGCTTCTCCTGCGACGCCGTCAGTTTCGGCTTGCGGCCGCGGAGCTTGCCGGCGGCCTTCGCGATCGCCATCCCCTCCCGGGTCCGGGCACGAATGAGGTCGGCCTCGAACTCGGCGACCATGCCGAGGACATTGAAGAGCAGCCGGCCGACGGGGTCAGTGGGGTCGTAGACCGCTCCCCCAAGGTTCAGGGCGACACCCTTCTTCGTCAGCTCATCGGCGATGTCGGTCGCGTCGCGCAGCGACCGGGCGAGACGGTCAAGCTTCGTCACGACCAACACATCGCCGGCACGGCACGCGGCCAGTGCCTCACGGAGCCCTGGGCGCGCTCGAGTCGTGCCCGACAGCCCGTGGTCAACATGGACGTGTTGATCGTCGACACCGAGTGCTGCAAGACCATCGCGCTGTGCTGCGAGATCTTGTCCAGAGGTCGACACGCGGGCGTATCCGATGAGCATTCGATGACTTTAGCGTTTAGACCCGCGTCACCGGGCATTTTTGCGGGACAGGCATACGCGAATCCGCAGGCCAGGAGCGACTTGGCCTCGGCCGGCCAGAGCGAGCCCGCCAAGGTGTCCCGATGAACGACCGCGATGGCAAACGGGCCGTGAGGCACGCAAGTCGTACGTGCCTCACAGGTATTCCCGCCCTACTCGGCCGCCTTTGGCGCTGCGGTGACAACAAGAGACAGGCCATATGGAACCAGGACGCCGATTCGCCCGGTCTTCTCTTAGATCTCCGGCCCACCGATGTCGGCGTGGCCGACCCTCTCCCCCGCCGTGGACATGTGCGCCCTCATGGCCTCGCCTGCGGCCTCGGGATCGCGGGCGGCGATGGCTTCGAACACGCGGAGGTGCTCGTCGTACGCAACCTCGGCCTGGTCGCGGTGCCGGAGACCGCGCTCGACCCACAGCCGGAGGAGCGACCGGGTGCTCTGGAGCAGGTCGCGCAGCACAACATTGTCGGCGGCCATCGCGATCCGCAGGTGGAACCGAATGTCGGCTTGGAGGAACGCGTCGAGGTCGTCAAAGCTGTCACGCATTACGTCCACGTACTCCCTGAGGGCGGTGACGTCGTCGTCATTGACCCGCTGTGCCGCTAGTGTCGCTGCCTGCGTCTCGAGCCCGCCGCGTACCTCGATGAGCTCGCGTGTGCGCGCCGCATTGAGCATCAGGCCCCAACTGAGGGTGGTGGGGAGCAGCTCGGAGGTGTTGTCGCGGAGGTAGGTCCCTGAACCAGGTCTTACCGAGACAATACCAAGGATCTCGAGTGCCGCCAACGCTTCACGGACCGCGGACCGCCCCACGCCGAGTTTCTCGGCCAGGTGACGCTCCGGCGGGAGGCGAGAACCGGGCACGAGCTCGCCGGTGGTGAGCAAGCCGATCAGCTGCTTCACGACCTCGCTGACCGCAGTGCCCTTGGGGACGAGCTCCAGCTCGAGGCGGAGGTTCGTCGGGTCGTCCTCGGGGTACGCGGGCACGCGACGGCCTCCTTCTGTTCTGGCTTTGATGACGTCTTCGCGATGGTCTCCCGATGGACCCGCGACCGGGACCTAGGTCGTCTCAGGGAACACAACGCCCTTGTGCAGGACAAAGCAGCCCCACGGAGCCGGATCGAGCACATGGACGACGGCAAAAGCGCCGCGCGCCCGATTGTAGAACTCCAGCCGCGGGATGACTCCCCATTCCAAGGGGCGTGGGTGAGAACTACGCGCGAGCTCAAGCACGGCGTCCTGTTGTGGTGTCGTTGTCTCGGGATTCCCGTCGACCTCCATCCGCTCAAGCGGCACCTCGAGGAACTCGTCGAGCGGGAAGACGCTCAGTACCGCTCCGATGACGCGGGACATGGTTGCTTCCCCCATGTGGACGACCGGCTTGCCGGTCGCGGCCGCTGGGTAATTCCGGTCGACGACAAGGAGCTGGTCTCCATGGCCCATGTCGTCGAGGAGGTGCAGTAGAGCGCCTCCCAGTATCGGATCGATTCCCTTGAGCATCATTCGTCCTTATCGTGGCGGCGCGGCGTGCGCTCGACATCCAAGGCGCGCCAGGTTCCGGGTTCGAGGTGAAGCATCAGCACGCGCCCGTCGACGTCGATGGTCAGATCATCGGCTGTGTCGCCGAGCCTGGCCACGAGGAGGCGCGCACCCCTTGGCGTGCGGACACCAAGCACCCGGGTCGCCTCGTCGTCTGGCGTGGTGACGGCCGGGAGAAGCAGAGGGGCACCCGACAGCTCGTGGAGGGCTGCCATGGCTTCTCGGACGGGGAACGGCTCACCATCGATAGCCTCGACGCCGCGTGGTCCGCGGTCCTCGAACCACGTGACGCTCGAGGCGCCGCCCTCAGCCAGCGCCGAGGCGCTGGCGATGAGCCAGGTGGCGAGCTGCGGAGCCGTCTGACGCGCGTCGACGGTGTCGGCGTCGAGCGCAGCCGCGGCGGGCGCGATCGGCGACGTCGCGACGGCGTTGAAGCGGGGGCGGAGGGTGACCGGACCGACGTGTAGCGGCGCTCCTCCCGCGATGCGTGCTGCGTCGACGGCGACGCGACGCTGCATGCCGATCGATTCCTCGATCTGGAACGTCTCGCGAGCGTGCATCTGTGGCGTGATGCTGATCGTCACGGCCGGGAAGGCGGGCAGCTCCTCGTGCCTGCGGTTCAGCTCCGTGAAGTGCGACCGGGCGCCGCCGACGAGCTCGGCCTCGAGACCGCAGGCGTCGGCGGCCGCGACCAGAGCGCGCCAGAGGCTCGGCTCAGTGACGTGGCTCCGGGCCGAGAACACGCCCAGTCGGATCGGGCGAGCGTCTGCCACCTGATGGATGAGCGCGTCGACGCGAGCTGGGTCGTCGGCGACGACGCGCACGTCGAGGGGCAGGCCCGACGCGACGGCCCGGGCGAGTTCGGCGGTCACCTCGCCGTCGGTGCTGCTCCCGTCGAGCTCGACGAGCAGGACGCCAGCGGGGGTCGTCGTGGTTCCCGCGGTGGTCGCGGCCTCCTGCTCCGCAACGAATGCCGGGGCGAGGCCGACGCCGACGACGGGTGCCGGACGTCCCGCGTCGACCAGGCGCACGAGCGAACGAGCGCCGGGCACCGGTTCGGAGCTCCCGCCCGCGGGCACGACCGTCAGGTCGATCCGCTGCGTGACGGTCTCGCCGGCCTCGACGCGGTACGGGAAGGGCGAGGCGAGCGGCCGCGAGTAGGTCTTGAACGACGCGTCCGTCCAGTTGCGCTGATCCTCCATCTCGAACGTGTCGCCGGAGAAACGCGCGTCGACGTGCAGCCCGTCCACGTCCCACACGAGCCCGGCGATGTCGAACGCAGGCTGGTGAGGGCTGATCAGCTCCGGGAACGCGGTGCGCTCCGTCGTCCCGTCGCTGTGCTCGACGGTCAACGCGGCCCCCGCCACCTGGGGCGGGTGAAGGGCGACCAGCCCCGCGCGGGCGGTGTCGAAAGACCGGGTCGCCGTCAGCGAGAGCTCGACGGCGAGGTGGTCACCGTCGACGTGCACGCGGAGCTCGCCGTCGGCCGCGACGCCGCGACCGTCGAGACGGAGGACGAGCACCGCCGCGACGTCGTCGACGTCGGGCGTAGACGCGACGACCGTCACGGGGACGGTGCCCCAGTCCCGATCCCGGACGACGGCTCTGATCGAGCGCAGCACGAGCGCGTCGCCGTGCCTCAGGTCGGCGATCTCGTCGTCACGCAGCTCGGCGCGCCACAGTCCCGACTGCCAGGGCCTGCCCCGGTGAGGCCCCCACGTCTGCGTCAGCACGGCACGACTCAGAGCGTCGTCATGCCGCCGTCGACGCGGAACTCCGCGCCGGTGGCGAAGGAGCCGTCGTCGGAGGCGAGGAAGACCATGGCCCCCTCCACGTCCCGAGGGCTGCCAGCCCTCCCCAGCGGGATGCGGCTGACGATGGCGGCCCGAGACTCCGGGTCGCCGCTGATCGTCGAGACGAGAGTCGTCTCGGTGTAGCCCGGCACGACGACGTTGACCCGGATGTCCTCGCGGGCGTAGGCGCCGGCGACGGCGCGAGCAAGGCCGTGCATCCCTGCCTTCGACGCGCTGTAGGCCGTGAAGTCGGCGCCCTCGCCGTTCAGGGCCGTCGGGCTCCCGGTCAGGATCACCGAACCTCCTCGTCCTCCGGCTCGCAGCGCCCGGACGCCGTGCTTGACGGTCAGGAAGGTCCCGGTGAGGTTGACGTCGACCGTCCGCTGCCAGGTGGTCAGATCGAGGTCGGCCACGGGCGCGTCGTGCCCGAAGAGCTGGACCCCCGCGTTGGCGACGACGACGTCCAGCTGCCAGCCAGCGGCGACGACGTGCGCGTAGCCGGACTCGACGCTCGCCTCGTCAGAGATGTCCATGGTGACCGCGAGCGCGCTCGGCCCCTGAGCTGCCGCCTCTGCCCCGGCGGCGTCCAGGTCGGCGTAGACGACGCGGGCGCCCTCTGCCACGAACCGGTCTGCGATGGCGCGACCGATGCCGGTCGCGGCTCCCGTCACGAGTGCGGTCTTGCCCGCCAGGCGTGCGTCCATGGGTCGTTTCTCCTCGTCATCGAGTGAATTGGGAACCTAATCGGTCAACCGGTTGACACACTACAGCCGGGCGTGCCACTGTGTCGACCACAAACCGAGGCAGGCTCAGCGCCTCGGCAGGTCGATCATCCCCGACCACCCCTGTTCACCGTCGAACAATCCCCTGGAGCGACAACGATGTCCCGATCTCCCCGAAGCGCCCTGCGTCCCTGGATGGCCCTCGCCGCAGCCGGCGTCGTCGTCCTCGTCGCCGCAGGGTTCAACGTCAAGGTCGTCAGCACGGCCGATGCCGACGCCGCCGCCACCGAAGGCCAGCTCGACCCGGCGGCCTACGCCGCCGACCAGTTCGGCACGATCACCGGCCACGTCCAGGACGAGGCCGTCGAGCTGCCCGACCTGCTCTCGCAGCTCGCGGCGGGCGCCGACGAGTCGGAGCTCGGCAACACGTCGGGCGCCAGCAGCGCCTACGCCTTCCCGGTGACGTTCACCGGCGTCGCCGGTGCGGCCACGGCGCCCGTCATGCCCGTCACCGTCGAGGGAGTGCCTCCCGAGACGACCGTCCAGGTGCAGGTCGGGCCCGCCCTCAGCGGCACTGCCCTCCGAGACGTCACGGGCGACATCTCGTTCAACGAGTTCACCAACCAGCTGGAGTACCAGAACGTCGCCACGCAGCTGAACGACCTCGTCAGGACGGACGTGCTCGCCGACTTCGACGCTGCGGCCGCGCAGGGCAAGTCGATCACGGTCACCGGTGCGTTCCTCCGTGTGAACCCCCAGCTCGTCTCCGTCGTGCCGATCTCGATCGAGGTCGCCCCGTGAGCGACGCCCTCACCGGCGACCGCCCGACCGGTGTCCCGTCGCCCGGCGCCGTCGTGATGCGAGCCGTCGGCATCACGAAGACATACGGCGCCACGCGGGCGCTCAAGGGCGTCGACTTCGAGATCCGACGCGGCTCCGTGACGGTGCTCTTCGGGGAGAACGGCGCCGGCAAGTCGACCCTCATGAAGATCCTCAGTGGTGTCGAGACACCGACCTCGGGCACCCTTGAGCTCGACGGAGAGCCGCTGTCGCTGCGCAACACCGTCGAGGCGGTCGACAAGGGCATCGCGATCATCCACCAGGAACTGAGCCTCGCGCCGAACCTCAGCATCCAGGACAACGTCTTCATGGGCCGCGAGATGGCTCGGGGCGGGTTGTTCATCGACACTCGCGCTCAGTCGACGATCACCGCGGAGCTGCTCGAACGGCTCGAGGAGCCCCTCGACCCGAGGACCCTCGTCGCCGACCTGAGACTCGGCCAACAGCAGGTCGTCGAGATCGCCCGCGCCCTGGCCGGTGACGCCCGAGTCCTGATCATGGACGAACCCACCTCCGCCTTGAGCGGCAGCGAGGTGGAGGTGCTGTTCGGGGTCATCCGCGACCTCACGGCGCGCGGCGTCGCCATCGTCTACATCTCCCACCACCTCGAGGAAGCACTCGAGGTGGCCGACCACGCGGTCGTCTTCCGCGACGGCGAGCTCGTCGCTCGCGGCGACCGGCACGAGATCGACATCAACTGGGTGATCTCCCACATGGTCGGCCGGAACGCAGACGACCTCGACCCCGACCTGCTCGACACGTTCGGGGACCCCGTCCTCGAGATCGACGACGTCAGCGTCGCCGATCCTGCCAACCCGAGCCGCCTCAGCGTCGACCACCTCGACCTCACCGTCCGGGCCGGCGAGATCGTCTGCCTCTACGGCCTGATGGGTGCCGGGCGTACCGAGCTGCTCGAGGCCGTGGCCGGCCGCCTCGTCGTCCGCACCGGCGACGTGCGACTGAAGGGAGCCTCCCTCAGGGGCTCAGACGTTCGGGCACGCATCGGCCGCGGCCTGGCCCTGGTGCCCGAGGACCGCCAACGCGACGGCCTGGTGCAGACGATGTCGGTCGGCGAGAACATGTCGCTCGCGTCGCTCCTCGACTTCGTGAAGGGCGGATTCCTGAGGCGGAGCCCGGAGAAGAAGTCGATCGAGGAAGGAGTCCGGGACGTCCGCGTGAAGACGGCCGGCCCCTCGGCGTCGATCACGTCGTTGTCAGGAGGAAACCAACAGAAGGTCGTGATCGGCAAGGTCCTCATGACGAAGCCCGACGTCCTCCTCCTCGACGAGCCCACCCGAGGCATCGACGTGGGAGCCAAGGCCGAGATCTTCGCGCTCATGGCCCGGGAAGCACGTCGGGGACTCGGCGTCCTCTTCGCGACGAGCGAGATCGGAGAAGCCCTCGGGGCCTCCAACCGCGTCGTCGTCATGTCCAAGGGACGCATCGTCCGCGAGTTCGACCCACGCACCGCGAACCGCGACGACGTCATGGTCGCCAGCGGCGAGACCGAGAACGAACGAGAAGAAGAGGCAGCACAGCGATGACCAGCACCACGACATCCCGGACCGTCGCGTCGAGACGCCAGTTCGACCTCGGCGCCGTCCTCCTGGAGGGCCGGGCGTTCATAGCCCTCATCGCCCTCATCATCATCTTCTCCCTCATCTCCGACGCGTACCTGACGCTGCCGAACCTGATCACGATGACCCGGCACGTCGCGATGAACGCCATCCTCGCCCTCGGCATGCTCTTCGTCATCCTCAAGGGCGGGATCGACCTCTCCGTCGGATCCACCGTCGGCCTGTCCGGCGTCGTGGCGGGCGTCCTCCTGCAGGGCCTCCGCATCGAGTCCCTGGACGCAGTCCTCTACCCGGCCGTCTGGGTCGTCGTGCTGTGCTCACTCGTCGTGGGCGCGCTCGTCGGCCTCGTCAACGGGATCCTCGTCACCCGTTTCAACGTCGCGCCCTTCATCGCGACCCTCGGCATGCTCTACATAGCTCGTGGAGCGGCCCTGCTCATATCGAACGGTTCCACCTACCCGAGGCTCCAGGGCGACCCGGAACTCGGCAACACCGGGTTCAACCTGATCGGAGGCGGACGCCTCCTGGGCATCCCGATGGCGATCTGGATCATGATCGTCTTCGCGGTCATCGCGCTCATCGTGCTCCGCAAGACGCCGTTCGGGCGCTGGGTCTACGCGACCGGCGGCAACGAGCGCGCTGCCGAGCTCGCGGGGGTCCCGACGAAGCGCGTCAAGATGAGCGTCTACGTCATCAGCGGACTCTGCGCGGCCACGGCCGGCCTCATCATCTCGTCCGAGCTGACCGCGGCGGCGCCCCAGACCGGCGAGAGCTTCGAGCTCAACGCCATCGCCGCAGTGGTCATCGGCGGGGCCGCGCTGACGGGAGGCCGCGGCAACGTCCGAGGGGTCCTGCTGGGAGCGTTCGTGATCGGGTTCCTCAGCGACGGCCTCGTGATCGTCGGCGTCTCGACCTTCTGGCAGATCACCATCAAGGGAGCCGTCATCGTCCTCGCCGTCATGCTCGACCAGGCGCAGCAGAAGATCACCCGCAACAAGAACGCCGCCCTCGCGTCGGCCTCCAAGACCCCGCCGACCGAGTCGATCCCCACAGGCTCGTCGGCGACCCACGAACCCGAGACGGACGTCGCGACGCCCGTCGGGAGATCCTGACCGGCAACGGCGTCGGTCAGCACAGAGAGATGAAAGGTACCGGACACATGATCCGACGCAAGATCCTGCTCGCCACGGCGACCGTAGCAGTCACCGCACTCACGCTGGTCGGCTGCGCCTCGGGCGACAGCGCGGACAGCGGCTCCGGTGACGGAGAGGCGGGCGGCCTGATCGCCATCATCACGCCGCCCCTGGAGAACCCCTTCTTCAAGGCCGAGGCCGACGCCGCCAAGGCAGAGGCCGAGAAGCTCGGCTACGAGACCTCCGTGGCCTCGCACGACGACGACCCGAACAGGCAGAGCGAGCTGATCGACTCCGCCATCAGCCAGGACGCCAAGGCGATCATCCTCGACAACGCCGGCGCAGACGCCTCCATCGGGCCGATCCAGAAGGCGGAGGACGCTGGCGTCGCGGTCTTCCTCGTCGACCGTGAGATCAACGAGACGGGGATCGCCAAGTCGCAGATCGTCGCCAACAACGCCCAGGGAGCCGCGGCGGTCGCCGAGGACTTCGTGGCTGCGCTGCCCGACGGCGGCAACTACATCGAGCTGACCGGCAAGGAGTCCGACACGAACGCGGGCGTTCGTTCCGAGGCCTTCGCCAGCGTCATCTCGCAGTACCCGAACCTCGTCCAGACCTCGAAGGAGACTGCGAACTGGAGCCAGGACGAGGCGTTCTCGAAGGTCGAGACGCTCCTGCAGCGTGACCCGAACGTCCAGGGCATCATCGCTGGCAACGACACGATGGCGCTCGGCGCCGTCGCCGCCGTCGAGGCGGCAGGACTGCTCGACCAGATCAAGATCGTCGGTTTCGACGGCAGCCCCGACGCCGTCGAGGCGATCAAGGCGGGCAAGCTCGTCGCGACCGGACTGCAGCCGGCAGTGCTGATCTCGCAGCTGGCCGTCCAGCAAGCCGACTCGTTCATCCGCACGGGCGAGACCGGCGAGGACGAGAAGCAGTCGATCGACTGCGTCGTCGTCAACGCCGACAACGCCGACAACTACACCCTGTTCGCGATCGAGTAGCGCCCTGACGGGAGGCGGGGCGTCCGGGACCGGGCGCCTCCGCCATCCGCCATCCGCTTTCCGCTTTCCGCCATCCGCCATCCGCCATCCGCCATCCGCCATCCGCTTTCAGCTTTCCGCTTTGCGCTTTCCGCTTTCCGCTTTCAGCAGCGTCTCGTATTCGCTTTCGCTTCTCCGTCCATTGGTCAACCGGTTGACAGCTTTGGGTCGAACGGGCAGCATGGACGTGCACGTCGCGACCGCACCGTCGCGCGGCGGCATCAAACAACGTCGTTAGATCTCGAAGGAGTCGATGTGGACACCCCCACCCCAACGGCTGCGCCTCAGAGCGCAGTCGAGAAGTCCGCGATCAGGAAGGTCGCGATCCGGCTCGTCCCGTTCGTGGCGCTGATGTTCTTCATCAACTACCTCGACCGCACCGCCATCGGCTTCGCAGCCCCCAACGGCATGGAGTCCGACCTCGCCCTCTCAGCGGCGCAGTTCGGCTTCGCCTCGGGCGTGTTCTTCATCGGCTACATCCTCCTGGAGGTGCCCTCGAACCTCGCCCTGCACAAGTTCGGCGCCCGCAAGTGGCTGGCCCGCATCATGGTGACCTGGGGCATCGTCGCGCTCCTGTTCACGTGGGTGCAGAACTTCGAGCAGCTCGTCGTGCTCCGCTTCCTGCTCGGCGTCATGGAGGCCGGCTTCTTCCCCGGCGCGATCCTCTTCCTCAGCCTCTGGGTCCCGGCGGCCCACCGCAGCAAGATCCTCGCGCTGTTCTACCTGGCGCAGCCCCTCACCACCGTGATCGGTGCCCCGCTGGCCGGCTGGCTCATCAGCCACGACGGCGTCTTCTTCGGGCTCGAGGGGTGGCGCTTCATGTTCATGGGCGTCGCGATCCCCGCCATCGCGATCGGGATCGTCGCCTGGTTCTACCTCAAGGACAAGCCCGCCGACGCGAAGTGGCTGACGAAGGAGGAGCAGGTCTGGCTCACGCAGGCCCTGGTCAAGGAAGCTTCCACCAAGACCGGCGCCGTCTCCACCTCGGGCAAGCACCCCGGCCTGGGTGTCGTGTTCAAGAGCGGCCGGGTCTGGATGCTCTCGTTCATCTACTTCGGCTTCGTCTACGGTCTCTACGCGCTCGCGTTCTTCCTGCCGACGATCATCGGCGGCTTCCAGGAGCAGTTCGGCACCGAGTTCACCGTCACTCAGCGCGGGTTCATCACGGCGATCCCGTACGTGCCCGCCGCGCTGGCGTTGTACTTCTGGTCGCGGGACGCGACGCGGCGCGGCCTGAAGACCTGGCACATCGTCGTCCCGGCAGTGGTCGGCGGCCTCAGCATCCCGGTGGCCCTCTATGCGCAGTCGCCTGCGCTCACCATCGCCGTGATCGCGATCACCGCGATGGCGATCTTCGCCGCCCTGCCGAACTTCTGGACGCTGCCGACCCAGTTCCTCACAGGAGCCGCCGCCGCAGCCGGCATCGCCCTCATCAACACCGTGGGCAACCTCGCCGGCTTCAGCGCCCCCTACATCACTGGCGCCGTGACCGACTGGACGGGCGACTTCAAGGCGCCGATGTTCATCGTCGGGTTCTTCATGCTCCTCTCGGCGGCCCTCATGGTCGCGCTCAGCCGGATGAAGAAGCCCGAGGGCACCCTGAGCCCCCGCGAGCAGGCCGACCTCGCCGCGACCGCCGGACTGGACTGATCATGACGCGCCTCTTCAACGACCCGGGTGACTTCGCCGACGAGATGATCGACGGCTTCGTCGCCGCGAACCAGCGTTGGGTGCGCCGCGTCCACGGCGGCGTGGTCCGAGCGACGCGCTCCGCTCCCGGCAGCGTCGCGCTCGTCGTCGGCGGTGGCTCGGGGCACTACCCCGCGTTCGGCGGACTCGTCGGCCAGGGACTCGCCCACGGCGCCGCCCTCGGCAACCTCTTCGCCTCGCCCTCCTGGCAGCAGGTCAGGTCGGTCGCCAAGTCCGCGCAGAACGGCGGCGGCGTGCTGCTGAGCTACGGCAACTACGCCGGTGACGTCCTCAACTTCGACAAGGCCCAGCAGAAGCTCCGCGACGAGGGGATCGAGACACGGACTGTCGTCGTCACCGACGACATCTCCAGCGCATCCGTCGACGAGAAGCACAAGCGCCGCGGCATCGCCGGCGACCTCACCGTCTTCAAGTCCGCCGCGGCAGCCGCAGAGGAGGGCGCCTCGCTCGACGACGTCGTGACCGTCGCCGTCAAGGCCAACGAGCGCACCCGCAGCTTCGGCGTCGCCTTCTCCGGCTGCTCGCTGCCCGGCGCCGACGAGCCCCTCTTCACCGTGCCTGAGGGCCGGATGGCCGTGGGCATGGGCATCCACGGCGAGCCGGGCATCGGCGAGGCCGACGTCCCCACGGCCGACGGGCTCGCCGAGCTGCTCGTCACGTCGCTGCTCGCGAGCGACGAGCTGCCCGACGGCGTCGACGAGGCACGCGGCGGCCGGGCCGCCGTCATCCTCAACGGCCTTGGCTCGGTCAAGTACGAAGAGCTCTTCGTCGTCTACGCCAAGGTCGACGCGCTGCTGCGCGACGCCGGGGTCGACGTCGTCGAGCCCGAGGTCGGCGAGCTCGTCACGAGCTTCGACATGGCCGGCGTCTCGCTCACCCTGTTCTGGCTCGACGACGAGCTCGAGCGCCTCTGGGCCGCCCCGGTCGACGCACCCGCCTACAAGAAGGGCTCGGTCGACTCCGCCGCCCGTTCGGACGCCGACCAGGGAGAAGAACTGGTCGCCTTCCAGATCCCGACCGCGAGCCAGGAGTCGCAACAGGCCGCCCGTCTGGTGCTGACGACCCTCGAGGCCGTGCAGACGACCGTCGAGGAGAATGCCGACGAACTGGGTCGCATCGACGCCGTCGCCGGCGACGGCGACCACGGGATCGGCATGCAGCGCGGCGTCCACGCCGCTGTCGCGGCGGCGCGCGACGCCGTCCTCGCCGGCGCCGGAGCCGGCACCGTCCTCGACATCGCCGGGGATGCCTGGTCCGACCGGGCTGGCGGCACCTCGGGCGCCCTCTGGGGCTCCGCCCTCGCCAGCCTCGGCGCGGCCGTCGGCGACGCCGCGGCCCCCGACCGCAACAGCGTTTGTCTCGGGGTCTCCTCCGCGACAGAGGCGATCCTCGAGTTCGGCGCGACCGTCGGCGACAAGACCATGGTCGACGTGCTCGTCCCCTTCGACGCGGCGCTCATCGCCGCCGTCGACGGCGGAGCCGACTTGGCCACGGCCTGGGTCGCCGCGGCCGACGTGGCCGTCTCGGCCGCGGCGGCCACCGCCGATCTGCTGCCCAAGATGGGCCGCGCCCGCCCCCATGCCGAGAAGAGCCTCGGCACGCCCGACGCGGGCGCCACCTCCCTGGGCCTCATCGTGCGAGCAGTCGGACGCGTCCTCGCGCCGGACCCCGCCGCCTGACGGCCTCCCTCCACCTCCTCACGAAAGGCACCACCATGGCTGACCAGCTGCGCATCGTCGTCGGATCGGACGACGCCGGATTCGACTACAAGGAGATCCTCAAGGCGGACCTCGCCGCGAACGACGGCGTCGCGAGCGTCGTCGACATCGGGGTCGCCGCCGACGGCCACACCGCCTACCCGCACGTCGCGGTCGGCGCGGCGCGCATGATCGCCGCCGGCGAGGCCGACCGGGCGATCCTCATCTGCGGCACCGGGCTCGGCGTCGCGATCGCGGCGAACAAGGTCCCCGGCGTCCGTGCCGTCACCGCGCACGACGGCTTCTCGGTCGAGCGGGCCGTGCTCTCGAACGACGCGCAGGTGCTCTGCATGGGCCAGCGGGTCATCGGCGTCGAGCTGATGCGACGCCTCGCGAAGGAGTTCCTCACGTACCGCTTCGACACCTCCAGCGCCTCGGCCGAGAAGGTCGCGGCCATCTGCGGCTACGACGGCTCGGGCGAGCCCGTCGGCATCGACGCCCGGGCATGAGCCACGCGGTCGCCCGCCCCGACGGGGCCCGGTTCACGATCGGGGTGAGCCTCAAGATGTACTTCACGCACGCGAGGACGATCGCCTGGGCGACCGAGCTCGCGGGGATCGCCCGTCGCCACCCGGCGATCCAGGGCGGCGTCGTTGACCTCTTTGTCGTGCCGTCGTTCCCAGCACTCGTCCCCGTGCGGGAGGTGCTGGCCAGCACCCCGGTCCGCCTCGGCGCCCAGGACCTCGCGACGGCCGACGCCGGCGCCTTCACGGGCGAGGTCAGCGGCGTAGAGCTCGCCGAGATCGGCTGCACCCTCGCCGAGGTGGGGCACGCCGAGCGGCGCACGCTGTTCCACGAGGACGACGCGGTGATCTCCGCCAAGACCGCCGCCGCCCTGCGGAACGGCATCACCCCGCTGCTCTGCGTGGGAGAGGAGTCGCCGGCGTCGCCCGCGGTGGCCGCCCTCGAGGTGGCCGTCCAGATCGACGCCGCCCTCGCCGAGGCCGACGAGGCCGGGCTCGACGGCTCCGTCGTCGTCGCCTACGAACCCGTCTGGGCGATCGGTACCCCAGAGCCGGCGGCACCCGACCACATCGGCGCCGTGGTCGCCGCCCTCGAGGCACGCCTCGCCGAGCTCCCCGCACGGGCGGGCAGCCGAGTCATCTACGGCGGCAGCGCCGGCCCGGGGCTCCTCACCGAGCTCGGCGGCGACGTGCGCGGGCTCTTCCTCGGCCGCTTCGCACACGACCCCGCCGCAGTCGAGCGGATCCTCGACGAGGCGCTCGAGCTCGACCGGGCGGCCTCGGCCGTCCCGGCCGGCGAGGCGTCGTCGTGATCGGCCTCAGCACCTACGCCTACTTCTGGCGCGGCAGCGACCTCGTGCCCGAACCGCTGACCCTCGAGGACATGCTCCGGGACACCGCGGCGCAGGGCGTCCGCCTGTTCCAGATCTGCGACCACGCGCCGCTCGCCGACCGCACCGACGACGAGCTCGCCGCCCTCAGGTCCCTCGCCGACGAGCTCGGGCTGACGCTCGAGCTCGGCACCCGCGGCACGCAGCCGGCCGTGCTGCGGACCTGGCTGCGCCTCGCCGTCGCTCTCCGCGCCTCCCTGGTGCGCAGCATGTGGACCGCCGGCGACGACCGGCCCGACGCGGTCGAGACTGAGCGCCGCCTGCGCGAGGTCCTGCCCGAGTACGAAGAGGCAGGGGTCACCCTCGCCCTGGAGACCTACGAGCAGGTCGGCTCGGCCGAGCTCGTCGACGTGGTGAGCCGCGTCGACAGCCCGCGACTCGGCATCGTGCTCGACCCGGCGAACACCGTGGCGAACCTGGAGCACCCGGCCGACGTGACCGCGCGCTGCCTGCCCTACGTGGCCAACTGGCACGTCAAGGACTTCGCCTTCTCGCGGAAGGACGGCTGGGTGGGGTTCGCCCTGACCAGCACGCCGCTCGGCGAGGGACGACTCGACTACGACGGCATCCGGGCGGCGCTCGACGAGCGCGACGGAGGCGCGACGAGCGTCAACCAGGTCGTCGAGCACTGGCTGCCCTGGCAGGGCGACCCCGAGACCACCACCCGGCTCGAAGCCGAGTGGACGACACGAACCATCTCTCAGCTAAGGAGCAAGAAAAATGACTGACACCCTCGACACCACCAGCCCGAGCGTCACGTACGCCGACGGTCAGGGCTCGCCCGACGTGACGGTCGCCGTCATCGGCGCCGGCGGCAAGATGGGCCAGCGCGTCTCGAACAACCTCGCCAAGAGCGCCTACACGACCCTCTACAGCGAGGCCTCGCCCGCCGGCGTCGAGCTGATCGAGTCGCTCGGTCGCACCGTGACCGCGACCGACGTGGCCGTGGCGGACGCCGACGTGGTCATCCTGGCCGTGCCCGACGTGGTGCTCGGCAAGGTGTCCGAGCAGGTCGTCCCGGCGATGAAGAGCGGCGCCGTCATCTTGACCCTCGACCCGGCAGCCGCCTACGCGGGCCTGCTCGCCGTGCGCGAGGACATCCACTACGCGGTGGCGCACCCCTGCCACCCCAGCGTGTTCCTCGAGCGCACCACGAAAGAGGAGTGGGCCGACACGTTCGGCGGCGTCGCCGCTCCGCAGGAGGTCGTCGCGGCGCTCGAGGGCGTGGCCGACGACTCGCCCGTCCGCGAGCTGATGACGCAGGTCATCTCGACGATCTACGCACCCGTCATCGCCGTGCATTACGTCACGGTGAAGCAGCTGGCCGTGCTCGAGCCGACGCTGGTCGAGACGATGGCCTGCATGATCGGTGCATTCTTGAAGGAGGCGCTCGAAGAGACCGTCGACGGCGTCGGCGTCCCCTACGAGGCGGCTCGCGCGATGCTCTACGGCCACACCTGGATCGCGCTGACCAACGGCCTACGCGGCTCGAACCCCTTCAGCGACGCCTGCCACATCGCCATGGACTACGGCCGCGAGTCGATCGTCAAGGACGACTGGAAGAAGATCTTCGACGACAGCCAGCTCGACAGCGTCATCGCGCGCATGCTCAAGATCGACGCCGTCAAGCACTGACCGGCGTGCCGACCGAAGGCAATGCCCGCGGCCCGCAGGCAGTCACGACCGCGCCTCGACGGGTGGTTGTGGTCGGCAGCATCAACATCGACGTCGTCGTGCGCACTACCCGGCATCCCCGGCCGGGCGAGACCGTCGCAGGCCTCGGACTCGCGACGGGGCTCGGCGGAAAGGGCCTGAACCAGGCCGTGGCAGCCGCCCGTGCCGGCACGCCGGTCGTCATGGTCGGAGCCGTCGGCGACGACGTCGACGGGCGCCGGGCCGTCGATGCCCTCCGCAAGGAGGGCATCGACGTCTCTGGCGTCCTGACGAAGCACGACAAGGCGACCGGCCAGGCCGTTGTCGTGGTCGACGAGTCGGGCGAGAACGCGATCATCGTGATCGGCGGAGGGAACGCAGCCCTGTCTGCGGACGACGTCGTGCGGCACCTGCCAGCGCTCAGCACCGACGACGTCGTCGTGCTGCAGAACGAGATAACGGCAACCGCCACGCGAGAGACGGCACGCATCGCGCATCTAGCCGGCGCGACCGTCGTCTGGAACGCCGCCCCCGCCCCCACCGACGCGACGCATGTGCCCGCTCACGTCGACGTGCTGATCGTGAACGAGCACGAGCTGCACGTCGTGGCTGAGCTGACCGGAGCCACAGCGGGCGGCCATGTCGACCCGGTCGTACTTGCAGGAGCCGTGGGAGCCGGCCTCAGTGCGGCGGTCGTCCTGACGCGCGGCGGAGCGGGATCCACCATCGTCGACGGTGAGCGGGTCGAGAGCGTTCCCGCCGAGGTCGTCGACGTCGTCGACACGACGGCTGCGGGCGACACCTACATCGGCTACTTAGCGGGACTGTTGCGAGGCACCACCGCGACCAGCGCGGACCTCGTCGTCGCTGGCCGAGCCGCGGGCTTGAGCGTCACGCGGCGTGGGGCGTCCTCGTAGATCCCGTTCCGCGAGGAGGTCGCCCCGCCTGGGACCTCGGCGGGGGGCAGCGGCGCTGCCCCCTCCTGACCATCAAGCTGGGACATCAACGTGGGGCGCCTCACTCCCCCACCGGGCCCTCCGCAAGACCTCGAGCAAGCGCCCGGTACAGGGTCGTCCGGTCGATCTGCAGATCACGGGCTACCTTCGCCTTCGGCACCCCCGACTTGATCAGTCGGCGCGCGTCGATGAGCTGCTCGGCCGTCACTTTCTGGGCGCGGCCCTTGTATTTGCCGGCCGCCTGCGCAAGACGGATGCCCTCCCGCTGCCGCTCCCGGATCAGGGTCCGCTCGAACTCCGCGAACGCCCCCAGCAAGTTCAGCATCAGCCGGCCGATCGCGTCCTCGGTGTCACGGCTGTAGGTCTGCTGCTCCTTGACGAACACCACCGAGGCACCCTTGCCGGTGATCTCGTCCACGATCTCCCGAAGATCCCCTAGTGACCGTGCCAGCCGGTCCATCGAGGCGACCTTGACCACGTCGCCCTCCCGGACGTACCGGATGCAGTCAAGAAGCGCGACCCGGTCCGCTCTTGATCCGCCCGACACCTTCTCTTCAAAGACCCGGTCGACGTTCCCGACGGCCTCGAGCTGCCGACCGAGGTTCTGATCCACAGAGCTCACCCGGACGTACGCAACAGTTTGCGTTTTGTGCTGCACCATCCCTAGACCCTGACACACACCTGAGGCACAAGACGCAGAACCCGCTCTAACGCCACGTGCGCCGCGCCTTCGAGGGACTGTTGAGCTGGGGTATACACCAGACCTGCGGACTACTCAATGGCGTCGGCGAGGTGGGCACCCCAGACTTCGTAGGTGTCCCGGTATCGGTGCTCCTCGGATTCTGGCCGCCAGACCGACCGAGTGAGCTCCTCAGGGAAGCTGACGACGTCGACCGAGGCGTAGTCGTCCGCGAGTGCTCGAGTGCGTTCATTCAGAACTCGTCCATGGA
>Ga0265797_10004642_pt1 | contig 20811 bp, 13 predicted proteins | sample P2T30metagenome_FD_192433 | JGI IMG/M metagenome (GOLD analysis project Ga0265797, IMG submission 192433) | Plant litter microbial communities from East Loma Ridge, Irvine, California - P2 T30 | ecosystem: Environmental > Terrestrial > Plant litter > Unclassified | place: USA: California...
CACCAAGCACCAAGCACCAACAAACAACAGCTTGCAAGCCACCACAAGCACTCCAATCGCGTCTGCCACAGCGAAGTGCAAGATGTCGTCGTTTCTTGACCTGCCCGCGGAATTGCGCAACCAAGTATACGGTTACATTGCTATACCCCACACAGCACCTCTCTCCTCCTACATCGGGCTCTACCTATCCTGTCACCAGATTCGATCTGAAATGGACGGCGAGTGCTCCAAAATATTCCGAAACTACCTCGAGATCTTCCAGGATCAGCTCCAAGACGCCCGCATCGACATACCTGAGACTTTCGCGGAAATGCAGCACGTCCGCCTGCACTGCAAACCGACTGCAGACTTCAGCATCATTCAATGGTTCGATGAAGTCACGGATATCTGCCTACTCCATCTCGCAAGCCTTTCCATTATCTATGGCTTTCCGGAAGACTCGTCTCTCTCGCATGATGTGGACCATTATCTGCTTTGGCTTGCCGATGCAATGCCGGACCAGCTCAAGACAAGGGTGGTCAACTCTCAGCGGGTTGAAATGGTGTCCTTCTGGGCCTCAGAAGAAGAAGCGAAGGATTTCGTCGATGAATATCCACACCATGAGTTCGTCACCGCAAATTGGACCTTCCTATGGGATTTGGAACTTGACGGTACTCTGCATAGCGTGTGGAAGAAGCCGGATGGCAAGGGACGTAGCGAAGTGCTAGCGAATGATACCATGGCTTAGCGTTCGAGCTTGAGATTGGAACTGATGGCGAATGAGGTTGCATGTTTCGTCATGCATGCTATCCGTACAGAACACACTGATCAGAGCGAGAGGCCGTGGTATTTGCCCGGTCACGAAAGCGTCCGAGCAGTGAGAAAGTGAGCGGCTGGAGCTATACACGCTGATGAAGATGTCTTCATATGCGCAAGACACGTATTCGTAATCTTAGTTCTATACAGATTGCGTTTCATCTCAGATTCCACGATTCTTTCCCTGTTGCAATGCGTGCTTCTCCGCATCTAGACACCCCAGAGCTCAATGTTCATGACCATGATGCTCATGCCCGGCACCCTTCTCAGCGAAGTCGATCTTCCACCCTTTGGTAATAAACACCCGCGGGTCCCTCACCACCGCATACGCAGCCTTTTTACCCTCGGCAGCATGGAACTCAAGCGGCACAGGCTTCTTCCTCTGTGTCTCCTTCTCACCTTCCTGCATCACGACGACCTCAGACTTGTCCTTCCAAGCCTTAGGTGCGCCGACAATGACGATCTTCTCGACGCGCACCTTCTCCATCGTCTTGAGATACTTCTCGCACTTGACAGTACGTTTGCTAGAGTCGAGATTGGAGGAAGTGAGAATCTGGCGGGTGCCGTCGAAGGAGAAGCGGCGGTGGATGAAGGCACCCATTTCATAGTCGAAGGTCTCGCCGTCGTCAACGTACAGAGTACCGGCAGCGTTACCGTTTTTGTCGAGAGCGATGACCAGAGTGAAGGGATCGTACTTCATGAGGCCAGAGGAACGACGAGGGCGGTCGCGGCGTGGGATGACGTGGCCACCCTGCATAAGAAGAGGAATCTTTTCGAGAGGAGCTGGTACAGTGTGGTGCCCAGCGCCGCTGTAAGTGGTGAAGTCAAAGTAGTCGTAGTAGGGCTGGTCGTCCGCGAGGTAGATAGAGACACTATCAGCACCTTCCTTTGTGACTGGCTTGGCGAGAAGACCAGTGGAACCAATGTAGAGTTGGTCGTCGACTTCGAAACCACGCTCGTCGGCAGGGTGGACCCAGAAGTTGGGTCGGATGATAGGCGCACCAGTTGTGTGAGCTTCATGGAAAGCAGTGTACCAGGCAGGCAGAAGCTGGTAACGAAGACGAAGGGCTTGAGTGATGATCTCCGTGTACGGAGAGCCAGCAACGTATGGCTCGCGGCGACGAGTGTCGATATGAGCGTGGCCACGGAAGAACGGGTAGTAGATACCAGCCTGGTACCAGCGAGTCAAGAGTTCTTTGCTTGGGTTACCGAAGAAACCTCCAACATCCGCACCACCGAAGGGGAAGCCAGAGATACCCTGGTTTAGGACCATGGGTATGGAAGCCTCAAGATGACTCCACTCAGCCTGGTTGTCGCCAGTCCACATGGCAGCAGTGCGCTGACTACCGGAGTAGAAAGCTCGGGTCAGCACGAAGGGACGGCGAATCTCGCCCTTCTTGCGTTCGGTGATGGCTTGGTATGTTGCATTGTGGAAAGTCATGCCGTTGATGTTGTGAACATCGCGGTGCTCCCAGTTACCGTGATGCAAGTTGTCCTTGGGCATGGTTGTCTCAGGGCCGTTGAACACCGAGGGCTCGTTCATGTCGTTCCAAATGAAGGTGTTGTGGGCAGTGCCCTTGAACTTGTCGTAGTTGAACAAGCCCTTCCACCAGTCGATGGCAGCCGGGTTGAAGCAGTCAATCCACATGGATGAGCCAGGCCAGCACCAGCCCTCGTACTGCTTGCCTTCCTTGTTCTTGACAGCGAGGTCCTTCTTCCTCAACTCGTCGATGATCGGGTAATCGTTCGTATTCTTGATATGAGGGTCGATGATCGCAACAAGCTTCCTGTCACGCTTGTCGAGCTGCTGCTGCATGCCTTCGGGGTTGGGGAAGGTCAGAGGATCCCAGGTGAAGTACTTCTTCTCCTGTGTGTATTCAATGTCAAGCCAGATGACATCGTACGGGATGTTGAATTTGTCAAACCTGCGGTCGACGTCCTTGACATCCTCATCGGTGACGTAGTTCCATCGACACTGGTGGTAGGCGATAGCGAAGGACTGGGGCATGGCCGTGTAACCAGTCAGCTCACCATACTGGCGAGTGAGGTCCTGAGGGGTCGGTCCGAGGAAGACAAAGACGTCCAGCAGACCACTCTCAGACATCCAGTGCGTCTCAGTATCGGTATGACCCTCAACACCAAGAGCGAGCGGGTTCGCGGTGTTCCTCTTCTTTGTCACGTCGATCCAGGTCTCGGCACCGTTGAGCCAAAAGACACCGACGGTGGAACCCTTGCGATGGGCTTGCATGAACGGGATGGCGCCGTAGAGAGTCATGGGGCTGTCCATCTCGTACTCGAAGACGTCGGCGTTGTATAGTCGGTATGGCTCGGTGTAGGCATTATCGCCGCCCCTAGAGATTGTCAGCTAAGTAGATGTATTCGTGTGGATACCGCGCACCTGGTGGTCTTGAGAGATAGCCTTGTCGCGTGCTCTGGGATACCAAAGACGTGCGCGTATCCAGGGAACGTAATGTCTAGCGCAACAGCCTCAGGGCCTCTCGGCTTGCTGTCCGTGTTGCCACCAAAGCTCTCGTCCCACCATGTGCTTTCGTCCTCTACAGGCTCTTCGGTCTTCTTCACTTCCTCCTTGACTTCTTCCTCGCCCCCCTTCTTCTCCTCTTGGGGCTTCTCGACCTTGGGCCGCCAGTGTTCGACGTTCATGTAGCCGCGCTCATTGAACTTGACTTGGGTCTCGCCATCGCGTTGGAACTCGATGCCGAAGGGCGCGTGGCGGATGACGGCTTGGTGCTTGCTGCCCTTACCGTAGACAACCTTGGTGTAGCCATCTTCCGTCTCGGGGTTGAAAGCAGCGCCCTTGGACGGGTCTAGCCCTCCAACAAGAGTCCATTGCGCCGCCTCGTTGTATCGCTCCTTCCGCGCTTGACTGTCGTGTCGCAGTTGGATGTCGCCCTTGGCCCTCTTCTCTTCGTCAAGAGTGACGCGTGCCACGCCCGATTCGAGGAACGTGACGGTGAGCGGCAAGCGAGCTTTCTCTTCGCCTTCCTTCAGTGTCTTGAGCACGACGGCATCTAATTGGCCATTTTTGAACGTGATTGAGGCAGGGTCGAGAACGTAGGGCGAGGTCCAGGAGCTCGAAGCGGAGACGTCATCGGCGAACTGGCGGTTGCGCTTGCAGAAGCCCGATTGACTGCATGTTTTGAAATTCTCGTGCTTGACCGATACTGATAACTCTTAGTAACCTCCCCGTAGCTTCGAATATATGCGGAAAGAATGCCATCGTGGGTTGGAGATATCGGGGGTGAGCTTAGCTACATACCAGCTGGCACGAACAGGCAAGCCAACAGCGCCAACACCAAAAACACAGCCGTCCACCGGGGAGGCTGCTTCCGTAAAGTAATCATGACAGGCAGCTCTCTAATACACAGAAGCTAGCCTGGAATATCACCAGTCTATCAATCAATCGGCCAGTCCTCGACGCTCGAGATGCCATGTGGACTTTGAAGCAGCGCCAAGGTCAGGGTCCAGCTCTCTTGCACAAATCAGGCATAATTTTATGCAAGCTACCCCACTAGACAACAACGAGGGCGTCCATACCCCACCCCCTTCATAAAATTCCAGCTACAGGTCCGCCTCTCCTTCTCGTTTCCTCCCATCAAGTCGTAAAGACAAATCACTTTTACACAAAAACTCAAACGTCAATTCATCGCCAAAATGACTACCGAGCAGACGTACGTTCGGCATCCTGATCCCACGACGAGAGGCAGCTGAAGGGCGGTGAACGGTATACTGACAGATGAATAGCTTCATCGCTATCAAGCCTGACGGTGTTCAGGTATGTTTCTCTCTCAGTTCTCGAACTTTTGTACTCTTCAACCTGTCGACAGTGAATCAATTGTTGCAATGATTCTGCTGTTACAACTGGGACAGCGGGGTTCTCAACAAAAGATAAAAAGCACATATACTAACAATTGCCCAACAGCGTGGCCTCATCGGTCCCATCATCACCCGCTTCGAGAACCGCGGCTTCAAGCTCGCCGCCATCAAGCTCGTCACTCCCTCCAAGGAGCACCTCGAGAAGCACTACGCCGACTTGAGCGACAAGCCCTTCTTCCCCGGTCTAATTGCCTGTACGTTGGCCATGCCGAACGATATATACCCAGTTTCACCACTGACACCATCTAGACATGGGCTCCGGCCCCGTCTGCGCCATGGTCTGGGAGGGCCGTGACGCCGTCAAGACCGGCCGCTCCATCCTCGGTGCCACCAACCCCCTCGCCTCCGCCCCCGGCACCATCCGTGGTGACTTCGCCCTCGACGTTGGCCGCAACGTCTGCCACGGCTCCGACAGCGTCGAGAACGGCAAGAAGGAGATCGCTCTCTGGTTCAAGGAGGGTGAGGTCCAGAGCTGGAAGTCCGCCCAGCACGACTGGGTTTACGAGAAATAGACGCCTCATACAATTAGACTACGAGAGAATGGAGTGAGCTTAGTAGCTACGAGCTCCTGCGACGGAAAGCTGGCCCACGGACTGGCCTAGTAGTCATAGACGCTCTGGGCGAAAAGCTGGCTCTAGACTTCAGGGTTTAGGTGTGGGCTATGAAGATACGATCGCATGAAAAGGAATATGGTAGAAACCAATGAGACACATGAATGATCTCTCAATACTTTATTGACTCGCAAAGTGATGCAGTGCTGCTCATGCTAATGTGGTCCACCAGAGCACGAACGTAATGCACCCAGTGTATCCTATACATGCGCCGATAACATAACCATACCACACTCGGGACGTTCCTCAACGCCGAGCAAAAGCCCACAACACTCATGCATCTTCACCTGCGGGCTCTTTTCCCTTGTCTTTACTCCTCGTTCGAACCCTCGCCTCCTCTTTCTCTGCCAGCTCAGTACCTATCTTCGTGGTATACCAACCCCTCAACTTCTCCACTTCGCGCCATTCCCCTGCACCCTTCTCAACAGCCGGTCCTTTGATCTCCTCTCTTGCCCTCAATTCACCAAACGCACCTCTCTTCGCTCCCCAGACAGGTTTGCCCCAGTGCCATACACACCACGCACTCTCGTCTGCGCTTATCAACATAGGATGCCGGTTCAACGACTTCACAGCGAATGCGCGGAGTAAGACCACATCGCCAACCTGCGCCTCTGGAAGTGCATTTTGATAAGCGCGGAAGATTTGTACTGTTGTCGTCTCGGGCCAGGAGCTAGCATCCGTTATCTGCAGACTAGTAAACCAGTGTTTTGGACCCTTCTTGGCCTTTTCACTTGGCGTAGTAGGAGAGGTGACTAAGGCAAGTATGTCGGGTTTGGTAGCCGAGTGGAAATCGGAGGAGCGGTTGAGGAAGTAGACGAGGTCCTTTAGAGGAGTATAGTAAGCTAGCGGAGTGGAAAGGCCGACAGAGGGTGGCTCAGGCGTCTCAGTGTTGGCGTCGTCGGACGATGGGTCAATCAATGCTGGAGATGCGGGGATAGTTGCTGCGTCGACCGATCTTTGTTTGCGGCGCGGTGTTGTTTTGGGCTCTGGTGATGCGGTCAAGACTTCCATGTCGACCTCGGCCTCGGCTTGGACGGAGCGCAGACCTGCAGATGTTGTTTGCGTGAGCTGAGGCGTCAAAAGGGTGTTTTGTTCATGTTGGGCGTTGATGCTGGGCTGCGACTCCATGGCAATCTGCTGGCTTGCAACAGGGGTGATGGGCCTTTTGCTCTGTTGTCTCGTCCGTTGGTCGATCCCAGGTGAAACGGGTGGTGAGCTGCGCATGAGCGCGTCAATATCACCGACGTCTTGGCTACCTCCACCTGGAAGATCGTATACTTTTCTCCTCGTTCTTCGTACGTTACGTGGGCTGGGAGTTATCGTGTCCTTTGATCGCGCTACATGTCGTTGCGTACCTGGACTGCTGACCAATGGCTGTGTAACGTACGGAGATTCGGGTTGAGCAGGACTACTACTCCTCATCTCCACGCTTTGCTGCGCGTTCTTCTTCCCTCTGACCTTCTGCTTTGAAGGCCCTAACTCTGGCGCAGTTGCTGGCGGCGGTTTCAAGCCTTCATCATTCTCATCATCAAAAGCATTGGCACGGTCGACAGGGTCGCTGTGATGCATATACTCCATATCTGAGGGATGCACAGTAGATATCGAACACTCAGAGCGTGCGCTCTCTTCTTCAGAGTCTTTGATGAAAGCGGCATCGGAATATCTGCCTTGTGAGGCACCCAGCTCCTGCGACGGCTGGAAGCTGGAAACAATTCGGTCATACTCCTGCGTTTGGGATACTTCAATATCGGGTATAGAGTCTACACTTCTTTGCGAAGCATGTCTACGCGAGCCTCTCTGACGAGCGATGCTAGCACCGGTTGACAAGCTTTCCATTGGCGACAATCTCGACTGTGAACGAAGACTATAAGGAGAAGTCTGTGTGGATTCCTGCGAAGGAGAGAGGACAGAATGAGTGCGTGTTCTGGGTGGTGAAACGGCGCAACGGGCACGAGAAGTCACAAATCTTTTGGATCGTTTGTTGGCTTCAGGGACAGCAGCATCTTCTTTCTCCAGGGGCGCTGATGCCTTTGCTTTTGACCTGGTATTTTTTGCAGGCGGCTCAAGCACAACACCCATGCTTTCGATCTTGTGGGCATCCTCAGGTCCGATGTCAGAATGCTGGCTCACAGGCTCATTAGCTGTCTGGGCGGTATCGACAGGCGCTAATTGGTCATTCAATTCGTCTGCCTGGGATACGGCGGCCTCTTCTATTGTTTCCATGTGGACATCCGATTGACGGTCATCTTCAAAGGCAGCTATCTGCTCATGTTCCTGCCCGAATGATGCGTGTTCCATCGGAAATGCGTCTTGCAAGTAATCGTCAGTAGCCTCAAAGCTCGATTCTGGCAGATCACCGACAGGTAAAAACGGTTCCTCCGTGGGGTGTGGTACAACGTCAGGCTCCGGTTCCTGAGATTTAGTGTGAGTAATTGTTCGCTCCTCTGATGTATCAAGAGCAGGTGCGTCCGCGGTCGCAAAATCCAGGTTTACAAACTCACTATGATTACCAAGATCCATGGCAGAGGGCTGGTCCTGAGAAGGAGATTGTCTTCGGCTAGAGCTAGGCTGCTGCTCTTCATGCCTGCTGTCAATCTCGCTGTTATCGTCTGAAGGGGAGCCTAAGTCGACGATAGCTGACGTAGCTGTGGCATGTTGTGTGCCTGTATCCAGTGCTTGGCCACGGGTGTCCTCTAGGCTTCCGGTCACAGATTGCATGTCATCCGAGACATTGGAGTTTTCTTCAGGCTGCTGAGCAGTGTTGGGCTGCATCATAGATTCGACTGCCATAAAATCCGGCTCGATCTCACTCAAGGCTTCTTCTTCGTCCTCCGAGGAGAGTTCTACGACTTCTGGCTCGGCCGTTTCGTCTTCAACCATTTCTGGATTTGCAGTAGTCAAATCTTCAACGGCCTCATCTGTATCATCGCTCTGTGGAGTGCTCAGGCATGACTGAGATATATCTTCTGCTTCCAAATCGCCATCCTCGTGTTCGCGAGGGGCGGGCGATGTTGAAACGTCGATGTTCTCAGCTTTCTCCTCGATTGGTTGAGCTTCTGGCGGAGGCGACGATAGCTCCATGGGGCGAGAATAGCCAGCACCGTCCATGCCGAATGTGAATCGTACAGGTGTGAAGGCCGACTCGTGGTTCGGGTGGAACACCGAAGCTCTCGATGAGCCTATTGAGCTGAAGAAGGACGTCTCGCCGATGTAGCTCGCTTCACTTGGTGGATCTTCTTCCTTGTCTCCCGTAGTATCGGCTTCGACCGACTGTTCGATAGTAGTAGCAACGCCAAAGTAAGACGCAGCATCAGCATCATGCTCTCCTGGAAACGGTGACGGCAATGGAAGATTGGAGGCGTCTTGTGGCGCAAGTGTTGGACTTTCAGGCTCTCGACCGATGGGCGTTAACAAGCCTGCAGCGACCGATGGGAAGGCGGGAGGAGGCATAGCAATCGTAAGCTCGTTGTTGGCGTGGTTGTCAGCCCCAGCGGCGGGCACAGGTTCGGTTTCCACATGTGATTTTACGACTTCTGAGGAGCTTGTTTCATGAGTCAAAGTCATCTTATCCTTTCCTGTGACTGCCTCTATGTCAACCACTGGTTCTTGGACGCGCTCAAGTGGTCTGTCTTCTTGTTCTTCGACATCCGCCTCGGTGGTGCTAGTGCTGGTAGCATTAAGCTCATCGCGCGTGTTGCCTTCTTCCTCGGTATTAACTTCAGTGTCAATCTCGGTATCGCCTCCAAAAGCATATTGTGCATCTGATGATGGGTGTTCGTCGGGCCCAGTGTGGAGATCGTGGGAATCGGCGTCCTTTGGTGGCCCCGTAGAAGACTCGCCAACGACCTCTGCATCTTCCTCTGTTGGAGTATTCGGCTCCGTCTCTTCGTCTTCCTGAACATGCAAGGACCCGGCTGGTCGTTGAGGCGAAACGGGGGTGCGCGGAAGCTGCCCTGCACGACTAGGCGACGCTTCAACAGACTCGAGTTCTTCTTCCATGTTCACATCCTCTTTCTCCGGCGATGGTGTCCTCGCGCTGTATGTCCACGCCTTCCAGTCCCCGTATGACTTCCGATGTCGCTTTCGGTCATGGCCGTCTTCCGTCTCGTCGGCCAAGGGATCGTAGGGTGCTGGGAAGGAGGGACCGTCGGATAAGCGCGCCCGCTTGAAGAAAGCAGGGGAGGAGAATTCGCGCGCAGGTATCGGGGCTGCTGGGCGGAGAGGCGATCCGATCGCAGGCGTGGGCGCGGCATCGACGAGTTCGAGATTTGCTGTTTCGCTGCCATTTCGATAGACCTGGATCACTACTGTCTGTGTGTATGATAGCTCCCACTCAATGCTCTTGCCTGGTGTGCTGACGGCGCCTTCCTTAACAAATTCGGCACCTCGCAGGCTCAGAACCACCTCATCGCCAATGCCCACGCCTGCTGTCGCAATGGCCTTCGCGCTGGCGCCAGAGAAGCGCGCTCTGACTTGTCCATTCTTGCGCCGTAGTCGCAGTTCGGGCTCAGCGAGCAGCAGGGCAAATTGTCGCGTCGATGATGAATACGGCCATATTAACGTGACGGTCGCTCGGAACTGCTTCGATTCGATCGCGGCCAGCTCTGGACTGAGCTCTGCGATATGTGTGTAATCCATGATGCGCGGCGAGAGCGCAGATGCGTGTTATGAAAGCGACATCGTGAGAAGGGCGATTTGTCTAGGGGGGAAAGTGGGTATTGCGCCCGTGGGTGGTGTGGTGTTGACGTGTGAGCAGCACCTTCCGCGCAACATCCCTGCACGCTTCCATCCGCTTGCGGCCACCTCGGTTGTTCCTGCATCACAGCTTCCATCAAGCGCGTTTGATGTCGTCACTTTTGCTATCAATATAGCGCTTTCCATTAGGACAAATAAAAGCCGTCACTGGGATATCCATGAGACTGGCAGTATAGGTGTGTGTGTTGTACAGGAGCGCGCTATGTTCAGAGTTACAGGCCTATTACTACGGCAGATCCAAAACATCCTTCAAGACTTTCAACGTCCCGAACAAGTCATTATCGTGATACCTTCTTGCATTCACTTGCAAGTTGATCGGCGCTCCTTCGAAGTCTGAGCTCTCCCACAGCTCTTTGGTGTGTCTGCACTCATCGCTCAATGGCTTGTACCCTGCGGCATATGCTTCCTTGCCCTCTGCTTTGATGGGTGTCGGCACAACCACCCCGGGGTAGTCAACAAAGTTATACAGACTCGTATATGTCCAATAGAAGGCAGTGTCATGCGCAGAGGCCGGGCCGACGAACGCAGGCCCAATGACGATGTCGACTTCCTGTTCATTCCAGCTGTCGGCAAATTCATACCGGTATTTGTCGCGAGTAGCACGAAGCTCATTAACCTCTTCAGCATGAAGCATACCGAGAGACTCAACATCTTTCCAGTTCCAGTCGCTCAGTGGTAACACTGGCTCGCCTGTGGACATGACATCTTCCTTCGCTAGTTTGCCACCGCCTGGCCAGTACATACGGCGGATCAGCTTCCAAGCTTCCTGTGCCTTGTAAGGTGTGAACGGCTTTACCTGAACAAGCTCAGAGTACCTTGAGTCTGAGAGGCGCTCACGTGCCCAGGCTATAGCGCGCTTAACTGGTGGCTGAGGGTCGATGAACCCGTCGTTCTCGATGATACCGACCCTCAGAGGCTTCTTAGTCTTGGTATTGAAGCCTGTCCAAGGAAGCGGAACGACCTTAGGGTCCAGCAGGTACGGTTTTTGGTCCAGAATGGTCGTCATGAAAAGATCCATGTCGCGCAAACTCCGACAGAATGGACCAGTGCTACACAGAACGTTGAGCTCTGCCGAAAATGAATGAGCGAGGAAGTCCTTCATCGGTAGCATGTATGAAGTCGACTTGTATCCATAGACACCGCAAAATGCGGCAGGGCCTCTTATACTGCCGCCGATATCTGTGCCTACGCCGAGCACTGATCCCTTCATGGCCACTAGGGCAGCTTCGCCACCAGATGAGCCACCTGCACTAAGGTTGATGTTGAAGGGGTTCAGCGTGCGGCCATAGTGAGATGTCGACTCCAAGTGCATGATCGTTTGAGGCTGATTGGTTTTGCAGTAGAATATCGCACCCATATTTCTCAACATCGACACCAGCAGGCAATCCTCCTCATTGAAGACAACGCTCGCTAACGAGCCTTGTGATGAATAGGTTCCGGCAATGGGCATGTGCTCTTTGATGCTAATGGGAACACCGTGGAGCGGGCCAATCGTCTTGCCGTTCTTTAACATGTAGTCGTCCAGCTCTTGCGCCCTTTTGACAGCCTCGTCCATGAACCATTGGGTCAGACAGCATGTCAATTGATGTGAAACGATAGCGCGTTTCGAGAATGCAGTGGCTACTTCGACCGCTGATAGCTTGCGTGCAGCGATGGCTTCAGCAAGGCCTACTGCATCGTACTTTTCTGTGATGTCGATCTCAGCGGATGTGAGTATACCACAGATGACTGGTATTTTCGAAACATCTTTCGGTGGACTGGCAAATATTTCTGGCGACAAGCGTAGTTCCGGAGGCACCTTCTGCGCGAAGGCTTCAAGGATTGAGGCTCGCTTCTTCTCGTAATCTGCTGTACCTTGAGGCACAGGTTTGGGCTGAACTATAGCGAGCTCAAAAGGGTGATTGGCCATTCTGGTTCAGTTTAGATGATTGAAAGATGTGAGTAGTCTGTGTGCTCAAGCGTTTGTCAATCGTGTGAACCAGCATCGCGGTCTTATCTCCACCTGTATCGTCATTGTCGAGGCTAGGCCCAAGACAAGATACCCTGGCATTCGTGGCGCTGAGATACATCCCGTACGTGAGCGTGGTCATCGGAAAAGTTCCGTGCTGGTATACGACGGCCGATTATCGTATGGCGATAAAGCCGATAAGGCGTGTGGTTGGTGTTGAGGAGCGGAATAGAGGCCGACGAACGGCCCTTAGCGCGTCATCCCACATCGTCCCGCATCAGCTAGCGAGCGACTCCTTACTACATCCAGCTCCAACGACTCCAACTTCCCGGTTATCTTCCAATGAACGCAGCGCCTCCACTGCCTATCAAGCGAATGTTTCCCCGCTTTGCGTCCCGTATCTCGACTCTTCGTCCCGTCGCATGGACCTGCTGAGTTGCGGAAGCCGGAAGACACACACGAAGATGGGCAGCCTAGGAGAGACATTTGCGTGGCTATCTCCATGGCTTGCTATCATATCCCCTGAGGGCAAGAATTTGGAGCAGAGGGAATGTGATAACGAACATGCAGGCTCCACGACGAGCTCCAAACTGGAATGACGCAGCCCTGGAGGTTACCCATGTTCTTGGGGTTCCACCTGCACACCACCCCACTCTTGTTGTCTACTTTTGGTACAACCAGTTCCAGAAGCTCAGCAGTCAAAATATAAGTGCATCAGCAGTTGAAGTCTACAGCTATCTAGTTGGTAGACGACTATGACGATGACCGTTGGCGCAGACTCCGCCGACACGGCCCCCGTGCCAGGTACTGTGCATCTAGTGGATTTGAACCATAGCATTCAAGCTCGACATGCAGGCAATGGGGACATCATCCTCAACCCAGCGCCATCGAGTGATCCTGATGATCCGCTCAATTGGTCTCCACGCCGCAAGCTCACATCAACGATATGTACCAACCTGTACGTGGAACGATCACGCACCACATATGAGACTAATCAGCCATGAAGTTATACCTGGATGACGGGTATCGCCGTGTCGACAGTTTACTCCGTCTTAGTACCACTATCGGAAGCCTCGGGCGTTTCTGTGTCAACGCTGAACGAGGGCACTGGATACATGTTCCTGTTCCTCGGTTGGGGTCTTCTCTTTTGGCAACCTTTCGCACTGCGATACGGCAAACGTCTTACTTTCCTCATATCGGTCGTCGGTGCCATTGGATGCAGTATCTGGAGGTGAGTGTGGATAGATCTACAGTGACATAATTTCATACTGACCTTCAAAGTGCGTACGTCAAAAGCAATGGCGAATGGATAGCTCGATGTATCGTCATGGGCTTCTTTGTCGCACCAGTGGAAGCTCTACCTGAAATCTCCGTAACTGATGTCTACTTCACCCATCAGCGTGGGAAATACATGGGGTTCTACGCATTCTCATTGGCCGGTAGCAACTACTTTGCTCCCATCATCTCTGGCTTCATTGCTGAAGGCCAAGGGTGGCAGTGGGTCTTTTATTGGCCGGCAATCTTCTTGACCGTCTCGCTGATCTTCATGTTCCTATTCATGGAGGAGACTAACTATACAAGAAAGATTGAGGGAGTCGCCGTTACAGCTGAGCCTCCGCAGAGAAACTCATCCAAGGTCGTTGATCAAGAGAAAGCCGACAGGACGACTTCGCAATCCACTGCGAGCGATGATATGCGAGTATCAACAAAGACTTTCACGCAAAAGCTATCAATCTGGCAACCGTCCCCGGGATCAAACGTCTTCGAGCGCGCAAAACGTAGTCTCATGTACCTGAGCTGGCCCGTCATCTTTTACGCAGGGTTCAGCTACGGTTCTTACCTCATTTGGTTCAATGTCTTGAACGCCACTGCCTCAATCATCCTCGGCGGCCCAGGGTACAACTTCAAGCCTTCCATGGTCGGTCTCAGTTACGTGTCTTGCTGCATTGGAGTGATTGCCGGAGCACTGTTCTCAGGACGATTCAGCGACTGGTTGACCATCAAACTAGCACGCCGGAACAACGGCGTCATGGAGGCTGAACATCGGTTATGGCCATTTGCAGTATGCTTGGTGATGGTCCCGGCATTCTTGATACTCTGGGGTGTTGGTGCTGCACATGGCGTACACTGGTTCGGACTCGTCTTTGCCATGGGTTGTGTCGCTTTTACTTCATCAGTCGGCGTCACCATCAGCGTAAACTACATGATCGATAGCTACCACGACATAAGTGGCGATGCGATCGTGACGGTTATCTTGATTCGCAACACCATGTCGTTTGCAATCAGCTACGGGTGAGTTCCTCAAAGCTTTTACAGAATGACTTGCTAACGAAACGTAGCATTACGCCGTGGCTGACCGACTTGGGCTACCAGAACTGTTTCATATCCGCAGCCTTCGTCGGAATGGCTGCATCGGCAGTGTTTCTCGTAATGATCAAGTACGGCAAGGGCATGCGCGTTAAAAGCAGTAGCAAGTACTACAGTATCGTGGACACTGATAAGGCGATGAACTAGAGCAGTGCATATAGAACTCGAAGCATAATTGTATGCGTGGCTGTGATGCTTTTTGATCACCAGTCTTACGTTTAGAAATGATTTCGGCTTCCAGATCGAGTTCGTAACATCGTAACATTCGTTCAAGATACATAGTGAACTACAATACGAGCACCGCGAAAAGAGCTACACCGCTAAGCAAACCAGCCGTCCCATACGGTACGCTGATCTCGCCAGCTGCACCCGTAAAAGGCTGTGGTGTTCCCGTGGGGGTAGCAGCAGCGCCCGACGCTACTGTCGCTGATCCAGTCCCACTAGCCGTTGCACTTATCCTTCCGTCAACACGGAAGAAGTTTGCCGCGAGCGGCGCACTCACACCGTTCTGCGACATGAACGATTGGATGTCAAAGCCTATCCTATCTTGTACGCCAGCAAATGCTGATGCCTGAATGTTCAGACTGGCAGGTTGCGGGAAGAGCAGTTCGACGTATCGATGCGCGACTGTGTCGGTCGCTGGAGGGCCTGGAGGGATGTATGGGGCGGGACCCTTTTCCGATGATGCGAGCAGAGTGGCGGCGCCCATGAGTTGTTGTTTTGTTGCTTTGAATCCCGTGTTCATGCAGTGTAGTAGTGTGCGGCGTTCTGTGCTGCCGTCCGCTGGTGGAACATCGAGATCGAGCATCACAAACATGTATGTTTGGCTTGCGTCTATCATGGCGCTGGACAATGCAAGTTGTGGTTGTGTCGCGGCAGCTAGACAGGTCAGGATTGCAATTTGAGTTGGAATATCTGGAGACTTACAGGCTTTTGCTAATTGCTGCCCGGCTGTGTTGACCATGGTCGAATTGAAGATAACTTCAAGCTTGGTGGTAGCCTGAGGCGTAAAACCTGAGGGTACTTGCGCCTGCGCAAGACCCACTAATCCAGCGACCAATACTGAAGGTATGAAATGCATCATAAAGTAAATATGTTTATAAACAATTGCGTGGAGAACTTTGCACACAGGATGGAATAAAAGTGGTTTTTTGGAGGCGGCCCGAAATGAGGCTACCAGCCTACATATACCGTCATTATCGAAGTACGCGGCCCCAAGGAATATTCGCTGAAGCCGTGGCATAGTCTGTCGCAGTGCATCTAGCGCCGATAGTAGGTGACGTGCTTACGTAGAGTGTTGCATATGACTATGAAACCGCATCTGCGTGAAGACCCAGCTGTCACATCTTGGCAATCGTCACGCCCACAATGCCTAAAGCAAATCCGGGATCATACCTTTCGACAATTCGCTCATGTGTCGCAAGAAGTCGTAGGAGGCATTGATAATGCTGAGAAAATGTCTGCTGTGTGGTCAGTCCTTCGTCATTCAACTACGTGACAGTGTTCAGGCGATATCTCGCTGCCTGGTTCTCCGAAGCGCCCCCGAACAGAGCGCCTACTTAAGTAAAGACAATGCGCAGATATCTGGGGTCGAAATCGAGACTGCAGGTCGTGAGAGCCGTTTGAAGTAGCGGATTTCGCAACGGTTCACGGTCTGCATCCCCGCCGTAATGACGCAGTGGGGAACGTCTGCAGACCTGTCAGGGTTTCGCCAAGGTGTCAACCTCCGAAACTGGAGCAAAGAGACGAGTATAGGCGTCTTTCAGATTCCGACAACTGTTCCAGACGAAAGCCTGACGTAGCATTGATGGGACCAACCGGGAGTAGCCATGGACTGCTGGGCAAGAGCGTCTGGCAAAACACGCTAGGGGCGCCACACGTGAGCGCGCGCTGAAGACAGTCTGTGCTTGTCTTAGCGCCGATCGCCACGTTGCGTGCATGTCGCGCGATCAAGGATACCTCCTAGGTATCTCCTATGCTATCCATCATTACTCGCCGGCGACTTGGGTCTGGACGATATCTCTATTGGAAGGGCATAATATCAATGGCAAATTCCAGCCACGCCGTCGTGGCTTCGAAAGACCCCGCCAAACCACCGAAATCACATTGGCCACTCGCATACTGCATACAACCACAGAAGCCTAAAGCCTCGTCACTCCAGTCCTATGGTTTCTCATCTACTCAAGCCGCACCAAAACAATGGTGGAGTCATCGCCTCTACCGAGGTCCGGAAGGCAAGGAAGTCGAAGTTTTGTACAGCAAGAACAAAGCGCAATCCGAGATATACGCGAAGCAGTTCCTTGAAGAGCCTGTCATTGGATTTGACATGGAGTGGCCGTGGAACGATTGGAAAAGAGACGATTTGCAGAACAAGATTGGACTGATCCAACTCGCTTCTGAAGACAAGATTGCATTGTTTCACATCGGACTGCATCCAGGAAAGACGAGCGAAGACATAATCGCGCCAACACTGAAACGCATTCTTGAGGATCCCAAGATTGGCAAAGTAGGTGTCAATGTGCTGAAGGCGGACTTTTCGAGATTGAGTCGCTTCTTCGGGCTCAAGCCCAAAGGTGCCGTCGAATCCAGCCATCTCTACCGCCTCGTAAAGTTCGGCCCTGCAAAGCCGGAGTTGGTGTCGGTCAAGCTGGTGAGTTTGGCACATCAGGTGGAGGAGCAGCTCGGTCTGCCCCTTTACAAGGGCGACGTGAGGACAAGTAACTGGAGCAAGCCCCTGTCGAAAGATCAGATCAACTACGCGGCTGGAGATGCGTACGCGGGCTTCATGCTTTACAAATGTATGAATGCGAAGAGACTTGCCATGAGGCCTACCCCACCATTACCGATTCATGCCGAGAAGTACCCAAGCGGCAAGGCATCGAGAGATGATCCGATACTGTTGGACGTCGGAGACGGTACAACCATCACTACAGAAGCCTTCTTTGGTGTCAAACCTGCAAAGAGTGGAACAACAAGAACAAGCTCTAACGTACCGAAGAAGACTGCACCTGCGAACACTAGTGGGTCAACGTTGGATCATATTTCACAAGCATTGTTCGAAGAGTTAGCTGTTCGGCGAGCATCCCTTGCAGAGACTGGGAAGATACAGCCTTCTCGCGTCATATCCGACACTCTGCTAGAAGCCATCGCGCGCGCACAGCCTTGCGATACTGAGGGCTTGCTTGCTGTAAAAGGTATTGGAAAGATCCAGCAAACAAAGTACGGTAACGAGTGGCTCGAGGTTATCTCACTTTTTCTTGCCACGAACGGCATCAAGCAACCAGCTGGGACTGTGAAGCCATCCGAACCAGAAATCCAGTTGCCGCATACACCTCGCCGCCCAAAGATGCAACGCAAGGTTGCAGATGATAGCTCTGGAGACTCGTCTCCCGCTTTCGAAACAGCGCCCCCACGGACACCTCAACTACACACCGGCCTATCTTTTACTATGGCAGAGACAAAACTTGGTGTGGGTCATGGCAATGAATCTCATGGCAGTACATCCCCTTACGACTCTGACGATACCCTCCCATCACTAGACTTTGGCAGTCCCAGCCGTCGGCGAACAAGCGCCGGCACCAAGCGCAAACGCGCTGAGAGTCCGGTGAAGACCGACGCAGAAAAAGGCGCTCAGCCTGCGGGAGAATCGTTACAAAATCCGACGATAACCACACCTCGCACCATACTAGCTGGCAAGGTATCGGAAGGAGGACCACTAGATACAACGACACCTTCTAAATCGAAAGCAAAGTTTACGCAGCAACCGTCCCTGAGCCATGCCCTCGACGTCGTGAGCAAAGGCCCTTCTTCAGCCTCAGCGCCAGACCCAGCACAAAACCCACCGCTACCACCTGCATCGCGCATCGCTCGGTCAAAGCTTCTAGCCTTCAGTAAACTGGTAACGCGAAAATTGCCCGCTCGATCCGCAACGGCTCCACCCATTATAACAGACCACACGTTGGACCTGATCTTAAGAGTAAGACCGCAGACGCAAGATGAGCTGGAACGCATTCCGGGGATAGACAGCTTGCTATTAGCTTGTGAGAAGACGGGCACAGATTTACTGAGGAACGTAGTCAAGTTTGTACCACCGCAGCCATGATACAAGAGGGTTGAGAGTTATGGTATGAATTCATGACTTGAGGAAGCTATACGACAATGGGAGTTCTTTGGTTGAACATCTACTTCGTGATGGGCTCTATTGTCTATGATATTGACACTGTAAAACAGGCCTATACGTTGATGCATTTAAGCCCACATAGCCTTGAACTTGGTGTCAAAGTCTTCTTTCAGAGCCTTGAACGCCTTCAGCACATTCAACAAGCCCTCGCCTTCCTCCCAAGCGGGCGGTTCCTTCTTCTCATCATCGTCATCGGCATCCCAGCTCTCTTCGACTTCCGATTCGCTGGAAGAGCTCCCCATCTCATCCTCCCATGATTCTTCGACCTTCTTCTTGGCCTTCTTCTTGGGTTGGAACGCCAGTTCCTGCTTGGGTGGGACTTTGCTCGTGGAAGCAGTGGTGGCTGAACTGGCCTCTGTCGCAGTGTCGCTCGGTAGCATTTTGTCTTCCCGGTTCTCTTCCTCGTCGTCACCACCACCTCGGACGTCGATGAAGTCGAGATCGGACTCTGTTGCAAGACCCAAGAAGTTCGACAAACTTGTAGTAATCGTGGCGAGCGTCATACTGAGGTCGTTCAGTACGAACCATACATCTCCACGACGAATCTTGTTGGCCGTGATCAGAGCGTTGACGTCACCGTGCATGAAGAAGTCATAAAGGTAAGCGTTCAGCGGGAGATCGGAATCCTCAGGGTAGAGGCCAACGTGAGGTACGACAGCCTCTTCAAGGAAAACGCCGGAACGGCTAGTGCTGCACAGATCGTGGATGGACTCGAACTTGTCATCGTATCCCGAAAGAGCAACAAAAGTGGAGCGTGCCTTCACGTTCTGGCTCTCTGATTTCGGAGAGGCTTCGGCACCGACGGTGACATCTGTCAATGGGAGCGTGTTGTCCGGCTCCTGAACATGTTGGTCGACGAAACTGCGCACGTAAGCTGTGAAAATGTCGAGCGTAGTCTTGTTGTGGCGACGCAACACATTCGCAGCGTGCTCTGGCATTGAAGGCAGGAACACCAGCGATGGGCTCTTCTTCACGATCTCTCGTACGTATTCTTCGTCCGCCTGTCGACAGTGACGTCGGCCAAACAAATGCGACATAGTGAGCATAAGTTCGCGTAATACCACCTCTTTGTTTGTGTCGATCTTGGCGCAAAGCTCGTGGAAGTATCCATCCTTCAGCAGAGCGTGGAAGGCAAAGGATGAGTTCTCGGTGAAGTACAGATGCGATACAGCACCTGCAAAGTTCAAAGGTACACCTTGCGCATCCAGAAGATGCTGTCTCCGCAGGTACTCAATTGAGAAACGCAGATGATGGAGGACTGTCATCTTCGCATCCTCGCCACCAAGGTAGAGTCGTGGCTGTGAGAGCAGGGAGTTGACGCATCGGACAGCGAACGGCGCATTCTCGGATGAGTTCAACAACGTGAACAAACGGAGCACCAGTGTTGTCGTGATGGGGAAATGTCCGTTGAGATCAGGTAACCGGGAGCTGATGAGTTTGTGGATCTTGCTGAGAGACACTCCGTGGAAAACGACATTTCCAAGCATATCGAAACCTCGACGACCTGCACGACCGGCGGCTTGACGGAAGTTGAGCGCCGTCAAAAAGACAGAGTCGCCTGAGAAGACGACAGTCTTACAGGGCATGTTGATACCGAGAGCAAGTGTACCTGTTGCGATCACAACGCGAAGGTAACCCTTTCGGAACAACATCTCAACGCAGTACCTGTACTTTCGGTTCATACCAGCGTGATGGACACCGATACCGCGCATGAGGCCGTCGATAAGCCATTCATCGACCCCACGATAACGTAGCTCCTTCGCGTGTACAGCAAATTCTTCTTGTGACAACTTCTTGTGATCCGCGAAGTGGAATCCATCGAGAGGCTTGTTCGGATCAAACGAAGCAAAGGTGCTGACCTCGACGTTGGCGGCTTCTTTCATCTGGTCCTGTTTAGTCATGCCCTTCGAGGCATCTCCGCGAAGGCCTTGCTTCTCTCGTCTCGCAACCTAGAAAAGAGTTAGTTTTACACGTGCAGTTATTGATCAAAGAGATAAACGTACCTCCTTCTTCCAGTCCTCCCACTGCTGCAGCTTGATCTTCCATTTCGGGCTAGTCTCCTTCCAGGCGACTTCGGCATCGACAAGTTGCTTCATGAGCGTTTGGCACATCTTCTCGCAAATCGCACGATCGTAGTTGAATATGATACCCGGAAGCGCGTCTTGTTGCTGCAGATCAGCGAGCAAAGGTAGTATGCTAGAGATGTCGTGGCTGATTTCCATGCCCAACTCATCGAGTTGTCCCTTGTTGTCTACAGCGTC